>OOCF01000009.1_pt1 | contig 191443 bp, 198 predicted proteins | sample 1671001 | NCBI WGS metagenome assembly OOCF01 (sample SAMN06348112, study PRJEB24527) | human gut metagenome | biome: human gut; feature: ankylosing spondylitis patient; material: feces | host: Homo sapiens | place: China | collected 2015-10
TGCTTTTCTTTTGCAGGCGTTTTCTTTTTCAAACAAAAAGAAAATGCCGAAACGCGGGAAATATAAAATGCTTGATTATGGTAGGATGCGAAGGCAGAGTGTGAATTATACAATTTCATATCGTGCCGCTCACGCGGCATCGGTGTGTTACAGTTGGGTATTGCAAGATCAAAATCCGAGTGAACTTATCCTACTTTATAATACCGCTCAATTTTAAAAAGGCTGCCGACACATATGAGTGCGACAGCCTTTTGCTTTTTACTTATTCACCACATTTATCGGTTCGCCCTTGACGAATGCTCTGAGATTTTCTTCAACTATTCCGACGAGCCTCGTCCTTGTCTCGAATCCCGCCCAGGCGATGTGCGGGGTTATCAGGCAGCTTTCGCATCCGAGCAGCGGATTGCTTTCTTTCGGCGGCTCGGTCGAGAGAACGTCAACTCCCGCGCCCGATATCCTGCCCGATTTCAGCGCGTCGGCGAGTGCCTGCTCGTCAACCACGGGTCCGCGCGAGGTGTTGATGAGAAATGCGTTCGGCTTCATCTTCGCAATAAACTCGGCGTTTACAAGCCCGGTTGTCTGCGGAGTCAGCGGGCAGTGGAGAGTCACAAAGTCAGATTTTTTGAGCAGCTCATCAATCTCAACGAATCTGACCGCCCCGTCGCAGTCTCCGACTTTTGCGGAGCGCGAATTGGCGAGCACATCCATGCCGAAAGCCCCTGCAATTTTGGCGACCGCCTTGCCTATCTTGCCGTAGCCGATGATGCCTATAGTCTTGCCCTGAAGCTCGGTCAGCGGGGACTTCCAGAAGCAGAAGTTCGGGCAGCTGCTCCATTCGCCGCCGTGGACCGCTTCGCTGTGCAGCGCAACGCGGTTTGTGTATTCGAGAATGAACGCAAACACGAGCTGAGCCACCGCCGAGGTGCTGTAGCACGGCACGTTTGAAACCGGGATGCCCTTCTCGCGCGCAAAATCAACATCAACAACATTGAAGCCCGTGCTCAGCAGAGTGATAAATTTGAGCTCCGGCAGGGCGGCTATCGTCCGGGCGTCTATAGGCGTCTTGTTGGTTATGATTATATCGCACCCCTGAGCGCGCTCGACTATCTTCTCCTTCGGCGTGCGGTCGTAGACCGTGTATGTGCCGAATTCGTTGAGAAAATCCCAGCTGAGATCCCCGGGGTTCGTTGTGTATCCGTCAAGAATTACTATCTTCATCCTGCGTTTCCTTTCCGTGTTCTTTGGAGTTGAGTATCGACGCGCAGCAGTAGAGTGCGGCGCAGAATACCTGCGGCATGATGTCCGCTATCAGCCAAAGCCTGCGCTTGTCTGAGTATTCTATCCTGTCGCCAAGCAGAATTTTCAGCGTGTAGGCGAGCAGGAATTTTTTGTCAAAATTGTTCGCTACCATCTTGAGCAGATCGAGACTCAGACCCTTGTCGAGCTTCTCGGTCAGTTCATCGATTTTTGTGCCGTATTCCTCGGTGATGAGCGCCGTCGCGTTCTCATTTATGAGCTTGTCGAAGCTCGCGACGGTGTATTCCTCGCGCGTGTTGATGCCGAAAATATCGCCGGCGGTCTCGGCGCAGTAGAGCACGTTTGAGTTGAACTCAAACGGTCTGTCGTCGTATCCGCGCAGGAAGTTCAGCACGCTTTCGCGTCCGCCTCTCTCTATTCTGCCCGCGCTCGGGAGACCTGAGAATATCGCGTCGAATTTCTTCGCGCAGTATGGCTCGAACGGCGCAATCTTGTATTTTTCGTATTTCTTGAACGCATAGTAATATCCGTCGAGCAGATCATATGCTTTGTATGCGTCGAGCTCGCCCTGGCGGATGTTCCCACGCGATATGTCGCCGTCAAACATCAGCATACCGCCGAAAACATCGTTGAGCGGCTTCTTGCTGCTGATATATTTGAACGAGACATTGTCCGCCTCGCCGAACTTTGCGCCGGGGTTCTTGCCGATGTTGACAACCACAATGTCGTCCGCACCCGCTTCGATAGCCATTTTAACCGGCATGTTGTCCGAATATCCGCCGTCGACGAAAGCGGATTCGCCGATTTTATATGACTTCATGAACGGGAACGCCGCCGCGCTTGCGAGCACATAGTCTGCGGCCTTGCCCTCGGGAATATCTTCGATGAAAACTTCGACCGGCTTTATCTTCGGGAACATCGTTGTGACCAGTCCGAAGCGTATCGGCGAGGTGCGCAGCTTTTCTTCGTCCATGAGCGATTTGACGCGCTCCTGCAGCGGAGTGTAGTCCGCGCCGCCCTTGAAAATAGCCTCTTTTGCGAGCTCTTTTATGTATGATTCACGGTCGGGGTTTTCTTCGTCGGACATGTTGACGAAATTCTGAAACACGCTGTCCATGCTCATGTTTTCCCAGATGTCGAGCGCCGCGTCGAAATTGTCGAGCGCCATGAGCGCGCCGTTGAGTGCGCCGACGGATGTGCCGACGACGATGTCGGGCGTGAATCCCATCTGCCTGAGCACCTTCCAGACCCCTATCTGATAGCCGCCTTTTGCTCCGCCTCCGCTGAGAACGACAGCTTTCTTGCCCATGAAAATTCCTCCTCTTGACCTGTTGAATAATATGTCTGTATGCATATTACACATCATGATACTATTATATCATATTGTGCGTTCGCTTAAAAGATATTTGCGTCAAAATTTATGCGGTTTGAGTTGAAAAGATCTGAAATATGTTATACAATTATATGTAAACTTTTGTTGAGGTGAAGGCTTGAAAAAGCATTGGACACGAAGCGGCATAATGAACGCCGCGGGCTTCGCATTGCTGATATCTGCCGCGGCCGTCTCGGTAGTTGTCTATCTGCTGAGATATGACCAGCTGTGGCTCTGGTATAAGGTCTATCAGGAAAAGCTGCTTGAAGCAGAGCAGTTCATACAGTCGCTCGGCATCAGCTGGAAGTTCGTGCTCGCCATGCTGATAGTCTTTCTTGTGCGCACCTTTATCCCGTTTCTCTCGGTCTCGGCTATCTGCGTTCTTACCGGCGTTGTTCTGCCGTCATATTGGGCGTTGATAGTGAACTTCCTCGGAATTATCATTATGATGAGCATCAAATATTTCGAGGGTATGAAGTTCGGCAGCGGGAACGCATGGAAGATAATCAGCAAGAATGAACGCGCCAGAAAGATAATCGAGAGCTCCGGCAAGGTCAATAAGGCTCTGCTCTTTGCCCTGCGCCTTATCCCCGGATTCCCGCTCGGCAGCGTCAGCCGGATTTACGGCTCGCTCAGGTTCCCTTATTGGCAGTTTATCCTGCTTTCGGCGGCGGGCTTTGCGCCGAAGCTGCTGTCCTATACTTTCATGGGTACTAACGTTTTCGATCCGCTCTCGTCTGCGTTCCTTGTGCCCCTGGTGATAGCCCTGACCATAAGCGGCGCGTCGCTCCTGTGCGTCAACCTCATATGGCTTTTAGTTGAAAAGAGCGTTTCAAGCTCAAAGAAAAATAAAGATAATTAATCACGGAAACGAGGTAGATTTATGTATACCACAGATGTCCTGAAAAAAAGAATGACCGACGGCGCATATGACGCCGAGCTTTCAAAGCTCTATCCGTCCGGCACCGTCGATGCCCAGAAAAAGCGCTATTGCCGCGTTATCGGCGAGTTCGAGGAGTTTTACGGTTCGAGCCGTGAGGCGGGTCTCTTCAGCGCACCCGGCAGAACCGAAATCGGCGGCAACCACACTGACCATAACCACGGCCGCGTGCTTGCCGCGAGCGTCAATCTTGATGCCATAGCCGTTGCCGCGAAGGGCGAGGGCACCGTAGTCAATGTCAAGAGCGAAGGCTACGCCATGGACACGATCAATATCAGCGACCTCGAGCCGCACGAAGCCGAGTTTGGCAAGTCAAAGGCGCTTGTCCGCGGCGTGTGCGCCGAGTTCAAGTCACGCGGATATAATATCGGCGCATTCGATGCGGCAACCGCGTCCGATGTGCTCTCCGGCTCGGGCCTTTCGTCCTCTGCGGCGTTTGAAGTCCTGCTCGGAACTATCCTCAACCATCTGTTTAACGACGGCAAGGTGAGCGATGTTGAAATCGCGCAGATAGCTCAGGCGGCGGAGAACAAGTTCTTCGGCAAGCCCTGCGGTTTGCTCGACCAGATGACAAGCTCGGTCGGCTCGTTCGTTGAGATTGACTTTGCCGACCCCGCAAATCCCGTTATTGAGAAGCTCGATTTTGATTTTGCCTCCTGCGGATATGCCCTTTGCATCGTGGATACCGGCGGAAGCCACTCGGATCTTACCGATGAGTATGCCGCCGTGCGCAAGGAGATGGAGAGCGTCGCCGAATACCTCGGCAAGAGCGTCCTGCGCGAGGTCGATGAGGACGAGTTCATGAAGAACATAGCCGATATCCGCTCCTCCTGCGGCGACAGAGCTGTGCTTCGCGCCATGCATTTCTATGGCGACAACGCGCGTGTCGAGAAGCAGGCAGCCGCACTCAAGGCGGGCGACTTCGAGACCTTTAAGAAATATATTATCGAGAGCGGACGCTCTTCTTATATGTACAACCAGAATGTCTATTCCTGTAAGAAAGCGTCCGAGCAGCCTGTGTCGCTCGCGCTTTCGCTGAGCGAAAAGCTGCTTGACGGCTGCGGCGCATGGCGAGTCCACGGCGGCGGCTTCGCAGGAACAATTCAGGCCTTTGTACCGCTCAATAAGCTTGATGAGTACAAAGACCTGATGGAAAAAGTATTCGGTTCGGGTTCGTGCTATATTCTCTCTGTCCGCCCTGTCGGCGGCGTCGAGCTGTAAATTATCCTATCTATGAGCCTCAGGATTGCTCCTGGGGCTCAATGCCGGGATAGAGGACTTCGTGAATGTCATTCTTGACCTTTGCCCAGTTGACTATCAGCACCTCAATGCCGTTTATCTTCGTCAGCGGAGTCTTGTCTCTCGGGATAATAGCTTCGGTCACGGGCCACTTGAGATATCCGGCGTATGTCGTTGCCTGGCTGATTATCTCGCTCTTTGTGAAATCGGTGCTCACGAGCGGCAGAACCTGATCGAGGAATTTCGTGCTCTTGCTGAGCAGGGTCGAATAGTTTTCGGTTGAGTACATCTTCTTGAACTTCGCGAAGATTGCCATAAGAATCGTTCTCTGGCGCTCTGTTCTCACTCTGTCGCTGTCTATTTCGCGCAGGCGGGCATATTCGAGAGCCTCGTTGCCGTTGAGGTGATAGGTTCCGGCGCCCTTTACTACGGTGCCGTTCTGCTTGAGTATCGGCGAGAGAGCCTTCACTTCGCTCTCTGTCAGCGCTATGTCAACTCCGCCGAGCGCGTCAATGGCTTTGATGAAGCCGTTAAAATCGATGCTCACGTAGTGGTCGATTCTTATCTTGTAGTTCTGCTCTATCGTGTCGATAAGCAGCTTCGATCCGCCGTAGGCATGCGCCGCATTGAGTCGGGCGTTGCCGTGACCGGGGATAGAGACATAGGTTGCTCGCGAAAGTGAGACGAGCTTGATGTTGTTGTTGAGCTTGTTTATCGAAACGACTATGATCGAGTCGGCGCGGGAATAATATTTAGAACCGTGACCGAGATCGCGTCCGATGAGCAGAATGTTGATAATGTTGTCGTTGTACCACATGCGCGGGTCGTCTATATTCTCGGATATATCCTTGTCCGCGTTCGGGTCCGAGAGATTCTCGGTGAACTCGGGATTGACGTCCTTTGTCTCTTCCTCGTAGTTCATCTTGCTCAGATAGTGGTTGACGGTGATAAGTCCCGCCGTCAGCGGAATCGCTATGACAAGAAGAATAACAGCTATTGTTATAATAACCTTTTTCTTCGTCTTTTTTCTGTGATGGTGATGATGGTGATGCGACTGACTCATTGCTATCTCTCCAATCGATTACTTGACTTTGTTGTCAATTATTATAATACTCCATATTTTTGTGTTTTTCAACTTAATTTTTAGAAAGGAAGATGTAACTTGTTCAAAAATAAAGATTTGAAATCCGTTGTTTTGGCGCTCGCGGGCGCAAACGGAACCTCCGGCAACGAGAACGAAGCGGCTCTGCTTGCAAAATCAATGCTTGAAGAGTATATGCCCGCGCATATTGACACGCTCGGCAGCGTGTGCGGAGATACGGGCGGCGACGGGGTGCATATCATGCTCGACGCTCATATAGACAGAATAGGAATGACCGTTACCGCCATCGACGACAGCGGATTTATAAAATTCGAGCGCGTCGGCGGAATGGATGCGCGAGTCCTCGCTGCGGAGCAGGTGACGGTGTGGGGTGACGAGCCGCTTTTTGGCGTGATAACTTCGACTCCGCCGCATCTCGCCTCGGGCGACGATGATAAAAAAGCGAAAAAGATTGAAGACCTTTCAATAGATGTCGGCATGACCGCCGACGAGGTCAAGAAAATAGTGCGCCCCGGTATGCGCATCACCGTCAACAGCATCCCGAAAGAGCTGCTCGGCGGCAGAGTCAGCTGCGCCGCGCTCGATGACAGAGCGGGCGTTGCGGCGATACTTCGCTGCCTTGAGCTGCTCAAAGATAAAAATCACGGATGCCGCATCAGCGTGCTGTTCTCGTCTCAGGAGGAGACGGGCGGCAGCGGAGCGGCGGCGGGCGGCTTTGCGGCGGCACCCGATGAGGCTATCGCCGTTGATGTCAGCTTCGCCATGGCTCCGGGACTCAAAAAGGAGAAGTGCGGCAAGCTCGGCGGCGGCGCGATGATAGGCTTCTCGCCCTCGCTCGATTATTCGATGTCCCGCACCCTTGAGCGTATCGCCGACGAAAACGGCATCGCTCGCCAGTGCGAGGTCATGAGCGGCAGTACCGGCACCAACGCCGACGAGATTCAGGTTGCCGGAAGCGGAGTCAGAATGGGACTCATCTCTATTCCGCAGAGAAATATGCACACTGCGGCTGAGATAGTCGATCTAAATGATATCGAGGCAGTCGCCCGACTTATGGCGGCATATATAATCGAAAGGGGGCGCGCATGATGTACGGACTGCTCGAAAAACTCTGCTCGATAGGCGGCGTGTCCGGCAGGGAAGATAAGGTGCGCGAGTTCATAATCTCCGAGATAGACGGCTTCGCCGATTGGCGCGTCGATCCGCTCGGCAATCTTATCGTGCACAAAAAGGGAAAGAGCCACGCGAAAAATAAAGTTATGTTCGACGCCCATATGGACGAGGTCGGCATGATCGTCACTTATATAACCGATGAGGGTATGCTCAAATTCTCTGCCGTCGGCGGCGTCGATCCCCGTGTTTATCTCGGCAGAAGCGTGAAGGTCGGCGATAAAGAGATAAGCGGCGTTGTCGGTCTCAAGCCGATTCATATGCTCTCCAAAGAAGAGGAACTCAATATGCCGAAGGCTGATGAGATGTATATCGATATCGGCGCGGAGTCGGCGGACGAGGCGCGCGAACATGTCTCTTTGGGCGATACTGTGGTGTTCGACTCGGGAATAAGAAAATTCGGCGGCGGATTCGTTCAGGGCAGAGCGCTCGATGACAGAATGGGCTGCGCCGTGATGGTTGAGATGATAAAGAACGAGCTCGAGTATGACGCGGATTTCTCGTTCAGCGTTCAGGAGGAGATAGGCACGCGCGGCGCGAAAGCTTCGGCGTTCAGCATCAGACCCGATTACGCCATCGTACTCGAAACCACAACTGCCGCGGATATCCCCGGCGTTGACGGCGAAAAGCACGTTTGCGCTCTCGGCGAGGGCGCAGTCGTTGGCTTTATGGATAGGGGCACTATCTATGACCACGACCTCTATGAGCTTGCGTTCAAAAAGGCAAAGGAAAACGGCATAAAGATACAGACAAAGACAATGGTCGCCGGCGGAAACGACGCGAAGGCTATCCATGTCAGCGCGGGCGGAGTCAAAACTCTCGCAATTTCGCTCCCGTGCAGATATCTCCACTCGCCCTCGTGTGTGATAAAAATGAGCGACGGAGACGATGTTCTCCGCCTTGCAAAAGTGATGCTCGGGGAGCTCGCCAATGCTTAAACTGGCTGAAGAAAAAGAGCTTCTTGATTTTTGCCGCCGCGACGCTTTCGGCACGAAAATCGCCGGGTATCTGAAAACTTATTCCGCCGATTCCGCCGCCGTTCGGTTCTGGGTTCAGCGAAATGACGAGAATATTATAACCGCCGCAGTCTGCCGCATTTATGACAGCGTCGTGCTGAGCGCCGAACCGGATGCAGATTTTGAAGAGCTTTGGCAGTTTCTCAAAATCATAGGCTTTTCAACGCTCTCCTGCGAAGAAAGCGTGTGCCAAAAGCTCGGACTTTCGCCGACGAGAAGCGGCAATATAGTCCGATTCGAGCATCTTTTGAAACCTCTGCGCGGCGAAGCTCAGATGCCGAGATATCCCGACCTGCGCGATGTATATTCGCTGCTCGTTTCTTCGGGCTTTGACCGTCTCGGCGGGCGCGACGAGTGGATTGCGGATGTGTCGAGGCGCATGAACAGAGATACCGCTCAGTGGAGCGTGATATACAGCGGCGAAACGCTTGCGGCGTGCACTTGTGCTCTGTTTGTCGCCGATTCGGCAGCCTTTCTCGGCTGCGTTGCCGCACGCGAGGATATGCGCGGCAGAGGACTCGGAAGCGAGGCGGTGCTGACGCTCGCCGAAAGATATTCGTCCGATGGCAGGCGGGTCGAGCTCTTCTGCAAGGACGGCAGCATAGTTGAGTTTTATAAAAAATCGGGCTTTGTGCCCGTCGGCAGATGGGCCGAATATGATACAGAACAGGAAATATAACATGGAACAGACATTTTTCAAATTTGACGAGAAAATACTCAATGCTTCCGAAAGGGCTCTTGAGCGCGCCGAACACAGCTTCGCGCGAATTGAGAAAAACACTGAGTATAATCAGCAGAAGGTGCTCGCCGCTTTTATCGAAAACAGGGTCAGTGAGAGCCATTTCACCGAGACCACGGGCTACGGCTACGGCGACCGCGGACGCGAGACGCTCGATAAAGTTTTTGCGAGCGCGTTCGGCGCTGAGGCGGCTCTTGTGCGCCACAGCTTCGCCTGCGGCACGCATACGCTCGGCGTCGCGCTCTTCGGGCTTCTCCGTCCGGGCGACACAATGCTCAGCGTCACCGGTCAGCCATATGACACTATCCACCCAGTTATAGGCATCACCGGAGAGGGCATGGGTTCGCTAAAAGATTTCGGCGTAAAATATGAACAGGTCGATTTGAATGCCGACGGCGAGCCGGATATTCCCGCGATAACCGAAGCGGTTAAGGCAAAGCAGCCGAAGCTCGTCTATATCCAGCGTTCGCGCGGCTATACCCTGCGCCCGAGCCTTTCGGTCGAGAAGATAGCCGAGATTGCAAAGGCAGTCAAGAGCGTGTCCGATTCGATAGTCTTTGTCGATAACTGCTACGGCGAGTTCGTCCAGCGCGTCGAGCCCGTGCAGGTCGGCGCGGATATAATGGCGGGTTCGCTTATAAAGAACGCCGGCGGCGGAATAGCCAAGAACGGCGGCTACATAGCGGGCAAGGCGGATCTTGTCGAGAAATGCGCCTACAGAGCCACCGTACCCGGCCTCGGCAGAGAGGTCGGCGCGTCGCTCGGTCAGAACAGAGAGCTGTTCATGGGCATATTCAATTCTCCGCATATCGTCGGCGAGGCGCTCAAGACTGCAGTCTTTGCCGCCGCGCTGTTTGAAGAGTTCGGATTTGATGTCACTCCGACAAGCGACGAGGAGAGATTCGATATCATTCAGACCGTACAGCTCAGAACGCCCGAAGCGCTTATCGCATTCTGCCAGGGAATGCAGGCGGGTGCGCCGGTCGATTCGTTCGTCGTGCCCGAGCCGTGGGACATGCCCGGCTATGACAGCCAGGTCATTATGGCGGCTGGTGCGTTCACCATGGGCTCGTCGATAGAGCTCTCTGCGGATGCTCCGCTCAGAGAGCCTTATGCCGCATGGATGCAGGGCGGCTTCAATTTCCACAGCGCGAAGGCGGGCGTCATGCTCGCGGCGCAGGCAATGCACGACAGGGGACTTATCTGATGAGCGATTTCAAGGGAATAACTCAAGATGCGCTTTTTCTCATGCAGCTCAACCGCTTCAATGATTCAAAGGCGTTTTATGAGGAGAATAAAGAGAAGATAAAAGCAAACATGACCGTGCCGATGCGCCAAATAGCGGCGTCGCTCAGCGACATGATGCTCGACATCGACCCGTTCATGAATACTATACCGACAAAGATGGTGTCGAGGGTGCGCCGCGATACGCGCTATACCCACGACAAGCACCTCTACCGCGAGAATATGTGGATAATGTTCATGCGCCCGAAAAAAGAGTGGCACATGTATCCGTGCATGTGGTTCGAGGTCACTCCGCGCGCGTGGTCGTGCGGCGTCGGAACATACGATGTCTCGGCGGACTATATGGAGGTTTTCAGGGAGCATCTGCGAAACGACTCGGAGGGCTTCAAAAAGGCTGTGAAATCAGCTCTTTCAACGGGAGCAATGCTTGATGCCGAGTGCTATAAGCGTCCGAAACCCGATTGCCCCGCAGGACTTGAAAATTTCTACAACGCAAAGTATCTCTATTTTGTGTTCGCGTCCGATGAGCTTTCCGATATCGGGAACGACGGGATAATAACCCGCCTCGAGGGGATATACAAAAAATTCGCGCCGATGTATCGTTTCCTGCGCGATGTTTCGGACGACTATTTCAAAACGCATCAGTGATGCCGAAAGGAGCTTTGATATGAGCCTTGACCCCGAAGATTACAAAGAGCCGAGATGCCCGAGCTGTACCGATTTCTATTATCCGGATGAAAACGCGAATGTGTCGTTTATCCCCGTTGACCGCGTTGTGGACAGGCTCGATACTCTGCTCTCCCATAACGATATGCCCGCGGCGCGCAGGCACCTTGAATATTGGCTCTCCGAAGCCCGCATGGGCGGCGACAAGCGCGGCGAGCTTGCGGTGCTCAACGAGCTCATGGGTCTATACCGCAAAATGGGCTTGAAGGACAAAGCTTTTGAGAGCGCGGAAAAGGCGGACGAGCTTGTGAAAACGCTGTCCCTTGGCGGTTCGATAACCGCTGCGACCGTCTGCCTCAATGCCGCAACAGTCTGCGAAGCTTTTGACCGCCCGCGCGAAGCCCTCGAACGCTACAGCGAGGCGAAGAGCATCTACGAAGATTTCCTCCCGCCCGGGGACGCGCGCCTTGGCGGACTCTATAACAATATGGCGCTCGCCTGCGTGTCTCTAAAAGAATACGAGCAGGCGCGTGAACTCTATCAAAAGGCGATAAAAATTATGAGCGCACTGCCCGGCGGAAAGCCCGAAACGGCGATAACATATCTGAACCTCGCCAATGCCGCAGAGGCGCAGCAGGGGCTCGAAAACGCGTCGGAGTTCATCACCGACTGCCTGAAAAAAGCAGAAGATCTTTTGCTCGATAAGTCCAACGCGCTCGACGGCAACTACGCTTTCGTCTGCGAAAAATGCGCACCGACTTTTGAATATTACGGTTGGTTCATGACCGCCAAGGAGATAAAAAGGAGGTCGGACAAAATATATGAAAGGGCTTGAGCTTTCAAGAAAATTCTATGAGACCTACGGCGCGCCGATGCTCCATGAAAAGTTCCCGGAGCTTGAAGATAAGCTTGCGATAGGTCTTGTCGGCGACGGCTCGGAGTGCTTCGGCTATGACGATGATATATCGCGCGACCATGATTTTGAGCCGGGATTCTGCATCTTCGTGCCTGATGATATCGACAGCCGTACTGAATTTCAGCTCGAACGCGCCTATGCGAAGCTCCCGAAGAGCTTTGAGGGCGTTGACAGGCTCAAAATAAGCCCCGTCGGCGGCAGCCGCCACGGAGTTATAAAAACGGGGGACTTCTATCTCGCGAAAACAGGCTCGCGCACGGGCTTTGATTCTGTAAATCAGTGGATGACTACGCCCGACAGCTGCCTTGCGGCGGCGACGAACGGCGAGGTTTTCCGCGACGATCTCGGCGAGTTTTCGCGCATCCGTCAGTCGCTTCTCAATATGCCGCAGGATGTCAGACTCAAAAAGCTTGCAGGCCATCTTATAATGGCGGCGCAGGCGGGACAGTATAATTTCAAGCGCTGCATTTCCCACGGTGAAACCGGCGGCGCCCAGCTCGCGATGATAGAATTTGCAGATCACGCCATGTCGGCGGTGTTCCTGCTCAACAGAAAATACCGCCCGTTTTATAAATGGGCGTTCAGGGCAATGCGCGAGCTCGAAAAGCTCTCGGAGCTTGCCGATACATTTGAATTTCTGATATCTTCGGACAATGAACCGGTGACCGCCTCGGCGAAGGCGGATATCGTCGAGGACATTGCCTCGATGATAATAACCGAGCTGCAAAATCAAAGCCTTACAGACGCGATATGCGGCGACCTCGAGAAGCACGCATATTCGGTCAACGACAGAATATCCTCAACGCAGCTGCGGACTATGCATATCATGGCAGGAGTGTGAAAATCATGACAAAGACAAATGCAATGAGAATGCTCGACAGAGCAAAGATAAAATACGATGTTCTCCAATATGACTACGACGAGAGCGACCTCAGCGGCGTCCATGCGGCGGCGGCTCTCTCGCTCGACCCGAATCAGGTGTTCAAAACCCTTGTCACCCGCGGCGGGAAGAACGGACTTTTCGTGTTCTGCATCCCGGTCGGTGCGGAGCTCGATCTCAAAAAATGCGCGAAATGCGCCGGGGTCAAGAGCCTTGAGATGATCCATGTTAAGGAGCTCATCTCGCTTACCGGCTATATGCGCGGCGGCTGCTCGCCGATAGGCATGAAAAAGCAGTATCCGACTTTTATCGACTCCACCGCATCTGATTTTGAAAAAATATATGTCAGCGCGGGTCAGCGCGGACTTCAGCTGTGCCTCGACCCGAAGGAGCTCGCCGCATTTGTCGGCGCGGAGCTCTGCGATGTCACGGCCTGATTGACTTTAGAAATGCTTAATATTTGAAGAAAAAGCACCTTATTATGCTTGGCGGGAGTAAAGAATAGCTGCCAGGTATGTTATACTCGTTTTATAGATTTGCCGATCGGGGACAAATATGATAGAGCTCAGAAACGGAAAACTGAAAATAGACTCAAAACGGTCCGCGTTGGAGATATTGCTTGACCTCTCTATCGTCGCAATGCTCACCGTTCTGTTTGCGTTTAACTTCCGCTTCGGAGAGCGAAATTATATATATCACGCGGCGCTCATTTCAGTTGTCGGTCTGACTTTTTTTGTCCGCATACTCGGCAGACCGAGCATCTCGATTAAGCTCCCGACGATATGGTACGGCATCTTTGTTCTGCTCTGCGTCGTCTCGTCCCTCTGGGCGGCATATAATGTCAGCTATACTTTGCATTATATACCGCGAATGCTTCAGGTAATGCTGTTTTGCTACTGCGTGACTCTTTATATAGAGACGCGCGAGGATTTTGAGCGATTTACCGCGCTGTTCACCGCAGCGGTAATGATAATGATTTTCTCCATATTTGTCAGAACGCCGTATTCTATGTGGTTCTCCGGCTTTTTCGGGCGCATAGGCTACGAAAATGTCACGGGCAATAATATCAATACGATAGCCTATATCTGCGTCGTCGCCGTGGCGATATCGTTCTGCAAGGCGTATTACTATAAAAAACGCGCCTATTATCTGTGTACGGCGTTCGAGCTGCTCTATATAGTCCTCTCGTCGTCGAGAAAAGCGCTGCTTATCGTAGCGTTTCTTCTGTTCACGATGCTGATATTCTATGTCAACAAGCGTTTTTATCTGCTCAGGCTTGTTCTGATGGCGCTGGCAGTGGTCGGTATCGGAATCGCGTTTTTGAAGGTTCCCGCGCTCTATAATGCGGCGGGCTTCAGACTCGAAAAGATGCTCAATTATCTTGTCGGCAACGACGCGTCTGCCGACGGAAGTCTTACGCTGCGAAAAGGCCTGGCGGAGATATCCTCGCAGATATTCTATTCCCATCCGATAATCGGTATCGGACTCGGAAACAACACCTATCAGATAGAGCAGATCTACGGACTTTCCGTCTATGCTCATAACAACTATCTCGAGCTGGCTTCCGGTCTCGGAGTAGTCGGATTGATAACATATTATTGGTACTATATTTACCTTCTTATCGGCTTGGGCCGCAGAGCGTATAGGGGAGAGAGGCTCTGCGTCACAATGTTCCTGCTGCTTGCGGCAACCGCAGTGGGCGAAACTACGCTGATATCATATTACGATTATAATGTCCAGATAATGCTGACGCTATGTTTCTGCGCGATGAAGCTAAAGGACGAAAAAAAGAAAACATATATGAATCTTGAATGAAGGTGCGCATGTTATGAAAATTGCCGTTGCGGGAGTAGGCTATGTGGGTCTTGTTACCGCGGTCACGCTTGCCGATGTCGGGCATGATGTAATCTGCCTCGATGTTGACAAAGGCAAACTGAAAATGCTCAAAGAGGGCATCTCTCCCATCTACGAATACGGACTCGAAGAGCTCATGCTCAAAAACCGCGAACGCCTTGAGTTCACGGACGATGTGACGAAGTATTCCGAAGCACAGGTCATTATTATCGGCGTCGGTACGCCCGAGAAGGAGGACGGCTCCGCGGATTTAAGCGCCGTGTTCTCCGCTGCGGACAGCATCGCCGACAATTGCAGCGACGGAACGGTCGTGGTTGTTAAATCTACCGTGCCGATCGGAACCTGTGAGAGCGTGCGCCGCAGAATAGGTGAGCGTCGCCCGGATCTTCATTTCTTCGTCGTTTCAAACCCCGAGTTCCTCTCGCAGGGCACGGCGGTCAGGGACACTTTCAACGCCGACAGAATAGTTATCGGCGCGGATGATGATCAGGCATATAAAACAGTTGAAGAAATGTATGCGCCTCTCGAACTGCCGATAGTTCATGTCAGCGTGCGAAGCTCCGAGATGATAAAATATGCCTCCAACGACTTCCTTGCGCTCAAGATTTCTTATATAAATGAAATTGCGAACTTCTGCGAGATAGTCGGCGCGGATATCGAAGAGGTTGCCCGCGGAATGGGAATGGACAGGCGCATCGGCTCGAACTTCTTAAAAGCCGGAATAGGCTACGGCGGCAGCTGCTTCCCGAAGGATACAAAGGCACTTAATTTTCAAAGCGACCACGCCGGAGTGAAACTAAAGACCGTAAAGGCGACTATCGATGTTAACCGCGAACAGCGCACAAGGCTTATAGACAAGGCGCGCAGATTCTTTCCGACGTTCAGAGATGTGCGTGTGGCAATAATTGGGCTTACTTTTAAGCCCGGCACTGACGATCTGCGTGAAGCGCCGGCAAAGCAGAATATAGATATACTGCTCAACGAGGGCGCGGATATAATCGCATGGGATCCTCTGGGTGCCGAAAATTTCAGAAAGCGATATCCGAATTGTGCAATAAACTTTGCAAAGGATATAGATGAAGCCTTGACAGATGCGGATGTTTGCCTCATAATGACTGAGTGGGAAAAAATTGTGGAATATCCGCTGGATAACTACAAAAAGTATATGAGGAGACCTCTGGTCTTTGACGGCAGGAATTGCTACAAGCTCTCCGAGGTCGAAAAGCACGAGATATTCTATGATTCAATAGGAAGAAAGATTGTCGATACTCTTTGATGAGTGTTGACGAAGTGGGGGATATGTGATTGAGCAAGATAGTTAGGAAAGATACCGACAGCGACGGAGTCGAAGTGAACATCATGTATGCGTTCGGTCTTCTTCTGAGAAGGCTGTGGCTTCTGATACTTGTCGCGTTGGTGGTCGGCGCGTCATGCGCAGTGATAACCAAGGCAGTCGAAGAGCCGACTTATACTTTGAGCATGACGTTTATCGTCAACAATAAGTCCGAAAAAGACCTCTCGTCATCGGGGGAGAATTCCGTCTCCTATAACGATATGTCGGCATCGGCTTATATGGCGAATACTTTTGTCCATCTTATGACCGGGCGCACTATGTGCAACGCGATAGCCGCCGAGTGCAAGTCGTATCCGAAAACTGCGGATCAGGTTGCGAAGATGATAGCCGCGTCCCGCAAGACGGACAGCAGCATTATCGATATGACCGTCACTGCTTCCTCGCCCGAGGAGGCTTATGAGCTCGCGCAGGCTGTCAAGGATACATATAAAGATGTCGTTCAGGTCTATTCGGGCGGCAGCATCCATCTCTGCGACGAGCCGGAGCTGCCGACAAAGCCGGACAAGTCCGTCGGTACAGTGCGCAACGCCATCATCGGCGCTCTTGCGGGTGCAGTTATATGTGCGCTCATTATAATAATCAGGGATTCTGCGCGCAACACCGTCAGAAGCCAGGAGGATATCCAGAACAAGCTTCAGCTTAATGTTATCGGCGAGGTGTCGCAGGTGCCCAGCGGCGAGCGTTTCTATAAGAAATCCGCCCACGGCGACCGAGAGCTGCTGATAACCGACAAGGCCTGCGGCTTTGCGTTCGTTGAGACATATAAAGCAATGCGAACGAAGCTCGAACTGCTCAACGGCAGGCGCGGTTACAAGAGCTTCGTCGTTTCGAGCACCGGAGCCAATGAGGGCAAGACGACCGTTGCCGTCAACCTCTCGCTCGCGCTTGCGCAGAACGGATATTCCGTCCTGCTCGTCGATGCCGATCTCAGAAAGCCGTCCGTGCTCAAGAATCTCGGCATAAGCAATCTTTCCGGCAACGGCATAGCCGATGTCGTCAACGGCGCGAAAAATTCGAGCGATGCGATAAAATATATTGAGAAATATAAGATGTTCGTCCTCGCAGGCGACGAGAGCATAACGGATCCGACCGAGATGCTTTCAAACGCCAAGACCGGCGAGTTCATCGCAGCGGCAAAAGAAAAGTTCGATTATATTATCATCGATACGCCTCCCATCGGAATCGTTGCGGATGCGGCGATATGCGCCAAATACACCGACTCGTCAATATTTGTTATCCGCGAGGATGTTTTCCCCGTTCCCGCGATACTCGAGGCTGTCAGCGACCTCACTCAGGGCGGAACGGATCTCGCCGGATGCGTCTACAATATCTCAACCGACCGCAGCAAGGGCGGCTACGGCAACTATTCGATCTCGCGCCGCGGATACGGCTACGGATATGGCTACGGCAAGCATTACGGGTATGGCTACGGTTACGGCAGTCATTCCGGCTCGCACGGCAAAAACAGCAAATAAGCAAAAATATATCAGCCTTCGGTTCTTTTGCGAATCGAAGGCTGATTTTTTATCTTTTCGGTACTCCCTGCGGGAACATCAGTTTTTTTAAATCACCCGCGCTCTTTTGGTATTGCGCTTCGGATATCGCCCCGTGTTGGAGCAGGGTGTCGAGCATATTTATCTGGCGCTCATATAGGTCAAGCTTGTCTCCGCCTTTTCTTTGCGGCTCAACGCTCATGCCTGAACACCTCTTATCATCGGCGCATAGAAGTCAAACAGCTCGCGCGCGACTTCGAGCGTGTCCTCCTCCGAGGGCTGCTCGGGCTTGTAGGTCGAGAGCCATTTGTTCTCGAATTTTTCAACGCTCTTGTAGAACGAAGTTCCGTCGAAGTCCTCGCGCTCGTTATAGCGGCGCTTTGTGGTCGTGAATGTGCATTTGCGCTTCTTGAAGTTGACCGCCATCTGCTCGAAGAACGAATACCAGCGCGGCAGATAGAAAGTCTTTATCATGCCGCCCCATTCTTTCCATGCGTAGTCATAGAGCTGCGAGGAGCGCGCGGGACCCCAGAGGGTCAGCATATAAAGCTCGTTGAGCTCGAAATTCTGCCTGTCCTTGTCGGAGCAGGCATAGGCGTTAGCCTGTCTGACATGCTCGCCGAGCGTCAGTTCGGGGCGCGTCATGAGCAGCCTGTCAACATCTTCGAGCAGGCGCACGAATGTGTTGACACTCTTTTCGAAAAGACTTATATTTTTGCTGTCAAATGCGCTTATGCTGCGCTTGTAGAGATCCTTTGCATAGTTGCTGAGCACCTGGCGCGTCAAATCGCAGACATCGAATCTGTATCCGTCCGTGTCGGCGTGCTCGGCTCTGAGAAGATTTTCGAGCGCGTCGAGCAGCTTCTCGTTGTCATATCTCAGCTCAAACACATCGTTCGGCGCGGTGTGGCGCTGTTCGTATGCAGGGCGCGCGCAGATTATCGACGCAGTCTCGCGTCCTGTGCAAGCCTTGCTGTAGCAGGTCTCATGCATATCTTTGACCGCTTCGAAAAGGCACGCTTCGTCGCTGCCGTAGCGGCGGCGGGCGTAGTCCTTGAGCCATGAATCAAGCTCCGGCTTGTCGCTTCGCGTGAGCATATCGGAAGCGAGGTCAAAATACAGCGGGTTCTGGAAAATACCTTCCATGAAAAGTCCCGTGCCGACAATATTCGGATATTTTTCGCGCTCTTCCATGAACTTGTTTTCGGCGAGCGCGTCTATCGAACCGTGGAGCGTGTTTCTGTCGCCGAAGTTGTTGAGCGTGCCGCTGATGAAGTTGTATCCCCAGAAGCCGTCGGTCTTTTCGCATTTGCTGCCGTCGATGTCGAGAATGAGCAGTTTGTCTTTGTCAACGGCCTTGACTATCGGCTCGCGCAGGGACCATGCCTGCATGACCCAGACCGCCTGAGAGTCGAAAGCTGTATACATCTCTGAAATAGCTTTTCCGACGTTCTGGAGATACTTGTCACCCTTTATCGGGGGCTTGTTCTCGTGGAACGGGTCGCAGGCATAATAGTGGTGCGCGCCGAAGAGCTGACGCTGCTTTTCAAGCAGAGCCATGCCGAATTTTCTGAAGTTTTTGTCGAGTGGGTCTATTTGATATGTTACGGGGAACCCGCACCATGAGGGGACATTGTATGCGTTCGTGTGCGGAAGCACGCGAAGAATTGTTGAGGGCACCTGACCCGAGCAGCCCTGCTGAATCGGTGTCATGCCGAGCTCGAGCTCGCGGTCGATTATCTTCTTGCCGAGTTCAAGTCGCTTGTCAACATAAGCTTTGTCCGTCAGGCTGAAATAGCTGTCGAGGTTGCCCATGAGCTGCCACGGCAGATATGCGGGGCCGCTGATAAAATTGAGCGCTCCGTCGTCCGTATATCCGAGGTCGCGCAGGGTATAGAAAAGCACCGCCTCGTAGCCGACTATGCTCAGCGGCATGTTTATTCCGCGCATAGCCATGTAGTCTATCTCGCGCTCCCAGCGCTCCCAGTCCCACCAGCGGGCGGAATACGAAAATGTGCAGTAGTTCATGTAGGCGCGTTTGTCCTGCTCGATAATGCGGACTGTCTTGCCCGCGGGCAGGGAAGCTTCGGTTATATTGCCTATCCTGTCGTTGCCGCAGTGGGCGAGATTGACCCCGCAGCAGTCCTTCAGATATCTGTAATATGCCATTGCAAGGCTTATCTTGCAGTCGCCGCGCAGAACTATTTTGTCGCCGCACGCCTCGATTTCATAGAAGCTCTTGCCCTCGCGTCTGTCCTCGATTTCGAGTGCGAACCTGTCGGCAATCTCCGGCGTATTTCTTTTAATCAGCTCTTGCATCAGTCTGTCCTCCAGCTATAAGAAAAAATTTTTATGTATTTCTAAGCGCATTTTCACGCTGAAAAGTCGATTTGTTGAATTGATTGTATAGTTGTTGTGATATAATCAAATGCGATCCAATTCCCGGAAGGTGAGAGAATGAAAAGTAAAATGACTTCAAAAGGCAGGGCGATGACCGCCGCCGTGTGTGCGCTTTCGTGCGCCCTGATAATCCTCGGCACATTTATAAAAATACCTTTGCCGATGATATCGATAACCTTGCAGCTCGAATTTGTTCTGCTCTCTGCGATGCTGCTCGGCGCGTGGCGCTCGTCGCTGAGCGTTGCGGCGTATATTATCCTCGGTCTCTGCGGCGTGCCCGTGTTCACCTACGGCGGCGGAATCGGCTGCGTGCTCAAGCCGTCATTCGGATTTATAATCGGCTTCCTTGTCGCGTCCGCCGTCACGGGATACATAGTCGAGCATCTTAAAGAGCGCACATTCCTAAAGCTCTTCTTCGCCGCGCTCGCGGGCACTGTGATAATATATATTATCGGTACTGTATATTTCTATTTTATCACCCGGCTCTATCTCAATACATATCCGGGCTTCATGAAGATGATGAGCGCCTGCGTGTTCACGACCTTTCCGAAGGATGCCGTTTTCTGCCTGCTGCTCGCGTTCATCGCAAAGCGGGTCTATCCCGCAATAAGAAAGTATATCACCTGCTGACTATTGAATAGCCCAGAGTGATCTCGACAGTGTTGCCGAGGCTGTCCGTGTCCGTCTCAACTGCCTTGAGATAGACCAGCGCACATTCCTGCCCGCTGCGCGACTGCCAGTCGGCGAGGCGTATAACGGTGCGGAATATCGAGAGCGGTCTGCCGTTTGAAGAGACGGCGGAATTGACTCGCTCAAATCTTGTTTGTGGCACAGCGTAAGTTTTGATAAAAGCCGCTTCCTCGCAGCTTCCGGGCTGCGGCGCGAAGCGGCTGTTTTTCATCGTCCAGAGGGCAAGACTGTGCCTGAGCTGACGCTCGTCCATCAGAGATAACATAGCTCTGACCCTCCATGCCGTATGGCTTTTTTATTTGCAGACTTTTTCGTATATCTCCTGTGTGACCTTTTTCATCTCATCCATCTGCTTCTCCATGTCCTCGACGAGCTTGAACTGCGTGCGGGCGCGGACAAGATTGTGCTCGGGATAGTCAATGCGGAAATAAGTGTCGCCGTTGAGATAGTCTCCGAGGAAACGCATTCCGCATTCGAGCGTCATGAGCTTCGATGAGAAGGGGAGATATTCAATCTCCGCGTCGGTCAGACTCTTGCCGGCGGCGGAAAGATAGCCCTCAGTGTAGACTTTGTAGAGCTCAATGTCGAAGTTCACTTTGCTGAGGTCTTTCTCGTCCTCTGCGGCGGTGCTTGCGCCGAAGCGGATGCTGTCGCCGAAATCGTAGAGCGAAAGTCCGGGCATGACCGTGTCGAGGTCAATTACACATATGCCCTCGTCGGTCTCGTTGTCGAACATGACGTTGTTGAGCTTCGTGTCGTTGTGGGTGACTCTCAGCGGCAGCTCGCCGTTGCTGAGCATGTCGACGAGAATGCCCGTGTCACCCTCGCGCGAGAGAACAAAATCAATCTCTTTCTGCACGCCCGCCGCGCGACCCTTGAGATCATCGCCGACTGCCTTCTTGAAGTCGGCAAAGCGGGAGCGGGTGTTGTGGAAGTTCGGTATGGTCTCGTGGAGCGTACTGCTCGGATAGTCCGCGAGCAGGCACTGGAAAGTGCCGAAAGCCTTTGCGGCGTTGAAGAATGTTTTCGGGTCGTCAATGGACTGGCAGGCGTGCGCGCCGGTGATGAAATTGTAGCATCGCCAGCATTCGCCGTTCTCTGTTCTGAAATAGGGCTTGCCGTCCTTTGTGAAGAACACCCTGAGGCATTCGCGCTCCGGGTCGCCGCCGCGCTCGATAACTATGTTGCGCAGGTATCCAGTGACTCCGACGATATTCTCCATCAGCTCGTCTGGATTCTTGAAAACATTCGTATTTATCAGCTGAACAAGGTAGCTTGTGCTGCTGCCGTCAGCGTTTTTGAAATCGAGAACAAAAGTGTTGTTTATATGACCGTCGTTTGAAACGCGGTAGCCGATATATTCTCCCTCAAAACCGAATTCATCGATTATCTGCTGCAGCGGAAAGGGGGCATTCTGCGTTTGCATCTGTATCACCTTTTGATTATTTTGATAGTGCCGAACCTTTCGGGATTGTGAAAGCCGAGAGAAACGCTGTCAACGGGGAAGAGCGCACCGTAGTGTGGGGTCGGGGAGTCGTCGGCGCATTTATAGAAGTTGCCGCGTATCTCACCCTCGCCGACCGAAAACTCGCAGCCGTAGAGCGACGATATCAGCCCTTCCGGGATGAACAGCTGAGCATGCCAGCCCTTTTTGTCCGTGTAAACTCCTGCACTGACGCGCGGGGTCTCTGCGGTCAGTTCTTTTATGAACACGCGGCCGTTTCTTTCGCTTCCGAACTGCGACAGATAAGCGCCGTTCGGATTCATCTCGAAGTTTATGTATTCGCTGCGCCCGCTGACGGGAGCAATGAACACTTCAAGGCAGCTGTCGGTATATACCGGATCGTCGCGCCTTGTGTATCTCGCGAGCACGGGGCTTTCGGAGCTTTCAAGAAAAGCATAGTAGCCCTCGTTTTTAACCGCGCAGAACCGCACGGAGCTCTCCGGGCGCGAATATCCGTCTTTTTCCCAGTGGAAGGAGCTTATCTCAAACCGGGGGATAAGCTCCTTCTCCGGTAAACTGTCAAATATAAAAGTGTTGCAGCCGTCCATATCAGAGCTTCTCGACAATAGCCTTGGTGTCTCTGGCTATGAGCAGCTCCTCGTTGGTGGGCAGAACGAAAACGCGGACCTTTGAATCCGGGGTCGAAAGCTCGCCCTCCTTGCCCTTTCTGAGCTCGAGGTTCTTCTCGCAGTCGATCTTCACGCCGAGATATGTAAGATGCTTGCAGACATCTTCACGCAGGTCGCAGGTGTTCTCGCCGATGCCGCCGGTGAAGACTATTGCGTCAACGCCGTCCATCGCGGCAACATATGCGCCGATGAACTTGCGGATCTGATAGCGCTGGATGCTTCTTGCAAGAGCGGCTCTCTTGTTGCCTGCCTCTGCGGCGGCGAGAACGTCTCTGTCGTCGCTCGATATGCCGGAGATGCCGAGAACGCCGGACTTCTTGTTGAGAATTTCGGCGGTCTCCGCGGGAGTCCAGCCCTCCTTCTCCTGAAGATAGGTGATAGCCGAGGGATCAACTCCGCCGCAGCGCGAGCCCATGATGAAGCCGTCGAGGGGAGTAAGACCCATGCTCGTGTCGATAACCTTGCCGTCCTTGATAGCGGTTATGGAAGAGCCGTTGCCGAGATGGCAGGTGATGAGCTTGATATCCTTGAGGTCAACGCCCATGACTTCGGCGCAGCGTGCGCTGACAAAGCGGTGAGATGTGCCGTGGAAGCCGTAGCGGCGAACCTTGTACTTCTCGTAGTACTCATAGGGCAGCGGGAAAAGGAATGCCTCGGGGGGCATGGTCGAATGGAAAGCGTTGTCGAAAACAACAACTTCCGGAACATCCTCGCCGAAGACCTCGCGGCAGGCACGGATGCCCTGAATGTGAGCGGCGTTGTGCAGTGGAGCGAGATCGCACAGGCTCTCGATGCCGGCGATAACATCCTCGTCAACAAGAACGCTCTCTTTGAACAGAGAACCGCCCTGAACTATGCGGTGGCCGACAGCGGAGATCTCGGAGAGGTCGTCGATGACCTTGTAGGTCGAAGTGAGAACCTTCTCGACCTCGAGGAAAGCCGCAGTGTGGTTTTTGAGCTCCACGCTGTATTTGAATTCTCTTCCGTCGAAGGTATTGCCGCTGATTTTACCGTCGATGCCGATACGCTCGCAGATGCCTTTTGCGATAAGCTTTTCGCCGTCCATGTCGATGAGCTGATATTTAAGCGATGAGCTTCCGGCGTTGATAACAAGAATTTTCAAGAGTATTGCCTCCAAATAAAATATTTGCTTGCAAACAAGCTCGTTACTGATATATTATATATACTGTAAGAGGATTTTTCAAGCGGTTCTTGCATAATTAACCCGTCTAATTGCGAAAAAAGGAGAGAAGACCGAAAAATGAGCACAGCAGGCATTGTTGCCGAATATAATCCGTTCCATAACGGTCACGCTTATCACATAACCCGCACCCGCGAAAACGGAGCTTCGGCGGTCGTTTGCGTGATGAGCAGTTGGTTTGTCCAGCGCGGGGAGACTGCGCTCATGCACCCGAACGCCCGCGCACGTATGGCGCTTATGAACGGCGCCGATTTGGTAGTGTCTCTCCCCGTACCGTGGGCGTGTGCCGCGGCGCAGACCTTTGCAAGGGGAGCGGTAGGTCTGCTCGATGCCATGGGCTGCGTGGACACTTTGAGCTTCGGCAGCGAGTGCGCCGACGTCACTCTGCTCAGAGCCGCGTCCCGCGCCGTTGACGACTACACCGTGCGCGAAAGCCTGCGGGCAAACCTGCTCTCGGGAGTGAGCTTCGCCTCGGCGAGACAGCGCGCCGTCGAGGAGCTTGACCCGCGAGTAGCGTCCGTGCTCTCGTCGCCCAACGACACGCTCGCCGTCGAATATATCCGCGCTATAGATAAGCTCAAGTCGGACTTAACCCCGTTCGCCGTCAAGCGCGAGGGAGCGGGTCACGACAGCGGCGAGGCGGTGAACTCCTTTGCGAGCGCTTCGCTCATACGCACCCGCGTGAGGGAGGGGGAGGACTTTGACGACCTCATGCCCGAAAATGCCGCCGCGATACTAAAGACAGAGATAGAAGCGGGCAGAGCGCCGGCCGATATCCGCGCCCTCGAAAAAGCTATCCTCGCCTGCCTGCGCGTCTCGACTCCGGAGAGAATAGCGGCGGTGCCGGACATCTCGGAGGGGCTCGAAAACCGCATATATTCCGCCTCGCGCAGCGCATCCTCGCTCGAGGAGCTCTATTCGCTCACAAAGACGAAGCGCTATTCCCATGCGCGTATAAGGCGCGCGATTGCGGCGCTTTTGCTCGGGATAGAGGCGTCCGACTGCGAGGGCATACCGCCGTATATCAGAGTTCTCGGTTTCAATGCGATAGGCCGCGAAAAGCTCCGCGCCATGCGCTCGACCGCGAAGCTGCCGATAGTCATGCGCGCGGCGGATATAAAAAAATTGAACGACCGCGCAAAGCACATTTCCGCTATCGAGGAGCGCGCCGCCGACCTGTTTTCCCTCGCCCTGCCCTCAATAATGCCGTGCGGAGCGGAATACACAGACGAGATAGCGGTCATCTGACCGTTTCTTGAATAAAAAAACTAAGGAGATTTTGTTTGAGACTTATCACAAAATCATCGGAGAGTGTGCGCTGACCGGGAGGTCGGCAAATAAAACACACTCTGCCGTCCTCCCGCAGCTCAATCTTCGGGAGGAAAAATGAATCGCGAAAACAAACGCAAACAGTACGAAAAAGGTTATTACAAGACCCACGCCTGCAACGAAGCTTTTGTTTGCAGGGTGTGCGGACGCACGGCAGTGCCGCAGGGCGCGGGCAGCGAGCACAGAAATCACTGCCCGAATTGCCTTTCGAGCCTACATGTTGATATTGAGCCCGGAGACAGAGCTTCGGACTGCGGGGGAATCATGGATCCCATAGCGGTCTGGGTGAGGAAAAACGGCGAGTGGGCGATAGTCCACCGCTGCCGCATATGCGGCGCTCTGTCCTCAAACCGCATCGCCGCGGACGACAACCCGATGAAGCTGATGAGCATAGCGATGAAACCGCTGTGCTCCCCGCCGTTCCCGATAGAGCGTATAAGAGAACTGACGGCGCTCATGGGCGGAGACGGGGCGCTCGAATAACCCGAAAGAAAATAACGGAGTAGGTTTTGCCTGCTCCGTTATTTTTTATGCATATCAAAAACGGTGCAGCCCGAGTGAGCTGCACCGCCGTGATTATTGATTTGTCGGAGACAATCAGTCGTTGCTTCCGTTATTCTTGCTTGCGCGTCTCTCAATAAGCTCGTTGAGGATTCTTGTGTGCTCCTTATCGGTGAGCGAATACTTGAGAGTGGGGATAGCGGAGAGCAGCATACCGATTGCGGGCGGAATGGAAATAAGCAGGAACATCGCCATAGCATATTTTCCGTCGTTTGCCTCGTAGAAATGATACTTTCCTGCCGCCAGGTCGAGGTTAAGAGTCTCGATGTATTCGGCAGTGTAGTGAACAGCCGAATAAATGAAGCCGGAGATGAGCGAGGAAACGCCCATTGCAAGCTTGGTGATGAAGGACTGGCCGGAGAAGAACACGCCGTCAGTGCGAACGCCGTTCTTGTACTCCTCGTAGTCAACGCAGTCTGCTATCATTATCGACTGGAGAATGTTTATCGAGCCCATTGCCCAGGAAGCCGCGAACATCATAATAGCCATCAAAACGACATAAACCATGTTCTGCATAAGGTTGCCGCCGGCTATTTTATAGACGACAAAGATCATTGCATAGGGAACTGCACCGGCGATTGAATAGAAGTTATAGAGCTGCTTCTTGCCGAACTTTGCGGACATCTTCGGCGTGGCGGCAGTACCGATGATCATACCGCCGAGAAGGCCGATAGCCATAACCAGAAGCTGGACGATTTTTATAATCTGAAGCTGGCCGTCAACAACAAGATTGGCAAGGTTGTTGTCGAAGAAGTAGTACATAACGAGCGACAGACCGACGATCGAGAGAAGCATGATGGGGCTTCTGAGAATGCCCGAGAGGAGGAGCCTTCTGAACGGATCGTTGGAGATCGCGATTTTGAAGTTCTCCTTCATGGTGTACTTCTTTTCGGACTGCTGAACTCTCTCTTTTACAGAGAAGCCGGAAAACTGGAAGAGAATAGTTGCGAATATCGTAAGGATAACGGCGATTATGATATAGGACATCTTGTCCGCATGAATAAGGTCAAGGCCTTTCTTCTCCTGGAACATGGGGGAGAGAGCCTTTCCTGCGAAAGTGATGAGCATGCCGATAGCGCCGAGGTTTGCGACTATACGGGCGAGCGAGAGAGCCTTTGCTCTGTCGTTCTCATCGTCGGTCATAAGCGAGGTTACACCCCAGAGCGGAATATCACCGACGGTGTAGCACATACCCCAGAGAATGTAGGAGATTGCCGCCCAGGCGATAATCAGTACATGCGCACCGGTCGATGTGTAGTCGGTGTATGTCTTGTTGCAGAATGTGAGAATGGTAATGATTCCTATCGGGATCGGGACGAACATGAGGTAGGGCTTGCACTTACCCCACTTTGTTCTGGTGTGGTCAACTATCGAACCCATCATCGGGTCATTGATAGCATCCCAAACGCGGGCGACGAAGAATATTACCGAGATGGCCATCGCCGGCAAAAAAATAATCGACTGCCAGTAGTACTGGAGTCCGCCTGCGATGATGTTGTAGATGATGTTCTGTCCTGCGAGACCTACTAAGTAACCTGTCAGCTCTTTGCCGGTGTAGGTGTTGTGCTTGATAGCCCCGCTCGGCGCCTGGTTCTTTCCTTTGCTCATTTCTACCTTCCTTTTGTGTAATACTTTATGTGCAAGTCTTTACACATAATCTCAAATTATTATACCATGTGTAAAAAGGCTTTTCAAGCGCACAAATATATTTAGGCATGTTCAACAAAATGGGAAGCGCCGAATTGTTGAACATGCCTATCTGTATTATTGAATATTTTCAAAACAAAACTCGAAAAGTAAAAATGTTTATAATAATTTGCCGATACAAATTATTTCAGGGTGTCGATATTTTTGACAACGTGCTCTTTTATCGCCGCGAATGTCTCGTCGCTTATGTCGTGCTCGAGCTTGCATGCGTCCTCGACCGCGACTTCTTCGCTGACGCCGAGGCGGATCAGCAGATTCGAGAGCACGGTGTGCCGCTCGTATATCTTATGCGCGACCTCAAGCCCCGCATCGGTGAGTGTGAGATATCCGTCCTTGTCCATGAGGAGATAGCCGCCCTGCTTGAGAAGTCCAACGGCGCGGCTGACGCTCGGCTTTGAAAAGCCCATGTATTCCGCGACATCGAGCGAGCGCACGACGCCTTTCTTTGAAAGTATATATATTGTTTCGAGATACATCTCGCCGGATTCCTGCAGGTGCATCTTACCCCTCCGTTCATTAAATTTGTATAATTAATGATATCACGCACCCGCCCGAAAATCAATATGTCTTTGTGCCGTGCTTTTCGACAAGGTTATCGGTTAGCATATGCTAATCGTTTGTGAATGTTGCCTAATTTGTTAGTCTGTCAATAAAACAGGCAAAAATCATATTGACACAGCGCAAAGAATAGTTTACCATATAATTTGGTTAGCGGGAGCTAATCGATTTTTAAAGATTGCGGTTAGCAAATGCTAATCAAATGTTTGACACTTTATTGCGGGAGGAAGATCATGACAAACCGAAGAACACTTACGGCGTCAAATATACGCTACCTTCTGACAATGAAGGAGCTCGACAGAGACGGATGCGGAGTCCGCTGCGTCGACCTTGCTTCGGCGCTCAATCTGTCAAAGCCGAGCGTGCACAATATGATGGACACTTTCTCGGAACTCGGGATAATCAGCAAAACCTCTTACGGAGTGGCGCATTTCACCGATTCGGGCAACGATACCGCGCGCCGCTACGGGCATTACTATGAGATAGTTTCGGAGAGTCTGCGATGTATGTTCCCCGACATGGGGGATCTGCAGATGGCTGTGTGTTCTCTGCTCTCGGAGGTTCCGCAGGACAGCCTCGAACACATGAGCAGAAGATATGAGCAAGAAAGGGAGAAAAGCAATGGCAGTAGTAAAGTTTGAAAATGTGAGCCGCGTCTATGCCGGCGGCAGGGGATACATATCCCGCTCCGACCCGGCTATCGACCATATCTTTTCCGAGCTTTACAGCGGCGTTCCCGAGAATATCCGCAAAGGCTATTTTAAGGTCAAGATACTTGAATTGTTCCTGTTCCTCAGCGCACTCGACCTTGAAAACGATTCCGGCAAGGACGACTTCGTTTCGAGACCGCAGGTGAACCTCGCCAAAAGCGTCTGCGGCTATCTCACCGAGCATATGGACAGCCATGTGACTCTCGATACCCTCTGCGGGCTGTTCCACGCCTCCGGCACGAGCATAAAGAACAGCTTCCGCTCGGTCTACGGCGAGTCGATATATTCGTATATCCGCACCCTCAAAATGCAGTCTGCGGCGCATATGCTGAAGACTACTGACAAGAGTGTGCTCGAGATCGCGGGGGCGTTCGGCTACAACAACGGCTCGAAGTTCGCCAAGGCATTCCGCGATGTTTGCGGCGTCTCGCCGAATGAATACCGCCAGTCGGCGGACAAATAAGTGTGCCCGAACGGAGTCGAAAAACAGACGCCGTTGTGATATAATATAAAAAGAGTGATGCCGCAAGGCATTTACTTTTTAGACTGCGGTTAGCAACTGCTAACCAAAAGGAGCTGAATTATGAGTGTAGTGATAGTCGGCGGCAATGAGTGTATGGTCAGACGGTATGAGGATCTTTGCCGTGAATATTCGTGCAAGGCAAAGGTGTTCGCAAAGCCGGACAGGGGAATGCAGAATTTCGGCAATCCCGATCTTCTTGTGCTGTTTACCGGGACGATGTCCCACAAGATGCTGTCGATAGCCATGGGGCAGGCAAAAAAGAAGAATATCCCCGTGGCGCACAGCGCGACAAGCTCGGTCTCCGCGCTGAAAAATATACTCGATATCCACGCGAAAGGGGAGAAATAAAATGTCCGAAGATCTTGTGATATCCCAGTGCTCGCCGACCATGGCGGGGCTCAAAACCGGCAATCTCTTTACATGCCCGATGGAGGATAAAAAGACGCTCAACGAGAGCATACGCCGCATGAACATGAAGCTCGTCCCGCGCGGGGTGCGCCTGCTCCCAGTAAAATATCTCGAAAAGCGCGTGCTGATATATATGTATCGCCCCGACAGGCTCAGAGCCGATTTAAAAGACGCACAGGCGCTCTCGATTCTCTCCGAAAAGGCTTATCCTATCGATAACGCGGACAAATGCGTCGCCGAGCTCGTCAAAAGAGTCAATTCTCAGGAGACCTTCCCGCATGAGATCGGGCTGTTCCTCGGCTATCCGTCCGAGGATGTCAACGGCTTCATAAAATACGGCGCGGACAAGGCGAAATGCGTCGGCACATGGAGAGTCTACGGCGACGAGGAGGCGGCGAAGAAGAAATTCGCGCTCTATAAAAAATGCACGAGAGTGTATAAGGACGCTTACCGCAGGCATAATTCGTTTGAAAGGCTCGTCGTAAACGGCGCGCGCTGACAATAAATCAAAATTCTGAAAGGCAGGTAAATTATTATGAGCAAAATAGCTGTTGTATATTGGAGCGGAACAGGCAACACGGAGTCCATGGCGGATGCCGTTGCGCAGGGCGCAAAAGATAAGGGCGCGGAGGTAAAACTCTTCACTCCCGATTCGTTCAACTCTTCCATGGTCGATGAGTTCGACGCCATAGCTTTCGGCTGCCCCGCAATGGGTGCGGAGGTGCTTGAAGAAAGCGAGTTCGAGCCTATGTTCTCCGACTGCGAGAGCAAGCTCGGCGGCAAGAAAATCGCCCTCTTCGGCTCTTACGGCTGGGGCGACGGCGAGTGGATGAGAACATGGGAGGACACTTGCCGCGGCGACGGCGCGTCGGTCGTCTCCGAGCCGATTATCTGCAACGAAGCTCCCGATGATTCCGCCCTCGATGAGTGCAAAGCCCTCGGCGCCGCGCTCGTATAAGACATAGCTCTCTTCATAGATTTGCTTCCATAGACAAACCGCGTCTGCTCATAAAGGCAGGCGCGGCTTGCTTTTGTTACGCAACAGTTGCCCCCCCGGTAGAACCGGGGGTTTTCAACTGTTGCGTAACAATCAAAAGACCCCGTTCAATGAACAGGGTCTCTTTTGTCAAAGAACTATAATCCTGATAGAAATCGTACAAGGGTGCAGTGCCATCTTGAAACGGTATTTTTAACTGAATATTGCGGCAAAATGGAAGTTATCTATTTCAACATTCCAAGCGCAATGCGCCGGTTCAGTTCCCACAGAGCGGTCTTATTGCTGTCGTATCGAAGTACCGTTTGAGCTTCCGAATAAGTCAGCCATTTATATTCGGTATGTTCATGAGACAGCTGCAAAAAAGTGTCCGCTACTCTCACCGCAAATGCGTACTCCGGAATGACGAAACATTCTTTACCCCATATTGTTTCTGCGTTCTTGAAACAATTGGATGGTATGCTGCAGCAGGTGTCGAGCTTGAAAAAGTTACATGTCTTAGAAATCCCGGCTTCTTCAAAGGCTTCCCTTTTTGCCGACTCAATGATTGAGATATCCTCCTCTTCTCCTCCGCCTGCTATGAATTGCCAAATACCCATATCGCTCCTTTGGAATAAACAGAATTGTACGCTGCTGTCCTCTGTGCAATATGGAATGACCAAGACCTGATACCTTGCTCGTGCCATTGTTCAGTACCTCTTCAAATTCCAATTTGTTAAAATTAAAAAAGTCCACCGTAATTCTATCAAAATTACGGTGGACTTTTGGTGCCGGTGACCGGGGTCGAACCGGTACGGTGTCACCACCACCGGATTTTGAGTCCGGCACGTCTGCCAATTCCATCACACCGGCGGGTATTCACAACGGATGTATTATACACGATTCCGAGCGGAAAATCAAGAGAAAATTCCGTATCGGCCGATAGATTACGCACTCATATCTGCATATTGTCCTGTTTTTGCGACACTCGCCGGGAACAGCACTTTTTTGTTGAAATAAACGGCGGCGTATAATATAATGAAAATGTAAGCCGTTAAAAAGGGGAGTTACCCCCATAAAGTAATAAACATTGAAAAGGAGTTTTTGTTTATGGGACTTATTAAAGCCGGTGCAGGCGCAGTCGGCGGCGTTCTTGCCGATCAGTGGAAGGAATTTTTCTATTGTGAGGCAATGCCGAAGGAGCTTCTTGTTACCAAAGGACAGAAGCGCGTAAGCGGCAGATCGTCAAACACAAAGGGCAGCGACAACATCATCACAAACGGCTCGGGTATAGCCGTTGCGGACGGACAGTGCATGATGATAGTCGAGCAGGGCAAGGTGGTCGAGTTCTGCGCGGAGCCCGGCGAGTTTACATATGACGCCTCCACGGAGCCCTCGATTTTCTCGGGCTCTCTCGGCGACAGCATTAAAAAGACATTCCAGACCATCGGCAAGCGTTTCGCCTACGGCGGCGATACCGGAAAGGATCAGCGTGTCTATTATTTCAACACCAAGGAATTGATGGACAACAAGTTCGGCACTCCGAACCCGATTCCGTTCCGTGTCGTCGATTCGAAGATAGGCCTTGATATCGATGTCGCAGTCCGTTGCTCGGGCGTATATTCCTATAAGATAGACGACCCCATGCTCTTCTATACAAATGTCTGCGGCAATGTCGAGCAGGATTATACCCGCGAAGAGATAGACAATCAGCTCAAGACAGAGTTCATCAGCGCGCTTCAGCCCGCTTTTGCTCAGCTCTCCGACCTTGAGCTTCGTCCCAATCAGATAGTAGCTCACAACACCGAGCTTGAAACCGCTATGAACGCCGCCCTCTCCGCAAAGTGGAGCGAGCTGCGCGGACTCAAGGTCGTCACAATAGCCCTCGGCTCGGTCACTCTCCCCGAAGAGGATGCGGAGCTCATCAAGCAGGCTCAGCGTGCAGCTATCATGCGCGATCCCACCATGGCGGCGGCAACCCTTGTCGGCGCTCAGGCGGACGCCATGAAGACCGCGGCCGGCAACCAAGCAGGCGCAATGACCGGCTTTATGGGCATGGGCATGGCTATGAACGCAGGCGGCGGCATGAACGCTCAGAACCTGTTCGCCATGGGTCAACAGCAGCAGGCTCAGCAGGCGGCAGCGCAGCAGGCATCTGCTCAGCAGGCGGCTAAACCCGCGGCAGACGGCTGGAAATGCTCCTGCGGCGCCGTCAACACCGGCAAGTTCTGCTCCGAGTGCGGCGCACCCAAGCCCACGGATACCGAGGGCTGGGTTTGCTCCTGCGGCACTGTCAACAAGGGCAAATTCTGCTCGAACTGCGGCGCAAAGAAGCCCGCGGGCGCTCCGCTCTATCGCTGCGACAAGTGCGGCTGGGAGCCCGAGGATCCGGCGCACCCGCCGAAGTTCTGCCCTGAGTGCGGCGATATCTTTGACGATAACGACATTAAATAATACAGACACCTCGCCAGATTCATATAGGAGATGATACAGTGGCTGTTTTGCAGGAATACAAGTGCCCCGCATGCGGCGGCGCGCTTGAGTTCGACAGCAAATTGCAAAAAGTTAAGTGCCCCTATTGCGATTCCGAGTTTACCATGGAGGAGCTCAAAAGCATCGACGCCGGGCTTGACAAAGAGTCAACTTCCGACGATGAACAGCAGACTCAAGTTGGGAACGAGTGGACAGAGAACGAGGAGAGCGGGCTGCGCTCCTATGTCTGCCAATCCTGCGGCGGCGAGATAGTCGGCGATGCGACGACCGCCGCTACTGCCTGCCCGTTCTGCGGCAATCCCGTGGTTATGATGGAGCAGTTCTCGGGTATGCTCAAGCCCGATCTTGTTATTCCCTTCAAACTCGACAAGAATGACGCAAAGGCGGCGTTTAAAAAGCATATCAGCGGCAAACGCCTGCTCCCTAAGACATTTAAAGACGAGAATCATATCGACGAGATAAAGGGCATATATGTCCCGTTTTGGCTCTTCGATGCCCATGCCGACGCATCGGTCACATATGACGCCGAGACGGTCAGAACATGGAGCGACAGTGACTATAACTATACTGAGACAAAATATTATAAAGCCTACAGAAGCGGCTATACCGACTTTGCGGCTATCCCGGTTGACGGCTCGCAGAAGATGGCGGACGATCTCATGGAGTCTATCGAGCCGTATGATCTTTCCGAAGCGGTGGATTTCCAGACGGCATATCTCGCCGGATATTTCGCCGATAAATACGATGTGACCGCCGAGCAGAGCATCGGCAGAGTCAACGAGCGCGTCAAGAGCAGCATCGAAGAGCTGTTCAGGGACACCGTCACAGGCTATGATACCGTAAGTCAGGGCGATAGCTCCGTCAGCCTCAGCCACAGCTCCGCAAAATATGCGCTCTACCCCGTGTGGCTGCTTAACACCACCTATCAGGGTAAGCAGTACACTTTCGCGATGAACGGGCAGACGGGCAAATTTGTCGGCGATCTTCCGCTCGACAAAGCCGCATACAGAAGACTCGTCGCCATTATCACGGCGGCGGGCAGTGTGGGCATCTATGGCATCGCGTGGCTCGTCCATTTGCTGGGTATCTTATAAGGAGGGGAGCGGCTTATGAAAAAGAGAATAACGGCGATTGTCTTTGCCTGTGTACTCGTGTTTGTTTCCGCTCTTCCGGCCTTTGCCGTGCCTGCGCCGCCCTATTCGGGGACGGTCGCTGACGAAAGAGCCTATCCTCTGCTCGTCGACGATGCGGATATCCTCAGCGATTATGATGAACAGCGGCTTCTCACGAAGCTCGAGAGCATAAGCACAAAGTGGGATATGGATGTCGCGATAGTCACGATAGAAAATCTCGACAACAGGGATATCGAAGCTTATACCGATGATTTTTATGACTATTACGGCTACGGCCGCGGAGATAATCATGACGGCATCATGTTCCTCATAAGCATGGGCGACCGCAAATGGCATATAACCACAACGGGAAGCGCCATAAACATATTCACCGACGCGGGTCAGAACTATATTATGAGCACCGTTCAGCCGAAGCTCTCCGCCGGAACATATTATGACGCATTTGACAGTTTCATTTCCCTCTGTGACGACTGCATCGATCAGGCGGAAAACGGCGAGCCGTACGATGTGAACAAAATGCCCGACGGCTACGATGCCGACGGAACATCGCAGGACTCTCAGTCGAAAGAAATGCTTCCGCTCTTCTGGATTCCGCTCTCGATTGTTATCGCGCTTGTCGTTGCGCTCTTGGTCGGCATGCACTATAAAAATGAGCTCAAAACAGTCCGCTTCAAGGCGGAGGCGAACAGCTATGTCGTCCCCGGCAGCATGAATATAACCGTGAGCAACGATCATTTTATCCGCTCCCATGTCACGCGCACGGCTATCCCGAAGTCGAACGACAATGATTTCGGAAGCTCCGGCGGCGGTTCGAGCACGCATAGTTCATCCTCAGGCAGCAGCCACGGCGGCAGCAGCGGCTCGTTCTGATTAAAACAAAAGCTATCCCGGCGGGTATTTCCTGTCGGGATATGTCATTTTTTACGCGCTGTGATAACAGATACATATTCTCCCGGAACCTTGCCGTTTCGGGAGATTTTTATTTTTCTCGCCGACTTTCGTCAAATATACCGCCGTTTCTTGACAAGTGTCCGATTGGAGTGTAAAATTTAAGTTAAGCAAGGCTAACTTTTCCGGGAGGATAATATGACGCTAAATGAACTGAAAGTAGGAGAGAGTGCCGTCATAACTGCCGTAGGCGGCGAGGGCGCTCTTAGATGCAGATTGTTCGATATGGGGCTCATCCCGCATACCCGCGTGACGCTCCAGAAGGTCGCGCCGATGGGCGATCCGATAGAAATAAGAGTGCGTGGCTATGAGCTGACGCTCCGCGTTGACGATGCGAAAAAGATAGAAATCAGAACCGAGGAGGACGCAAAATGATATTTGCTCTCGTAGGTAATCAAAACTGCGGAAAGACAACTCTCTTTAACGCACTGACAGGCTCTAATCAGCACGTCGGAAACTTTCCGGGCGTCACAGTCGATCAGAAGATGGGCGCGATAAAAGGCGCAAAGGACAGCTCCGTTGTCGACCTGCCCGGAATATACTCCCTGCGCCCCTATACGCAGGAGGAAATAGTTTCGCGCGACTTTATAATCAACCAAAAGCCCGACGGTATCATAAATATAGTCGATGCCACGAATATAGAGAGAAACCTCTATCTGACTCTGCAATTACTTGAGCTGCGCGTGCCGATGGTGCTCGCGCTCAATATGATGGACGAGGTGCGCTCGAACGGCGGCACAATAGATGTCAAGAAAATGAGCGACGCGCTCGGTATTCCCGTCGTGCCGATAAGCGCGGCAAAGGGCGAGGGCGTGTCCGAGCTTGTTGACCAGGCTCTGCAGGTCGCAAAGAGCAAAACTCTGCCGAAGGTCTGGGACTTCTGCTCCGACGGTTCGCCCGTCCACCGCTGCATCCACGCTATAGTGCATCTTATCGAAGACCACTCCTCGCGCCTTGACCTGCCGTGCCGCTTCTGCGCGACAAAGCTCATTGAGGGCGGCGACGATATGGCGGACAAGCTCGAACTGGACAGCAACGAGCGCGATCTGCTTGACCACTGCATAGTCGAGATGGAGAACGATACCGGGCTTGACAGAAACGCCGCGCTCGCCGAAATGCGCTACGAATTCATAGAAAAAGTAGTCGAGAGCTCGGTCGTCAAATGCCACGAGAGCAAGGAGCACCGCCGCAGCATGAAGCTCGACCGTGTCCTGACCGGCAAATACACCGCCATTCCCGTGTTCATAGGCGTTATGTGTCTCGTGTTTTGGCTGACCTTCAATGTTATAGGCTCCGCCCTTTCCGACTGGCTGAGCATCGGAATAGACAAGCTCACGGGACTCGTTGACTCGGGTCTGACCGCCTACGGGATAAACCCGGTTATACACAGCCTTATTATCGACGGAATTTTTGCGGGCGTCGGAAGTGTCCTGTCGTTCCTGCCGATAATAGTGACATTGTTCTTCTTCCTGTCTATTCTCGAAGATACGGGATATATGGCGCGAATCGCCTTCGTTATGGACAGACCGCTGAGAAAAATCGGTCTCTCCGGACGCAGCTTCGTTCCCATGCTTATCGGCTTCGGATGCTCCGTCCCGGCGATAATGGCGACCCGCACAGTCTCGTCCGACCGCGACCGCAAGATGACAATAATGCTGACCCCGTATATGAGCTGTTCGGCAAAAATACCGATATATTCGGTCTTCGCGGCGGCGTTTTTCCCGGGACACGGCGCGCTCGTCATGATATGCCTGTATTTCTCGGGCATCGTGCTCAGCGTCCTGCTCGCGCTGATACTCAAGAATACGGCTTTCCGCGGCAATCCCGTGCCGTTTGTTATGGAGCTGCCGAACTACCGAATCCCGTCGCCCAAGAGCGTTGCGCTTCTGCTGTGGGAGAAGGCGAAAGATTTCCTTCAGCGCGCGTTCACTGTCATATTTGTCGCAACGATTATCATATGGTTCCTTCAGAGCTTTGATACTCGAATCAATCCCGTTGAGGACAGCGCGAACAGTATGCTCGCCGCTATAGGCAGATTTATCGCACCGATATTCAAGCCCCTCGGCTTCGCCGATTGGCGCGTCGCAACCGCGCTTATCTCCGGCTTCACCGCCAAAGAAGCGGTTGTCTCCACAATGTCCGTCCTGCTCAACACGAGCGTATCGACCCTCGGCGGCGCGCTCTCCGCTATGTTCACCCCGCTGACCGCCGCGAGCTTCCTCGCGTTCACTCTGCTCTATACGCCCTGCGTCGCCGCAGTTGCAACTATAAAACGCGAGATGAACTCGACCCTTGCAACGATAGGCATAGTTATTCTGCAGTGCGTTGTCGCGTGGCTTGTCGCGTTCGGCGTTTATCAGATAGGGAGCCTGATAGCATGAAACCCGTTGATTTTGTTATAATAGCCGTTATCGCTCTGCTCGTTGTGCTTGCGATTATTTCAATCCGCAGGCAGAAAAAGCGCGGCGGATGCTGCGGCTGCTCGGGCTGCAGCGGCTGCTGCTCGCAGTGCGAAAAAAGTAAAGATAAATAACACACGGAGCCGGCATCGCAATGATACCGGCTCTGTATTTTTCTTACTTTCTCCTTGCGAGTACTCCCGACAGAACACATTCGGCGGCGAGCGTGACTGTTATCAGGCAGCCCGTGACGGAGAAATTATTTATATTATATAACAGCTGCATGGGCGAAATAACGGCCGCCGCCAGAGAGATGCCGAAAACCCGAAGCAGAGCCTTGCGGCTGTCCTTTGCCGCCGCCAGGATTGCGGCCATCAGCAAAACGCAGGTGAGAAGCGCCGTTATCCCGGGCGGAAAGTTTGCGTAGCCCCAAGGGGTCGGGCTGAAATATGAGTAAGTCGTTCGTATTGTCCTGTCAGGGAAATCCTTGAAAATCAGAACCGCACCGTACGGCAGCGACTCCAAAAACAGAGCGACGACAGGCAGCAGCACGGTTAAAACTTTTCCGAGTTTTTTCATCGAAGCCCCTCCTTTTATTTCGTTAATCTCTTCACATTGCGCACGCAAAGCACAGCAGTATAAATGCCTATGAGCAGGAATATTGCCGCCAGCACGGTGCAGAATATACGCAAATCCGTGTCGGGCTTGTCGAATTCCGCGCAGCTCATGACGAACGCGGCAAACGCTATGATCGGGAGCCTGAACGGCAGCGGGCGGTGTCCTTTGTCGAACGCGATGAACAGGAGCGCGAGATATGACCCTACGCAGACGATAGCGAAGACAAGCAAAACTACAATAGTCGCTTCGCTGAAATAGAAAAAGTCATCGAACACACCGCTTAATACCGACTCCGACGAAATCGGCAGGTGCAGATGGACGAGCCCGTAGGACGCACAGTATATGAACGCGTACAAACTGCAAAGAATATATCCTATAGCGGCGGATACGGTGTAAAATTTCTTCAATTTATTGTCGTTGATATCCATAAGAAAACCTCGCTTTCAAGAGCCTGAAGTGAGCTTTAGATATAACTGCCGTTGTGCTTCTCTCTGCACTTTCAGTGTAGCATACAAAGCTATATATGACAACAAAATTCTCAAAAAAAGCAAAATTAACAGCTTATTCACACAAAAGAAAAAGAGCCGGGCTTTTCGGGCATCGGCTCTTAAATGTTAAAAATAAAAATCAGCTTTCAAAATCCACGCTCTCGCGCTCGAGGCGAACCGCCTTGACGAAAGCGCGCACCTTGAGGTGCTCCGGGTGGCTGTCATATGCGTGCAGTGCGTCCCAACTCTCGAACTTTGAGAAGAGCGCCGCGTCATATTTGCCGCCGTTTTCGTTTATCCCGACTTTCGCTTCGATAAGCCCCGGGACAACGCCGACGAGCGCTTCAAGCATCTCTTTGATGTGCTCCGCGTTCTCTCTCTTGCTGTGTCCCTCTGCTTCGTCTTTAAGCGCCCAGAATACTATATGAGTTACCATTTTTATTTCCTCCTGTTTTTGAGAACCTGATAGATTTTGCCTGCGCCGAGCATCACTGCCGCAGTCGCCGCCCCGGCGAGAAGCGCGCGCGATGCTATTGTAGCGTTGACGCTCTGACGGTCGGTTATGCGGCTTTCAATCGGTCCCAGGCAGGTGCATTTGAGCCCGAAATCCTTGAACGAATGGACGCTTGTCTCGAAGCTTCCGTCCTCGTGAACGGTTATCAGCCTGACGGACGGTCTGCCGCCGTCTGTGTATGCGCGGAATCCCGAGGTCTTGCACTGCGCGAGAAGTATTCCGTCAACCTCGCCCGCGAGATTGTTCATGTGGTCGTGGCCGAAGAACGCGCCTTTTATGTCGCCTATTTTCTTCCAGCTCTCAAACTGTCCGCTGTTGACATCCGCCGGGCACGGACCCTCTGCGAGATATCCGTTGTCCTCGTCTTTGAGAACATACCAGTTCTTGTTGAGATGCCCGTAGCCGCGCACTGCTTTCCACATCTCCCAGGGCTTCGCCTTTCTGAGAAGCTCATATTCTTCAACGACCGGGATGTGCTCGAACAGCAGAGCGGGGAGAGGAACGCCGTTGTTTTTCTTGCACAGCTTTGCCGCGTTTCGCTCGTACCAGTCTATCTGATCCTTGTGAACAACATCGTAATATGAAATCTCTTTGTCGTAGAAAATATTGTTCGAGTCCATGAACCAGAGATTGAACTCCGGCTTGCCGCTCTTGCCTAAAATGGGTATGTAATAGTTTGAATATCCCGTGATATCCTCGTCGCATCGGCGGGTCACGCAGTATTCGGTGTTCACGAAAATCTCCGTCTGCTCCTCTTCGAGCCCGGAGTCGTGGTCGTGGTTGCCCATTATTGTCGCGAACGGAATCTTGCGCTCAACAACGGGTGCAATTAGCCGCTCGAACTGCCTCTTGAACGACTCCATGCCGATGTCGTCGCGCGACGCCGCACATATGTCGCCCATATAAACCGCAAGATCGGGCTTGAGCGCGTCGAGCGCGGTCTCGTGGAATTTCAGCGTGTCCGCGCGCTTCGCCTTGCCTTTTTCCGAGCTGACATCGTCGTTCTCGTGCGGGTCGCCGAAGAGCAGGATTTTGAACTCTCCGTCCTCGTTGAATCTGAATTGCTTGTCGTACATCTCAGTGCTCCTTATCTGAAAACGGCTTCTCTTATCGCCTCGCTCACCGTGGGGTGGGGGAACGCCGTATTTTTAATTTCTTCAACAGTCATTTTGTTCGCGAGCATCGCCGCCGCGCCGTATATCAGCTCCGACGCATTGCCGCCTGCAATGTGAACTCCGAGCAGCCTGCCGCTTGTATTTTCTGATATTATCTTGCAGAATCCGTCCTGCCCGCCCTCGGCGAAAAATCTTCCGCTCGAGCGCAGCGGCGCTTCGCTGCAAACGGCATCAATGCCTTTTGCGAGCGCACTTTCGAGCGTCTCGCCGATCGATGCCGCCTCGGAAAAAGTGAACACGACCTGCGGAATCGCGAGATAGTCTATCTCGTCAGTCTTGCCGAGAATATTATTTATCGCCGCTGCCGATTCGCGGTATGCTGCGTGAGCTGACATGACCTTTCCGTTCGCGTCTCCGGCGGCATAAACGCCGGGAACAGCAGTTTGCATGTGGCTGTCTGTATTGAGATTTTCAAGCCCGATGTTTTCGATTCCGAGCCCGTCATAACACGCCGCTCTGCCGGATGCGTTTATTATAATATCCGCTTCGGCCGTCTTTTCTTTTCCGCGCGCGTCGGTGTATTTGATACTTCTACCGTCCGCCGAAACGGCCCTGCACGAAGTGAGAATATTTATCCCGCTCTTTTTGAGACTGCGCCGCAAAAATACGCTTATGTCTTTGTCCATAGTCGGGGCGATTCTCTCCGCCTGCTCGATTACAGACACTCTGCATCCGAGCGCGTTCAGATATTCCGCCGCTTCAAGCCCCGATGCCCCGCCGCCTATAATCGCGGCGCTTCTCGGTATTGCGTCAAGATTATATACATCGCTCACATCCGTGATATCCGCGCCGGGAATTTCAAGCTCCCTTGGTCGTGAACCCGTGCAGATGAGCAGATTTTTTGAATATATATCATCTTCACCTGCGGCGGTTATGAACAGCCCGTCCGCCTTGCCTTTTATATGAGCTTCTGCATTTATGACTTTCACTCCCGCGTGTTCGAGCGAATCGGCGATGCCGCATTTCAGCTGACATATAACATCATTTTTATGCGCGAGCGCAGCGTCGAGATTGAAACTCGCTTCTTTGCAGGTAACTCCGAATTTTTCGGAATCGAGTGTTTGCCTGAAAATCTTCGCGCTGTGGAGCATGGCTTTCGACGGTATGCAGCCTCGGTTCAGGCACACTCCGCCGAGCTCGTCTTTTTCTATGAGCGCCGTTTTCAGTCCGCTCTTTGCGGCTGTTATCGCCGCGCTGTATCCGGCGGGTCCGCCGCCGATAACGGCAAGGTCAAAGATATCCATAGGCGCTCCTTTCGCTTTTTTTCAATTATATCCGAAATTTGCCCTGCGGTCAATCGAACGCTCTGTTTTTTGTTGACTTTGAAGGCTGTAAGCATTAAAATTATCGTTGTATAAAATCTTTTGCTGTGAGGTATTCGATGAAAACACCGGCTTATCACAAATCTCTTGAAACGCTCCATGTAAACTGCCTTGAGCCGCGCGCTTATTTCATTCCCTTTGCGGATGAAAAGACCGCCGCTTCGCGCGAGCGCAGTGAGTCCGATTATTTTGTTCCGCTCTGCGGCGAGTGGGATTTCCGCTTCTTCAAAAGCTTTGAAGATGTCTTGCGTGAGCCGCCCGAATATGTCGGCGAGAGCGGATTTGATAAAATATCCGTACCGCGCAGCTGGCAGACCTATACCGACCGCGGCTACGATGTCCCGCTTTACAGCAACCTCGAATATCCTTTCCCGACCGACCCGCCTTTTGTCCCGGATGAGAACCCCTGCGGGCTCTATGTCAGAAAATTTACGCTCGATGAAAAGCTCTCTTCACGCGATTTATTTTTGAACTTCGAGGGCGTGGATTCCTGCTTCTATGTCTGGCTCAACGGAAAGTTCGTCGGCTTCAGCGAGGTCTCGCACTGCACGAGCGAATTTGATGTTACAGACTTTGCAGTCAGTGGCGAGAACACCCTCTGCGTGCTGGTTGTCAAGTGGTGCCCCGGCACTTATCTTGAGGATCAGGATTGCTTCAGATTCTCGGGAATTTTCCGCGAGGTCTATCTGCTCGCGCGCGGAAAAGAGAGACTTGATGACATCTTTGTCAAAAGCTATGTCTCCGATGATTTTAATTCTGCCGAACTTCGCGTTGAAGCGAAGCTCAGCACACCGTGCGATATAAAATATAAGCTCGTCGCGCCGAACGGCATCGTTGTGTCCGAAGGTGTCGGCAGCGAAAAGTTCAATATAAGCGTCAATTCTCCAGTTCTTTGGAACGATGAACAGCCTGAGCTGTATGAGCTCTGGCTGACCGTCGGTGACGAAATCGTTCTGCTTGATACTGCGGTGCGTCGCTTCGAGATAAAGGACGGGATATGCCTTCTAAACGGAAAAGCAATCAAGGCTCGCGGTATCAACCGCCACGACTCAAACCCCGTCACGGGTCACGCCGTCACGCTCGACGATATGATTGAGGATATTATGCTCATAAAGCGTGCCAACTGCAATATGATCCGCACGTCGCACTATCCCAATGATCCGCGCTTCCTCGCGCTGTGCGATAAATACGGCATAATGCTGACCGACGAAGCCGATATCGAGACCCACGGCATGGGCTACGACTGGGAGGGTGAATGGGACTGGACGCGCTGGTCGCATCTCTCGTCCGCTCCCGAGTGGCACGAGGCTTATGTCGACAGGGCAAAGAGACTCTTTGAGCGCGACAAGAACCACGGCTGTGTCGTGCTCTGGTCGCTCGGCAACGAGTCGGGAGCGGGTGTCAACCATCGAGCGATGGCGCAGTATATCCGCTCGCGCGATGACAGCGCTCTTGTTCACTATGAAAACTCCCACCTCGAGTTCAAGGCTGTCCCCGAGGGTGAGAATTTTGCCGATATCTCGGATGTCGAGAGCCGTATGTACGCCGGCACGGAATATATAGAGAACTATCTAAATAATAAAGAATATAAGAAGCCTTTCTATATGTGCGAATATGTCTGCTCGATGAGCACTGGCGATGTCTATCCGTTCTGGGATCTTGTCGAGAAGTATGACAACAATTTCGGCGGCTGTATCTGGGAGTGGTGCGACCACGCGGTCAATGTCCCGGACAAAAACGGCAATGCACGCTATTTTTACGGCGGCGACTTCGGCGATTTCCCGAACAGCTCCATTTGCTGCATCGACGGACTCGTCTATCCCGACCGCACTCCGCGCCCCGGCTATTTTGATATGAAGCGCGTCTATCAGCAGTATTCGGCTGTATATAACGGCGACGGCAGAGTGACTGTCACGAGCCGCAGACGCTTTACTTCTCTCAACGATACGGCGATTCACTGGACTCTTTCAGAGAATGGCAAGACCGTTTCGGAGGGCACGACTGCTGTACTTTCAACACCCGCGCAGGGGAGCACGACTGTAAAGCTTTTTGACCCCGCAGATTTTGACTCGCTCCCGTCCTGCCTGCTGACTCTGAGCTTTGTCTCGACAAAAGATACTCCTTGGGCGGAAAAGGGCTTTGAAACGGGCTTCGAGCAGTTTGTACTCAAGGACTATACGCCCTATGTGCCAAAAGACGGCAGAGTCGAGCTCAGCGAAAATGACCGCTTCGCGGTTATCAAGGCGGGAAATATCGCCTATACTTTTGATAAGCCCTACGGACGCATATCTTCTATAATTTGCGGCGGTAAAGAGCTGCTGAGCGCACCCGTTGAGCCGCAGATCTGGCGCGCGCCCTGCTATAACAGAGGCTCGTCGGAGATGTGGAGGCTCAAGAACTTCAGATATGCCGCACAAAAGACATACTCCTGCCTCGTCTCGAATACGGACGGCGGCGTGTGCATCAAGACGAAGATAGCAATCGGCGGACCGTCCTGCCCGCCCGTTATCCACGCCGATGTTGATTACAAATTCACGCCCGACGGCTGCGTGACGCTCTGCTTTGACGGCGATGTGATAGAAAAATGCCCGATACTGCCGAAAGTCGGCTACAGGCTCTTCATGCCTGCAGAAAATGAAAGTGTCAGCTATTTCGGCTTCGGTCCGAGAGAAGCTTATGTCGACAGATACAAGTCTCAGCGTCTCGGACTCTGGAACACAACGGCGACGGATAATTTTGAGCATTATATCCGCCCGCAGGAGAACGGCGCGCATTACGGCACCCGTTTTGCCGAGGTTTATTCAAACGCGGCGGGACTCAGATTCGAGCCGTTCGGCATGGAGCATTTCAGCTTCAATGCCAAGCATTTCACGGCGCAGATGCTCGAAGATACGAAGCATGATTTTGAGCTTGAGCCCCTTGAAGATACCGTTGTCAGCCTCGATTGGCGCATGACGGGAATCAGCGAGGCGGAGTATCACAACGACCCTGAGCGTGCACTTCGCCGTATCGACGAAAAGAAACTCAATTTCGGCTTTGTTATAAGACCGTTTGAAAAATAAGACTTCACGGGAGAGATACAATGTTTCTGAAAGAACTGCTTGAGGGCACGACCGTTGCGGGTGATTATCCGCAGGCGGATATATGCGATATAGTCTACGACTCGCGCAAGGCAAGACCGGGCACGGCATTTGTCTGCATGAAAGGCGAGACAACTGACGGACATAAATACGCAAAGAGCGCATATGACCTCGGCTGCCGCGTGTTCGTTGCGGAAGAGGCGCTCAGCCTGCCCGATGATGCAATCGTGCTGATGAGCGAAAACACGCGCCGCGACCTCGCGCAGATGAGCATAAACTTCTTCGGCCACCCTGCGGATGAGCTGAAAATGATAGGTATAACCGGCACGAAGGGCAAGACGAGTATAACTTATATCCTGCGCAGTGCGCTCGAAAACTGCGGCATAAAAACAGGCGTTATCGGCACTATCGGCGCGTTCTACGGCGACAAAAAAATACCGACCGTCAACACGACCCCCGAATCATATGAGCTTCAGAAAATTTTGCGCGAGATGGCAGACGGCGGCTGTGAGGCTGTCTGCATGGAGGTCTCATCGATAGGACTCAAGATGAGCCGTGTCTACGGCGTCGAGTTCTACGCCGGGATATTCACAAATCTTTCGCCCGACCATATCGGCGGAAACGAGCATAAGACATTTGAGGAATACGCCTATTGGAAAAAGCAGCTCTATGTCCACAGCGGCTTCACTGTCGCTAACCGAGACGATGCGTTTTTTGATGATATCGCCGCCGCGTCAAAAGGCGAGGTGATAAGCTACGGACTCGACGAAAAGTGCGATTACTATGCAGAGAATATAAATCCTCTGCGCCGCCCGGGCTTCCTCGGAATAGAATTCAACTGCAAGAGCAAGTTCGACGCCCCGTGGCACGCGCAGGTCAGTATGCCGGGATTTTTCAGCGTCTACAATGTTCTTGCGTCCGTCGCGCTCCTGCGCAAGATGGGCATACCCGTTGAAAAAATGTGCGAGGCGTTTTCGCATGTGAGCATCGACGGCAGAATGCAGATAGTCCATGTCAGCGATGATTACAGCGTAATTATAGACTACGCACACAACGGTCTTAGTATGGAGAATGTCATTGAGACTGTCCGCGATTATAAACCCAACCGCGTTGTTGCGCTCTTCGGTTCAACAGGCAACAAAGCGACCATCCGCAGGCAGGAGCTCGGTCTTGTAAGTGCGAAGATGTGCGATTTTATTATAATCACGAGTGATGACCCGGATTTTGAGGATCCGAATGCGATAATAGACGAGATAGCCGGATGGGTCGAAAAGGGCGGCGGAGCGGGTAAGTATGTCAAGATAACTGACCGTGCCGAGGCAATTGAATATGCCCTAGACCATATGCAGAAAGGGGATATCCTCCTCCTGCTCGGCAAAGGGCATGAGCATTTCATGAAAGTGAAAGGCGAAAAAATATATTTCAGCGAGCTCGACTGCATTGCGAATTATATGAAAAAACACGGGATGAAGTAACTCTTATAAAAAGCACACATAAAAACGCAAAACCCCGGAGGGTATTCCCTCCGGGGTCGCTTGCATTTTATCAGCCGATTTCGATTCTTCTCGATGTCGGCACGTTTTCTTCTTTCTTGGGCATCGTCAGGGTCAGAACGCCGTCCTTGTATTCGCCGGTGATGTCTTCGGTCTTGACGGACGAGACATCGAAGCTCCTGCTGAACGAGCCGTAAGACCTCTCACGGCGGACAAAGTTGCCTTTATCATCCTTCTTCTCGGTCTCGTTGCTGCGCTCTGCGCTGATGGTCATGTAGCCGTCTTCAATGTCGACGTGAATGTCTTCCTTCTTGAATCCGGGCAGCTCTGCCTCGAGCACATATTCCTTGCCGTTGTCCTTTATATCAGTCTTGAAGTCTGTTGCGGCCATGTCGCCCCAGAAGTTCTTCTCGAAGTTTTCCATATCTCTGAAAGGATTAAAGAGTGCACGCTGATGTCTGCGTTCATAAGGCGTAAGTTCAAACATAATTGATTCCTCCGTTTGATGTTTATTGTTATTCATATTGAAGTGGTTGTTTTATTTGTCTGACCGCTCTCCGATTTCCATCGGACTCACTCTCTTTCTTCTCTAGGGGCTCTCGCTCCCTTCGTTTGATTATATAGTACCCCTGCTTTGTTAAAAAAGAATACAGTGATATGTGAACAAATTGTAAATACTTAGCACTCTAATTAAAAGAGTGCTAAAATGCGTTTAAAAACACCGCGCAGGTTTTTATCATACGCGGGACATGGGCGGAATATAAATGCATTGACATTTTCTGTTAAGGAGAGGAATGCGATGCAAATCAACGTTATAACGCAGTCGGTCGGTGTCGAAGAGACGCTCGGCAGCTGCACTGCGGAACAGCCGATAGATGCCGATATAACCCTGCCGGACTATTGCCCGGATATCAGGCGCGTGCTCAAATGCCTTGTCACTCCGCGCATAACCGCAGTCCAGACTGCGGGCGACAGAGCGACGGCGGATGGCTCAGCCGGCGTGTGCGTCATCTATGCCGACGAGCAGGGGACAGTCTGCTGCTTCGAGCAGACATACCCGTTTTCAAAATACGCCGATCTCAAGGGTGCGGATGAAAACTGCTGCGTGAATGTGCGCGCCTATACTCAGTATGCCAACTGCCGTGCCGTCAGCCCGCGCAGGCTCGATATCCACGCCGTGGTCAGCGTGGCGTTCGGCATATCCGGAGTAAAAGAAGAGGAGATAATAACCGGAGCAGAGGGCGCGGGAATCCAGCTCAGATGCTGCGACAGCCGCACCGCAAGCCTCGTCGCCTGCACCGAGACTGCGTTCCCGATGAGCGAGACCGTGCCTCTGCCCGACGGCGACCCGGCGGTGTCCTGCGTGCTGAGCGCGCAGGCGGCGGCGCTCGCGCAGGAGATAAAAGTCATCAGCAACAAACTGCTTGTCAAAGGCGAACTCACCGTCAGCGCGGTCTGCCGCGGCGAGGGCGGCGAAATATTCAGCTTCGGCCATTCCATGCCGATAAGCCAGATAATAAATCTCGAGGGCATTGACGAGGACTGCACCTGCTGCGTCTGCCTGCCCGTCACTTCGCTCGAAGTCCTGGCGAAGGCCGACCAGGCTGGCGACAACAGACTGATTGATATCAGCGCGCGCGTCGGCGCGGGAGTCAAGGCTTATCGCGAGCTGAGCTTCCCGACCGTCACCGATGCCTATTCCGTCTGCTGCGACCTTGAAACAAAGAGCCGCAATGCCGATTTCGCGGTCATTGCCGATAAGTTCAACGACACTTTCACCTGCCGCAGCACGCAGGATCTGCCGGAGGCGAGGCAGATTTTGGCTCTCTGGTGCTCCGACTTATCCAAGAGCGTGGCGCAGGACTCCGACGGAATAATAATCTCCGGCGAACTGACGCTCCATTTTCTCTATACCGATGCCGAATCCCAGCCATGCTACGCCCAGCGGCAGACGAACTACGAATACCGCCGGGCAGTCAGAAAGTGCGGCGATCTCAAGTGCTCGCCGTGCATCGAGATAACCGCCGCGAGTGCCGCCTGCGCTTCGGGCAGCGCCGATGTCAGGGTCGAGATGAATATCTCGGGCTGTATCTTCGACAGCGTCCGCCGCAAGACCGTCACTTCAATAGAATGCTCCGATTCCGACGGCAAAAAGACGGGCGGCGCCGCGCTGACGGTCTATTTTGCGGATGCGGGCGAGGAAATATGGGATATCGCGAGGCGGTATAACACGACCGTCGAAGCGGTGGAGCAGGAAAACGGCATAACGGGCGAAACGGTGGCGCAGAAATGCATGCTGCTGATACCCGGAGTCTGAGGAGGGATAACCGTGCAGGAGAGAAATATTTACAGCGACATTGCAAAGCGCACTCAGGGCGATATTTATATCGGCGTTGTCGGCCCTGTCAGAACCGGAAAATCAACGTTTATAAAGCGTTTCATGGATGCCCTCGTTCTGCCGAATATCGAGAGCCAGAGCGTGCGCGACCGTGCAACCGATGAGCTTCCGCAGTCCGCGGCGGGACGCACAATAATGACCACCGAGCCGAAATTTATCCCGGAAAATGCGGTTGAGATATCGCTACAGGCGGAGGCGACATTCCGCGTGCGGCTCATAGACTGCGTGGGATATATCGTCCCGAGCTCCCTCGGCTATATCGAGGGTGAGAGCCCGCGAATGGTAAAAACCCCGTGGTTCGAGCATGAGATACCGTTCAATATGGCGGCGGAGATAGGCACACAGAAGGTCATCAGCGAACATTCGACAATAGGTCTTGTCATAACGACTGACGGCTCGATAAGCGAGATTCCGCGCAGCGAATATGAAGAAGCCGAAGGCAGGGTAATATCAGAGCTCAAAGGGCTCAAAAAGCCTTTTGTTGTCCTATTGAACAGCACGAATCCGGAGTCCGACGAAGTCAAAAATATGGCGGCGTCGCTGACCGATAAATACGGCGTGCCCGTCATGCCCGTGAACTGCCTCGAGATAGGCGAGGAGGAGATAAAAGAGATTCTCACTCAGGTGCTCTTCGAGTTTCCCGTCAAAGAAGTCAGTGTCGGTCTGCCGGGTTGGGCTATGACTCTCAGCCGCGATCATTGGCTGCGCTCGGGACTTTGCAGCGCCGTGAGCGAAGCGGCGCAGAACCTCCGCACCCTCCGCGATGTAAAACACCTCGCCGAGGATATCTGCGCGTGTGAATATGTGACGGACGCAAAGATAGCGAAAATGGATCTGTCCTGTGGCGCGGCGCGGATAGAGGCGCAGATAGACGGCAGTCTCTTCTATAAGATACTCGCCGAGGAGACGGGACTCGATATCTCCGGTGAGCAGGATCTGATGAGCTGCATGCGCGAACTCGCCGCCGTGCGCCGCGAATATGAGCGGCTCAAGGGCGCGCTCGACGAAGTTGAAGCGACGGGCTACGGAATAGTCATGCCGTCGCTCGATGAATTGAGCCTCGAAGAGCCGGAGATAATGCGCCAGGGCGGCAGATACGGCGTGCGCCTGCGCGCCTCCGCTCCGTCGATACACATGATGAAGGCGAATATAACAACCGAGGTCGCGCCGATAGTCGGCTCGGAGTCCCAGTCAGAAGAACTTGTCAACTATATGCTCAAGGAGTTCGAAGAGGACCCGACAAAGATATGGGAGTCGAATATCTTCGGCAAGTCTTTGCATGAGCTCGTCAACGAGGGACTGCACAACAAGCTCTATCGTATGCCCGCCGCGGCGCGTATGAAGCTGCAGGAGACGCTCGAAAAAGTCATCAACGAGGGATGCAGCGGACTCATCTGCATCATCCTGTAAAATAATATCGGCTGTGCCCGAAGTTTAGGCGCGGCCGATATTTTTTATATTAGCTCTTGACACAAACAAATGTTCTGATGTATAATGTGTACGAACAAATGTTTGAAATCTGGTGAGAACGTGGATCTGTTTGACAAGCTGGAGATACTTTCCGATTCGGCGAAATATGATGTCGCCTGCACGAGCAGCGGAACGGACAGATCCTCAGGCGGCGAGGGGATAGGCAACGCCGCCGCGTGCGGCATATGCCACAGCTTCGCGGCGGACGGCAGATGTATATCTCTGCTGAAAGTTCTCATGAGCAATGCCTGCGTTTTTGACTGCAAATATTGCGTCAACCGCGTCTCCAACGATGTCCGCCGTGCGACCTTTTCGCCGCGTGAGCTCGCGGAGCTGACGATGAATTTTTATCGCCGCAATTATATCGAGGGGCTTTTCCTCTCGTCCGCCGTCGTCGGCAGTCCCGATTATACCTGCGAGCGTATGATTGAGACTCTGCGTATCCTGCGCGAAGAATACAGGTTCGGCGGATATATCCACGCCAAGGCGATCCCGGGCGCGGATAACGCGCTGATAACCCGCCTCGGTATGCTTGCGGACAGAATGAGCGTTAATATCGAGCTGCCGTCGAACAACAGCCTGCAAACTCTCGCGCCGGACAAAACAAAGGAGTCGATACTCCGCCCGATGGGGCTTATTACAAATAAGATAAAAGAGAGCTCGGCGGAGCTTGTCAGATATAAGCACGCGCCGCGTTTCGCCTCCGGCGGTCAGAGCACGCAATTGATAGTCGGCGCAACGCCGGACAGCGACTATCAGATAATGTCGCTGTCTGCGGCGCTCTATAAAAAATACGAGCTCAAGCGCGTGTTCTATTCGGCGTATATCCCGGTCGTCGAGAATCCGCTTCTGCCCGCAAAGACAACGGAGCCGCCGCTTCTGCGCGAGCACAGACTCTATCAGGCGGATTGGCTTTTGCGCTATTACGGCTTCGATGCGAACGAACTGCTCGATGAAAAGCACCCGTTCTTAAACCCCTATGTTGACCCGAAATGCAACTGGGCGCTCAATCATATGGAGCTGTTTCCGCTTGAAATAAACCGCGCAACAAAGGAAGAACTGCTGAGAATACCCGGCGTCGGCGTGCGCAGCGTTCAAAGAATTTTGGCGGCTCGGCGTGTTTCGCCGCTGAGCTTTGAAGATCTCAAAAAACTCGGCGTGGTGCTCAGACGCGCCCAGTATTTCATAACCTGCAAGGGCAAACATTTGGCGGGACTCAACGTCAATCCCGACAGAGTCCTCGGCTCGTTAATTTCCGAGCGGTGTCAGTCGCTTTTGCCGAATATGCAGGGCGAACAGCTGAGCCTGTTCGACAACAGGATAACAAGGGAGGATGTAGTACAATGTCTGCACGGTCAGATGTAACATATGTATATGACGGCTCGTTCGAGGGACTTCTGACGGCTGTTTTCGAGAGCTTTGAGAACCGCGAACTGCCGTGCTCTATAGTCGCAGAGGATGAGTTCGTGCCGACTCTCTTTGCGTGCAAAACCGTTGACACCGATCCGCAAAAGGCAGACAGAGTCCGCCGCGGGCTCAAAAATGTCAGCGCCGATGTCTGGAACGCCGTGCGGCTCGGGTACCTGACCTGCGTCGAGGACAGGGGAACGCTCATCAACGATTTTGTGCATATGGCGATGCACTACGGCGCGGGTGTCATGCGCATGCTCGCCGACGATACCGTTTCGCGCCTGACGAAAGCCGTCCGCGCCCTTAAGCAGGAGAGCCATAAGTATACCGGCTTTGTCCGCTTCAGCATCAGTGAGGATAACACCCTCACTTCAATTATAGAGCCGAAAAATTCCGTCCTGCCCCTGCTCGCGCCGCATTTCTGCGACAGATACCCGAACGAATCGTTTCTGATATATGACAAGACCCATTCGCAGGCGCTCGTCTGGCATAACAGGCAGAAAATGATTATCCCGTTAGACGGCTTCGAGCAGCCGCAGGCGGGGGACGAGGAGCTGTATTTCCGCGCGCTGTGGAAGCATTTCTATGATACGGTAGCTATCGAGGCGCGGTATAATCCCCGATGCCGCATGAACTTCATGCCCAAACGCTATTGGAATCAGCTCCCGGAGATGGATGAGAGCAATTCTCCCGATGCCGTGCGCGGAGTCAAAAGAATCGGAGCATAAAAAAGCAGGAGCCGTGGGACTCCTGCTTTTGATATTTTTTTAATCCTGTGCGTGGTTTGAAAGCTTGATTTCGTCGTTGTCCGTGAATTCTGCGATGATTCCGTTTTCGTCAACCGTCGCGAATATCGCGCTGTGGCTCTTCATTGTGAGTGTCCATTTGACATCGGGATATATCTTCCCGAGCCTGTTTGTGATTATCGCTATCTCGGGCGAGAGCCCTCTTGCAAACTTGGGCGATGTCGAGCCGTAGTAGCCGTGGTGTCCGACCTTGAGCAGATCCACCTTATGAAGCTGCGGCAGAAGTAAGCCCTCGAGTCCGGTGGTTCTCGTTATGTCCGCGGCGAGGAATGCGCTTTTTTTGCCCTTTTCGACCATCGTTCCGACGGATTCGGCGTTTTCGCCCTGCCCGTGAAGCCGCGCGTCATCGGGTGCTGTATTGTAGAAAGTAAGCGTGAAGTCGCCGAATTTGAACGGCTCGCTCGGTATCTCGGAAGTAACAACTGTGCCCCTGTTCTGAAACGCCTTTACCGTGTCTGCGTATGTTGTTTCGATGCCCCAGCCGTTGTATTCGTATTCGTGGGCAATCTCGCGGTTGACGGGCTTTATGTAGAATGTCTTTACCGTGATATCCGGGTCGTTGGCTATCGCCTCAAATGTGCCAACATGGTCGTAGTGATTGTGCGTGCCGAGCGCAAATTCAAGCGTTACTTTGCCCTCTGCGTCGCCGGCAGCCTTTTTCAGATATTTTATAACAGCCTCTTCGCTACCGTTGTAGCTGAGCTTCCTGCGCGGATTGCGGTCGCCCTCGCCGGAGTCGATGAGCGCGAATTTTCCGTTTGATTCTATGAGTATTGCGTCGGAGTTATAGGTGTTGAGAAAATGTATCCTGTCCGCCGTGCCGTCCGACGAAAACTGCGCCGGGGTGATTTCAAATTTATTCTGATATCTGTTGCACATCGCAACGCAGATTATATCCAGCAAAAAGACCGAAAGCATTATCGCCATCATTATCCATGTCGCAATTTTTTTGATTAGCTTGTCCCTTGTCATATTCCCTCCGAAGCGCAAAAATAAAAACGCTTCTAAAAGTATATCATACTTTTTTAGTAAATGTCCATATGCAGACGCGCCAAAAAGCGCCGAATTTAATTGTATTCGGCGCTTTTTTGTGATATCATATACATATTAAGTACGATACTAATCCTGATTTTCACCCTTGGGGTCGATAGCCTGCATTATCAGCGAGCCGAAGAGCATGACTCCCATGCTCGGGCGGATGCAGTCTAGCGCGTCCTTTGCGAGATATATGCATCTCCAGTAGTCGAATCCGCGCCCCGCGAGCAGCAGCGCGCAGACGGCGAGAGTGAAGAGCAGCTCAAAAATAATGACCGCGCCGAGCAGCATCCTGCGCGAAACGGGATTTATGTAGCTTAAATTTTCTGCGATTTTTTCTTTTATGCCGCGCATATCTTCACCTCCGTTTGTTTGATTCTAACCCGGAGTGCGATTTTGCGCAATGCAAAGATTTTTACTTTTGAGGAAAGGAGAGGAAAACGAATGTCCGTCGGAATATCCACCGCTTGCTTTTATCCCGCGACGACCGAAGAGGCTCTGCGCTGCGTCGCCGAAGCGGGAGCAAAAGTTACCGAGGTGTTTTTTAACTCGCCGTCGGAATTGGAGTCGGATTTTCTCCGCCGCATTTCGTCTATAGCCTCTGACAGCGGCATACGCATCCGTTCGATACATCCGTTTACCTCGTTCGCCGAGGGCTATATCCTCTTCAGTCAGTATGAGCGCCGCTTCGACGATTACAGGGAGTTTTACAAAAAATACTATGCCGCCGCGTCTGCGATAGGCGCGAAAATAGTCGTACTTCACGGCGCAAAGCTGCCGGTGAATATCAGCACGGACGAATACGCCGAGCGTCTTAGCTTGCTCGTCCGCGACGCGCAGGAACAGGGGATAATTCTCGCCCAGGAAAATGTTGTCCATCATAACGGGCAGACGCCGGAGCTTATGAATGAACTGAAAGCGCGCCTCGGTGCGAATTTTCATATGGTGCTCGACATCAAGCAGGCGTACCTCGCCGGAGTCGACCCGATAGAATTTTTCAGGGAGTTTTCCGATAATATCTGCCACATACATCTGAGTGATCACGACGAAAATCACAAGTGCATGCCGCCGTTTGACGGAAAATTCGATTTCGCCGCCCTCTTTTCGCTCATGAAAGGAATCGGATATTCCGGCGACTGCGTTATCGAGCTCTACCGCTCGGGCTTCGAGCGCATAGATCAGCTGACCGATTCGATGCGAAGACTCGAAAAGCTTGACATTTGACCGTTTTTGTGCGATAAATATTATATGTTCATAAGGGAGTGATAGCTTTGAAGTGTCCGTTCTGTGGTTTTGAAGAGAGCAAGGTCATCGACTCGCGTCCCACCGACGAGGGCGAGAGAATACGCCGTCGCCGCGAATGCATCAGCTGCGGCAAACGTTTTACGACCTATGAGATAATCGAGACCGTGCCGATAGTCGTCGTCAAAAAGGACAAATCGCGTGAGGTTTTTGACAGAAACAAGCTTTTCAACAGCATGCTCAAGGCGTGCGAAAAGCGCCCGGTCTATATGGAACAGCTCGAAAAGGCAGTCAGCGAGATTGAGGCTGTGCTCCAGAATTCGCTCGACCGCGAGGTGACAACCGTCTATATCGGCGAGCTCGCGATGGAGAAGCTCAAGAGCATCGACGAAGTCGCCTATGTTCGCTTCGCTTCCGTCTACAGGCAGTTCAAGGATATCAATACGTTCATGGATGAACTCGCAAAACTGCTCAAAGAAAAATAAAAAAGCAAGGATCGCTCCGGCGGTCCTTGAATTTTTATCGCAATATAAATTTTACTTCGACTCCCTTGCGTAAAGGAAGACAGTTCGGCGTAAACCAAGACCGATGAATTGTTTTGCTTTGCTCAAAGTAATATAAGTGCACGGTAGGGGCGGATATCATCTGCCCGCGAAATCTCACAATTTTAGCAGCGCACAACTTGTAGGGTGCAGCGACTTGACGCGGCGCTGCCGGGATCTCGGGGCGTACACTGAGTTTGCTTTTCTTTTGCAGGCGTTTTCTTTTTCAAATAAAAAGAAAATGCCGAAACGCGGGGAATATAAAAATATATTTGCTGTAGGACGCGAAGGTAGAGGGCGGATATCACACCGTTCAACTATTAATGTATATTAAGCCATAATCATGGCGCAAATTTTTTCTTCTCGTTGCCAAAGCTGTGATAAAGTGATAAAATCTAATCAACATATATTAATGGATGGGGTAAAAGTGAAGTCTGTCAAAATAAATCTGAAAAACAACTGCAAGTCGGCGGGAAAGTATCTGCTGACTTTTCTGAAATGGTTCGCTCTCGCCGCAGTCACGGGAGCCGTCGGCGGCGCGGTCGGCGCGCTGTTTCATCTGAGCGTCGAATATGTTACCGGCGTGCGCAAGGCTCATTCGTGGATAGTATTTCTGCTGCCCATCGGCGGGCTTGTGATAGCCGGTTTGTATAAGCTCTCCGGCAAAAAAGATATCGGCACTAACGAGATACTCGATGCCGTGCGCTCGCCGCAGGGCGTGCCGGTTTTGCTCGCACCGCTGATATTTGTCTCAACTGTTATAACGCACCTCTTCGGCGGCTCCGCCGGACGAGAGGGCGCGGCTCTTCAGCTCGGCGGCAGCATCGCGGGACTGATAGGCAAAATAGCCCGCCTCGATGAAAAAGATATGCATATCATGACTATGTGCGGCATGAGCGCCGTGTTCTCCGCGCTTTTCGGAACGCCGATAACCGCCGCCGTTTTTGCCCTCGGTGTTATCAGCGTCGGTGTCATTTACTATGCAGGTCTGCTCCCGTGCGTCGTGTCCGCGTTCGTCGCATATTTTATATCGACCCTTATGGGCACTGAGCCCGTCGCGTTTACCGTCTCGAATATCCCAGCATTCTCGCTTAAGAGCTGCCTGCTTACCGCTCTGCTCGCCGCGATATGCGCTCTTTTGAGTATCGGATTCTGTCTCGGTCTGCACGGCACGCATAAGCTCTTTGCAAAGCTGTTTAAAAACACTTTCGTCCGCGCAGTCGTCGGTGGATTAATAATCGTCGCGCTGTCTCTTATCTGCCGAAGCGGGGATTACAACGGCACGGGCATGGATATAGTCGAGCGCGCCATCGGCGGTAATGCGAAACCAGAGGCGTTCCTGCTCAAATTTATCTTCACCGCCGTCACCGTCGGCTCGGGATACAAGGGCGGCGAAATAGTCCCGACTTTCTTCGTCGGCGCAACTTTCGGCTGCGTCGTCGGCGGACTTATCGGGCTCAATCCCGGATTTGCCGCGGCGGTCGGACTCGTCTCGCTTTTCTGCGGCGTTGTCAACTGTCCGCTCGCTTCTATATTCCTGAGCATAGAACTCTTCGGCGCGCAGGGTATGCCGCTGTTTGCGCTCGCTGCCGCCGTAAGCTATCTGCTCTCCGGCTATTACGGACTCTATAGCAGCCAGAAAATAGTCTATTCAAAGCTTCGCGCAGAGCTTGTGAATATAAACGCAAAGTAAATTATTGACTTTGTACCCGTTAACTGATAAGCTTATTTCAAATAATTAGTGGGAGGGAAAATATGGATGCATTAAAAGCAAAAAAAGGATTTATATGTGATATGGACGGTGTCATATATCACGGAGACAGACTGCTTCCGGATGTCAAAGAGTTCGTGGAGTGGCTGTATAAAGAAAACAAGTCGTTCCTGTTCCTTACGAATTCGAGCGAACGCTCGCCGCGTGAGCTTCAGCAGAAGCTTGAGAGAATGGGACTTTATGTTGACGAGAGTCATTTTTATACCAGTGCCCTCGCAACGGCAAAATTTATCAGCAGTCAGAAGCCCGGCTGCTCGGCGTATGTTATCGGCGCGCCCGGACTCGTCAACGCGCTCTACGATCAGGGCATCACGATGAACAGTATCGACCCGGATTATGTCATAGTCGGCGAGACTTCGAGCTATAACTATGAGACGGTCGTCCATGCTTCGAACCTCGTCAGAAACGGCGCGAAGCTCATCGGCACGAATACCGATCTCACGGGTCCCGTCGAGGACGGCATCGTCCCCGCGTGCCGCGCGCTCATATCTCCGATAGAGATGGCGACGGGCAAGAAGGCGTATTTCGTCGGCAAGCCCAATCCGCTCATGATGCGCACGGGACTCAAGATGCTCGGCGTCCATTCGGCGGAGGCAGCTATGATAGGCGACAGAATGGACACGGATGTCATTGCGGGCATCGAAACAGGTCTTGACACAGTCCTCGTCCTTTCGGGAGTCACGAACCTCGAGGATGTCAATCTCTATCCCTACAGACCCACATATATATTCAACGGCGTCGGCGACGTCTTTTCAGAAATATAACAAAAACGGAGAGTTAAAATGCATTACGAAAACAACTGGGAATCGCTCAACAGCCGCCATGTGCCGGATTGGTTCGCGGATGCGAAGTTCGGCATATTCATCCACTGGGGTCTCTATTCCGTGCCGGCGTATACCGAAAAAGGGCAGTATGCCGAGTGGTATATGCAGCAGATACGCGACGAGAACAGCGCCGCGCGCAAGTTCCACGACAGGGTGTATGCCCCCGGAACGCAGTATGAGGACTTTGTCAGCGGCTTCAAGGCGGAGCTTTTTGATGCCGACGAGTGGGCGCAACTCTTTGAAAAGTCCGGCGCAAAGTATATAAACCTCGTCTCGAAGCACCATGACGGCTTCTGCATGTTCAAGAGCGACTATGCGTGGAACTGGAACAGCGTTGATGTCGGACCCCACAGGGATTTCTGCGGCGAGCTGAAAGCCGCGCTCGAAAAGACGGATGTTAAGTTCGGCGTCTACCATTCGGTTTATGAGTGGTTCCATCCGCTCTATCTCAAAGATCCCGAGGAGTATGCCGTAAAGCATCTTATCCCGATGCTCAAGGAGCTTATAACAAAATATGAGCCATGGACTCTGTTCACGGACGGGGAGTGGGATCACCCAAGCTCCGTCTGGCACTCGACCGATTTCCTCCAGTGGCTCTATAACGAATCGCCTGTCAAAGATACGATAGTCCCCAATGACCGCTGGGGCAGGGAGACAAGAGGACGCCTGGGCGGCAATTTCACCACCGAATACGGCATAATCGACAACGGCAGACGCATCGAAGAGGTCGAGCTCGACCGCCCGTTCGAGGAGTGCCGCGGTATCGGCGCATCGTTCGGACTCAACCGCATCGAGGGCGTTGACGAATATTTGAGCAGCAAGGAACTTATCGAAACGCTATGCTCGCTCGTCTCAAAGGGCGGCAACTTCCTGCTCAATATCGGCCCCGCCGCGGACGGCACTATTCCTGTCATCATGCAGGAGCGCCTGCTCGATATGGGTAAGTGGCTCAGAGTCAACGGCGACGCTATCTACGGCACGCGCATTTATACCAAAGCGCCGCAGGAGGGTACATATTATACCAGAAAGGGCGACAAGGTCTACGCAATAACGAACGCCTATCCGTTCGGCAGCCTCACGCTCGACAAGGTGGATTACAATCCGGATATAAAGGCGAAGCTTTTAGCGCATGACGCGCCCATAGCCGTCGAAAACGACAACGGCAAAGCAAAGCTCGTCTTTCCGCAGATAAACCCCGACGAAATGAAATGCGGCTGGCTCTATGCCTTTGAACTCGGCGGAGTGAAGTAAGAGCAATATAATGCAAAACAAAAATCCCGGAACATCAATGGCGACGTTCCGGGATTTCCCATATATTTTTTAGCTGGTTTAGTCCGTAATACTCTGCATTTACTCTGCACTTTCCAAGCTTTTTTGTATGTGAATACAGGATAATAGAAATGTTTTCATTTGCGGTTTGCTTAAGCAAGTGCATTAATAAACTTTTTAGCGAAATATCAAAGTGTTAGAAAAAGTGTTAGAAAATATATGCTTTCTAATCCTACACAAAAAATAAAAAGCCTTGAAACCGTTAGATTTCAAAGCTTTTTATTTGGTCCGAGTGGCGAGACTTGAACTCACGGCCTCTTGACCCCCAGTCAAGCGCGCTACCAGCTGCGCCACACCCGGAAAGCTCATCAATAATACCACATGAAAAGCGATTTGGCAAGTCTTTTTTCAAACTTTTTTAAAATATCCGCCACTTTTTTACTTTCTTTCTCATTTTCGCCCTTCCTCTTTACTTTTTGTCTCTATCTATGCTAAAATCTAAAGGACGGAAGGAGAGTCAGATATGGCAAAAATAATCGGAACAAACATACCAAACATCCCGTGGGAGGATAAGCCCGCAGGATTTGAATATCCCGTGTGGCGTTACAGCAGCAATCCCGTTATCACCCGCGACAATCTGCATATGGCGAACAGCATTTTCAATTCCGCTGTTGTGCCTTACGGCTCGGGCTTTGCCGGAGTTTTCAGGGCGGATATCCGCTCGCGCGCCCATAAGCTCGTTGTCGGCTTCAGCAAAGACGCGATAAACTGGGAGCTTGAGAATAAATATATCTTCAACGGCTACGATCCGCGCCTGTGTGAGCTCGACGGAAAATACTATCTCTCGTGGGTCAATCTCACCCCTCACGGCACAACTATCGGCATAGCATATACAGAGGATTTCAAGAGCTGGACTCAGCTTGAGGATGCCTGCTATCCCGTTGCCCGCAACGGCGTTCTTTTCCCACGCAAGGTGAACGGCGAGTATCTTCTGCTCATTCGCCCGTGCGACAGGGGACACACCCCTTACGGCGATATATTCATCAGCCAGTCAAAAGACCTCACTTATTGGGGTAAGCACCGTTTTGTTATGAGCCCGGTCGAAAACTGGGAGGCGACAAAGGTCGGAGCGGGTCCGACTCCTATTGAAACCGACGAGGGCTGGCTCATGTTCTATCACGGCGTGCTCACGAGCTGCAACGGCTTCACCTACAGCATGGGCGCCGCCATCCTCGATAAAGATGAGCCGTGGAAAGTGCTCCACCGCGCGGATAGCTTCCTGTTAGCTCCCCATGAGCTCTATGAATGCGTCGGCGATGTGCCGAACGTCGTGTTCCCGTGCGCTGCGCTCGCGGATGCCGAGACCGGCAGAATAGCTATCTATTACGGAGCCGCCGATACTTCGGTCGCCCTCGCGTTCACAACCGTTGATGAAACTGTGAAGTACATCAAGGATAACGACATTATAAAATAAAAATGCAGCCGTGGGATGATTCTCACGGCTGTTTCATTCCTTTCCCGAGCCTTTCGAGCGCGCGCTTTTCTATCCTGCTGACATAGGAGCGGGAGATGTTCATCATCGACGCTATCTCTCGCTGCGTCAGCGGCTCGTTGCCGTCGAGCCCGTAGCGCATGACGATTATCGCCTTTTCGCGCGGGTCGGGTATGCCGATGACGAGCCCACGCAGCTTCTCGCTCTTTATCTTCAAATCAAGATCGTCTGCGATGCAGTCCGGCGTGCAGATAATATCCATTAGCGTGAGCGGGTTTCCCTCGCTGTCGCTGTCGATCGGGTCTTCGAGCGAGATGTCGTGCGCGCTCTTTTTCATCGAGCGAAAGTGCATCAGTATCTCATTTTCAACGCATTTCGCGGCGTATGTCGCAAGGCGCGTGCCCTTGTCGGGCTTGAACGAGTCTATAGCTTTTATCAGCCCGACCGTGCCTATCGAAATAAGATCGTCCTGATCCGAATATGCGGCGTAGTATTTTTTGACTATGTGCGCCACGAGTCGCAGGTTGTGCTCAATGAGTTCGCTGCGCGCTGATTTGTCGCCTGCGTGCATTTTTGCAAGAGCTTCGCGCTCCTGCGCCGCACTCAGCGGCGGGGCAAATGAGCCCGGCTGGCTCAGATGCAGGATAAAAAAGAGAAATCCGTTTGAAAATAACTGCAAAAACCAACCGAACACAGCACCGCCTCCCGTAGAATATCTATATTCGCGGTTTGCCGGAGTTTGCAAGTCCGGGCTTTTTTTGCAAATTCACTTGAAACTTCGGGACGGCTATAATATAATAATCTGTAGAAAAAGCGGGAACGGAGGTGCTCTCGTGTCGGATATCAAACTCGGTGCGCAGCTCTATACTTTACGCGACTACATACAGAATTATGAAGATGCCGAAAAGACTTTTGCCTATCTCGATTCCATCGGAATAAATACGGTTCAGATTTCGGGTATAGGCCCGATTGAGCCGGAGAAGGTCGCGTATCTTGTCGATAAGTACAATATGGATGTCTGTGTCACGCATACCTCGTTTGACCGTATGCTCGAAGATACCGAGGCGGTCGTTCGGGAGCACAGAATGATTCATTGCGACACGCTCGGAATCGGCTCCATGCCCGACGAATACAGGGGCAGCGAGGAGGGCGTGCGCGAGTTTATAAAGCTCACGGGCGAGCTCGCAAAAAAGCTTCGCGATATGGGAATGCATTTTGCCTATCACAACCACGCTTTCGAGTTCAAGAAATATAACGGCAGGCGCGTTATAGATATGCTTATCGACGACACCGACCCCGAGCTGTTCGGCTTTATAATGGACACATATTGGGTTCAGTACGGCGGCGGCGATCCGGCGGATTTCATAAAGCGCCTCAGCGGCAGAATGAAGGTCTGCCACTTCAAGGATTATAAAATCAACAGCGAGAACAAGCCCGATTTTGCCGAAGTTGGCACAGGCAACCTCAATCTCGATGAGTGCTACCGCGCGTGCAGGGATTCTGGTGTAAGATATATCGTTATCGAGCAGGACACCTGCGATATCGACCCGCACGAGTCGATGGCGATAAGCTACAAAAACCTTGTTGATATAGCAAAGAGAAACAGCTGATTTTTGGGAAGGAATGACAGAAGTGGAAGGAAAGATGAAGCTCCCCGTGGTTGATAGGGGATACGATATTGCGGCGACGGATGCGTATATCTCGATGCTGCAGGAGGAATATAATAAAATTTACGCCTGGGGCTCGGAGCTTGAAAAGCGTGCCGAAGCTCCCGCGGGCGAAGCGGCTTCGAGCGAAGAGATAGAAGCGCTCAGAACGCAGAACCGCAGTCTATATAACAACTGCGTGGCGTTTGCAAAGCATATAAAGCGCCTCGAAAAGCTCAGAGACGATCAGGGCAGATATATGGTTGACGAGCTCAACGCCGCAGAGAGCAGGAAGAAAGCTCTCGAAAAGGAGATATCCGACCTTGAGGCTCAGAAGAACCTGCTCGAAGTGAGCAATGAGTCGGCTCGCGGCCAGTCGGATGCAATAGTCACCGCCGCGCGCAGCCAGGCGCAGAAGACAGTTACCGAAGCGCAGGAGCAGGCGAACGCAATAGTCGCCGAGGCGCAGAAGAAAGCCGAAACTATCCTGCGCGAGCGTATCGGCAGAATGTCCGCCGTGTGCGCCCAGCTTAATGATATGTTTGATAAGGGCGAATAAATATCGGCAATAAAAATAGAATGCGGCTGTTCATCATGAGGCTCAGTGCCTGCGTTATGATAACAGCCGCTTTTGTTTTTGCTACCCTGTAAAATCTTCTATCAGCTTTTGAAGTGCTTCATCGCCCTCGACCGTTATTCCTTTGTAGACGCGCTCGGCTTCGCCGCGGGGCAGGGAGGATGTGAAAACATCGAATACCTCCTGCGGCTCGTCCTCGCCGTAGACGAACACCGCTATCCTGCCGTTGTAGTCGCGCATGATGTATTTTTCGCTCCCGTCCGGTGCGGTGTTTTCGATTATAGCCGAGACGGTCAGAAACGCCGCGGCGCAGAACGCGAGGGCAACGGCGATGCTTTTTATCGTGGTTTTCATCTTTCCTTTTCCTTTCCGCAGGCTTACTTTTTCTGCTTTCGTGGTGATTTTTGCCCCTTTCGGGCGTTTTTATACGCTGTTTTATACACTGCTATTGTTTTGATTCTACAAAATAATGAGAATATTTGGATTTAGGCTAAACTTTTTGCAAAAAGTATGCTATAATTTTTAACTGGATTGTAATGTGAAGGAGGCGCACGGATGGCAAACAGCCCCGCAAACGCATCGAAAAAGATGGGAACAGCCAAAACATCTTCCAAAAAGAAGAATAAAAAGCCGAATAAAAAAGCCGGCAGGATAGCTCTGCTGGTCATACTCTGTGTGCTCGTCGTCGGTATGCTCACCACGGCGATAATCGGAGGTTATGTTTTCTTCAATATCGTGTCTTTTGCCCACGGCGAGATCGCGATAAATCTCGACGACTACAAGGCGAATCAGAACCAGACCTCGTTCGTCTATGCCTATGACAGCAACAACGAGCTCGTTGAAATGGCTCAGCTCCACGGCGAGGAGAACAGAATATGGGTCGATTTCGACAAGATGCCGGAAAATCTAAGAAACGCTTTCGTCTGCCTTGAGGACAAGCGTTTTGAGAAGCATCACGGCGTCGACTGGCTGCGCACTTTCGGCGCGGCAACCGGACTTTCAACCGGCGGCGGCTCGACAATAACCCAGCAACTCGTCAAGAATGTGACCAACGACAAGGAGATAACGGTCGTTCGAAAGTTCAAGGAGATAGAGCGCGCTCTGAACCTTGAGCAGCATTACAGCAAGGATGCTATCCTTGAGGCGTATCTCAACACCCTCTATCTCGGCAACGGCTGCTACGGCGTCCAGACCGCGAGCGAGACTTATTTCGGCAAGGATGTCAGCGAGCTGAACCTCGCCGAGTGTGCGACCCTTGCGGTCATAACAAAAGCACCGACGAAGTATAACCCTCTGCTCAACCCCGAGGCGAACAAAACGCGTCAGGAACTCTGCCTCAAATATATGCTCGAAGAAAAGGCGATAAGCAAAGAGGAGTACGAAGAAGCGGTTAACTATAAGCTCGTGTTCACAAACAGCGAGGGCTATGTCCCGAAGCCGGGCAAGACCAAGAACACTACCGAGGACAAGAACACCGAGAAGGAATATCAGGATTTCTATGTCGATTATGTCATCAAGACCGTCTGCAAGGATCTGATGAGCAAATACGGCTACACCTACCGCCAGGCGATGGAGAAGATAAATTACGGCGGACTCAAGATATATTCTGCCGCAAACCCCGATGTTCAGAAGGTTCTCAATACCGTATATTCAAACAGAATCGCTTTCGATAAGGAGGCAGACACTGCCGAGCATCCCGCCGCTCAGTCCGCGGCAACCGTCATGGACTATGAGGGCAGAATCGTCGGCATAGTCGGACAGGCGGGCGAAAAGAACGGCAACCTCTGCCTCAACAGAGCGTCCGAGTCCCCGAGACAGCCCGGTTCGTCCATAAAGCCCCTTTCGACCTATTCTCTCGCGCTCGAGAAGAACTATGTCAACTGGTCGAGCATGATCCTCGACTACTCGATCTATCAAAACGGCAAGCTCTGGCCGCAGAATGCGGACGGCACAAACGGAAGCAAGAAAGAAATAACCGTCCAGTATGCTATCCAGAAGTCGTTCAATACCGTGCCCGTCAGAATAATTACGGAGATGCTCGGCGTCAACGAGGCCTATAACTTCATGAAAAAGACGTTCCATCTGACAACTCTTGATGATTCTGCGGATGCGAATATCGCGCCCCTTGCAACCGGCGCTCTGACAAACGGCGTCACTACTGTCGAAATGGCGGCGGCATATGCTGTGTTCGGCAACAACGGCTATTACTACGAGCCCTATTGCTATTATAAAGTCACAAATGCCACGGGTACGGAAGTCCTGCTCGAAACGAAGTCCGAGCCCGAGAGAGTTCTCAGCGAGGATACCGCAGAGGTTATGCGCGAACTGCTCAAGACCGTCCCGGCAAGAGATTTCCGCAAGAGCAAGAATCTCGGCAAGTTCGAGCTGATGAGCAAGACCGGTACCACGAGTGACACCAAGGACAGCTGGATAGCCGGCGGCACGCCTTACTATGTCTGCGCAGTCTGGCTCGGCTATGATAAGCCCAAGGTCATTCCGTTCAGATACAGTGCTTCCGGACGAGTCTATATCGAACTGCTCGACCGCATCCACGCGAACCTGCCCGTCAAGGAGTTCCCCAAGACCGGCAAGGTCGAGGAGAAGGACTACTGCAAGAAGACCGGACTTCTCGCTTCGCCCTCGTGCAAGGAGACCGCAAAGGGATATTATAAGAAGTCCGCAATGCCCGCCGAGTGTACCGCATGCGGCGGCGGATCCGTCAGCGAGGTCGTCAGCGGAGTCGGCGAGGCGGTCAGCAATATTATCAATTCCATCCTTCCGACAAGCCCGCGTTCGGACGATTAAACTCAACCTGCGGCGAAAAAATATATAAACGGCCGCACCCGATAACGGTGCGGCTAATTTTTTAATTAAGAGGTATTTTATGATAATCCTGTCGGTAGATTACGGAGATACGCGAACGGGCATAGCCGTCTGCGACAAGACCGAATTTTTGGCGTCTCCCGTGACCGTTATAACAGAAAAAGAATCCGAGCCGCTGATTGAAAAAATAACAGAGATAGCAAAAGAGAAAAAGGCGGAGCTGATAGTTGTCGGTCTGCCCGTCAATATGGACGGCACTCACGGCGAACGCGCTCAGCGGTGCGAGGATTTCGCGGCGGCTCTGACCGAGTTTTCGGGCATAGAGACCGTGATGCGCGACGAACGCCTGACAACGGTCTCGGCGCATAATGCCCTGAATGTTACAAACACGCGCGGCAAGAAGCGTAAGGCTGTCGTCGATGCCGTCAGCGCCGTGATGATTCTCCAGGATTATCTCGACTATCGGCGCATCAATCACCTTTCCTGAACAGCTCTTTTATGCCCATGAGCAGCAGAAATCCGCCGAAGATTTTCCCGGGAATGTTGCTGTTCATGTGCGATACCGCGAGACTGCCGAGCAAAACTCCCGGCAGACCGCCTGCGGCAAAGAGCAGAACGCTTTTCCAGTCGATGAGCTTTTTGAATGAATAAACTATGCTCGAGAGCACCGCGCATGGGATGAAAAACAATAGATTTATGCCCTGTGCCTTGAGCTGCGGCATGCCTAGCGCGAGCACGAGATAGAGCACCAGCACTCCGCCTCCGCCGAGTCCGAGACTGCCGGCGAGACCCGAGAAAAAAGCTGCCAGTATCGTTTTCATCGCATCAGCATCCTCACTCCCGCCCAAAGCATGAAAAGGGCAAAAATCTTGCCGAGTATTTTCGTTGGTATCTTCGGCAGAATGAAAGAGCCGAGAACGCTTCCTATAAGCCCCGCCGGGAGATAGGGGAGCGCATCGCCGAAGGTTACTTTCCCTGTGTAAATATATATTCCCGCGCTCGCCGCGGTCAGCAGCATAATGAGCGCCACAGCGTTTGCCTGCGCCCTGTTTTGCTCCATTCCGCTTTTTCTGAGCATCGGCACAGCAATCATCCCGCCGCCGGCTCCGAGCGCGGAGTTGACCGTCCCGATGGCGAGACCGCCGATAATCTTTGTTATTCCTTTCATTTTCTCAGCTCCTTTTTCCTATTTTGCCCGCCGCTGTTCTAATAATGCCGCGACTCTCCGCATATTCTTTTGTGGGGGTGTCGGTATGGTGATAAATTTCAAAAAGCGTTCAAGACTCGTCGTTCTCGGTATCGCGGCGGCTGTTGTAATAATGATTATATGCTTCGTGATGATATCCTCGCGCGGCTCCGGATATGCGCGCAGGGCCTCTTCAAATGCGCTCCGCACAGTGACTGTTATCGTTGATGCAGGTCACGGCGGCATGGACGGCGGCGCGACTGCGGCGGACGGAACGGTCGAAAAAGATATAAATCTGTCCATAGCCCTGAAGCTGCGCGATATGCTCGATACAGCGGGCTACAATGTCATCATGACTCGCGAAACGGACGACGATATAGCCGACGACTCCGCAAAAACTGTGCGTCAGCAAAAAGTCTCGGATATAAAAAACAGAATGAAAATCATCGAACAGACGCCCGACGCCCTGTTCGTGAGCATACATCAGAACCACTACGGCGGCCCGTCATACAGCGGCGCGCAGGTGTTCTATTCAAAAAACAATCCGGAGAGCGAGAAGCTGGCAAAGGCAATTCAACAGGATATCCGCTCGCTTATCCAGCCTCAGAATCAGCGCACCGTCAAGCGCACTGGCACTGAGATATATCTGCTCTATCATGCGCAGTCTCCGGCGGTTATGGTCGAGTGCGGCTTCCTCTCGAACGCCGCCGAGACGCTGAAACTAAAAGACGATAATTATCAGAACGCCATGGCTTTTTCAGTCATGTGCGGTATAACAGACTATTTAAAACAAGACGAAAAACTGACGGAGGTAACATAAAATGGCAGGCAAGGCAAAATCGGTCTATATCTGTTCCGAATGCGGCTATGAAAGCCCGAAATGGTTCGGCTGCTGCCCGGGCTGCGGCGAGTGGAACACCATGAACGAGGAGATAAAAGCGCCCGCAGCTCCGGCGTCCAAGAGCGGCGCGAGCGCGCGCAGCGTCAAGACATATGCACTCAGCGAGATAACCGCCGATGAGGAGATACGCTATCAGACAGGGCTCACCGAGCTCGACCGCGTCCTCGGCGGCGGAATAGTCAAAGGCTCGCTGGTGCTCCTGAGCGGCGACCCCGGCATAGGCAAATCGACGATTCTTCTTCAGATATGCCAGTATATCGGCAAGGATCTCGATATTCTCTATGTCTCGGGCGAGGAGTCGGTCTATCAGATAAAGCTCCGCGCGGACAGGCTCGGGGTCACGAGCCCGACCCTAACTCTCATGAGCCAGACCGATGTTCAGGCTATATGCGAGTATATAAATATCAACAAGCCCGGGCTCGTTATCATCGACTCGATACAGACTATGGTCATAAGTGACCTCAGCTCCTCTGCGGGCAGTGTCACGCAGGTGCGCGAATCGACTTCGATGTTCATGCGCACCGCGAAGAGCAGCAATATCCCGATTATAGTCGTCGGTCATGTCAACAAGGACGGCAACATCGCGGGTCCCAAGGTGCTCGAACATATCGTTGATGCGGTGCTCTATTTCGAGGGCGACCGCAATATGTCTTACAGAATCCTCCGCGCCGTCAAGAACCGCTACGGCTCGACGAATGAGATAGGCGTTTTTGAGATGCTCGACAGCGGACTTTCTCAGGTTGAGAATCCGTCTCTTATGCTCATCTCAGGCAGACCGAAGAACACTTCGGGCACCTGTATCGCCTGCGCTATGGAGGGCACCCGCCCGATACTCGCCGAGGTTCAGGCTCTTGTCAGCGCGTCGAGCTTCGGCAATCCCCGCCGTATGGCGACCGGCTTTGATTACAGCCGCATGGCGATGCTCTTAGCCGTCCTCGAAAAGCGGGCGGGCTATTTCTTCGGCAATATGGATGCCTATATAAATGTCATCGGCGGACTCAAGCTCGATGAACCCGCGACCGACCTCTCCGTTGCGCTTGCGCTTATTTCGAGCCTCAAGGATGTCCCGATAAGAGATGATGTGCTCGCTTTCGGCGAGATAGGTCTCGGCGGCGAGATTCGCTCCGTCAACCACTGCGAACAGCGCATAAAAGAGGCGGCTCGGCTCGGCTTCAAGACCTGCATTATCCCGCGCCATAATTTCAAATCCGTGCCGGACAAGCTCAAAAAGGAGATAGAGGTCATCGGCGTCAAGAATGTCTATGAGGCGTTCGCGAACTGCGTTGACTGATGAATTTTATGACCCATATAGAATCGCCGAACCTGCCGAAGAGGGGAATCACCCTCGCCGCGGTAAGCATCGGCGCAAAAAAAGCAAAAGAATATCTTCGCTCGCGCGGTATCAGTGCGTTTGATATCCTGCCGTGCGCCGCGATAACCGACGGCACAGCCGCCCACGCCGATTTGCATTTGTTGCATCTCGGCGGGCGAAAAATCATATTGAGCCGAGAGCAGTGTAACAACGCGGAAAAGCTTATTGAAATGGGATTTGATATGCAGGTTCTCGACACTCCGCTCGGCGATAAATATCCCGCCGATGTGCCGCTCAATGCCGCGCTTTTCGGCAGTTATGCGATACTCAATCCCAAAACCGTCTGCAAAAACATCGATTTTTCCGGGCGTAGTTTAATACCCGTGCGCCAGGGCTACACAAAATGCTCGGTAGTGCCGGTGACTGAAAGCGCGATAATTACCGATGATGTGTCAATAGCCTCGACGGCCGAAAAAAACGGACTTGCCGTCCTGCTCGTCTCAAAGGGCGATGTCGCCCTGCCCGGGCGCGAATATGGCTTTATCGGCGGCTGCTGCGGGCTCATTGCGCCCGATACAATGCTATTCAACGGCTCGCTTTCGTTTCATAGGGACGGCGAAAAAATCAGAGCCTTTCTCTCTTCGTTCGGCGTGCGTGCGGAGGAGACAGGGGACTTTCAATTAACCGATATCGGCTCAATACTTCCGCTCGCGGAGAGATAAACCGAAAATCTTTCTGGAAATTATATTTTATTCCAAAATCCGATTTTTATTATTTGCCTTTGTGCTATCATATTTCGGAAAACTTCAGTGGAGTGATAACAACGAAAAAGGGACAGCTTAAAGGCGGCATCTTTCTCATTCTCGCCGCTGTTATATGGGGACTGTCGTTTGTGGCTCAGAGCGAGGGACTTGAAGTAATCGGAACTCTGACCTTCAACGGCATAAGAATGATTATGGGCGGCACGGTGCTCCTGCCGGTCATTGCGATAATGTCGGGAGTTCAAAAATCAAAAAACAAAAAGCTCGGCTCGGCCGAACAGAAAACGCCCGAAGAGAAGAAAAAAGACAGAAAAAGTCTCATTGTCGGCGGGCTTGTCTGCGGAACAGTTCTCTGCGTGTCGAGCAATCTTCAGCAGGCGGCGTTTGCTTATACAACGGTCGGCAAGGTCGGCTTCATAACCGCGCTCTATATGCTCCTGGTGCCGATAATCAGCCTCGTTTTCTTCAAAAAGCGCGTCAGTCTTCCTGTGTGGATAGGCGTCGGACTCGGCGTTGTCGGACTTTATCTGCTGTGTGCGGGCGGCAAGGCGACTTTCGGCAAGGGCGAATTGCTCGCTCTCGCGTGCTCGGTCGGCTTTGCGATACATATTCTTGTTATCGACAAATATTCGGCTATAGTCGACGGAGTCAAGCTCTCATGCGCGCAGTTCTTTGTCTCGGGTATAATTTCCGTCATTCTCATGTTTATATTTGAAAAGCCGAGTATCCACGCCATAATGAGCGCAGCGCCCTATCTGCTCTACACAGGTATTTTGTCCTGCGGAGTGGCGTTCACTTTCCAGACCCTCGGCCAGCGCGATTCCGACCCCACGGTCGCTTCGCTCCTGCTGTGCCTTGAATCTGTGTTCGCTGTTATATTCGCTTGGGTGCTGATAGATCAGAAAATGTCCGTAAGGGAGCTCAGCGGCTGCATCATCATGTTCGTCGCAATAGTTCTCGCCCAGCTTCCCGCAGATGTGTTCAAGAGAAAGAAAAAGGTATAATAAATCCTAATTTTTATCCGACAGACCATGTTATTGCATGGTCTGTCTTTTTCTATACCCATTGATATCATTGACAAAAAGCCAATATATGGTGTATAATTAAATATGTATGATACAAAATAATGCGTAGCATTTGATTTACGGGGGACAGCTAAATGGCGAATAAGGCAACCTACAATCAGGAGAGCATAGAGGTGCTCAAGGGCGCCGACCGCGTGCGCAAAAGACCTGCGGTCATCTTCGGCTCCGACGGCATAGAGGGCTGCGAGCACTCTGTGTTCGAGATTATCTCGAACTCTGTTGACGAGGCGCGTGAGGGCTTCGGCAATACAATAACCGTTACCCGATTTGAGGACAAGTCCGTTGAGGTTCAGGATCAGGGACGCGGAATACCCGTTGAGTATAACCAGAAAGAAAAGGAATATAACTGGAAGCTGACTTTCTGCGAGCTGTATGCCGGCGGTAAGTATAAGACAAACGACGGCGGCAGCTATCAGTATTCTCTCGGCACAAACGGACTCGGTCTTTGCGCCACTCAGTATGCCTCGGAATATATGGAGGCGGAAATACATTCAAACGGCTTTTGCTATCATCTGAATTTCAAGGGCGGTAAGCCCGTAGGTGATATGATAAAGGAGCCGTATAATAAAAAAGACACCGGCACGCGCATAAAGTGGCGCCCGGATCTCAAAGTTTTCACCGATATTAACATACCACTCGAGTATTTTCAGGATATGATGCGCCGCCAGGCGATAGTCAACGCGGGCGTCAAATTCGTGCTCAAAAATCAGAACGGCTCAAAGTTCGATACTTTTGAATATTTCTACGAAAACGGTATCGCCGACCATGTCCGCGAGGTCGTCGGCTCAAACGGACTTTCTTCCATTTGCACATGGAGCGGCGAGCGCGTCGGACGCGACAGAGCGGATCAGCCCGACTATACTTTGAAGATAAACGCCGCGCTCTGCTTCTCGAACAAAGTTCAGCTCAAGGAGTTCTATCACAACTCGAGCTACCTTGAACACGGCGGCGCACCGGATAAAGCTGTACGCTCCGCTTTCGTGTCGCAGATAGACGCTTATATAAAAAAGAGCGGAAAATATCTCAAATCCGATTCAAAGATAAATTTCCAGGATATTGAAGACTGCCTTGTGCTTGTCATCTCGTCGTTCTCGACCATAGCTTCATATGAGAACCAGACGAAAAAAGCTATCACGAATAAGTTCATTCAGGAGGCAATGACCGAGTTCTTCAAGCATCAGCTCGAGGTGTATTTCATCGAAAACAAGCTCGATGCGGACAAGATATGCGATCAGGTGCTCGTCAATATGCGCGCGCGTGTCCGTGCTGAGACGACGAAGCTCAATATAAAAGGCAAGCTCCAGTCGAGCAACGATATGGGCAGCCGCGTGCAGAAATTCGTTGACTGCCGCAGCAAGGATGTCTCCGAGCGCGAGCTGTTCATAGTGGAGGGCGACTCGGCTCTCGGCGCCTGTAAGCAGGCGCGCGACTCGTCTTTCCAGGCGATAATCCCCGTGCGCGGAAAGATACTCAACTGCCTCAAGGCGGAATATAACAAAATATTTGCAAACGATATCATAACCGATCTGATAAAAGTTCTTGGCTGCGGAGTCGAGGTCAAGTCGAAGTCGATGAAAGATATGGTTGCGTTCAATATCGACCAGCTGCGCTGGAGCAAGGTCATAATCTGCACCGATGCCGACGTTGACGGATTCCAGATACGCACGCTTATCCTCGCGATGATCTATCGCCTTATGCCCACGCTTATCGAAAAAGGCAAGGTGTATATCGCGGAGTCGCCGCTCTATGAGATAAACTCAAAGGACGAGACATGGTTTGCCTATAACGAGCAGGAGAAGCAGGATATCCTTTCCCAGCTTGAAAACAGCAAGTTCACCATCCAGCGCTCGAAAGGACTCGGTGAAAACGATGCGGACATGATGTCGCTGACGACGATGAATCCCGCGACCCGCCGCCTTATCCGCGTCGACCCGACCGACGCCCAGAAAACTGCCGAGATATTTGATCTCTGGCTCGGCGACAATCTCGCCGGCAGAAAAGAGCATATCGCACGCGACGGCGCGGCATATATCGACATGGCGGATGTTTCGTAACAGCTTAACTATTGAAAGGATTTTGATATAAATGGCGGGAAAAAGAGGCAAAAAAGAACCCCCGAAAAATGAAATCGATCCGCTCAAGAGCGGAGTTCATATCATCGGCGCGGGCGAAGTTGTCGAACAGCCGATAACCGATACCATTGAAACGAACTATTTCCCTTATGCGATGAGCGTCATCATGTCGCGTGCTATCCCGGAGATAGACGGCTTCAAGCCCTCGCACAGAAAGATACTCTATACCATGTACAAAATGGGTCTGCTCACCGGTGCGCGCTCAAAGTCGGCTAATATAGTCGGACGCACCATGCAGCTGAACCCCCATGGCGACGCCGCCATATACGAGACTATGGTCAGGCTCTCACGCGGCTATGAAGCTCTGCTGCACCCGTATGTCGATTCAAAGGGTAACTTCGGTAAGGCGTATTCGCGCGATATGATGTGGGCGGCTTCGAGATATACCGAGGCGAAGCTCGACCCCATAAGTGCCGAGCTTTTCAAGGATATCGACAAGGACACCGTCGATTTTGTCGATAACTACGACAGCACCATGAAAGAGCCGACCCTTCTGCCGGTCACTTTCCCGAGCGTGCTCGTCAATAATAACACCGGTATAGCCGTCGGCATGGCGAGCTCCATATGCTCCTTTAACCTCGAAGAGGTCTGCCGCACGACTATCGAGCTTATCAGAAACCCCGACCACTGCGTTGCGGATACCCTCAAAGCACCCGACTTTGCGGGCGGCGCGAAGATACTCTATGACCGCGCGAAGATTGAGGAGATTTACCGCACAGGCCGCGGCTCGTTCAAGCTCTACGCCAAATATACTTATGACAAGTCGAACAACTGCATTGATATAACGGAAATTCCGATGACCTCGACCGCGACGAGCGAGTCTATAATAGAAAAGGTTATCGACAGGGTCAAGGCGGGCGCGATAAGAGAAATAAGCGATATCCGCGACGAGACGGACAAGAGCGGTCTTAAAATAACCATAGACTTAAAGAGGGGAACAGACCCCGACAAGCTCATGCAGAAGCTCTACAGGCTCACTCCGCTCTCGGATTCGTTCGCCTGCAACTTCAATGTCCTGATTGCCGGTTCGCCCCGCGTCATGGGCGTCAAAGAGCTGCTCAACGAGTGGATTGCGTTCCGCATGGAGTGCGTCAGACGCAGAACCTATTTCGACCTCAAAAAGGCTAAGGACAAGCTGCATCTGCTGCGCGGACTTGAAAAAATCCTCCTCGATATCGACAAGGCGATAAAAATCGTCAGAAATACCGAAGAGGAGGCGGAGGTCGTCCCGAACCTCATGATAGGCTTCGGAATCGACCGCATCCAGGCGGAGTATGTCGCGGAGATAAAGCTTCGCCATTTAAACCGCGAATATATCTTAAAGCGCACGCAGGATATCGAGGATCTCGAAAAGCTCATTGCCGATCTTGAGGATATCCTTGCAAAGCGCGGCAGAGTCGGCGCGATAATTATCAGCGAGCTTGAGGAAGTTATCAAGAAATACGGCAAGCCGAGAAAGACGGAAATTATCTACGCCTCCGATATCGCAGAGGAGGAAGAGGAGGAGCAGATACCCGATTATCCCGTGACGCTCTTCTTCTCGAAGCAGGGCTATTTCAAGAAGATAACCCCGCAGTCCCTGCGCATGAGCAGCGAGCAGAAGTTCAAGGAGGGCGATGAGCTCGCCCAGACCGTGGTCACGGATAACGCGAAAGAGCTTCTCTTCTTCACGAACCGCTGCCAGGTCTACAAGGCTCGCGTCAACGACTTCAAGGAGACAAAGGCGAGCGCACTCGGCGATTATGTGGCGAGCACGCTCGGCATGGACGAGGGCGAGACGGCGGTCTATATGGTCGTGACCTCGGACTATTCGGGTCATATGCTCTTCTTCTTTGAAAACGGAAAGGCGGCGAAGGTCGAGCTTTCCGCCTATCAGACGAAGACGAACCGCAAGAAGCTCATAAAGGCTTATTCCGACAAATCGCCTGTCGCTGCGATGCTCCATATCGAGAGCGATGTCGAGCTTGTTATAATCTCTTCCGCGGGCAGACACCTTTTGATAAACACCGGCGCAATCTCGCCCAAGACTACCAAGGACACTCAGGGAGTCGGCGTTATGAGCCTCAAGAAGGGTCAGAAAGTTATGACCGTCCGCGCGTATAAAGAAGGGGAGTTCGCCAAGGCGTACAGATATAAGACAAAGAACCTACCCGCCGCCGGAGCACTGCTGAGCTCGGAGGACAAGGGCGAGCAGCTTGAGCTCGGAATATAAAAAAGACCGTTTGCAAGGCTTCCCCGCAAAACGGTCGGCGGGAAAAGCCCTGCAAACGCATTGACTTCGGACTCTTGCCGCTGAGAGTAGTTTGCTCAGCCGCGCGCCGATAATACATCTTTCGGAAGGAAAATTTCTCCGTTCGGCAAAAGTTTTTGTAAAAACTATTGAAATGTGTCAAAGTATATGCTAAAATATCTTAGCAATTTGTGTTTGGAGGTTAACTTCATGGCAGTACATGAGATTATATTGGGCATAGTCCTCATTCTTCTTTCGGTCGCTATTATTGTTCTTGTCCTTCTTCAGGAGGGTAAGTCCGCCGGCCTTTCCGGCGCTATCGCAGGCGGCGCAGAGACTTTCTTCGGCAAGAACAAGAGCAGGACTATGGAATCGAAGCTTGTGCTTATCACGAAGATCATCGCTATCTCTTTCTTCGTTCTCGCACTCGTTGCAACCCTGCTTCTTCTCTTCCTTTAATACAGGACAAGTAATATCTGAAAGCTGAACTTATGCGATCCTTCGGGGTCGCATTTTTTCATGTGTAAATATAAAAACGGCCCCGGGCTTCACAGATTTTCCGTGAAGCCCGGGGCTATGTGTGTTTAAGGGAGTTTTTATATTTAACCGAGATTCAGCTCGACGCGCCCTTTCGGGATATACATTATCGTTCTGCAGCCGTTGGCACGTCTGAACTCGGCAACATATCCGCCCGTGAGGTCGAATCTGTAGCCGTAGGCGTTTTCGGCGAGTGCGTTTATCGTTGCGCCGTCGGTGAATTCCCTTGAATTTTTCGGCATGTAGTCGCCGCTCGTGTATGTGCTTATCTGTTCTCCGGTCTCGCGGTCGGTTTCCGGCTTTGATTTGCCGTTGTCCCAGAAAGCGTTGAATATCGGCGTGGTGTATTCAAGCGCGTCGACGGTGAGCTTGCCTATGTCCGCCACTCTGACGGCGACTATAGGCGATTCGTCAACGAGCAGGTCATAGAGCCCGTGGGCTTTGAGATATTCGACGGTGTTCGTCATTTCCTCGGTTATCGGAATAACGGACTTGAACTTGCCGAAATCTCCGTATTCCGAGCCGTTGGTCATCATCTCGCCGTAGTTTCCGGCTTTCCAAGCGTTGTTTATTGCGTCCTCGGGCGTTTCGGCATCTTCGTCGTCTGTGTCGGGCGAGTAGGCTTGGGCTGCCGTCACGGTTTTGACTCCGTCCGACGCTATGTCGCGGTACAGAGCTGCCGCGCCGAGCCATTTCGAGTCGGAGCAGAGAATTTTGTCTGCGCCGAGAGAGGTTATGTCCTCATATATCGCGCGGGCGAGTCCGCGTGTAAATTTTTGATCAACGACGGTCTTTTTGTCCATCTGTCCCGAGAAGAGAACGGGGAATACTTTTTCGCCGTTTATGTTCAGCAGCTCGTTTTTGATTTTGTTGTTCCAGTTCTCGGTGTTCTCTATTGAATAGAGCGAGAGATAGTCGCCGAGCCCGACTGTCTGATATTCTCTTATTATCTCGCGTCCGTTCTTGAGCTTGTATTTTATAATAACAGTGCTGCGCACGGCTCTTTCGGAATAATCCTCGCTGCTTGAAACAACTTTTCTGCCCGAGGCGATGAGCCTTTTGTGCAGCTCGCGCACGGCGTTAATGTCGCTTTCGCTTTTGAATCCGTCGATAATTATGCGCCTTTCGTTGGCGTTGCTGCGATAGTAGCAGCCGCTGTTTATGCCAACCGGGTTTCCGTCCTCGTCGAAGGCGAGATAGTAGCCGGAGTTTGCGTTGAATTTGAGCTCGTCTGCTCTTGTGCGGTAGCTTCCGAGAAGTATGTCCGGAGCGGATACCGATGCGCTCTCGATGCTGCCGGTATCAGGCACGCGGCTGCTGTAACCGAAGAACCCGGTGTAGAGCGAGAGCATAACGGCGACCGCGAGAGCCACATGGACAAGCCCGTATTTCCAATCCTTTTTGAGTGCCTTAAAGCTGAGGTTGAGCATAATATCGAAAACGACGAATATAACAGCGCTCAAAAGCACGGTTGTTATGCCCGTTATAAGATATTGCTTGTCGGTGATTTGCGAAAAATAAAAATTAACGGCTACGATAGTCGAGCCTGCGGAAACAGAGAGCATGGCGGTCAGCAAAAAGTTTAAAGCCTTGCTCCTGCCGCTGAAGCCGCATATCTCCACCTTCCTGCGCTTTAGCATCAAAAGCCCGAAAACGAACAGCAGGGCGATCAGTATCGCCCAGAGTATATAGGGCTCAAGAGACGGCGCACTCCAGCTTTTCAGCTCGTCTGCGGTGATTTTAGAGAACCCGTCGGCCGAGACCAACGAGCCCGAGCGGATGAATACGTCGTTGTTGAGCGAGAGCAGATTGAGACGCGACAGCACGCGCCCGAAAGGGGAGAGAGCCATGCTGATATCCTGGTTGTGACTCGCCGACGGATAGAGTGCGTAGTTTGAATTGTGAGGCGCGCCGAAGAGCAGCTTCGGTACAGTGTTATTGAGAAAATATACAGCAGCGCTCGGAAACGCTATGAATGCGAGCGAGAACAGTACCGATTCGCCTGCGGTTCCCACGCAGACGGAGACTGCCGCCGCAACAGAGAATCCCGCAAGCGCCGTCACGGTCATGTGAATGGCGTAAAACAGCAGCGTGCGCCAGAGCATGACGGACGAGCCGAAGTAGATGAGGTTCAGCATTGCCGAAAAGGCGAGCGGGAGAAGCACGGCCGCTTCGAGCATGACCGCTCCCGCCAGCCAGTGCGCCGAAAACAGACCCGCGCGGCTGATGCCGAGACTGAAATATATGTTGTTCTTCGCCCTGCTTGAGACGAATCTGAAAAGCATTATACCCAGCGCGGCGGAGAGAACAACGACTGCCGCCGTGTAAAAATAGAGAATATCCGTCAGCATATAGTTGTCAGATCCGCCGATTATTAAAAATTTTCCGGATTCGCGCAGAAGCTCCAACGTTGCCGAGCCGCCGCTCTTCAGCGCCGTAAGCTGTCTTATCTTGTCGCTGCCGAAAAAGCTTCTGAGGTAGAGCGCCAAGCTCATTACAAAGACCGCGAGCGGAAAAGCAAAGTTCTTTCTCATCGCGTGTGCGACCGTGAAGCCGAACGGATTTTTAAAGCCGTCTTTTGTTCTGTTCACCCTTTCTCCCTCCGATGCTGCTAAGTTCGGCGGCCGCACCGTTTCAGCGCAGCCGCCGCTTGAAATTTATTTGCCCGTGCCGAGATTCAGCTCGATGCGTCCTTTCGGAACATACATTATCGTAAGAGCGCCGTTCTCGCGCTTGAACTCAACAAGGTATCCGCCCGTGAGGTCGAAGCGGTAGCCGTAGGCGTTGGCGGCGAGCTTTTCGACAATAGTCTTGTTTGTTATGGTTACGGCATCCTTCGGCATGAAGTCGCCGCTGGTGTAGCTGCTAACTTCATATTCATAGCCGTCAGAGTCCTTCTTTGAATATGGCTTTGACTTTCCGTCGTCCCAGAACGAGTTGAAAATCGGGCTGGAATAGGCGAAACCGTGTCTCATATCGTCTGAGGATGTGGCTTTGCCCATGTCTGCTATTCTTGCGCTGACTATCGGCGACTCGTCGCTGAGCTTTTCATAGAGTCCGTGAGCCTTGAGGAAGCTTATCGTATTTGTCATTTCCTCGGTTATCGGGATTACCGAATAGTCGCCGAGCGCGAGGTATTTACCTTGTGAGTTATCTCGAATTGCAAGGTTGTCAACAGTTTCCTGACGGGATAAAGGCTCTTCTTCCTCGGTGATTTCGTCCTCTATTGAAGTTGCATTGACATATTCGGATGATTCATACATTGAGTAATCTTCTCTCTGACTCCTGTTGACATAGAATGCAACCGAACCTAGATATTTGGCGTTGCTTGTCAGAAATTTGTCGGAGCTCAGCGTGGTTATATCGTTGTATATTGCGCGCGCAAGACCCGCCGTCAGCTCTTCGTCAACAGCTATCCTGTTGTCCATCTGAGCGGAGAAAACTATAGGAATAACATTTTCAGAGTCGATGTTGAGCAGTTCGTCTTTTATCTTGCTGTTCCAATTCTTGGTGTCTTCGAGAGTATAGAGTGTTGGATAGTTTGTCAGCGGAACATATTCATAGACCCTGACAAGCTCGCGTCCGTTCTTGAGCTTGTATCTTATAACAACGCTTTGGCAGGTTACTCTCTTTGAATAGTCGTCGGAGTTTGTGTTGACTCTGCGGATATTTCCGGCTTTTATCATGGCCTTGTGTATTTCGCGCACAGTGTTTATATCATCTTTGTCTTTAAAGTTTTCGATGAGGGAAACCGAGCGGTTGCCGACATAGTAGTAATTCGAGTATACATCGGAATAATATCTGTCCGTGACATAGCTGCCGCTAAGCTCGCGTCCAAGCTGGTAGCTGCCCATCAGCGCGTTGGGGGCGGAGATGGATACGCTGTCAATATCCTGAATATCCGGCACGCGGCTGCTGTAGCCGAAGAATCCGGTGTAAAGCGAGAGCAGGAACGCCGCCATAAGTCCGGCGTGGACGAGACCTATCTTCCAGTCCTTTTTTATGGCTTTAAAGCTCAGATGAAGAATAATGTCGAATATCAGGAAGATTATGATGCTGATTATCATCAGTCCGACTATAATCATCCAGGTTGTTATTTGCGGTATTTCGGAAACTACGAAGTACAGCACCAGCGAAGCCACGCCGAAAGAGGTAATCATGCAGAGCACGAAGTTGAGAACGGCGCTTCTTCCGGGGAATCCGCATATCTCGGCTTTTCTGCGCTTGAACATGAACAGACCGAACACGAAGAACGCGGCGATGAGAACCGCCCAGAGAATATAGGGAGTCAGCGAGGGGGCAGCCCATTTCTTTGCCGCCTCTTTTGTCATAGCTTCAACGGAAGATGAGTTAATAAAAGAGCTTCTGTTGAGCATGAGCAGATTTATGTGGCTGATGATGCGCCCGAATACGGTGGAGCCCGTTATGTCGAAGTGCAGCTCCCCGTAGCTTGACGCAGCAGGATATATGCCATAGTAAGTTATGGCGGGTGCGCCGTTGAGAATTGCGGGAACGCCGTAGTTCACGCACATCGTCACAACGCTCGGGAACGCCGCAAGAACGGCTGAAAAACCAATCGATTCAACAACCGTGCCCACGCAGCTCGAGACCGCCGCCGATATTGTAAGACCGGCGAGCACACATATCACGTTGTGCACCGCATAGAACAGGAAGGTTCGCCAGAGCATGACGGACGAGCCGAAATAGTGGAGGTTGAGCCCGAGCGAAACAGCGAGCGGGACGAGTACCGCCGCGAGCATCATGAACACGCCCGCAAGAAGACGCGCGGTGTAGAGGTCGGCGCGCTTGATACCGAGACTGTAGTAGACGTTGACGGTCTTTTTATTCGTAACGAATCTGAACAGCAAAACGCCGAGCAAAATCGATATCACGACGAGCAGGGCGGGGAAGATATAAAGCAGCGGGTTATATGCTGCCTGTTCGGAGTCAAAGATAAATACTTCATATGCGTCGCGCATTATCTTCAAAACATCCTGACCTTTGATTGAGGCTGTTTCTTTTGCTTCTCTTATCTTTTCCCAGCAGAAGTTGGAGAGATAGAAAAACATGCTCACCGCAAATGTCAGCAGCGGGAGAATGAAATTCTTTTTCATCGCGTGCGCGACGGAGAACCAGAAAGTGTTCTTATATTTTTTCTTCATCTGTGCCACCTCATTTCTTCTCTTCGGGCTTGCCGAAGATGTCCTTGAAGTCGTAGTCGCTGCCCTCCATCTCCTCGAGGAAGATCTCTTCGAGCGTGAGCGGGAATTTTTCGATCATCAGCGGTTTCATATCCTGAAGCTTCTTCTCGTTTTCGTCCATGTCGCCGTTGGCGCTCAGAGTGATTATCTTTCCGTCCTTCGAGAAGTGCTTGATGTCGAGAGCTTTGAAATCGCTCTCTTCGAGGTCGCGGTCAAAGACCAGCCTGAACTTGCAGCGCGAGCCGCTGATGTCGTCGACCGAGCAGTCCATAACAATGCTCTTGCCGTTTATCAGCGCGATGTGGTCGCACATGTCGGCGAGGTCGTGGAGATTATGAGAGGAGATTATGACGGAGCATTCTTCCTCCGCCATGTATTCGAGCAGGAGGTTCTTAATAAGATTCCTCTTTGCCGGGTCGAGTCCGTCGAAGCTCTCGTCGAGCAGAATGACCTCGGGCATCGTGGACATTCCGAGGATTATCTCCGCCTGCCTCTGCATGCCCTTTGAAAAGCCGCGTATGCTCTTCTTCGTGTCAAGCCCGAAAACCTTTGAGAGCTTGTGCATGGTGTCGAAGCTGAAGCGGGGATAGTAGCCCGCGTAGAACTTGCCCATGCTCTCGATAGTCGCGTTGGGCTCGAAATAGAGGTCATCGGGGACATAGAAGAGTCTCTGCTTCACTTTTGCGTTGTCAAAAACATTCTCGCCGAATATTTTGACCTCGCCCTCGTCGGCTCTGTAGACTCCGGCGACCGTCTTGAGAAGCGTTGTTTTGCCCGCGCCGTTGTAGCCGACAAGCCCATATATTGACGACTTTTCGACTTTCAGCGAAAGATTCTGAATGGCGGTGAAGTCCTGAAAACGTTTTGTAACGCCGATTACTTCAATCATAATTCTTCCTCCTGAGTGTAGATTTCATTGAGTATGTCGATAATTTCCTGCTTTTTGAGTCCCTTGGCGCGGGCGGCAGAGATGGCGTCCGAAACTTCGGACACCGCCGTGTCGTGCACCGAATCGTTCTTGAAAGCCTTTTCGCTGACGAAGCTTCCCTTTCCGGGCACGGTATAGATAGCGCCGTAAGATTCAAGGTCGGAGAATGCCTTTTTGACCGTGTTTATGTTCACACCGGCGTCGGCGGCAATGGACCGTATAGACGGCAGCTGTGAGTGCGGAGCGAATGTACCGACAAGGATAAGAGTCAGCAGCTGATTTCTTATCTGCTCGTATGCCGGCACGCGGCTCTGCTTGTCGATTAAGACCACAGCGATTCTCCTTTCTTTTTGATTCCGGCGCGCCGCAGTGCACCAAAATCAGAATAGGTGTGCTATCTGTCGTAGCACACTTATATCATAACACAAAAAATACCTTTGTCAACACAAAATTTTAAAAAATCTAAAAACAAAAAAGCCGCCCAAAGGCGGCTTCTCTGTATTTGGTGATCCATCGGAGATTCGAACTCCGGACACCTTGATTAAAAGTCAAATATGTAGTGCATACACATAGCAAATTGCGGAGAAAAACACAACATATAGTGGTTTGGATGTGTGCAACGGACAATAAATGCTAAACGGAAATCGGGCGTTACTACGGGATTACTACGGATTTTAAGATATCTTCGCCATTTCCTCATGGAGAGTTTTGTCTGATACAAGTGCATAGTATTTTAAGGTCGTGCTGTATTCTTCGTGCCCAAGAATCATTTGTGTAGCTTCGGGTGATACCCCGCTTTCTACCATCATTGTTGCACATGTTTTTCGGCAGCAATGGGGGGATAGACGCTTAACTCCTATCTCTTCAAGGCAGTCGTAATACTTTTTGCGCATGTAGCTCGAGCTGTATCCCTCGCCGTCATCACGGCATACTATTTTTTTACCTTGCTTTGCTACGAGTGCTTCTATATACGGCTTAATCACCGGCAGAACAGGAACATGGCGATTCTCTCCGGCTTCGGTTTTTAGACCACCTATGAGCAAGGCTTGATCCGCTATGTAATCATCCGGAGTAAGGGCGAGTAGTTCAGAAATACGAAATCCCGTGTAAATCAGGATGAGAATGATATCGGCGTATGGGACATTAGCTTGTGCGGCAGCCTTTATCTTTTTCACTTCTTCAGCAGAAAATGGATGTATTTCGTTTTTCTTTTTCTTTGGGAGCTTAACGAATTTAGAATAGTCTTTGTAACAAATGTCTCTCTCCAACGCAAGCGCATAAAGACGCGAAAATGTGATTTTTATATACGAGAGCGAAGTGCCGCTTTGTGCGCTGTATGCATCGATACATTTCTGCATGTCTTCCGTTCTCAGCTCGCGCATTTTGATAGCCTTTACATCTTCGGGGATCTTCTTCCATGCGGCGTTGTAGCAGTCCTTTGATTGCTTAGCCAGGTTCTTATATTCGGCACGGGAGAGCCACAATGTGTGCAAATCATCGACGGTCATATTGATTTCAACTACCGGGTGTTCGAGGTAGTGAGCCAGAGCAGCTTTTGCCTCTTTGCTCGATGCGTAGTGCCCGAGGATTTCCTGCTTTTTAATCATCTTGCCCTGCTCGTCCAGGCTATAACTTGCCGGCAACGCGACGACCCAGGGACGCCGCTTGATATCCTTGCGTTTATATACGCTGCCTTCACCGTTTTCACGCTTTGCCATTAAAAAATCCGCTCCTTTACTTGTGTTTTGCCGGAGCGGATGATATAATAATTATATCAATCCACTCTATACGCATGGTGTGTGTTGATTCTCGAACCCTCGGTGTTCCCGCACCGGGGGTTCTTTTTTTATTTAGCTTAAATCTTTTATCGCGCTCGAAACATCGTCAGCAATATCAAGCCCCGTCTGATACTTGCCAGTGACCTTGCCGTCAACGAATATAATTGTCGCGCCATATGTAGTGCCGCCGCCTAAATCTCTGCTTGACCAGCCGTAGGTCTGAGAGGTGCTTCCGCCAATCTCGGAGGAAGTTGCGAGCTTACCCTCACAGCCGATAATCTTAACGACCTGCTCGTATGTCATGCCGTTTTTTATCTGATTATACTCATCCATTGTGATATACTCGGTCTCGGGTTCCGTCGTTGTCGGTGTGTCTGTGCCGCCCTCTCCGCTTATCGCCATTGCAGCAATGACAATACAGAGAAGCGCGACTACCACGATAGCAATTATCCAACCTTTAGGTCGTTTTGCCCCGCAGTTCGGGCAAACTTTGTCGTTCTTGCCGAGTTCGGTTTTGCATTTCTTGCACTTCATTTTTATACATCCTTTCTATTATCCCGCCGCGAGGGCGGGATTTTTAATTTATTTCTCGAATGAGCATGCGAGGAACGCCGAGAATATGATACATTTCCAAATCCGCGCCTCGCAGCTCTTTTGGCTGATATTCCGGATTGATAGGGCTGAGTCTTACCATATCATCGGAAACATCAATGCGCTTGAGCGTGGCACATTCTCCGTCATAAATGACTGCTCCGACATCGCCGTTGTGGTCTATGTAATTCTGCTTCAATATAAGCACTATATCTTTTTCCTGATAGAGCGGATACATTGAGCTGCCGCGGACTTCCAAAACAAAGAAATCTTTTTTGTCTCTTCCTTTCAGATAAGCCGTCGGAACTTCTACAACCGCACCGTTCCAATCTTCGACCGCGATTTCTTCATATCCGGCAGCAATGCAACCGAGAACCGGGAAAGTTACGACATCATCCGTAATGTTCGGGGAAATAAGTTTAAGCGACGAGTTGCCCTCCCACCCCATAAGCTTTGCGGGTGTTGTTTTAAGTAGCTTTGCGATTATCTCGATTTTGTCAGAGGATATAGTTGTTATTACTCCACTCTCGTATTTTTGAACCGTCTGTTTGGAAACACCGATTTCCTTTGCTATGTCCTCTTGTGTTAAGCCTGCAGCCTTTCGCGCGTGTTTTATATTATTACCTAAAGACATATCTCGCACCTCCACGGCCTATTGTATCAGATTTGCGGAAAAAGTCAACTAAAAAGCGAAAAAAATTTTCAAAAACGCTTGACAAGTGTTTTATGGGATGATAACATAGTAGCGTAAAAAGCGACAAAGGAGGTGGAAACATGATAGCTAAAAACGAAATTAAGGGTTTGATACGGGCTCGAGGAATGACTCAGGCTGACGTTGCAAAGATGATGGGAATACACGAAACTACGCTTAATCGCAAGCTTAACAAGGGTATTCTCAACAGCAACGAGATAGAAGCTATGATAAACATTCTCAATATCAAAAATCCGGCTTCTATTTTTTTTGGTCATTAAGTCGCTTTAAAAGCGACTTTTGCCAATCCGCACGAAAGGAGATGAAGAAATGAAAAAGTTTGAGACCGCAGAGGAACTTCTGAACGAGCAGCTGCAACTACTCGCCCAGAAGTCGAAAGAGGGGGTAACTATATGGTGTTAGGTAAAATCTGCTTCGCTATTAACACTGTATGTTTGGTTTTTCAAATTATCATTGTGTTGCGTGCAACTGTGAATGCCGAAAAAAGAGAGAATCGCAAGAACACCGACTATAATTCCAATAATCCGATCGACTTTATCAGCCGAATTCCAGAAAGCCGTTCGTTTCTTGTGATGCTTGCTGTTTGGGCTGTCGTGGTTTGTGTCGCTATCATCACCACTGCGTGATTCCTCTTGAGTCTTTGAAGCAGGTGCCTGTTGGATGCGAGAATCTTCGATGTTCTGCGCTGCGTTTGGTTCCGATAAAAACGGAATAGCAAGTGCTGTCATCTTCTTTAAAAAATCTTCTGCTTCTGCTTCTGTGAGACTTGAGGAAGAAATTGAAATGTAGCACTGATATGGAGTCTTATACAGAATGCTTTTGGTATCAAGATAAAGGTACGCGGACTCTTCGAGTGCGTTGGTACACAGGAGAGTTATAGACTTAAAAGGCGCACTGTCTGAAAAGTATTTCTTAAATTCCTCTAAAGTGTACCTTGTCTCATCGCTTATGTCACGACAGACAACTACGGTAGTTCGATAATTCTCCGATGCCGGAATCAGTGCGGTGTACTCATTTTCAATAGTCTTAAAAAGCTCAAGCAATGAAAATTTTTCGATTCTCCAGGAAGCAGATGCCGGGAGAGTAACATTCGTTGTTTTAGAAACTTGCATGACACACCTCTGTAATTTTTTATTATTAATTATAAACGATATATTGTAAAAAGTCAAATAAACCAAATCAATATGTTGTGGAAAGGAGCTCAATGAATATCGCTCAATTTTTGCGCCAATGCCGTAAAGAATCCGGTTTGTCGCTAAAGCAGTTGGAAATAAAAAGCGGCGTGCCGGCATCGACGATTTCTTTTTACGAGCTGGGACGGGTAGAACCCACCGTGTATCGAATGGACGCGCTATTAAAGGCGCTCGACCAATCGGCCATACTCGGAAAAGATTCAACTTTATTTAAATGAAAGGAGGAAAACACCATGCGTAAAAAAATGGCACTTATGTCAGTGGACGAGGCGTCAATGTACCTGAGAGAGGTTATCTACATACCGCCGCATCAGATTCGTCTGCTCGCGAGGGAGGGGAAATGCACCTTCTGTATCGCGATCAAAAATCCGAGTGGGTCGTACTCGTACCACATTAGGCTTGACCGGCTTGAGCAGTTCAAGCGCGGAGACATTGGTCTTATGGTGAGCTAAGGGCAAAAACAGAAAGGAGACATCAAAATGACAAAAGGATTTTTAACAATTGCCGCAGTGCTGGCGCTCGTCCTGCTTTTCGCGGCGGCAGCGGTTCCGGAGACAGAACCGATTACCGCGCCTGAACCGACGGTATCGGCGCAGATACCCACAGCACGCTACCGGTTGACCGCAGACGAGCGAGAGCTTATATGCGAGGTTGTTATGGCTGAATCGGGAATCGAGCCGTTTGATGGCAAAATGGCGGTCTCACAGTGTATTTTAAATGCGTGTGAAAAGACCGGCAAACGCCCCGCGGAAATAGTTGAGGAGTATGGTTACACCGACCGCCGGGTAGAACCGAACGCAGAGACGAGGGAAGCCGTCGCCGCGGTCTTTGAGGCCGGCGAGACGGTGACAGACGCGAAGATACTTTTCTTCTACGCGCCGGCGCTTGTGAGCAGCGAATGGCATGAATCGCAGACCTATGTCTGCACCATCGGTGGGCACAGATTTTTCGCCTAATAGAAAGGAGATTTAATTTATGAATATTAAAATAGGCGACTTCGTGAAAGGCATAACAAATGACTACGGTATTACAAACACGAAAATGACGCGAGGCGTGGTCATCAATGTATACGAGAGAAACATAGAAGTGCGAGTGTTAGACCACGACGACGGCGAAACCGGAGTATATACAGTAGACCCGAAAAAGTTTGAGGTTATAGGTCATCAAAAGCAGTTTGACCGCGCGGAAGTGCTGAAACTTTTGAAGGATGGCTGTAAAAAAGCAATTTTGGATTATGACCTCAGGGGCGCAGACCTCAGCAACGCAAACCTCAGGGGCGCAAACCTCAGCAACGCAGACCTCAGGGGCGCAGACCTCAGCAACGCAAACCTCAGAGGCGCAGACCTCAGCGACGCAAGCCTCAGGGGCGCAAACCTCAGAGGCGCAGACCTCAGCAACGCAAACCTCAGGGGCGCAGGTCTCAGCGAAGCAGACCTCAGCAACGCAAACCTCAGGGGCGCAGACCTCAGGGGTGCAAACCTCAGAGGCGCAGACCTCAGAGGCGCAGACCTCAGCAACGCAAACCTCAGGGGCGCAGGTCTCAGAGGCGCAGACCTCAGAGGCGCAGACCTCAGGGGCGCAGACCTCAGGGGTGCAAACCTCAGAGGCGCAGACCTCAGAGGCGCAGACCTCGATTATTCTTGCTATCCGCTGTGGTGCGGTAGCCTGCATTTCAAAGCCGATAAGAGGCTTGCTTGCCAGCTTGCGTATCATCTGTGTTCGATGCAATGCGATGACGCAGATTATATCAAAATGCGCAACTCTATTCTCGGTTTCGCTAACCAGTTCCATCGCGTGGACGAGTGCGGTGAGCTGAAAGAGAGGGAGATATAACTATGGCTTTAAAATTTGCAATTCAGGCCGCTTTTGAGATCCTTGTCGTCGTACTTATCATCTATGGCTTTTGCCGCGAGGACAAGCTCATAGCCTTCGAGGACGACCTCAAAGCAAAAATTTTAAACAGAAAGGAGACAAAACGCAATGGGAAATCAGACGACTAAAAGCCCGTTCGATGTGCAGATCCTTGCTGCCAGGCTAAAAGACCTGATGCGCGAAAGCGTGCCGAAAGTCACGCAGAAAGACCTTGCAGCGACGCTCGGCACTGCGCCTAACATGGTATCGGCATATATGCGCGGCAAGAGCTGTCCGTCGCTGCCGATGGCGGTGAACATAGCGCAGTATTTCGATGTGTCAATTGATTATCTCGCCGGCTTGACCGACCAACGGCAACAGCCCACTGCTGCACCGACACCGGAACCGAAGCGCATGAGAAACGGACCGTGGCGCAAAATGGCGATATGCAACAGCTGTGACTGGCGCAGACGCTTAGCGGCGCCGTGTGGCGACTGGGACGGAACGGCCTGCATGTACACTCACGAGACCGGGATTTTCCGCGAATCGCCGCCGACGGAAGACGGCTGCGCATATTATAAAAGCCGCCAACGCTGAGTGGGCAGCGAAGACGGCAAAGGTAAAACCTCAACATCATGATAACACGAAGGGAGACTAATGTCAAATGAAGATAAACAGCCTTGAGCTCGAGAATGTAAAGCGTATTAAGGCGGTCAAAATCGAGCCCACCGAAAACGGTCTGACTGTGATAGGCGGGCGTAACGGTCAGGGTAAGACCTCTGTGCTCGACAGCATTGCATGGGCGCTTGGGGGCGATAGATTTCGTCCGTCAGAGCCACAGCGTGAGGGTTCTGTACTGCCGCCCAATCTCAAAATCACAATGGACAGCGGCATCATAGTGGAGCGCACCGGGAAGAACAGCACCTTGAAGGTCACAGACCCTACCGGCAGAAAAGGCGGTCAGCAGCTTATAAACGAGTTTATTTCTCAGCTTGCGCTTGATTTGCCGAGGTTCATGACCGCATCAAACAAGGAAAAAGCCAACACACTTTTGCGTATAATCGGCGTTGGAGACAGGCTCGCACAGCTTGAGCACGACGAGACGGAGCTCTACAACAAGCGCCACATGATTGGACAGATAGCCGATCAGAAACTCAAGTATGCCAGAGAGATGACGGAGTATCCGGATGTACCGGAGCAGCTGATTTCCGCATCCGAGCTTATCAAACAGCAGCAAGGTATTATGGCGCATAACGCCGAGAATAAGCGTAAGCGTGACCGAGCCGCTGAGATAGAGCATCACTATGACGCCGTCAACAGCAAAATAAACGGAATCCAGGCTGAGCTTCAACGTCTTATGACGGAGCAGCAGAGCCTTATGGATGACCTCAGAATCGCGCACATGGAGACGGAGCACCTCGAAGATCTGAGCACCGCCGAGCTTGAAGAGGACATTGAAAATGTTGAGAAAATCAACATTAAAATCCGTGCCAACCTTGAAAAAGAGAAAGCGGAAGAGGATGCGAAAGCGTATCAGACTCAGTACAGCCAGCTGACAAACGAGCTTGAAGATGTCAGGCAAAAGAAAACCGACTTGCTCAAGTCCGCACAGCTTCCGTTGCCGGGGCTGTCGGTCAAGGATGGCGAGCTGACATACAACGGCTTCAAGTGGGACAATATGTCCGGAGCGGATCAGCTCAAGGTTTCCACGGCCATCGTGCGCAAGCTCAACCCCAGTTGCGGGTTTGTGTTGCTTGATAAGCTCGAGCAGATGGATCTTGACACTCTTGCTGAGTTCGGCAAATGGCTTGAGTCTGAGGGGCTGCAGGCGATAGCAACGAGGGTCAGTACCGGCGATGAATGCAGTGTCCTTATAGAGGACGGATATGTGGTGAACGAACCGACGGAGACTAAAAAAGAGACTAAAAAAGCATGGAAGGCAGGACAGTTTTAATGAACATAACATCAGGAATAATCGAAGATGCACAGCGGGTCATAGTTTACGGTCCGGAGGGAATCGGCAAATCAACCTTTGCTTCCAAGTTCCCGGGCGCGATTTTCATCGACACGGAAGGCAGCACAAAGAGGCTGAACGTTAAGCGTTTTGACAAACCGAGCAGTTGGACGATGCTTCTCGAAGAGGTCAAATATGTTCGCGATCACCCCGAACTGTGTATGACGCTTGTCATCGACACAGCGGACTGGGCAGAGCAGCTTGCAAGTAATCATATATGTTCCGTAAATCACAAACAGAGCATTGAGGACTTCGGATACGGCAAGGGCTATACAAAGCTCTACGAAGAGTTCGGCAGGCTTCTTGACCTGCTCAATGAGGTTATATCAAAAGGTATTAACGTCGTGCTGACCGCTCACGCCAAAATGCGTAAGTTTGAGCAGCCGGACGAGCTCGGCGCATACGACCGCTGGGAGATGAAACTTTCAAAAAATGTCGCGCCGATCGTAAAAGAATGGGCAGACACGGTTCTCTTCGTCAATTATAAGACGTTCGTGATAAAGGACGAGAAGACCGACAGCAGAAAGGCACAGGGCGGCAGAAGGGTAATGTATACCAATCATCATCCCTGCTGGGATGCGAAGAACAGATACGGGCTGCCGGACGAGGTCGATTTCGATTTCAGCGTCATCGCACCGTTTATTCCGTCTTCCGGTGCATATGTCGCAGCGGCGCCGGAAGATAAGCCGCAGACGAATGCGCTGCCCGACCCGCCGAAAAAAAGCATAGAGGAGCTCAAGGCAAAAATCGACGAGTTTACCGCCGATGCCGATGAGCCTACCCCGAACACTGAGAACACTGAACCGAGTTCTGGCTTACCGGCAGCGCTGCGTGAACTCATGACGGCGAACAACGTTACCGAAGATGAGCTTAGAAGTGCGGTAGCGTGGAAAGGTTACTTCACTGCCGACACGCCGATTCTCAATTATGGCGAAGCTTTCATTAACGGCTGCCTTATCGGCGCATGGGAGCAGGTCTACGATATCATCGTCAATCATATAAGAAAATTTTAAATAAAAAGGAGTATTAACTATGAACGAAAACTACAATACCAACAGAAACGACGCCCTCGACTGGGACAGTGTAATCGAAGCCGAAAACGAATTTGTACTTCTGCCGGAAGGGGAATATGAATTCACCGTCAAAAGCTTTGAGCGCGGCTATTTCAACGGCTCGGAGAAAATGTCTGCCTGCCCGAAAGCGGAGCTTACGCTTCAGATAGACGCGCCGCAGGGCACAGCAATCGTCAAACATAATCTTTTCCTCTCGCGTAAAACAGAAGGGCTTGTGTGCGCGTTTTTTATCAGTATCGGTCAGAAGAAACACGGCGAACCTCTGAGAATGAACTGGGCGCAGGTTGTAGGTTCAAAAGGCCGCTGCAAGATAGGGCAGAGGCTTTACAACGATAATTATTACAATGAGGTCAAGAAATTTCTTGAGCCGGACGAATCCACTCAGCGTCCCGCTTTCACTCCGGGGAATTTTTAATCCTTGGACGCGAGACCTTATCAGCTGGAAGCAGAACGGGCAATATTCAACGAGTGGGCGAGCGGCAATAACCGCACATTGCTTGTCCTGCCGACCGGCACCGGCAAAACAGTCGTTTTCGCTAATGTTGCAAAGCAGTGTGTTCAGAACGGTGAGCGGGTTCTTGTGCTCGCTCACCGCGGCGAGCTGCTTGAACAAGCGGCGGACAAAATACTGAAATTTACCGGCTTGATGTGTGCCACAGAGAAAGCCGAAGAAAGCTGCCTCGGCAGCTGGTACCGTATAACCGTTGGCTCGGTGCAATCTTTACAGAGAGAAAAACGACTCAAACAGTTCGACAGCGACTATTTTGACGCCATAATCATCGACGAGGCGCATCACTGTCTTTCCGATGGTTATCAGCGCGTGCTTGAGCACTTTGGAGACGCGCATGTCTTAGGCGTCACCGCTACGCCGGACAGAGGCGATATGCGCAATCTCGGCACATACTTTGATTCCCTTGCTTATGAATACACTCTTCCGCAGGCTATCAAGGACGGTTATCTTGCGCCGATAAAGGCTCTTACAATTCCGCTGAATCTCGACCTGACGGGAGTTGCAATGCAGAACGGAGATTTCAAGGCGGCCGATATCGACAACGCCTTGGATCCGTATCTGTATCAGATTGCCGACGAGATGATAAAGAACTGCAGGGAGCGCAAAACAGTCGTGTTTCTGCCGCTTATAAAGACCTCACAAAAATTTCGGGATATTCTGAATGAGCGCGGTTTCAAGGCTGCGGAAGTCAACGGCGGAAGTCAGGACAGAGCGGAGATAATCGAAGCTTTTGAGCGCGGCGAATATAATGTGCTCTGTAACTCCATGCTCTTGACGGAAGGCTGGGACTGCCCGGCGGTCGATTGCGTCATCGTGTTAAGACCGACAAAGGTCAGAAGCCTATACAGTCAAATGGTCGGGCGCGGAACGCGCCTTGCGCCCGGCAAGAAGGATCTTCTGCTGCTCGATTTCTTGTGGCACACTGAACGCCATGAACTTTGTCATCCTGCTCATCTGATATGTGAAAACGAAGAGGTCGCAAAAAAGATGACGGAGAATATCGAAGCGGCAGGCTGTCCGGTCGATATTGAGGCTGCCGAGCAGCAAGCGGAGAGCGATGTTGTCGCTCAGCGTGAAGAAGCTCTTGCGGCGCAGCTCAAGGAAATGAGGAAGCGCAAGCGCAGACTTGTAGACCCGCTGCAGTATGAAATGTCGATTTCCGCGCAGGATCTTTCAAGCTATGTCCCGGCATTTGGGTGGGAATGTGCTCCGCCGACGGAAAAACAGATTAAAACGCTCGAAAAGCTCGGTATATTTCCCGACGCAATCGAGAACGCCGGCAAGGCAAAGCTTCTGCTTGACCGCCTCAGCAAGCGCCGCGAAGAAGGTCTCACAACGCCGAAACAGATACGCTTTTTGGAATCCCGCGGTTTTCTGCATGTAGGCGAATGGAGCTTTGACGCTGCAACAAAGATGATAAATCGCATAGCTGCAAACGATTGGCGTGTTCCGCGCGGCATTGTGCCTAAAGACTATAAACCGGAGGCAATGACGATATGACAGAAGAAAAGCTCGACCTGAAAGAGCTGATAAAATACATAGACCCGGCTGCTTGCACATATTCCGAATGGGTGGAAGTCGGCATGGCGCTTAAGCATGAGGGATACAGCTGCGATGACTGGGATGAATGGTCACGCCCGGACAAGCGCTATCATGCCGGCGACTGCGAAAAAAAGTGGAATACCTTCAACGGTGCCGCTGCACCGGTTACGGCGGGGACTATCGTTCAGATGGCAAAAGATAACGGCTGGCACTTTCAGGCAGATGACGGCGCGCTTGACTGGGACAGCGTTATCGGAGAACAAAAGGATGATCTTGTTCTTGTCGACAAAAGCTGGATTGAAGGCAAGGAGTTGAATATTCCCGACAAATGGAATCCTGTAGAGCAGATTACCAAATATCTCGAAACGCTCTTTGAGGCGGGGGAGACGGTCGGTTATGTCACCGAAAGCTGGGAAAAAGACAGTAAATACCTGCCGACGAAAGGCGTGTATACCAGGACTGCGGGAGAGCTTATAGAGGCTCTGAGCAAATGCGAGGGCGACATAGGTCGCGTAATAGGCGATTGCAAGCCGGAGGCGGGGGCGTGGATACGCTTCAATCCTCTGGATGGCAAAGGCGTCAAAAATGAAAATGTGACGGAGTTCCGATATGCTCTGGTCGAATCCGATACGACCGACATCACCCATCAAAACCAGATAATACGCGAGCTCGAGCTGCCGATTGCCTGTCTCGTTTATAGCGGAGGAAAGAGTCTGCACGCCATTGTACGCATCGATGCCGCGAACTTTGACGAATACCGCAAGCGCGTTGATTACCTCTATGATGTGTGCAAGAAAAACGGCATAGATATCGACCGCCAGAACAAAAATCCGTCGCGGCTGAGCCGTATGCCGGGCGTTGAACGCAACGGAAAGAAACAATATCTGCTTGATACCAACATCGGCAAGAGCTCATGGAACGAATGGAAAGAATGGATTGAAAGCATAAACGACGACCTGCCGGATCCGGAGAGCGTCGCCGATGTGTGGAACGACCTGCCGGAGCTTGCGCCGCCGCTTATAGACGGAGTTCTGCGGCAGGGACACAAAATGCTTGTCGCAGGGCCGTCAAAGGCCGGCAAGTCTTTTGCGCTGATAGAGCTGTGCTGCGCCATAGCCGAGGGGCGCGAATGGCTGGGCTTCAAATGTACCCAGGGCAAGATAATGTATGTCAATCTCGAGCTTGACCGTGCGAGCTGTCTGCACCGTTTTAAAGATGTCTATACAACGCTCGGCTGGGCTGCGGGAAACCTACATAACATCGATGTGTGGAACCTGCGCGGCAAGTCCATTCCGATGGATAAACTCGCGCCGAAGCTCATCAGACGCGCTGCAAAGAAAAACTATATCGCCATTGTCATTGACCCGATTTATAAAATCATCACCGGCGATGAAAACAGCGCAGATCAGATGGCGCATTTCTGCAACCAATTTGACAAGGTCTGCACCGAACTCGGGTGTGCGGTAATCTACTGTCACCACCATTCCAAAGGCGCTCAGGGCGGCAAGAGGAGCATGGACAGAGCGTCCGGCAGCGGAGTGTTCGCCCGCGACCCCGACGCGCTGCTCGACCTCATAGAGCTTGATATAACCGACGGTATCCGCAAACAGCAAGAGGACAAGGCGCAGTGTGAAATCTGCCTTAAATGGATGCGCCGCTTCAAGCTGCCGGAACCGTCGCAGGACGAAGAGAATACCGCGCACGAGCTGCTCAAAATGTGCGGCGAGAGTCTGTCTCCGGCATCCCGCGATCTTATGCTTGCCGAAGTCAGAACAGCGTGGAACAGCATAGAGCAGCGTACCGCGTGGCGCGTCGAGGGCACCCTGCGTGAGTTCCCGAAGTTCGCTCCGGTCAATCTTTGGTTCGATTACCCCGTGCATCGGATAGATGATACCGGAGTGCTGGAGGACATAAAGCCGGAGGATGATAGACCGGCGTGGAACAAGACCTGGCAGAAAAATTTTAAAGGTAAAAAAAGCAATAATGATCGGAGTAAAGAACGTAAAAACGGTATCTATACTGCTTTTCAAGTTTGCAGCGCAAATGGAAAAGTAATGATTTCTGACCTTGCGGAGTACACGGGAAAAAGCGAAAAGACTGTAAGGAGACACCTCGAAGAACATGGTGGATTTTGGATTTCTGATAATGAAGTAGGATTAAAATGACAAGGACAAGGTCGGTGTTTTGTCCTGCGTGTCTTTTAGACAAAGTCGGGACACACACCGTGTTTGTCCGTGTAGACAAAATCGGGACAAAATCCGAGTTTGTCTCGGACAGACAAAAACACTTATATATATTCATATATAAGTGGGGAATTTCCCTTCCCTCAAGGTCAGGGGAAAGAAGTGTGGCGGCTTGAAGCTGCCGCCGCACACAACTTCTTCCCTTCCCTGACAAAGGCAAAATTTTAGAATTTTTAAGAAAAAGGAGCGAAATTACAAAAAAATGAAAAAAGTCAGAAGGTTAGAAATCATAAAGAAGATGCCACCGTTATATCACTCTTTTCCGGGAACTGAGTTTAACATTTTTGAAAGCGCCGTTGTGAAATGGATTATATCGCAGCCTCAAATATTGCAGTACCTTTTTGACAAGGCACACGATTACATGCGGTATGATCCGACAACGGGTAAATGGGAAGGAGTCGATTACCGTGACAACTGAATTTTTTATGCCGATGCATCCGCCCACGGTAACGCATCACGACAAAAAGATAACCGTCAAAAACGGTAAGGCGATAATGTACGATTCAACCGAGCTGAAAGCGACCAAGAGTAAATTAACATCACATCTCGCGAGGCATGTCCCGGCACAGCCATACGGCGGCGCAGTCAGGCTGATGGTCAAATGGTGCTTCAGCAATACAGGGACTAAGCACAGAGACGGGGAATGGAAAACCTCGAAGCCCGATACGGACAATCTCGAGAAAGCCTTGAAAGACTGCATGACCCGCCTACACTTTTGGAAGGACGATGCGCAGGTCGCATCGGAGATCAGCGAAAAGTTTTGGGCTGCCGTGCCGGGAATTTATGTGAGAATCGAGGAGCTGCCATGCTGAAACAGATAACACAAGAAGAAACAAACAAGCGTTACACACGCGAAAAGACAACCGACAAAGATACACGCTGCCTGCGGTGCTATTACTGCTGCAAAATCCTTGAGGCAGACGGCAACGGCCGCGAGGTTTGCCTGAAGTGCGGCAGGGAGCTTGTTGAAGTTGGATTTTTGAAAGGAGAAAAATGAAAGATTACATAGATCGCGCCAAGCTCGGCATAGGCGAGTGTAATCGCGAGATTTTTGAGAACAAAGGTTATGCGGACGGCTGGAATGCCGCTGTTAAAATTTTAAAAGAAGCTCCCGCCGTAGATGTTTCAGAAATTGTCAGATGCAAGGATTGCAAAAATTATGAACTTATGAAATCTAACAACTATCATTTTTGTAACGAGTTCGGCGGGTATGTTACTGAAAAAGATTTTTGCAGTCGAGCGCAAAAAATGGACGGAGGCGATAACAATGCGTGAGATACTTTTTCGTGGCAAAGGCGATAAAAAATATAATGGTGGTATGTGGTATTTCGGTGTGCCTATTCGCTGTTATGACGGCGACTGGCAGATTTGCACCGATAATAGCAAAAGGACGGTAATCCCTGAAACGATAGGGCAGTACACAGGTTTGGCAGACAAAAACGGCACGAAAATTTTCGAGGGCGATATTGTTTTGTTGAAAGGCGATGAGGAGCCTTATCAAGTCGCTTTTGATGAATCCTGTTTTCAAGTTTATGGCAACAGTATTTGCTATGTTATGGATAACTTTTACGACCACGATATAGAGGTCATCGGCAATATCTATGATAACCCCGAGCTATTGGAAGGTGATGGCAGTGCCTGAGATGTGTCCGGATGAGCATTGTGTGTTTCTCGTCCAGACCGGCGGAGAAAAGCCTTTGTGCCCGTTTTGGCATTGTCTAAAGCCGGAGATTGAAAAGCATGACAAAACCCGAGAGGAGGCTGTTAAATGACGCTTAAAGAGTTGTCGCAGCTGTACTACCTTGACAAGGAGATAGAGCTTGACCGTGAGAGGCTTGCGGAACTGCGGGCAAATTTGCTCTGTCCGAGGTCGCCGAACTACGACGGTATGCCGCATAGCCCGAACCCTGAGTCTGCGCTTGAACGCTGCATAGCGGAGATAACGGATCTCGAGGCTATAATCCAGGCTAAAATCGGGCAACGCATATATGAGCGCAGCCGACTTGAGCGCTACATATCGGATATTCCCGACAGCCTGACCCGGCAGATATTCACGCTGCGCTTTATCGAGGGACTGACATGGGAAGATGTGGCGGATAAAATCGGTAGTAGTTCTTACAGCGTCAAGCATATCTGTTACAGATTTATCGCGAAAAATTAAAAGTTGGCACACATGGCACACACATATGTGCTAACCTTTAAGCTGAAGAATGTTACCGATATTCTATTCTTCATTTTTATGTCCCCTTTCACACGCCTGCCCCGCGGCGTCATAAATAGCGGGGCTTTAGGTGAGAAGAGCTAAAAAAAAACAAAAAAAGACTTGACATAAGTGGTGTTATGTGTTAATATAATCAGGCTACACAAAGAAGAATTTTTATGTGGTGCAAAATGTCCTCACCACAACTGTATGGTGAGGACATTATTGAGGAAAAGGGCGCGCAACAGAACACGACGGAAGTATTGCTTTTGTTGTTGCGTATCTAACACCGTGGTCATTAGGGGTGACCGCGGTGCTTTTCTACACGCTCACGACGCTCATAGACAGAGACAGTAGCGCAGAGACGCCGTCTACGAATTCCTTTAATGAGGAAATCGTACTAAAGAGATTGAAGTATTTTATCGATACTTCCCAGATCTCTTTCGGCAGAGAGCTCGATGATTTTGTGTTAATGATCGTCGATATAATGATCAGTGCTAACGGGAAATACAATGCAGTTGTCATGGAGAGCGATATGATTTTTTTGAGATTAGGCGATTGTGGCTCATTCTGCGGATGTTTTTTGTGAAGCAGATTTTCAACAACAGCGGCAGCGATCTCCAAAATAGAAATTACAGCGGCTTTTATTGGTGACGAGCCGAAGACGATCCACGTGATAAAGACGACTATTGGCAGAGACAAGATAGACACACCTTTCGATATCCTATTTTCCTCTGCTGCGCTGCCAAACTTTTCCTGGAAAAAATTATAAGCCCTTTTCGAAAAAATTTCAATATAATCGGACACATTCTCTAGTGCTCGAATAGCCTAATTTTATCGCTGTACTGTTGTTCTATTTGTGCAAAATTCAGAAACTTAATTTTTTAATATTTTGTGCTTGCGGATCGATTGCGTATGTGATATTATTATCGAACATGAGTTTGATAAAACTTTTTTTGCAGCCTTTTGAGGCTGCTTTTTTCATGGTGAAAAAATGGAGCACAAAGTATTTACTCAGCCCAAAAAGCGGCAGAGTTTTAACATTATGCGTGAAAACGCGATAATAGAAGACCTGACTTCAAAGCTTCCGGAAGGCGAAAGCTTTGTGTATATTACATCCGGCGGGTTCAGCTCGATTGCCTTTATCGTTTGGATTGCCGGTCAGACGCGCATAAAGAGTCTGTTTGCGTCAACGCTGCGCGTCGGTGTTCGGCAGGCGCAAATGCTTGACGGTCTGCACAACGACGGCAGATTAGACAAAGTTGATTTGCTCGTCGGCGGTGCGATGAAAGACAATTGCGAGCATAATCGCGGTTATGGATATCTCGAACAGATAACCTACATATTCCAAACAAACGGTTGGACCGTGAGCATGCACAACAACCATTCCAAGGTGATGCTTTTCGATACCGATGCCGGAAAGTTTGTTATCGAATCGTCCTCAAATCTTAACGAAAATCCAAAAGTTGAGCAGTTCCGCTTGGAGAAATCAGCGGAACTGTTCGATTTTTATAACTCGTTTTTCTCCACATTGAAAAATAGTCTGAAAAGGATAGTCTAAAAAGCTAAAAAAAGCTAATCAACTCACGCGCGCGACAGAATAAAGGCAAAGTGCAAAGTTAGCTTTTTCGGGAGGTGGTGGCGTGAATGATCGCATGCGGCTTTTTGCAGACGAATACATAAAGAGGCATTGTAAACGTGGAGCGGGCAAAGATGCCGCCATTGCGGCAGGCTACAAAGAGCGTTCGGCAGCGGTTACGGCCAGCAAATTGTTAGCACGCGAAGATGTCCAGTCATATATAAACTCTTGCGAAGAGAAGATTGCTGAAGATTTACGAAAAGCGTTTTTGTTTCATGCCGTCGATGCGGCAGAAGCACTTGGCGGTATTTTGACGAAAAAGTATGCTGATGATCGAGACGTGATTGCCGCGGCAAAAGATATTCTTGACAGAGCGGGTTTTGCAACTAATAAACAGGCGGCGACGCCAGCAAAGCAAGGGGATTTGTCAAAGCTTTACGAAGCACTGGAGAGTGACAACAAATGAAAATAACAACATTGTCGCCAAAGCAAAAAGAAATATTTCGCTGGTGTCATCGCGATAATGATAAATATGACGGTATTATATGTGATGGGGCTATTCGCTCCGGAAAAACAATTTGTATGATTGCGTCATTCGTATACTGGTCAATGAGATTTTTCAGCGAAAATACTTTTGCCATTTGCGGAAAAACTGTCCAGTCGGCAGAGAGAAATATAATAATGCCGTTGCTCGGCATGACGGATGTTAAAGCATATTATGATCTAAAATACACGAGATCGGTCAAACTCTTGACGATTACGCGAGAAACAAACGGAGAAAGGCGAGTTAATTATTATTATGTGTTCGGCGGAAAGGATGAAAGCTCGGCGGCACTGATTCAGGGCATGACACTCAGCGGAGTTTTGCTCGATGAGGTTGCCTTGATGCCGCGATCATTTGTGGAGCAGGCACTGGCAAGATGTTCCGTCGCTGGGTCAAAATTTTGGTTTAACTGCAATCCTGACAGTCCAATGCACTGGTTTTATGAAGAATGGGTTTGCAAGGCAGAAAAGCATCGAATCTATCATTTGCATTTTGAGTTGACGGACAACCCGTCGCTATTGCCCGAAATTATTGACCGCTACAAGAGCATGTACACAGGCGTTTTCTACAATCGCTTTATTTTGGGGCAATGGGTTGCCGCCGACGGCATAGTGTATGATGTCGATGTAAAGACTTTAATTGATGATACCGTCCCTAAAAAAGGACGGTATTTTATTTCCATTGACTATGGCACACAAAATCCCTTTTCTGCGGGCCTTTGGTGCCTGCACGGCAAAACTGCGACGCGTATAAAGGAATTTTATTATGACGGCAGAAAGAAGAGCAAGCAAAAGACAGATGAGGAATATTATATTGAAATTGAGCAGCTGGCAAACGGGTATGAGATTGAGAAAATAGTCGTTGACCCGTCGGCAGCGAGCTTTATAGCGTGTATACGCAAGCACGGTAAGTTTTCGGTCAGAAAAGCACGAAATGATGTTATCGACGGAATCCGCGTGACCTCGGAAATGATAAAAAGCGGAGCTGTAAAAATAAATTCAAGTTGCGAAGATATTCTTAGGGAATTCGGCCTATACCGATGGGACGAAAAGTCAACCGTTGACAAGGTTGTAAAAGAATATGACCATGCAATGGATGATATGCGTTATTTTTGCTATACGATACTCCGCCGGGAACTGCGGTGGATGGGATACAGAGAGGATCAATATGACCAGGATTAAGAAGTGGATTTGTAAGAAATATCTGCCTGCATATGCACGCGAAAATATGATTGAGGAGAGCGGGCGAATGCAAAAAAAAATTGTCGCACTTGAACAGGAAAACAGGGAACTCCGGGCATATATTGACGGCCTTGAGAGGGGTGTGCGAGCGGGCAAGAAGATAGTCATAAATGCTGCGGGGGTTGACAGATGAGTATTATATCGGCATTAATGAATCGAAATAAAATATACAGCTTTGAGGATGCTTTCGGTGTGAAGGACATCACGAGCGATGAAATGAGAAACGCTATAGAGCTTTGGCATGAAATGTATTTTGAAAACGACAAAAAGCAGCTGGATGATTGCCAGCGCCTGCCAGTGCTGATCGTTAAAAAACTGACAAAGACCGCATTTTCGGAATATCAGGCATCAAGCAAAAACGAGTTTGCTAATTGCATTCTGCGAGGAACGGATGTTATTCATAAAAAGGCGTTTCAACAAATGCTTATTTCCGGGGAGTGCCTCATAAAACCGGTACCTACTGCTGATGGCTTTACTTTTGTCCCAATTAGACGGGATTGCTTTGTGCCGCTCGCACGAAATGAAAACGAGGAACTTACAAGCGTGGGAACCGCTGAAATAACAATTGCCAAAGGAAAATATTATACTCTGCTTGAGCGGCGAACCGCCGGAAAGATGTTGATAATAGAATCAAAACTTTATGAGTCTGAGACGCCGGAGATGCTTGGAACAGAAATTCCGGTAAATGCGCTTGAGAAGTATGAAAATTTACAGCCCGTGATAGCATTGCCGCTGAGCGGACTCGGTCTGATTCATTTGAAAACCCCGTTGCTTAATACCGTTGACGGATCTGCAGATAGTGTCGCTATATATGCACCCGCCGCGAAGCTGATACAGAGAATAAACAGAAATGAAAAGCTTCTCGACCAAGAGTTTGAGCTTGGTCGACTTAGAATAATGGTTCCGGAGGACCTTATGCGCCGTCGGTCGAACGGGGTGAGACGGTTGGAAGATGATGTTTTTACAAGTCTTGCCGAAGATCCCGACGAGCAGAAAATAACTACATTCTCGCCGCAGCTCCGAGAGAGCAGTTATCTTGCAAGAAAAACAGAGTATTTGCGAAACATAGAGAGCCTTATCGGCTTCAAACGCGGAATACTGTCTGATGTTGAAATGGCCGAGAGAACGGCGACAGAAATAACCTCTTCGGACGGCGACTATAACCTAACTATAACAGATCTGCAGGAAGTCTGGGAGCGGGCGGTTCGTGATGCGGTTCAATTGTGTTCTGAGCTTGCGAGAATATATAAAATGCCTGGAGCTGCAAAGGTAAATGATGAAGATGTTATCATCGATTTTGGTGATGGCGTATTGTACAATCGTGATAAGACATGGAACGAATACTGCAGTATGGTGCAAATGGGGCTTATAAAGCCGGAGATTGCTGTCGCGTGGTATTTTGAATTACCTCATGAGACCGAACATGATATAGAGGAAATACGCAGGCAATATATGCCGGAAATCGAAAGCATGACGAGGGAAGAATAAATGCTGTTGCCAGCGAAAATAGACCAACTGAGTGTGATCTCCGGTCGAATAATGGATCCAATTATTCAGTTTCTTTTGCGCGATATTGCGAGAAGAATTGCCGAAGCGGGAAAAATCACATCGACAGCGGGCTATCAGATTTGGAAAACACAACAACTCGGGATGAGCCGGCGTGAGATAAAAAAAGAACTTGCAAAAATGTATAAGGCGACCGAGTCTGAGATAGATACTTTGTTTCGGGAGTCGGCAAGGGAGGGCTATGATTTTGACCTGTCGAAGCTTCCGACCACAGAGGCAGTGCCGTTCGAGAAGAATTTAAGCCTGCGTCAACTTGTGGTCACTGCGGCTGAGCTTGCAAAAGACAATTTTTCAAATCTTACGCAGACTATCGGAATGATAGACCCATACGGGAACGCATTGCCGCTATATAACGCATATAATTCCTGCTGCGATTATGTCTTCTTACTCGTTTCTTCCGGCGCGACAGACTACAAAACTGCGGTCAGAGGCGCATGCAAGAATTTGTATGATAAAGGACTTGTCACAATAGACTATGAAAGCGGAAAGCACGCGTCAATAGAAACGGCCGTTCGGCGTAACATCATGGGCGGTCTCGGTCTTATGCAAGAAAAAATAAGCGAATCAAACCATGAACGATATGGCGCGGACGGATGGGAAATATCTGCTCACGCGGCGAGTGCGCCGGACCATGAACCAATACAAGGAAAGCAATACCGAGATGAAGAGTATCGAGAACTCAATGATAGCCTTGTTCGCCGCATTGGAACACTAAATTGCGGTCATGCGGCTTTTCCGATATTTTATGGCGTTACAAAACCTACATACACGGATGCCGAGCTTGAAGCCTTTAAGAAGTCAAATGCCGATGGTATAACATATCAAGGTAAGCATTATACGATGTATGAAGCTACGCAAATGCAAAGACGCCTTGAAACTGCCATACGAAAATGTAAACGAAAAATATCTGTGCTCGAGGGAGCGGGCGACGAAGATAAACTCAAAGTTTCACGCATCAAATATACTCGGCTTAATCAGGAATATGCCCGATTTTCAAAAGCGGCGGGGCTGCGAATGCAAACGGATCGTCTGCACACTTCCGGATTTAGTTATAAGCAGGGGACTAAAGCCTCATCAATAGGTGGAGATCAGATTGCAAAAATAGAGCTATACAAAGCACAGATGCACGCTGCAGGTTTTGAAGTGTCAGGAGTGGATAATTTTACCGGCGATACTCGAGTTCTGGAAAAGATAAGTGCGGTGAGTATGAGAATGGCAGAAATATATCCAGAAGAAACAAATGGAATGAAAGTTGTGTTGAGTCGAATAAAAAATAGAGATGTTTACGGGTATTTCTTACCTGATAAACGTGAGATACATTTTAACAAAAACAAATTTGGTAATTGGGATGCGTTGATGTCTGACTACAGCGACGATGTTAAAAGAGGTCATTTCCCCGAAGGCACCGATGCAAACGGTTTGTTTTACCATGAGTTTGGACATGCGATTGCAATGGCGGGAGGTGCAAAAAACTATAAAAAGGATATTGGGGAAGTGCTATTTGAATGTGGCTATTCCGAGCATATGAGCGTACAGAGACTGAACTTGGCACTTGAAAAAGAACTTTCACATTATGCTACAACCGTTACCAACCCGGCCTATCAAGAGGTAGTTGCAGAAGCTTGTTCTGAATGGTATAATAGTAAGAAACCAAGAAGGTTTTGCGAAAAATTTTTAAGAAAGGTAGGATTAATACAATAATGTCGGAACATGTAGAAAAAATGACATTTTTTCAAAGAAATCCTGAATGGTATTACTTTGATGAAAATGATTTTCCTCACCTTACGGACAAAGCACCACCGGAAGCAGTAGAGTCATATGAGTACTGGAAAGAAATATATGAAATATCACAGAAGGAAGGCATAATATTTTATTGACCGACAAGCGAAAGCGAGGCGGTGTCACCATGCCTATAATTTAATAATTACAGCGTTTTGCAGTCAACTGCAAGACGCTGTTTTTATATCACCCCGCCGCAGGTTTATGCGGCTTAATTCTTACCGCAGACAGAGCGGTATATAAGCCATGTTAGGAGGATTTTTTATGGAAAACATTCACACCATCCTCGAAAAATACGGAATTACCGTTGACGAGGAAAGAAAAGCGGATTTTGAAAAAGAGTTTGCGGAAAATTATAAAACCGTCGCTGAACACAGTAAAGTGGTATCGGCGCGTGACGGGTATAAGACGCAGCTCGAAGCCGCACAAAATGCGCTGAAGGACCTTAAGGACGTAGATGTTGGCGAGCTGAAGGGAAAGATTAGCACGCTGACAAACGAGCTGAACACTCAGAAAACCAATTATGAGCAGCAGCTTGCGGATCTCGAGTTCGGTAACATTCTCGATGGTGCTATAGCCGGCATGAAAGGCCGAGAAGCAAAAGCTGTTAAAGCAATGCTTGACATCGACGCGCTCAAGGCAAGTAAAAATCAGGCGGCAGATATAAAGACTGCGCTTGAAGAACTCAAAGAGAAAAGCGGCTATCTTTTTGAGGACGAAGAAACGCCTCCGCCATATGCGGCAGGCACAGGGGGAAGCTCCCTGTCAACAAAATACAGCTCCCAGGAAGCGGCAATAAGATCCGCAATGGGGCTGAAAGTCGAATAAGGAGGACTTTTTAAATGGCAAACAGTATTACACTTGTCAAACAGTTTGTGAAAATGCTTGACGAGGCTTATAAGCTCGCATCTCTTACCTCGGATCTTGATGGTGCTTCTGAGCTCGTCAGGCAGGGCGCAAATGCGAATGAACTTATAATCCCCAAACTCAGCATGAGCGGGCTTGGCGATTATTCGCGTAACGGCGGATATGTTGCCGGCGATGTAACGCTGACAAATGAGACGGTCAAATGCAATTTTGACAGAGGTAGGCTTTTCACTGTCGATGCGCTTGATAATCAGGAGAGTGCTTATATCGCGTTTGGCAGACTCGCAGGAGAATTCATCCGAACAAAGGTTGTTCCGGAACTTGATGCATTCCGTTTTGCAACATATTCCGGCATTACTGGCATATCCAAAGTTTCGGCGGGCGCGTCGCTTTCTGATGGCGCCGCCGTAATTGCAGCGCTTCGAGCGGCTATAACAAAGATGGACGAGGATGAGGTTCCGACCGATCAGAGATATCTTTACATCACGCCCACGCTGCATGGTCTTGTGCAGGATATGGACACTACCAAGAGCCGCGAGGTATTTGAAAGATTCGTTAAAATCGTCGATGTCCCGCAGACAAGGTTTTATACCGCAATCAACCAGAAGTCCGGCAAGATTATCACGACCGGAGAGAGCCCGAACACGACAACCACGGACGAGACCGCAGGTGGCTACGACAAGGCGACTTCCGCAAAAGACATCAACTTTATGATTGTTCACAAGCCGGCAGTCATTCAGTTCCAGAAGCATGTCGCCCCGAAGATAATTTCACCCGAACAGAATCAGACGGCGGACGCATGGATGTACGGTTATCGCAATGTCGGCATCGCCGATGCATACGATAACAAGGTCGCCGGTATTTACCTGCATCACAAGGCTTGAGGTGAGTGAGTATGAAAATAGTTGGACTGATTTTCCCGGAGACCGAGGAACAGACCTCCGCAGAGACCGAGGAACAGACCTCCGCAGAGACCGAGGAACAGACCTCCGCAGAGACCGAGGAACAGACCTCCGCAGAGACCGAGGAACAGACCTCCGCAGAGACCGAGGAACAGACCTCCGCAGAGACCGAGGAACAGACCTTTTGCTGCTCTGAGTGTGGGAAGAAATACAAATCTGGAACTGCGCTACAGAAGCACATGAAAGAAAAGCATTCGGACGAAAGCGAGGAGTGACCAACGATGACACAGTATGCAGACTACGACTACTATCTCAATGACTATCTCCATGGCGAGGACGCTATGAGCAAGGACGACTTCGACTTTTTCGCCGTCAGAGCCTCCAAGGTTATTGAGCGGCACACATTCAGCCGAATTGAAGAAGTGACGGAAGCGATTAAGTCTTGTTGCTGCGAGCTCGCCGAATGCCTAAAGTCGGAACATAGCGCGGACTGTCAGAGCGGTAAGACCTCCGAGAGCGTCGGCAGCTACTCCGTATCTTATGCATCGGCAACTGACAGACGCCGCGAAAGTCAGCAGGAATATAGCCGTATTCTGCATCTGTGGCTCGGTGACACGGGTTTACTTTATAGGGGGTAAAGGTGTGTATACCAACACAAAAGCAACCGTGTACCGCCTCACAGGGGGCAAATACGAGCGGATATTCCTGCCGCGCGTTTTTTGGGATATGAAGTCGACCGCCTCAACGGGCAAAAACGGTAAGACCGAGAGCGACACGGTGACGGTTTTTCTGCCGTTGCTCTTGCAGCTCACCCCGCAGAAAGACCTTATAATCAAAGGCTCTGTGCCTCTGACGATTGATAATTCAACCGAAGAGACTCAGAGCGCGAGCGTGAAAAAGCTTTTTGCCGGGTATGATGTCCACACGGTCATGGCTTGCCGGGTATGCGATTATGGCTCGGCAGAAATGCGACACACTGAGCTTGATGTGAGGTGATGGCGTGAAAAATCTGCCAAAGATAAACCAGCCGGACGATATGGATTATACCGGAACGATAAATGTTAAAATTCACTGGAATCCGCACTTTGCCAAAAACATGGTTCAGCGTGCGTATAGAATCCAGTGCGTTATCGACTCCGATGTTATTAAGTTTATGACGCCGTATATCCCGTATCAGTCCGGCTTTTTGGCGACGAAGGCATTGACCATCCCTACTGTCATAGGCACTGGCGAAATTCGACAGTTGGGCCCGTATGCGCACTATCAATATATTGGTGAAATTTACGGTCCGAACGTCCCGGTTAAGGAAAACGGTGAGATTGTGGGTTGGTGGTCACCGCCGAGTAAAGCCCCGACGGGGAGACCGCTGACATACGATACCACAAAAAATCCGCTCGCAGGTTCGCACTGGTTTGAGCGTATGAAAGCCGACAGAGCCGACGACATACTCAAAGACGCTCAGGAGGCGGCGAACAGATGAACATAATCGAAACCGTAAAAAAAACACTCTCTCAGTGTCCTAAAATAGACGACTTTTGTAACGGCTTGCATGTCGATTTTTCCGAAAACAAGAGCGGGGACTTCGGACTCTATTCTTCGGGCGATGCGCTTGTCGGAAAAGATATTTTAGGCAATGAGAAACGCAAACACAGCTTTGTACTGTACGCCAACGGCAGACCATTTAACGAGTTTGACCGACTGGCGCACAGTGCTTTTTTATTGGAGCTGAACTATTGGCTCGAGAAGCAGAAGCATATCGTGGTGACATCTATCGTTGACGGCAAAGAGCTGTCCGGTGAGATAACGAAGATGAGCTGCGCGAATGCAATGCTTTTTGCAGTGCCAACAGGCAATGTGAACGACGGCGTCACATATCAGCTTCAAATCTACGCCGAATATACCATAGAAAGTGAGGAGTTTTAATGCCTGAACCTGCTACTACTAATACGGCAAACGCAAAGATAGAGCGCAAATATCTTGCACACTACATCGATTCGTCGTTTAATGGCACAGCTGCAAACTATGTCCGTTTGGGCAAAGACCTTGAAGAGTATGCGATTGAGATGAATCCGGACTCGGAGACCAAAAAGAACATACTCGGCGAGAACTCGACCAATGTCAAGGGCTACGAGCCGCAGGGCTCTGTTGACCCTTATTATGCTTATAGCGGCGACCCGCTCTATGAGCACCTTGCGTCCATAATCAACGACCGCGCGACTGGCTCGGCTCTTGAAACAACTGTCGTTGACGCGCTGTTCAAGACCGACGGCTCGTGTGAGTGGGCGTATCGCGAGAACGCTATTATCATTCCACAGTCGATAGGCGGCGAAGACGGCGTTCAGATTCCCTTTGAAATCCACTACAACGGCGGACGCACAAAGGGAACTTTTGATGCGGCAACAAAAACGTTTACCGCAGATTCGTCCAAGTAATCAAAAAAGGGGGGCTGCTTCGGCAGCCTCTCTCCCTTTTTAGGAGGTAAAACATGGCACAGCAGCGACAGAGTATAAACTTTGACGACGGCTTTAAAAGCTACGAAATTAACGGCGACCCGCAGAGAATTGTCCGTATAGATACCGCCGACTACGGACTTATAGAGCGTCTGCGAAACGCTAAAAACAATATAAACGAAGAAATGAAGAAATATGAGAACGTCAAGATAAAGAGCGACGGTTCCGCAGACCTTGACGATGAGACGGCAGCTGATAGTCTCCGCGACCTCGGCAAGTTCATATGCGGTCAGTTCGACTATATCTTCAACTCCGAGGTGTCCGGCGTTCTGTTCGGCACAGCTTCACCGCTTTCAACTCGCGGCGGCGTTCCACTTTTCGAGCGCGTTTTCAATGCAGTTCTCCCGATCATAGAAACCGACATAAAATCCGAGCAGAAGAAAGCCGAAGCCCGTATCAAAAAGTACGAAGCCGAAGCCGCGAGGTTTAAAAATAGCTTATGATAGGCTATCTTCCGACCACGCTCGAAGTGGCAGGCAAAGAATATTCTATCTGCTCCGACTATCGCGTTGCGCTTGTCATTTTCGAGGCATTTGACGACCCGGAACTCAATGAGTATGACAAAATGGCGGTTATGCTGGACTGTTTATATAAAGAGCCGGACTCGATACCGAGAGAAGCTTGCAACGAGGCGATTGAAAAAGCGTCGTGGTTTCTTGATGGCGGTGAGGACTATAAAGAAGTAGGTCAACAGCGACAGAAAAAGGTCATGTCCTGGTCTCAGGACGAAAAGATGATTTTTTCCGCAGTAAACAAGACCGCCGGGCAGGAAGTCCGCGCCGTGCCCTATATGCATTGGTGGACATTTCTCGGCTATTTCGCAGAGATTGGCGAGTGCCTTTTCTCGACAGTCCGTTCTATCCGCGAAAAGAAGAACAGACACAAGAAACTCGACAAGTGGGAGCAGGAATTTTACAAAGAGCACAAAAAGATGATAGACATTGAGCGCAAATACTCGGCACAGGAACAGGCAGAACGTGACGCGCTCAATAAACTTTTAGGATAGCGGGGGGGGGTGATTGAATGGTTGACGGCTCTCTCAAATTTGACACAAAATTTGACACGGACGGCGTGAATAAAGCGACGGACATGGTGAATAAATCGGTGTCACGTATGTATCAGCGCGTCAAACAGGCGTTCAGCGGCAAGGAAGTTGACCAATCGTCGGCGAAGATGAAACGGTTGCAGAACAATGTCGATGAAGCAAATGCCAAAGTCGAAAAGCAGATAGCCGAAGTCGAAAGACTGCGCACGGAATATGAAAATCTCAAATCTGACGACGGATATATCGAGCCGGAAGCCGCAAAACCGCTGATAGAACAGGCGGAAACGCTCAAAGCGAAAATCGCCGAAGCAAAACAGCAAGTCGCCGAATATGACAAGCAGTGGGAACATGGCGTTGCCGGAGCTGACGGCAAATCCGGCGAGTGGGTTGACAAAGTCCACAGCTTGCAGGCGGAATATGACAAAGTCCTTGAAAAAATCGAAAAGATTGAAAGTAAAGCCGAAGCGAAGCACCAGACCGACCGTTCCGCGCAGCTTGCCTCGTCCGAAGCGGCTATCGTAGACGCAGAGAAAAAGCTCGACGGACTCAGAAGTAAAGCCGATATTGCGAAAACAAAGCTCCGGGAAGCCCTGAGCGCCAAAGCACCTGCGGGATTTAAAAAGGGCTTGACTGGAGCTACTGCCGGTCTTGATAAATTTGTCAAGCGCATAGGCGGTCTTGCAAAGCGAGTTTTCATTTTTACTGTCATAACAAAGGCACTCAGAAAGCTTAAAGAGCTGCTCACCTCTATGACTTCGTCGGACAAGCAGATACAGACCTCTCTTGCCAACATAAAGGGTAATCTCTTGACGGCGTTTCAGCCGATATACGAGTTTGCATTGCCTGCGATTAAAGCGTTACTGCACGCGCTCGAACAAGCATCGGCTTTTCTCGCGTCGTTTACCGCCGCGCTTTTCGGCAAATCTGTATCACAGATGCAGAAAAACGCAAAGGCGCTTAATAAGCAAGCAACGGCGACAAGCAAGGTCGGCAAGGCGGCGGAAAAAGCTTCTCGAAGCCTTGCGAGTTTCGACGAGCTGAATCAGCTCAGTGATAACAGCTCAAGCAGTTCAGGCGGCGCAGATGCGTCGTCTGTGCCCGCATTCAACACCGATCTCGACGACCTCGACGGCAACATGGCGAAAATAGCGGCTTATGGGTCGATGTTGCTCGGCGTTGCACTACTTATGGTAGGCATAGCGACGGTTAATATCCCAGCGATTATTCTCGGTATAGCACTCATTGCGGCGGGAATAAAAGTCGGACAGAACACGGGTGCATTTTCGAGTATGCCAACATGGGTTAATCAGATAATCACATGGGGGCTGATGATACTCGGTGCGGCGTTGCTTATAGTCGGACTTGTCAAATTTAGCCCGAAGCTTATTCTCGCAGGTATCGCTCTATATATGACGGGCGTCAAATACGGCGAGGCAAGCGGGGCTTTTGAGGCTATGCCCGGCTGGTTAAAGCAGATAATCACATGGGGCGGAATGGCACTCGGCACAGCTCTCTTGGTTGTCGGTATAGTCATGGGGAACATTTATCTTACACTTGCGGGAATTATGCTTCTTGTCACTGGAATGACAGTCGGAGACAAGAGCGGAGCTTTTGAAGCTATGCCTCCGTGGCTCGCGCAGATAGTGACATGGGGCTCAATCGCACTGGGAACAGCTCTCCTTATAGCGGGTATTGCGACGACAAATATTCCGCTTATAGCGGCAGGTGCGGCGCTTTTCTCCGTCGGTATTGCAACCGGAATAAATTCGGGCGCGTTCTCGGCGGCTTGGAATGCTATCAAATCTTTCGGCAGTCAAATCGCGCACGGTGCAGCCGACCTTTGGAATAAAATAACCTCTGGCGCGTCGAGAATGTGGGATTCAATCAAAAGCTCAGGTCGTGGCAGACTTAACGGTATTATATCGCTCGTTGAGCGGTGTATTAATACCGTTGTCAATAAAGCAAATAGAATCTCGTGGAATATTCCCGATTGGGTGCCCGGAATAGGCGGCAAGAAGTTCGGCTTCAATCTGCCTACCGTCAGCATACCTCGCCTTGCAACAGGTACAGTTGTCCCGAGAAACTACGGCGAATACACTGCCATACTCGGCGATAACAAGCGCGAGCCCGAAGTTGTTTCGCCTTTGTCGACGATGAAACAGGCGGTTCGCGAGGTCATGAATGAACTCGGCGGGGATAACTCACGCCCGATATCAATTTCAATTTATACCACGCTCGACGGAAAGGTCGTCGGGCAATCGGTAATTGAATACCATAACGGCGTTGTCAGAAGAACTGGCAAAACGCCGCTCGCGGGGGTGAGCGTATGAGTATAGCCGTAATGAAAATCAAAAAAACGGGTACATCGACATGGAAAACACTTCCCACGCCGATGGGCTTGAAACCCGGAATAAATATCATCGACAGCAGCAAAAGCGGGCGTGACAACAACACGGGAACAATGTTCCGCGATATCGTGACGGGAAAGAACAAATACACCGCCACGATGCCAAGCGGATTGAACAACACGCAGTATGCAGAAATCGCGGACATTATCCTTGCCGACAGTTTCGACTGTTGGTTGCCGAACCCGAAAACGGGCACATTCGGCACAAAAACATTCTACTGCTCGACGCTCGAAGCGGATATAGAGCAGATATACAGCGAGACTCTTTGGACTTATAAAGAGTTTAGCTTCAATTTGACCGAGATGTAAGGGGGCACGGGCAGTGTATAAGATAATCAACGCGACAAAACGCGCAGCGGTAAGAACTGCTTATGCCAAGCGGACTCGTCACATAATCAACCGGATAACATTCGGACATTATGTGACGACTCTCGGGATTCGCTCTTTTGTCTCGGATAAGGTCGTCGTAACGGACGGCTTACTGAGCTTGAGCGTGACACAGGTTCTCAACGGAGACGAGGACGCAACGGTCGGAAGTGTGGGTTCAAGCTCCTATTCCGCGACTTTTAATAATCCGTCACCCACCTATAACTACCGCGACAAGATAGCATTTATCGAAAGTGGTGTGCTTCTGGCGGACGGAACATATTATTATACGCCTTGCGGATATTTTGCGACGGAGAAGCCGGAGACGGACGACGACGGAAAGACCTTGACCGTCACCGGCTATGATGAGATAGACAAAATGGGCGGCAAGTGGACACCGTCTATCACCGTGACGGACACCACGACGCTGAAAGATGTCGTCGAGAATATCGCGAGTATGCGCGGCTTGAGCGTGACATATGTCGATACGGCGGCACAGACTGCCTTGAAAAATCATGTTATCGGCGTTGCAACAGCCGCAGAACTGACAGAGCAGAGCGAGCGAGATGTGCTCGGCTACTGCGTCGGATGCGCGGGAATGTCTGCGCGAGTAAACACGGTCGGAAAGCTTTATATCTCGTGGTTTTTTAGTCCGGGCAGTACCTATGACTACACCGTGACGGCAGATGTCCAGTGGGAAAACGGTTTTAAAAAGTCCGCGGAGAGCGCGGTCAAAATAGAAGCGGTCACAGCGGGCGAGGACGAAGATGTCTATACGAAAGGCACAGGAGTTCCACTGTCTTTTGCAAATCCGCTTGTTACCCATGCCGAGATAGACGCGATATATGCACGGTATAACGGGCGTACATGGTATCCGTCAACTTGTACATGGCGCGGAGATCCGTGTGTAGAGGTCGGAGATATTATCACCGTCAAAGACAAAAACAACAAGTCATATACCGTCTATGTAGCACAACAGGAGTTAGACCTCTCCGGCGGCTTGCAGTCCACAATCACATCTCCCAATCTCGACACAACGGAGATGTCTTTCGACTCTGTCAGCGCGTCCGTAAAGCTTGAACTCAGCAAGGTTAAAAACTCGATGGAAGCGGCAATAAAAGCCGCCACAGACGCCATAAACGGGGCAAACGGCGGATATTACCGCATTCTCGACCTCGACAAGGACGGAAACCCGGACGGATGGGAATGTTTCGCGACAGACGGCTTGCGGGGCGTTAAATGCACCTACGGCGGTATAGGTTGCACCACAAACGGCGGCAAGACCTACACCAACGCCATGACCGGAGCGGGCATAAACGCAACGGCTATAACGACGGGTATCATCACAGGCGGCACAAACGGATTTTCTTTTAACCTCGAAACCGGACACATCGAAGCTTCCGACATCAACATCACCGGCGGCGATATAAACCTTGACGGCGGTACACTGTCAATCTTAAACAACGACGGATATAAAGCCGACTTGTCAGGCGGCGTGCTTGACCTATATCAAGGCGCAGGCACAGGTAGCGGAACGGGATATAAATATCTGACCTTTGGTAGCTCGATGCTGTTTAAAACCGCACTCGGCGGCGACTGGTATGCGACTATAGCCGCGCCTGAGTTTACGCTCGGCGAGTGGTCATCGAAAGGCTTTAGATTTGGCACGTCAACCGTCAACGCGTCTGCGGCAAAGCCTGCCGTCGGCGGTTTGGCGTACAACTGGGACACTGATTTCGCGATTATCGAAAAAAGCAGAACGAGAATTAGACAATGTGTCGAGACGAATGAGGCAAAAAATGACCAGTTTGAAAGCCTGATACACCACAGACCCGTCGGCGGAACAAATTTTAAACTTGGCGTTGGTATTGCAAAAATGAACGCCGAAAAGACACCGGGAGCGGGTTTTGAAATAAGGGGCGAGACCTCCGGCAAGCTCTGGGCTGGGCTTTATGCGTGGACAGAGGCTGATAATATCATGCGTCTAACATTTCAGACAAGCAATCAGGACGGCACGACATATAGTAAGACACTTACGGCAAATGGTGAGCTTTTGTATTTTAATGGCAGACGCTTGAAGTTTGCAGACGAATAGGCGGTGAAAAAATGACAAAAGCAGAAATCGAACAGAAAATCGCGGAAGTGCGAGCGCAGGGCGAAGCCTTGCAGCAGAACAACTCTCAAATAATGCAGCAGCTCGAAGTCAACAAGGTCGAGCTTGCGAAAATCTGCGGCAAAATCGAGTTGTTGTCCGATATGCTCTCAGAGCTCGAAAAAGCGCCCACAGCGGGCGAGAACGGGGAGACGGAAAAAAGATGATGCAGACAAGAACGATAACGGTTGACTATGCCCGCCCGCGCGGGTATGACGTTGGATATCGAGCGGAGAACAACTTCACGGAGTTGTCGCTACCCGTTCCCGCCGAGCTCGAGGGCGCGGACAGCTACAGAGTCTATTTTGAGTCGACGGTCGGCGAGTATCTGCAAACCGGGCTGTTGACTCCTGTGGACGGCTATGTGGCGGTTAAAATTACAAGCGATGTTGTGCCCGAACCGGGCAACATGGCAGCGCAGCTTGTCGCCTTTGCGGACGGCGAGATAGTCGGCTATGCGCCTATGATAACAGGCTCTGCAAAGGTGTCAATCCCGGACGGCACAGAGCGGCTCTCGCACAGCCTCGCCGCCGAGATAGCTCTTAACACCGCCGCACGGCACGGCCATGATAACAAGTCGGTCATTGACCTGTTGACCGCCGATGATACCGGCACGCTGCTGTACGATGGCAAGGTTATAGGTGGCGGAGGTTCAACAGAGTCGGAACTTTTTATTGTTAATGTGCAGGCGCAAAGCGGGGCAGATGGATATACAATTACTTCCCACAATAAGACCTACGAGCAAATAGATGCAGCTTATAAGGCGGGCAAGCAAGTTTTGATTGCTTTCACGGTTACGAATGAGAATAACACATTTTTAATTCCTCTCGGGATTGCCACAGAAACCGATTATGAGTTCTTAGTTTTTGCCAATGCGGTCTTTTATGTATATGTCGATAACACAGATACGTGGGATTGCTATGTGGAACCACTTGAAGCAGACAGTATTAAAGCCAAGATATCTGCCGACAGCTCTGCACAATCATTAAGTTTACAGACAATTCTTAACAGTTTGGTTTATCCTGCGGTTGAGAAAGCCCACGAGCATAGTAATAAGTCCGTACTTGATGGTCTTTCCGACTCTAATGGAGTTCTTTATTATAATAACAAACCCATAATCGCTCAAAAAATCTCTGAGGGTCCATATATAACCCTTGCTGACAATACCGAGTACCGTCTTACAGATGTCACGACCTTAAAGCTAAGCTATCCGGTAGGTGATTTCGAATCTTGGATGCGCCTGACCTTTGCTGCGAGCGGCAATATCACCGTCACACTTCCCACTGATACAAAATATATCGGCACGGCGCCCGATTTCAAAAACGGCGAGACATGGGAGCTCAGCTTCAAGGACAAGGTTCTGGCGGCTCAGAAGGTCGGTGAGGGCACATGAACAGGCGCAGATTTATATGGCAAAAGGCAGAGACGCAGAGCGGACTGCCCGAAGGCTATACCGCAGTCGATTATTTGCAGTCCTCGGGCACGCAGTGGATAAAAACCGAAATAACACCTTCTCAGGATACAAAAGTAATTATAAAATTTATGGCTAATAAATGGGGGTATGAGAGCTTAATAGGCGGACGAGCTACCTCAGACTCAAATGACCAATTTACTACTTATTTTGATGCCGCTTCAGATGGTAGGTTCTTATTTCGGATGGATGGAATGTCATCAGCCATAACTTATATAGGTTTTAAATTAAAGACTATTTATATCGCCGAGCTTTCGGGCACAAAAATGGAATTTATGCTCGAAGATGGTACGATTTCTTTTACCAGTGGAGTTACAATATCTGACTTTTCTTCCACTGTACCTATGCTTTTGTTTAAAGCGAAAAATGTTGGCGGTACGGGTTTATATGGAAAAGTTTATTCTTGTAAAATTTATCATCAAGATAACCTTGTAAGAGACTTTCAGCCTTGCCTTGATACAGAGGGCGTGCCATGTATGTTTGATTTTGTTTCTCAAAAACCTTTCTATAATGTAGGCACAGGCTCTTTCACATGGGGGTGATTAAATGATATACGGAAAACTTGTGGACGGCGAGCTCAGAGGAGCGCCGCGACCGATAAAAACAAACGAGGGCGATGTTTTTACCAACGACCCCGCATTGCTTTTGCACTACGGATACAAGCCGATAATCACGGCTGATTATCCGTCCGACGGCGGGTATTACACCGAGTCGTGGACGGAGACTGAATCCCAGATAAAGCAAATCTGGACAGCCGCCGAGCCGCCCGAGGACATATCGGCGGACGAGGCGCTGAATATTATCACAGGGGGTGCGGATATATGACACGGACGCAGGCAAAACGCTTTCGCGAGATGATAACAAGAGCCGCCGCGAAGCTGACAAACGCCGAAGCTCTGACAAGTATCAGCCTATTTGAACCGTGGAGCGGCGAAAAAGATTATTCTATCGGCGACAGGGTGCGCGACGGCGGTAAGCTCTATCGCTGCTACAACGCGATATCCGCCAATCCCACATGGCGTCCGAGCGTAACCCCAGCGCACTGGGAGCGCGTGACGGTAGGCGAAGACGGCACGATAGATAATCCGATAACTGCCGCTGCCGGTATGCGGTATTTCAAGGACAAGTACTATCTCGACGGCGGCAAAATTTACAGATGCATACGCGACGACAGCAACGGTCAAGGTACTATACTGCACTATCTGCCGTCGCAGCTTGTGGGCATTTACTTTGAGGAGGTGATTTGAAATGAATACGGAGCAGTTTGTAAGTTTAATTAAGCGTATCGTTGCAGAGTATGCAAACGCTCATTTAGATAAAAGCGATTGCAAGGAAATCACGGAAAACGATGTTTTCATTGTGTGGTTGTGTAAAACCTTACAGAATAGCAAGGCTTTGGCGAGCACAACGCTTTTTGACGGGATGTACTATGAGATAACATACAATGGAGACAAGCAGGAACTCTATTTGGATGCCTACAAAAAGTGGGAAAACAAGTGCATTAAAGCTGAGGAGGTGACTACATGAGCGGTGTAAACATCTTCTTGACGATTCTTAGTGCGTGCGGGACTATATGCGCAATAATCTTTGGCTATATCGCCTATAAGCGGAACGGCAAAAGTGACAACAAAGACGAGGGCAAGAAAGATGGTGTCGTTTTAACGGAACTCGGATACATCAAAAGTGGCGTTGATGACATCAAGAGAAAGCAAGAAAAGCAGGATGACCAAATCGGTAAGGTGATTGAGCGGCTGAGTTCTGTCGAATCGTCCGCCAAACAGGCGCACCACAGGATCGATACGATCGAACAGCAGCTTTATAAAAAATAAGGAGGTTATTTATCATGACGAACAAAGAACTCGCAGCGAAGGTGAAAGATATCGCGCTGCACTACAAGACGCTTTATGTGAACGGCTGCTTCGGCGCACCGCTTACGGCATCCAACAAACAGCGTTATTGCAACAATAACGACTACAACAGAGACCCGAGCAGACAGAAGATGATAAAAGCGGCATCAGCTGACACCTTCGGTTTTGATTGCGTCTGCCTTATAAAGGGCGTGCTTTGGGGTTGGACGGGCGATAAGTCCAAACCCTACGGCGACGCGAAGTACGCTTCGAACGGTGTGCCGGATATCAATGCGGATGCGATGATCCAGAAGTGTACAGGCATCAGCACAAACTTCAGCAAAATCGAAATCGGAGAAGCCCTGTGGTCTCCGGGGCATATCGGCGTGTACATAGGTGAAGGGCTTGCAGTCGAGTGTACGCCGCGCTGGAAGAACTGCGTGCAGATAACCGCCTGCAATTGCGACAAACCCGGTTACAATCGCCGCAACTGGTCGAAGCATGGTAAGCTGCCGTATGTCAAATATGTCGCTGACGCGGCACAGACGAAGCCTCAAGGCACAAAGAAATCCGTCGATGAGGTCGCTCACGAAGTAATCAACGGTCAGTGGGGCAACGGTGCCGACCGTATGACGCGCCTGCGCAATGCCGGGTATGACCCGAACGAGGTTCAAAAGCGTGTAAATGAAATCGTTTACAGTCAGAAAAAGCCGGCTAAAAAATCCGTTGACACCGTTGCCCGCGAAGTTATCGCCGGTAAGTGGGGCAATGGCGCGATTCGAAAAATCAGACTCAAAGCGGCGGGCTATGATCCTGCCGAAGTTCAGAAGAAAGTAAATCAGCTGCTCAAATAAGGAGGACAAGCATATGGAATACATAAAAGCATTTTGGGACAGCTGTGGAATGGGCATCCTTTGCACCATTCTGACAGCTATAGCATCATACCTCGGCGTATGCGCGAAGAAGCTCTTTCAGAAGTATTTTGACGACAAGACGAAGAAAGCGGTTGCCAAGACCTGCGTCGAGGCTATCGAGCAGCTCTACAAGGATCTGCACGGTCAGGAGAAATATGATAAGGCTGCTGAAGCAATCGTTGAGATGCTGAATGAAAAGGGCATAACGATTACCGACCTTGAGCTGAAAATGCTGATAGAAGCCACGGTGAGCAAATTCAATGAAGCGTTCCGTAAAGACTACGGATTTGATGATGTCACAGAGGAGGTAACAAAATGATAACTGCTATTGTTTTTAACCTCATGAACATGCTCGGGCTTTATGGAGCTTGGGCGGTAGTACAGATTCTAAAACTCTTCGGAGCGATTTAAAAGTTTTTCGGAGCGATTTAAAACACGACCGGGCAGGGGAGAAATCCCTTGCCCGGTTTTCTGCTTTATAAAGTACGCAGCCCTCGGTCTGACCGAGAGCCACACGAAATAGGATATAGAGCCGGAGGCTCTTTAGTTATATTATAACATTATATGCTTTGAAAATCAAGCAATGTTTGCGCCGGCAAAAATCGACAGTTACTACAGGGTTACTACGGATTTCATTTTGAGTGCATTGAAATAGAAATGAAAAAAGCCTTGAAACCGTTGATACACAACGATTTCAAGACTTATCTTTTGGTGATCCATCGGAGATTCGAACTCCGGACACCTTGATTAAAAGTCAAGTGCTCTACCGACTGAGCTAATGGATCATATTCTTTTCACTGTGCGGAAGCTGTATCCGCAAATCAGCTTGATTATCATATAATATTTGCTCGAAAAAGTCAAGCCTTTTTTGTATTTTCTTCCCATTGTTTTCACTCTTTATGATAAATTGTGCTTATTTAACCCGAATATTCATTCCCGCCCGGCAGATACTATTCAGAGAAAACTGCCGGAGGCGCATTCTATGAAGATACTTTTTTATGATACAAAGCCGTATGACCGCGAGGCGTTCGAAAAGCTTGCAGGCAAATATTCCGACATTGAAATAGACTATCTCAAGACGGATATCTCTTATCGCACCGCGCCGCTCTCGAAAGGCTATGACGCCGTGTGCCTGTTCGTCGCGTCCGATGTCGGCAGGCGGGTCGTGGATATCCTCGCCGAGAACGGGGTCAGGCTCATTCTCATGCGCTGCGCCGGGTATAACAATGTCGATCTTTCGGCGGCGCAGGAGCACGGTATCTCCGTTATGCGCGTGCCGGGGTATTCGCCCGAGGCAATAGCCGAGCACGCCCTCGCGCTCGCGTTCGCCGTCAATCGCCGCATACACAAGGCTTATATAAAAGTGCGCGAGAACAATTTCAGCCTCATGGGACTGACCGGGGTCAACTTCTGCGGAAAGACGGCAGGAGTTGTCGGCACGGGAAAGATAGGCGCGTCGTTTGCGCGCGCCTGCCGCGGACTCGGGATGAATGTTATCGCCTATGATAAGTATCGGAACCCCTCGCTCGACTTCGTTCGATATGTCGAACTCGATGAACTTCTCGGCGAAAGCGATCTGATATCTCTCCATTGCCCGCTGACCGAGGAGACCTATCATATGATAAATATCGACGCAATAGAGCGGATGAAGGACGGCGTTATCCTCGTCAACACTTCGCGCGGCGCGCTGATAAGCACGCCCGATCTTATAAAAGGTATAAGACAGCATAAATTTATGGGCGTTGGGCTCGATGTGTATGAGGAGGAGACGCACAACGTTTTTGAAAACCGCGAGGACGATATACTCGAAACCTCCGTCACGGCGCGCCTTCTGTCGTTCCCAAATGTTATAATCACCTCGCACCAGGGCTTTCTGACCCGCGAGGCGCTTGAGTCGATAAGCGAGACCACGTTTGAAAATGCCGCCTCGTTCGGCAGGGGAGAGCCGATACAGGCGAATATAGTTAAATATAATTAATGTATGCTAACCATGCGCGGCGGTAAATTCCGCCGCTTTTTTCTGTCCGCTGTTGATTAAATCGCATTTATGTGATAGAATCTTCCCGTAACCGATTCAAAGGAGTGAGGGAGACTTCGGGTCTCGTAAATATGAAAAACAAAGTTCTGCCAAAAATAACAAATATATCGGCTATTGTTGACATAGTCGGCGCAGTCGCATTTTTTATTGTTCAGATAATCAACGCCGCAAAGCCGAATTTTGTCAGCGCGTCGGTGATGCTCGGATTTTTGATAGCGAGTGCCGTGGCGATAATATTGTTCTTCGTGCTCCGAGTCGTAGGTATCGCGGTCGGTGCTAAGTCATCGAAAGTTCTGACGATAATTTCATATATTGTCGATGCGGCATGGGTCATCTCTATGATATTCGTGCTCAGGAATCTCAATATCTTTTAAGGAGAGTCGGAATGATTTATGCTTTTGTCGCCGCTGTCGTTTCTGCGGCTCTGCTGATATATTTTATCGTCCGTATAGTGCGCGATCCCGGTGATGCAAAATATGCCGTACATATTCCAAGATGGCTTTTCTTCTTCGGCATGACTGTCTATATTGCCGGTGCCGCCGTCTGCATCGCAATGCTCGCTGTCGGAAAGTTCTTCGTTGCGATTCCGGGTTTCGGCTGTATGCTGTTCGGTGCCGCGGCGATGCTCTGCCAGCTCGATCAAAAGGTCGTGTCTGCTGGCGAGGGGATATATGTCTATTCGACCATGTTCGGCAAGAAGAAGCGCTTTAATATTTCCGATTTTGTCTCGATGAAGCGAAACTCCGATTCGCTCACGCTCAAATTCAAAAACGGGAAGATGCATATCGATAACCTTGCCGTTATCAGCGACGGCTTCAGAGAGAGCCTGCTCGACGGCAAAGAAGACTGAATATCTGCTTAGTGCAAAATACGAAGGTCATAATCCGTGTCTGACAATGCGGATTATGACCTATATTTATTTTTTCGGCTGTCTTATAAAATTTTTTGAAAAAACTGTTGACAACAACATATGAATGAGCTATCATATGAACAGTGAGACATATGAATGAACAATCATATGAATTATCACGCAAATGAACGGAGGACAAAAACATGGAACACAACCACGAGAAGATGCTCGATATGGTGAGGCACGAGCTGCCTACAGACGAGTTGCTTTGCGACCTGTCCGATCTGTTCAGGCTCTTCGGCGACACGACCCGCGTCAAGATTTTGTTTTCGCTCTTTGAGTCGGAGATGTGCGTTTGCGCCATTGCGGAACTGCTCGGCATGACGCAGTCGGCGATATCGCACCAGCTCAAGATACTCAAGGACGCAAATCTTGTTGCCAACCGCCGTGAGGGCAAAACAATCTATTATTTTCTTTCTGACGACCATGTCAGAACAATTATAGCCAAAGGTTTCGAACATCTTATTGAAGAAAGGAACGAGAACAATGAAGAAGATCTTTAAGCTTGAGGATCTTGACTGCGCGAACTGCGCGGCGAAGATGGAGGCGGCTATCGCCAAGGTTGACGGAGTCGAGAGCGTCAGCGTCAATTTCTTCACCCAGAAGCTGACCCTTGAGGCGGCAGACGATGCTTTTGACGATGTGCTCAAGAAAGTTGTCAAGACCGCAAAGAAAGTTGAGCCCGACTGCACAATAATTCTTAAGTAAGAGGGGTGTCCCCGATGACGAGAAAGCAGAAGAAAACACTGATAAGAATAATCGTATCTGTCGTGCTGACAGGTGTTGCCTGGGCAGTCGACGAGATATTCGGCTTTGAGGGCTGGAAAGAATTGCTGCTTTATATCGCGCCCTATCTTGTGATAGGCTACGATGTCCTGTGGGACGCTATACGCAACATTGCCCACGGTCAGGTGTTCGATGAGCATTTCCTCATGGCCATCGCCACTGTCGGCGCGTTCGGCGTCGGCGATTACCGCGAAGCCTCGGCGGTCATGATATTCTATCAGGTCGGCGAGCTGTTCCAGAGCATCGCGGTCGGCAAGAGCCGCAAGTCAATATCCGCGCTTATGGATATCCGTCCTGACTATGCCGTAGTCGTGCGCGACGGAAAAGAGGAAACCGTGTCGCCCGAGGAAGTTGAACTCGGCGAGACTATAGTTATCAAGCCCGGCGAAAAGATTCCGCTTGACGGCGAGATAATCGACGGCTCGACTTCTGTCAATACCGCCGCCCTGACAGGCGAGAGCCTGCCCGCAGACAAGACTGTCGGTGACAGAGTGACGAGCGGAACGATAAATCTTTCCGGCGTTATCCATGTTAGAACGCAGAGCCGCTTCGAAGAGAGCACGGTCGCGAAGATTCTCGAACTCGTTGAAAACTCCTCGGAGAAAAAGGCGAGAGCCGAGAACTTCATCACCCGCTTCTCGCGCTGGTATACTCCCTGCGTCGTTATCGGAGCCGTTGTGCTCGCGATTATACCTCCGCTTGTCTCCATGCTCATGGGCACTCCCAGCACATGGAGCCTTTGGAGCAGATGGATCGAGCGCGCGCTTACCTTCCTCGTTGTCTCGTGCCCATGCGCACTGGTCGTTTCCGTCCCGCTGTCATTCTTCGGCGGCATCGGCGGAGCTTCGCGTGACGGCATACTTATAAAGGGTGCCAACTATATGGAGACCCTTTCGAAGATCGACACGGTCGTGTTCGACAAGACCGGAACGCTGACGAAAGGCACATTCGCGGTCAACGCCATTCATCCCGAAAATATCACCGAGGCGCATCTTCTCGATGTCGCCTCCGCGGCGGAGAGCTATTCAACTCACCCGGTCGGCGAGTCGATAGTCGCGGCGCATAAGGGCCATATAGACAAGAGTCGTATCGGCAAGATAACCGAGCACGCAGGCATGGGTCTCGAGGCTGTTATCGACGGCAAGACTTATTTTGTCGGCAACGGCAAACTCATGGATATGGCGGGAGCCAAGTGGCATGAGTGCCATATGGCAGGCACTGTTATTCATATCAGCGAGGGTGCGCAGTATCTCGGACATATCGTTATCAACGATGAGATAAAGCCCGACTCCGCAGACGCGATAGCGAAGCTCAAGGAGCTCGGTATCAAGAACACCGTTATGCTCACGGGCGACAATGAGCGCGTCGCCGAAGCGGTCGGCAAGCAGCTCGGACTCAGCGCAGTTCACGCAAAACTGCTTCCGTCGCAGAAAGTCGAGCGCGTTGAAGAGCTGCTCGGCGAGGGCAACAAGGTCGCGTTTGTCGGCGACGGCATCAACGACGCACCCGTGCTCACAAGAGCCGATGTAGGCATCGCAATGGGCGCGATGGGCAGCGACGCCGCGATTGAGTCGGCGGATATCGTCCTCATGGATGACAAGATTTCAAAGCTCCCGACGGCGATAAAGATAGCCAGAAAGACTATGCGCATCGTCAACGAGAATATCTGGATCGCGCTCGCGGTCAAAGTGATTATCCTCGTGCTCAGCGCATTCGGTATCGCGGATATGTGGATAGCGGTCTTCGGCGATGTCGGAGTTCTTATTCTCGCTGTGCTCAACGCCATGCGCGCAATGCTGAAGATAAAAGACAAATAAAAAATAAAAACGAACGGCGGCAGGGGATTGACCTTGCCGCCGATTTTTCATGCTTTATTGAGCTCTCTGCGCTTTGCGCGCCGGACTCTGTTTATGTGCCGCTCGAAGTCGCCGCTGTTCAGAAGCTCGGTCAGCACCAACTGCTCGAATGTCGGCACGGTGCAGGAATAGAACCCGAGCCGCTCTTCAAATATCTTAACGAGCCTTTTCGGCAGAACCATGTATCCGACACGCAGCGAGGGCGATATAGTTTTTGAAAATGTGTTGAGATATATTACATTGTCGCGGTCGGAGAGCACAAAAAGCGTGTCCGCAGGCTTCTGCGAGACCGAAAACTCGGAGTCGTAGTCCGACTCCACAATGAATCTGTCGCCCGATGAAGACCAGCTGATATATTCATATCTCTTCGAGGCGGACGCCGTGACTCCCGTCGGGAAGCTTCGATATGGCGTAGTATGCAGAATATCCGCCTTGCTGCCGCTCAGCGCCGCTCCGTCTATGCCGTCGTCCGAGAGGGGGAGAAGCTCGTATCTGACTCCCGCCGCCCTGTATATCTGCTCGATTTTTTCATATGACGGCGACTCTATCGCGTATGTTTTGTCCCTGCCGAGCAGGTCGACTATCAGCCCGTAAAGATATTCCGCACCCGAGCCTACAATTATCTGATCGGTGTCAACCGATATGCCGCGGTTTCTCGCGAGATATTGCCGCAGTGCGTCGCGCAGTTCAATGCGTCCCGAGTGCGGCGAGCGCTCAAGTATCTCGTCCCCGCAGTCCGCAATAACTTTGCGCATCGTCCTGCTGAGCAGCGATAATGAAAATTCGGGCTTGCTGTGTTCGATATTTTTCCCTCGCTTCGGCTCTGTCGGTCTGCTGTCTGCTGCCGCAAAGCCGTCCGAACGGCGGAAAACAACAAAATATCCGCTTCTCTCTCGCGCCTGGGCATATCCCTCTTCGCAGAGCAGATTGTATGCGTGCTCTGTCGTTATCGTGCTCACCCCGAGCTCTTCCGCGAGCAGCCGCTTTGACGGCAGTTTGCTGCCATAGGCGAACGCCCCGCCGACTATATCCGCCCTGAGCTGTTTGTAAATTTGCAAATAGACCGGGCGGTCGTTCAAGTCAACCGTGTATTTCATCTGGTTATATTGTTTTCTCCGTTTCTGACTATTTTATATTATCAGTGATATTGTATAATATTCCTGTCAAAAAAGCAAGGAGGACTTGAAAATGAAAGAGAAAAGCAACACGAAAAGAACCACGCTGTGGATATGTTTGACGGCAATGTTCATGGCGCTCAATGTCGCGATGAGCTCGTTCGGCGTTCCCGTTCCGGGCGGCCACCTGTATCTCAATGATATAATTATCTGCACCGCGGCGATAATCCTCGACCCTGTCGCGGCGTTCATAGTCGGCGGAGTCGGCGCGTTCCTCGGCGACCTGTTCTTCTATCCGCTACCGATGTTCGTCTCATTGGTGACCCACGGACTCCAGGCTGTTATCATCTCCGTTTTCTCGCACTATGTTCTGAAGAAGCACCCCGTGCTCGCGAGCGGAATAGGCGTCTCAATAGGCGCGGTCATTATGGTCGTCGGTTACTCCCTCGGCAGAGCGTTTATCTACAGCACACCGGAATACGCCGTTATGAAGCTTCCTTTCCAGATTCTTCAGGCGGTCGTCGGCGCAGTCGTCGGAATGCTCCTGTGCTGGAAGTGCGGAGTGTACAAGCTCTATAACAAAGCGCTTGCAAAAACTTCCGGCGGCAAAAGAGAAGAGCACAAAGAACCGGCAGAGAAAAGCTGAAATAGATTAAAAAACTCTTGATTTTTATATCTTGCTGTGATATAATATCCGAGCATTACGCACGCGAAGCTTTAGGAAGTCGCCCGGTGCGGTGAATTTTCGCCGTTGCGGCCGCCCTGTTTCGCGGAGGAAAAACCAAAGGAGGAAAAACAAATGTCAGTAGTATCAATGAAGCAGCTGCTTGAAGCAGGTGTGCACTTCGGTCATCAGACCAGAAGATGGAACCCCAAAATGGCTCCCTATATTTTCACGGAGCGCAACGGTATTTACATCATCGACCTTCAGAAGACGGTCAAGAAGCTTGAGGACGCCTACATGGCAGTTCGCGACATCGCCGCAGACGGCAAGGAGATCCTTTTCGTCGGCACGAAGAAGCAGGCTCAGGATTCTATCCGCGAGGAGGCAGAGCGCTGCGGCATGCCTTATGTCAACGCCCGTTGGCTCGGCGGTATGCTCACCAACTTCAACACCATTCAGCGCCGTATAAAGAGACTTGAGCAGCTCAAGACCATGGAGGCTGACGGAACTTTCGATATGCTTCCCAAGAAGGAAGTTATCAAGCTCCAGCTCGAGATAGAGAAGCTTGAGAAGTTCATGGGCGGTATCTCCAAGATGAAGAAGCAGCCCGCTGCTATGTTCATCGTCGATCCCCGCAAGGAGAAGATCGCTGTTCTCGAGGCTCACAAGCTCGGTATTCCGATCATCGCTATCGTCGACACAAACTGCGATCCCGATGAAGTAGACTATGTTATCCCCGGCAACGACGACGCTATCCGCGCTGTCCGTCTTATCTCCGCCGCAATGGCAGACGCTGTCATCGAGGGCAGACAGGGCGAGCAGGGCGACGCAGAGGCTGCCGAGGCCGCAGAGACAGAGGAGGACAAATAATGAACTTCACTGCTAAAGACGTACAGGCTCTCCGCGAAAAGACCGGAGCAGGTATGATGGACTGCAAGAAGGCTCTCACAGAGACCGACGGCGATATGGACAAGGCCGTTGATGTTCTTCGTGAGAAGGGTCTTGCTTCCGCCGCCAAGAAGGCAGGCCGCGTTGCCGCCGAGGGCGTTGTTGTTGCATATTATGATGAGGCAAATAAGGTTGCTTCTATGGTAGAAGTCAACTGCGAGACAGACTTTGTTGCAAAGAACGAGAAGTTTGTTGAGCTTGCAAATAAGATTGCTGTCACTGTTGCGGAAAAGAATCCGGCAGATGTTGACGCTCTCCTTGCTATGACCCTTTCGGGCAGCGATGAGACTGTCTCCGACGCTGTTCAGGAGCTCTTCCTCGTAATCCGTGAGAACATGAAGGTTCGCCGCTTTGTAAGAGTTGAGGGCACTGTTGCTTCCTATATCCACGGCGGCGGCTCGGTAGGCGTTCTTGTCAGCTTTGATACAGACGCTGCCGATAAGGCAGAGTTTAAGGAGATGGGCAGAAACGTTGCAATGCAGATTGCAGCTATGAGCCCCGAGTATCTCAGCAAGGATTGCATCTCCGACGATGAGCTTGCAAAGATGAAGTCGATCACTATCGACAGCTCGCTCAACAAGCCCGAGTCTCTTCCGAAGCCGATTCTTAAGAATCTCTTCGATAAGGCTGTCAACGATAAGCTCTTCAGCGATGAGGATCTTGCAGCTTATGAGGAGCAGAAGAACAACAAGTTCCTCTTCAACTTCCTTTCCGATAAGGCAGTTGAGACTCTTGTCGAGCTTGCAATGGCAAGCAAGGCTGATATCGTTGCAAACAAGATCTTTGCAGGTGCAGTCGACGGCCGTATGAAGAAGCAGCTCAAGGAAGTTTGCCTTCTTGAGCAGGCATTCGTTCGTTCGGATCTCTATGACGGCGATGTCGCAGGCTACATTGCAGATGTTGCTAAGAAGCTCGGCGCTTCGATAAAGGCTACCGGCTTCATCCGCTACGCAAAGGGCGAGGGCATCGAGAAGAAAGAAGAGAACTACGCCGAAGAAATCGCAAAGATGACCGGCAACAAATAATTAAATGAAAAGTGAGGCAGTCGAAAGACTGCCTCGTTTTTATGCCGTGATATAATCTGACCCCGCAGTAAACGCAACTGCGGGGTCAAATTTATTCTGCTTTTGCCGGTTTCTTGTCTTTTTTGTAGATGCTGTAGCTCAGCCAGCGTTTGCCTTTGTATCGCAGGCAGAACGCAACCGCGCGGAACACCCAGTCGACTATCATCGCTACCCAGACGCCGATAGCGCCCATGCCGAGCTTGAGTCCGATTATGTAGCTCAGAAGCAGTCGGAAAGTGAACATCGAAAACAGCGCGATGCACATCGTGAACTTGACGTCGTTCGCAGCCTTCAGGACATTCGGCATGGTGAACGAAGCAGGCCAGATGAAAATGGCACAGCCGTTGTGGATAATGATGAGCTTGAGCGCGAGCGAATATGCATCGGGCGAGATGTTGTACATCTTGAGCGTCAGCGGCAGGGTAGCGAGGATTATTGCGTTCCATATCGCTGACATAAGATAGGTCAGCTTCATCAGCTTCTTCGTGTGCAGTCTTATCTGCTCTTCGCTGCCCAGACCGACGCACTAGCCTATGACCGTTATCACCGCAAGCCCCATCGCCTGACCGGGTATGCAGCCGATTCCGTCGAGATTATTTGCGACTGCGTTAGCCGCTATCTGAACCGTTCCGAACGAGGTTATAATGCTGACGACAAGTATGCGCCCGAGGTGAAACAGGCTGCTCTCGATGCTGCTGGGTATTCCTATAGAGAGTATCTTTTTTATAAGCCCGAAATTCGGCCTGAATTTATCTTTAATCGAGATATAAATCGGACGATCTCTCTTGTGCAGGAGAATAAGCAGGAGGAGCATCGCCGCAAAACGCGAAATAGTCGAGGATATCGCCGCGCCAGCAACACCCCATTTGACTCCGTATATGAGAATGGCGTTGCCGATTATGTTCATAATTGTGGTGATGAGCGAGGCTAACATCGATATTTTCGAGTTGCCCATGGCGCGGAAAAGCGCTGCGCAGCAGTTATATATAGCGAGGAACGGGAACGACAGCGCGGATATCCAGAAATATGTCAATGCGGACTGCATAACACCCTCTTCAAGCGTGCTGAAAAAGAGCCTGAGCAGCTGAGCCTTGAAAACAAGGGTCAGTGCCATGAGTACAATCGAGATTATAAACGCGATAAATATCAGCTGAGATGCGCTGTTGCGCGCGTCCTTTGCTCTTTTTGCGCCGATGAACTGCGCCGCAACGACTGCGCCGCCCGTAGCGAGCGCGGCAAAGACATTTATCATCAGCGTCATTATCATGTCAACGAGCGAAACGCCCGAAATAGCCTCGTCGCCGAGGCCGGATATCATAACCGTGTCGCAGAATCCGACGGATATCGCGAGAAATTGCTCGATGACAAGCGGGAATATCAATTTTTTGAGTGCTTTGTTGCTGAAAAGCGGCTTTCCAGCGAGGGGAGTTGCAACAGCTTCCATTTGAGACCTCCGTTTGTTATACATATGTATAATAACATATTTGCTCTGCCAATTCAATCCGTCGGGGCTGTAAAAAATATGCACTGCGGCTTTCCACAGTGCATATCTTTATTTTTTCTTAACTATTCGCAGTTCGCTTATCATAACTCCCGCGTGTTCTTCAAATATCTCGATTTCAACGCACCCGTTGACGAACACATCTTTCGGCAGCTGATATACTGCGCAGACAAAGCCGTCGGGGAGCATCTCGCGGTTGAATTCTTCGTCCTCCGCGCCGAACTGACCGCCTTTGTATACAATCGTTCCGTTGGCTTTTATCGTCAGGTCGTCGATGCTCTCATCTTTTTTCTGATGATAGGTGACTTTCAGCTCGTAGTCGGTGTCATATCTGAATCCGCCCAGCTTGCACCTGAACGACTGGTTGTCGTAGACTTTGAAAAGGCAGGTCGGGAGACTGCCGTTGTTGACATCGGGGCGGTCACCCTGGAAGTTCATGTATATGCCCTCGGGGCCGACAACTTGCTCGCACCCGAGCACTCCGAAGCCGTGCTCCGCGACCGAGAAATAATATTCGTCGCTCTCGACTTCGTTGCGCCTGACGCTGCGAATCATATATTTTTTAGCCTCGTCATCGGGCATCGATTCAGCCTTTTCGAGCCGTACCAGAAGCCATGCGCGGTCGGTGTTCGGCAGGTCGATTGTCTCAAGCACTGCTCCGCGCTCCCAGCTGTTGGCGCAGTAACGCTCAACATCCGTCTGCAATCCTATCTGCTCAAAAAGCTCTCCCGCAATGCGCTCTATGTCCGCGCGAAGCGCCTTTTCACGCCCGTCCTCGGCATTTTTGAGTATATCCTTTGCGCTCGCGAGCCTGCCAGCGAGAATCTCGCGTTTCGCTTCTTTTATCGCTCGCAGTTCGATTATTCGCTTGTGTCTTAGATATGCGTCGCACTTTGCGCGGAACAGACACTGGTTGAATCGCCAGAGCTTCACGGCATCGGGATATCTTTCGGCGAGCGACTCCCAACCTCTGAGATTGTCGTCAATGCCGGGGTTTTCCGCCGGATCTGTCTGCCAATTTAGCTCAAGCCCGAGTATCCTGTCTGCAACCTCGCTTGCCGGCAGAGAGGGGAAATACAGGCGCGAATAGTCCTCGAGCGAGTCACGGATATCGACATAGGGGAAGAAGTCCATGTCGCTCCAGACGCATTTGTTGACATCGTCCGTTATGCCCTCGGAATATGAAACGCTGCCGACAACATATCTGCGCGTGAGGCGGTGAATCTCCCTGTATTCGCAGGGGCGAGGATTCGTGCATTCGCGGCTGAGTCCCGCGGCGAGTGCATAGTGCCAGTCGTCGCGGTCGAAGTGAACCGGATATTCGCAGCGCACATTGTGCGTTATGTCGGGATAAAATCTTATCGGATATTTTGCGGGCACTCTGCGGCGCAGCTCATCCATCTCAAAAGCGTGGTTCGGACCTGTTATAATGCCGTCAATTTCGTCGGGCAGTTCTTGCAGCTCACTTATGAGCTTTTCGCCCCAGTTCGGTATCGAGTGCGGCTGCTGTGCGGACGGCCACATCTCGGCGTTTGGGTGATATTCCTTGAGCAGGCGCGAAAAATCGCGGCAGCGGCTTATAAATTCGTCCGTGTCGTAGTTGCCGGGGTCGCCTCCGGGCGGGAACATTACGTTTATCCTCGGCGTGCGCTCGAAAACGCGCCTGCGCCGTTTCTCGGCGTCCTCAAGGCTCTCGCGGTCGTTCGGGTACCAGAGCGATACATCGAGGTCATATTCGTCCGCGATTCTTGAAGCTTCAACGAGAAAGTCCTGCGGGTCATATTTCATCAGCCTGTTCTGCTGCGCTCCGAGCCCGTCATACGGAATGTGCTCAACCGTGTTGCATCCGAAGAACATCAGGTCGAGATAATATCTGCGGTAGTCCTCCAAATCCCACGCGTCGTAGCTGTTTGGCGTTGTGCGGTAGCCGAGCTGGTGACCCCTTATGCGCTTGTCGGGCTTGTATTCTCCGCCGATATCCTGTATGAGCGTGATTTTTTCGCCCGAAACTTCGATTTTTCTCAGGAACATGCCAATGGCGAATATCAGCCCGCGTATACCTTGTGCCCTGAAAACAAGGCGGCTGCCGCTCTGTTCTATTTTATATCCGTCGCGCAGACCGTTCGGGTCGGCGATAAGAGATATGTCCGCTTCTTCGGAGTCGGTCATTTGCGGCATAACTCCCGTTCGCGATTCTATTTCGCCGCGCAGTATCTCTGCGGCTTTGAGCGCGTCGCCGCCCTGCGCGAAAAATTTAATACTTTTATACTCGTATCTCATCTTACCCTCACTCAAAAAGCTTCTTCATCATTTTAAGCCCCTCTGCCGCTTCGGCTTCAAAGTTTATGCAGTTGGCTTCAATGCTCATTCTTCCGTCGTATCCGGCTTTCTTTACGGCTTCTGCGAACGGCGCGTAATTGTACCCGTCGCCTTCTGCGGGGAAGATGCGCTTCATTTTACCGCCGTTCGGCGAATCTTTTGCGGTCGGGTTCGAGAAGTGTATGTGTATCAACTTGTCTCCCGCATACCGAAGCGCGCCGAGGTCCTCATTTCCCATGACCATATGATATATGTCTGCGAGTACAAATATATTTTTGAGCCCCAGAGCGCGGCAGGTGTCAACACTCTTGCGGACTGTCGTAAACACATTCGTTTCGAGCCTGTTCAGCGGCTCAATAGCAACTCTTATTCCGTGTTCACCCGCTTCGTCGTCTATGACTCTCAGAGCCGAGTGTATCTGTTCGAGCCCTTTTTCTCTGTCGAATCCCTCCGGCACGCTGCGCGAACGCCCGCTTCCGAGCACGCAGGTTTCGATTCCGAGAAACACCGCGTTGTCAAATGCGCGGCGCGTGTAGTCTCTTATAATTTCAATGTCCGCATCCTCTCCGGCGAGGTGTATCTCCCCGGGGAAAAAGCAGTTCGCTGCCTCAAGACTTGCACCGTAGATGTCGAGCATTGCTTTTGTATTTTTTAGTTCCTGCTCGCCGAGACTTTTTATGTGCCCCAGATTGCTTTCAAGATAGTCATATCCGAGCTTCGCGGCAGATTCGAGCTTGTCAAATCCAACGCAGGTTCCGAATCGCATAGTGCGCCTCCTTTAATATTTTTTATTCCGGATAAATGGTAACACGCCCGCCGCCGCCGTGTCAATCTCAGCTCAAAAATTTTTCTCCGCGGTATTAAGAGCGCGCTATATGGGAATAATTTTTTATAGCGTGAGCAAAGTGGGAGGCGGCGGAATGCAGTACAACAGAGTCGAGATCTGCGGAGTGAATACATCGAAGCTGAAGGTGCTCAAAGAAAAAGAAAAGACGGAGCTTCTGCGCCGTATGCATTCGGGGGACAAGTCGGCGCGGGACGAGCTTATAAACGGAAATTTGCGCCTTGTTCTGAGTGTTGTCCAGCGGTTTACAAACAGGGGAGAGAACCCCGACGATCTCTTTCAGGTCGGGTGCATCGGGCTTATAAAAGCTATAGATAACTTTGATATAAATCAGAATGTCCGCTTTTCGACCTATGCAGTTCCCATGATAATCGGCGAAATACGCCGCTATCTGCGCGACAACAACTCGATGCGTGTCAGTCGATCAATAAGAGATGTAGCCTATCACGCGATGCAGGAGAAAGAGAAGCTTGTCGCAAAGCTCGGGCGCGACCCGACGGTAGAAGAGATAGCGAAAGCGATGAACATGAAAAAAGAGGAGATAGTTTTAGCCCTTGAAGCGATTGTCGAGCCCGTCTCGCTCTATGAGCCCGTGTTCTCGGACGGCGGCGATACGATATATGTCATGGATCAGCTCGGCGACAGCGGTGACGACGGGAGCTGGCTCGATGAGATAATCTTTCGCGAGTCGGTCGAAAATCTGCCGGAGCGGGAGAAGAAAATACTTTATCTGCGCTTTTTAAAGGGCAAGACCCAAATGGAAGTGGCGGGGGGGATAGGCATCTCACAGGCGCAGGTCTCGCGGCTCGAAAAGGGTGCTATCGAGGCAATAAAAAGAAACAACAGAGCGTAATTTAGGGCCTGCCGCATTCAGCGCAGACCAAAGAGCAAGAGATGCAGGTCATATTTCGTATGATTATAATGCGGAGTATGACCTTTTATTATTGCTCTTTTAAGCGCCTTTTTGCCCACTCGCAGTATACTTATACAGCTTCGGGTCAAAAAAATGCTTTCTGCATCTGAATGCGACAGTCCCTTTTTAATTTTAAAAATGGTGACAAATCCCGCAATTAATGATATAATCCGTATTAGTGAATTTTTCAAAGGAGGTCATGATTTGAAGAAAAAGATAGAATTTGATTCCGGAAAGAAAGTGTTCCCGATAATTGTCAGCATTATCGGTGTTGCGCTCATGCTCGCGATGTGGATAACGAGGCTCAATATGACTGCGGTCGTCTGCGTGGGATTTTGCTGCATTGTGTCCGCGCTTATAGTTATCGGTATGTTTTTTAAGCGCCGGCTTTATCTCGGTTTTCTTATCGGCTATTGCGCCGCGCTGTTCGGCGTTATCACTTATTACATAATTTTCGGCGCGGATGCGGGATTCGGCGCGTTCACTTCCGGCCTTGCGGGATTTTCGAGCGCGGAGCATCCCTGGCTCACGGGCGAGGGTAATTTCTTCACCCGCCTGCTCGGCAATCTCCTGCTCGCCCTGCCGAGTATAGCCGTTATAGTCGGCGTTATTCTCTGCGTTGTGAAAATCGATAAAAAAGTTACTCTTCAAAAAGTACTCTCGCGTGTTCTCAGCGTGCTGCTCGTGTTCACGACCGTTGCGTTCGTGCTGACCATGAACCTGCGCTCGAAGCCCAACACCGAGCGCCTTTGGGACGGCCAGGACGACTACCTCAAGGGAATAGACAAAAATAAAACAAAAGAGAATTCGCCCAATGTCCTGTTCATTCTCATGGATGATCTCGGCTACGGCGATGTCTCCGCAAACGGCGCGATATATGATACCCCGAACATCGACCGCATCGGCGAAGAGGGTGCGCAGTTCACGAATTTCTATTCGAGCTATTCCGTCTGCTCTCCTGCGCGTTTTGCCGCGCTCACGGGACGCTATCCCTATCGCGGATATGCCGACAATGTCATATATCCGACCGTTGACACATTCTCTCCGTTCGCTTCGACCCGTATATTCAATTCCGTTGAAATGGGCGGTAATGCCGACGGTATGCTCGGCGACGAGATAACCATAGCGGAGGCTCTCAAGGGAGCAGGCTATGCGACGGGCTGCTTCGGCAAGTGGCATCTCGGCGATTACGGCGAGTATCTGCCGACCAATCAGGGCTTCGATTATTTCTACGGCAGCCACTATGTCAACGATATGAACCCGTTCTACCATGTCCGTGAAGAGAACGGCGAATATGAAATTGCCCGCGGTACAGACGAGCTCAAGGACCAGGGCAACGCCACAAAGTGGATATATGAGGAAATGAACGATTGGATAACCGATCAGGTCAAGCAGGGCGACGAGCCTTTCTTCGCGTTCTATGCAACTCCGTGGCCGCACGCGCCCGTGTATGTCGGCGATGAGTTCAAGGGCAAATCCGGCATGGGCACATATGTTGACTGCGTGACCGAGTTTGACTATTATCTCGGCAAGCTCTTTGATACTCTCGAAGAGCTCGGCGTCATGGATAACACAATAATAGTGTTCACCAGCGACAACGGCCCCGCGCTTCAGGGCTCTACAGGTGACCTTCGCGGCGGCAAATATCTCGCATATGAGGGCGGCCAGAAAGTGCCGTTTATGATTCGCTGGGGCAACAACGGCGGTCTGTTCAAGGCGGGTTCGACTTATGATGAGTCCGCAACGCTCGTCGATCTGTTCCCGACTCTCGTTGAGATGTGTGGCATCACCGGAAACGGCGGAACGGAGAAGAACTATCTCCCCGCAGACCGCGTTATAGACGGCGTTTCGATGGTTCCCGTTTTCACTCAGAACAAAGTTATACACACTGCCGAAACCCCGATACTCCACATGAAGCGCGAAAAGCTCAAGGCTATCCAGTATGCTATACCGACTGCCGATATTCTCTCGCGCGAAGAGTACAAAGACTATGATTTCGATGTTCTCAAGAATAATGAGTATGTCGTGTTCAAGTATTTCAAGAATATACAGAACGACAACTCCGCGTTCTTTGATAAATTCCGCAAGAACTGGCTGCATATCCTGACCGACGATGCGGGCGAGAACTACAACCGCACCCCGGCATATCCGACAATTGCCGATGAGATGCGCGACAGACTCGACGAGAAGATGAACGAGTTCAAAAATAACCGCCGAGGAATTATAGAAAACAGCTGATAGAAACGCCGCCGAACGGGTGAACAGTCCGCTCGGCGGTCGGAATATCCGGGGGTGAAATTTTGCCTGAACTTTCAATAATGATAAAGCCCGCGTCGAGCCTTTGCAATCTGCGGTGCGAATATTGCTTTTATCACGATGTTTCGCAGATAAGAGAAGAGCATAACCTCGGCATTATGTCCGCCGAAACTTCAGACAGGCTCATAAAAAGCGCGCTCGACTTTGCAAGAGGGGACAGCGTGGCATTCGCGTTCCAAGGCGGTGAGCCGCTGCTTGCCGGATTCGACTATTTCAAGGACTTCTCCGAGCGGGTCAAAAAATATAACCTGCACGGCAGCCGCATATATTTCAGCATTCAGACAAACGGTATGCTGATAGACGAGCAGTGGGCGCGATTCTTTCACGACGAGCATTTTTTGGTCGGCCTGAGTCTCGACGGCGATATGGAGGCGAACCGCTTCAGGGTCGACGCGAACGGTACGAACAGATTCTATAAAATACTAAACGCCGCTCAAATGCTGACGATGCACGAGGTCGATTTTAATATTTTGACCGTGCTCACTGGCTACGCCGCCGAGAATATCGACAGGATATATTCGTTCTTCAAGCGCAAAGGCTTCAAATATCTCCAGTTCATCCCGTGCCTGCGCCCGTTCGGTGACAAGAGCGAGAGCGAATTATATATGACTAACGAACAGTATGCATATTTTCTGATACATCTGTTCAACGCCTATGTCAAAGACTACGTCCGCGGCGAATATATGAGCATCCGCCAGTTTGATAACTGGGTTCAGATGTATGTCGGCAGACAGCCGGAGCAGTGCGGCGTTTGCGGTCACTGTATGCATCAATTTGTAGTCGAGGGCAACGGCAATGTCTATCCATGCGACTTCTATTGCCTTGACGAATGGCTGCTCGGCAACATAAATTCAGATGAGCTTGAAGCGATGGCAAATTCAAAGAAAGCCGCCGATTTTATCCGCGAGAGCCTGCCGGTCGACCCGAAGTGCAAGGCATGCAGATATTATCCCCTCTGCCGCGGCGGCGGATGCAAGCGAAGCAGAGCCGACCGCGATTATTGCGAGGCGTATAAAAAATTCTTCTCCTCATGCCTGCCGCTGTTCCGCGTGTTTGTTGACGAAGCGAACAGATAAATAAACTCATTGCCCCGACAGTGTAATAAAAGCATTAAATCCTGCCCGGTTTTCATGGGCAGGATTTTGTGTTTGCGATACATGTGACAAATTAGGATTTATCTATCACTTGAGCCATAGCAAGGTAAAAGCAAGTGACTCAAATAATTTTTTATAATCAAGCTTTCAATAGCCGCGCCGCAGTGTTTGAAAGCTTTCTTAGAGGAGCGGGCAACATCACCGAAGCGTCGCCTGTGGCGGATGAAGCGAGGCGATGTTGGCGAAAAACAAGGAGCATAGCGCCCGCTCCAAGGGCGATAGGCGACTATGTTTTGAGAGGGCTGGACGGCTTGCGAAGCAAGATACACGAGCCCGTACTGCTTGAGCGGGGCGAGTTTGCGTGCGAATGTGCTGAGCAACTAACTGAGAGCCGCAAGCTATGTACCGCGGCGTGGCGTTGTCGGGGGTACAGGGGAGCCTGATGGATTCCACGATAAATTCCAATTTTCTCTATACAAGTCCACCATAAAAATACAAAACAGCCGCAACAGTAACCCCGTTGCGGCTGTAAGCTTTTATTGAATTACCGTCAGTCGGTGACGTTCTTCCAGAAGAAGTCGCGCTTGTCCTGAGTGTTGAGCAGGACAACGGGCTTGAGCTGGTTGAGGTTCGCGCCCTCGTTCTTCTTCATCTCGAGATACTGGTGATAAGTGCCCTTCTTGACGAAGTGAAGCTCGGTCTTGCCGAGGGTCTTTTCGTGCCAGGCATCGCTGATGAAGAGGTTCGAATCGCTGAGCTTTTCGTCAAATACTGCCGCGAACTCCTGACGTCTTGCGGGGTCGATTTCGTCCTCGGTCTCAACGAAGAGGACATAGTGGCCGGGAGTGGTCGTCTCAGTGTCGGGATAGACGCTGTGACCTATCGCGACCGTGCCGAAACGGTCGCACATCTGCTCAACCGCCCAGTCAACCATGCTCTGGTCGGTCTTTTCTCCGCCGATGTTAAGCACCTGGTTGAGTCTGTACTTGAACATTACCGTCGGAGACTGCTTGTAGAAGCCGGTGACCTCGACGACGTCGTCAATGCGGTAACGGTAGAGACCGGAGAGATTCGTGATGATTATTTCATATTCCTCGCCGGGCTTTACTTCGCTTATGGTGAACGGACGGGTGCCCTCGGGAGCGCCGACGGGCAGGAACTCAAAGAATCCGTTGTGAGGAAGAATTACGCAGTCGTTGGAGTTGAGCGCTATCGGAACTGCAACAAGATCCTCGGAAGCGCCGTAGCCCATGTTGTGAATCGGGAGATTTCCCGTGTAACGGCCCAGCTTCTTCGAGTATACCTCGAGTGAGCCTGCGCCCATGCCGAACATCCAGCAGCAGTTCTTCCAGATTCGGGGGACTATCGGAGTGTCAAAGCCCTTTTCAAATTCGCTGCGAAGCTCGGCGGCGCGGTCGGGCATGGGCTTAATGCGCTTCATGAGCTTTTCTTTTACCTGGGGCGGGCACGCGATGCTCTCGTTTATCGTGCCGTGCTCAATGTCGTCGCAGAGCATCTCCCAGTTGTCCTCGAGATAATGCATCATCGACTCGAGAACGGTTATTATCATTGTGCTCAGGTAGCTCACGTCTCTGTCCATCAGAGCGAAACGCAGCTTGAAATACTGCATATCCGTTCTGCTCGGATCCTCCGGGAACATTATCTCCGGGGGAGAGGTGACAAAGGAGCTGACTATGGGCTTTAAGTACATCATCGGGATACCGGAAAGGCAGCTGCAGGTCTTTCCGTTGGGAAGGCGGTGGGGCGTTATCTCGAGCGTCAGCATACCCTTCTGAGGAGGCAGACGCTTGCCGTGCGCGTGGAACCACTTGACGGCGCAGCCGACGGGAGCCGAGAAGCTGAAGCACTGGCAGTTCCACAGCGACCTTGCGGCGAGGGGAACGAGCTTCGGCTTGCCGATGCTGCCGGAGGACTCGGCGTATCTGTGTATGCGGTATCTGGTTATAAGATTTCTTTCGCCGGTTTCAACCATGCGGTCGATATATTTCTCGTAGTCCTTGTAGCGCGAGAGAGGAACCTTTGCCTGATAGTCCGCAACGGAGTGAACGTCCTTGAAATTGTGCGCCTTGCCGTATACGGTGTTCTTGTTGTCGCGCATGAGCTTCTTGACAATGTGTTCCTGAACCTTAACGGCGTTTTTCGCATAGATCCCGAGCTTGACGTGCTCCGCAAGACCCAGGAAGCCGCCGAAGTCGGTCATAAGGCGGCTGAGCGGTTTGATTTTCATATTTTCCTTGCATCTCCATCCCATGGCGGCGGCTGTCTGTTCGCAGCCTGTCCCACCTTAATATGCTGTTATTTTAGTATAAGTATAATTGTATTTTGTTCCTTTTATGAACTTAAGAAAGATTTAACAATAGAGAATCAAAACAGCAGGGGGTTCAGAGCCAATCTGTTTTTTTGATATTGAAAAGACCGCACTTATATGTTATCATCTTCTTGATATTCGCAGGGGAGGCGGAAAGGTGAAGAAAAAGAGTAATAATGCAGTTATTCAGTACCTGAAATTCATCGTCGTCGGCAGTATAAACGCGATAGTCAACTATGTTGCGTATGCCGCCGTTGTTTTTGTCGGGGGTCACTATGTGCTTGCGACTCTTGTGGGCTTCGTGCTCAGTGTGCTCTCGTCATATTTGATTAACAGCAGCCTTGTCTTTGAACGCGATGAGGGAGTCAAGGGCTGGCAGGTTCTGCTCAGACTCTATGTTGTGTATGCTTTTTCGGGACTGTTTTTGACAACCTTGCTCACATGGCTCTTCCTTGACGTATTGAACCTCGAGGAGGGCGTAAGGTCGTTTGGCGAGGCCATAAGGCAGTCGGGCGTCGATATGACCGACAGAAAGCTCGCGGAGTATATCGCCCCGTGCATAGTCGCGGTTATAGTAACGCCGTTTAACTTTGTGACAAACAAGTTCTTTGCATACAAAAAGCTCGGCAAATCCTCGAAAGAAAAAGCAAAAAAAGAAGAAGTGCAAAACGCATCGACCGGACGCAATCAGTGAAGCTGATTCGTCCGGCTTTTTGGCTTTTTAATATAAATTATAAACTTTTTCTAAACTAATGCAAATGTTTATTAATTTCGTTATAGTAAAAAAGAATGCTCTGCAATCATATAAAATTATGTTTTGAGAGAACTCTGTAAGGGGTACGGAGTTCAAGGCCAGAGAAAATAAAATATGAGGGAAGGAATCACAAAATGAAAAAGAAGTACAAGGACGTATACTATGATGTGCCCGATGTCAAGACCATAAAGGAGCTTGTCATCCACGGCGTCGGCGAGGGAAAGGATCAGCCCCTCTTTATGTATGACAACGTGAACGGCACAAAGGACAATCCGTTCATCACCAAAACATTTAACGACGTTTGGCACGATATCAACTGCCTTGGCACATATATGTTTGCCCACGGCGTCAAGGACTGCAATGTCGCCATTATCGGCGAGAATTCCTATGAGTGGATAATCGCATTTTTTGCGAACCTTCTCGGAAAGATAGTCAGCGTTCCGCTTGACCCCAAGCTTCCCGCAGAGGATCTTGCCGTTCAGCTCAACGAGGGCGAGTGCAAGGCTATCTTCTATTCCGAGTACTATGCTCCGACAGTAGAGAAGATAAAAGAGATAGGTGCTCCCATGGATACATATCTCTATATCCCCGATTTCCAGAAGTACATCGATGAGGGCGAGAAGCTCCTTGCGGACGGCTACACCGAGTATAAGGATGTCGTCGTATCTCCCGATGACCTCGCAACCATCGTTTTTACCTCCGGCACCACCGGCAAGAGCAAGGGCGTTATGCTCACTCACGGCAACCTCGCTTCTGTTGTCACCTCCTCCTGCATGTGCTTCCAGGGCGGAAACTCCGTCGGCTTCCTGCCGCTTAACCACACCTTCTCGTGGGTTGCGACTATCTTCGCCGCGTTTATCATCATCACCTACGGCTATATCTGCGTAGATATAAAGAACCTCGTTAAGGATTTCCAGACCCATCATCCTCAGAACTTCTCCGGCGTTCCGCTGGTTGTCGAGACTATCTATAAGCGCGTCTGGAAGACCGCGAGAAAGACCGGCAGAGAGGAAGTCCTCAAGAAGGGCATCAAGATAAGCCGCTTCCTTCTCAAGTTCGGCATCGACGTCCGCCGCAAGTTGTTCGCTCAGGTTCATGAGCAGCTCGGCGGAAATTTGAAGTATATCATTGTCGGCGGTGCTGCGCTTGACCCCGAGTATGAGCAGGGTCTCTATGACCTCGGTATACAGGTTCTCAACGGTTACGGTATAACCGAGTGCTCGCCCGCAGTTACCACCAACACCATGGAAAATCATAAGTCCGGCAGCGTCGGCAGACCGCTTCCGTGCAACGAGATAAAGATAAACGATCCCGATGAGGACGGCGTCGGCGAGATATATGTCCGCGGCTCCAACGTCATGAGAGGCTATTACAAGGATCCCGAGGCAACCGCCGCGGCATTCGACAACGGCTGGTTCAAGACCGGCGACTACGGCAGAATCGATGAGGACGGCTTCCTCTTCTTCGTCGGCCGCAAGAAGAATCTTATCATTACCAACAACGGTAAGAACGTCTCTCCCGAGGAACTTGAGGACAAGCTTTCTCAGCGCTGCCACGCGATTCATGAGATTCTCGTCAGCCAGGAGGGCAACAAGATCGTCGCAGAGGTTTATCCCTACTACGAGGACTACGGCAAGGAAGCGGATCAGCTCATCAAGGACGCTGTCAACCAGTTCAACCGCGACATGCCCAGATGGAAGAACATCGACAAGCTCGAGTTCCGCTCCGAAGAGTTCCCGAAGACCACGACTCTCAAGATTAGAAGAAACTACAAAGAGCTTGAAAAGGCGGGCAAAATCTGATTCTTTTCATCAGAATAACACAAAACGAGAGCTTCCGACATGTGCCGGAGGCTCTTTTTAAATATTTTTGTTGTCATTTCTAACAAACTTTTGACGCTTGTTTTGTAGGATGTTCCAAAAAATCTGCTTTTACTTCGTCATAATACACAATCGGGAACGCTCTGATTGTGCAATGTGCACATAAGATTTTAATGCGGTTAAAAGCAATTATTCAAACTGGTAGGTTTATAAAAGTCTGTTTATTTAGTGAAATTGCACAAATGAGAGCGCACTTGTTTGTGCAAAATTACTTGACAAATAGCGGAAACTGAGTATAATGAAAGCATACCAAATGAAAGGACTGACAGATATGATGATGAAGCAGTACTACAAGATGGAACAGGACCTGTTTGGTGAGATTGAGAAGGAGAAGAAGTTCAGCTTCCACAAGCTCATGATGCTTCTCGCGCTTAGTTCTGTAGCAGGCAAAGCTGCACTGTAACTTAAGCGGCGGCTTCTCAGCCGCAGGAACTAAAACAAGCCCGAAAGGGTTCCAATATATCGGCACCGCACAGTTTTGAGTGCGGCGCTGTTTTTTTATGTCTATAATTTTGCACCCATGATAGATGCAGCACTAAATCCCTATTGTTTTTTTCGGCTCAAAATGATAAACTGGAGCTTGAAGAGAAAATCGCAGGGAGGAAACAGGATGAACAAGCCCGTATTCAGAGTCAAATATTCTCTCGCCGGCGCAGTCTATGAGACCGTCGGCTATTCTGGACCGCACTTCTCGGTCATTACCGTTAACGATGAGAGCGGAGTGAAGCTGACTCTCATTCCCTCGCGCCCGATAACGCTTATTTCGGCGTCGCTCGAATTCTGGCATGAGTATGAAAAGAACGAAAAATTCTTTGTCAACGGCTATCAGTCGTGGACAACATCGGGCGAGATGTCCGCAGAGGATATCTATCGCGGAACGACTCCGCTCGCAGGTGTCACAAAATATACGAAAGATATGGCGATAACCTCCGGCGACTATGCGTTCACCCGCTATGAGCCGCGCCCGGGCTTTTTCCATAGCTTTACATATACCTATCTCCGCCGCGGCGATGAGTTTGAGCTCTTCGGCTCACTTAGCGAGAGAAACGGCTACACCGTTTTCTATTCGGATATGGAGAAGCATATTTTCTCCGTCGAAAAGGATGTCGAGGGGCTGACTATAAGCGAACCGTATGAGATGTTTGATATCGTCCGCTTTGTCGGCGGCTACGACGAAGTGTTTGACAAATATTTTGCCGCTATGAGTCTACCTGCAAAGAAGCGCGTCGACAGGCTCACGGGCTATACTTCGTGGTATAATTACTTCCAGAAAATAGATGAAAATATAATCCTGCGTGATTTAAAAGGACTTTCAAGGGCGCGCGAGAGCGTCAATATATTCCAGATCGACGACGGCTATGAGCCTTTTGTCGGCGACTGGCTCGACTATAACGGCAGAGACTTCCCCAACGGCATGAAAACCATAGCAGACGCCGTCCACAGAGAGGGCTATCTCGCGGGAATATGGCTTGCGCCGTTCAATGTTCAACGCGGCAAATCGCGCATATTGAAGGAGCATCCCGATTGGCTCATTCGCAATCCCGACGGCAAGCCACAGCTCGGCTGCGTCGCATGGGGCGGCGCGTATACGCTCGATATCTATAACCCCGAGGTGCGCGAGCATCTGAAAAAAGTCTTTGACACCGTATTGGACGACTGGGGCTATGATATGGTGAAGCTTGACTTCCTTTACAGCCAGTGCAGAACTCCGCGCAACAACAAGACCCGCGGAACCATCATGTGCGAGGCGATGGACTTCCTGCGCGAGTGTGTCGGCGATAAGCTCATCCTCGGCTGCGGCGTGCCGCTCGGTCCCGCGTTCGGCGTTGTCGATGCGTGCAGGATAAGCTGCGATGTCGATTTATCTTACGGCGGCAAGTTCTACAACTCCATGTCGATAAACAACGAGCTGCCCAGCGCGCAGAATGCCATAAACAACAGCATGTTCCGCCGCCACCTCAACGGCAGAGCGTTCTTAAATGATCCCGATGTTTTCTTCCTGCGCGACCATAATTTGACTTTTACATGGGAGCAGAAACTGCTGCTCGCGAAGATAAACAACCTCTTCGGGCGCGTGCTCTTCGTATCCGACGATGCCGGGGAATACAGCGAAGCGGAGCTCAAAGTGCTCAAAGAGACTTTCAGAGAATCCGATGCAAAGATTCTCGATGTCAAATGCGTCGGTGCCCGCGCGGACGGAAACTATGAGATAAAATTTATCGAAAACGGCGAAGAAAAGCTGTTGTATTTCAATCTCTTCACAGGCGCGAGCAATATACTCGAAGTCAGATAAACAAATCAATATCAGCACTCTGCATTTTTGCAGGGTGCTTTTTTGTTCTACCCGGGGACAAGGCTTCATATTATTTAGAGAAACGGAGGCGATATCATGCGGGCGGCAGATTCATTTGACAGCGCGGTAGACTTTCTCGATGATCGGCTTCGCACCGCTCTGCTCGGGGTCGACAGCCGTGTCAAAGAGAGCGCATATGAAATTCGCCTGCGCGCCGCGAGACCCGTTGTTATAGTCACGCGCGTAGGCTCGCTGTTTGTTTATAAAAGCGGCAGAACCGGCTCGGTATATTCGCCGGGTGCGCTTGCGGCAACCCCTGCGGAGCTTCAGGCGAGCTTTTCACGCATGTGCGGCTATTCCGTCCATTCTAATTCCGCCGCTGCGGCGAGCGGGTTTATAAGCCTTGCCCACGGACACAGAGCCGGAGTTTGCGGAACGGCAGTTGTGGCGGAGAACGGAGCGGTGAAGTCCTTTCGCGATATCTCGTCCGTGAATCTGCGTATCGCCCATGAAGTCCCGGGCTCATCGGATGAAATATATCCGTCCGTCTTTTCTCATGGCATCGTGTCTGCGATTATCGCGGGGCCTCCGCTCTCGGGCAAAACAACGCTCCTGCGCGACCTCGCACGCAGGCTGTCGGGCGTCTCAGGCGGCAGATATTATCGTGTGGCGATAGTTGACGAGCGCGGGGAGATAGCCGCTTCGAGCGGCGGATGCCCGCAGTGCGATGTCGGCTTCTCCGACGTTCTGACAGGCTATCCGAAAGATGTCGGTATTTTGACAGCGCTCAGAACTCTCTCGCCTCAGATAATCATCTGCGACGAGATAGGCAATCTCTCCGAAACGAAGCGCATCTTGGAGGGTATGAACTCTGGCGTGAATTTTCTCGTCAGTGTCCATGTCGGCAAAGATGAAGACCTGCGTAGCCGTCCCGCCGCGGCGGAGTTGCTTGCGTCCGGTGTGTTCTCGAAGCTCGTCATGCTCGGCGAATTCCCGGGTGAGACGGCTGGAATATATGATCTGAAGGAGCATTTTTATGCGAATGATCGGAGCCGTCCTGACGGCGTCGGCGCTGCTGCTCGCGGGCGGATATGCGGCGCGTATGCTGAGCCTGCGCGTGAGCCTGCTTGAAAAGATATGCATTATGCTGCGCGTTGTGCGGACTCAGCTTGAATGCTGCTGCTGCCCGGTCGGCGATGTGCTCGGGATACTCGGTTCGACCCCGGATTTGAAAGAACTCATGTTTATCCCGGAGTGCATAAAGCTCTGCGATTCCGAGCCGTTTCCGCAGGCGTGGAGCGATTCGCTCTCCGCGCGGAAAAACACAGTCGGCTTGACCTCGTCCGATATCTCGCGGCTTGTCTCTTTCGGCCGCTCGCTCGGCACTACCGCGCTCGAGGGGCAGATAGCAAACTGCGATATGTTCTGCGCCGATTTTGAACTGAGACTATCGGAGGCGCGGGAGAAGAAAAAGAAATATGCAAAAGTTCTGCCGCCTCTCGGCGCGCTCGCGGGCGCAGTCATTGTGATAGCGGCTGTCTGATAAAATCAGGAAAGGAACGGCGTTTGCCGTGCATCGTCTATGGAAGCGGGAATAGTTATAAAAATAGCAATGGTCGGTATAATCGTGGCGGTGCTCAGTCAGGTGTTGTCAAGAGCGGGTCGGGATGATTATGCGCTGATAACCGTGCTGGCGGGCATAGCCGCAGTGCTTATCATGCTGCTGCCGTATCTTTCGCAGCTGCTCGATGCCGTCAACGGTATGCTCGGTGGCTGATATGGCGGAGATAATAAAAACCGCCGCGCTCGCGGTGTCGGTGTGCGTGCTGTGCGCCGTGATAAAGCAGTCCCGCCCGGAGTATGCCCCGATAGTGCAGATAGCGGCAGTCGCGGTGATAGCTACGTCCGCCGTACGCATTTTGCAGAATATAATCTCGCAGCTTGATTTTTTCTCCGGGATGTCGGAGACAGGCGGCGAGTGCATATCCGTGCTGATAAAGGCACTCGGCGTTGCCGTCACGGCGCAGATCGCGGGCGATATCTGCCGCGACAACGGCAATTCCGCCGTGGCGGGCGTGTCCGAGCTTGCGGCAAAGGCGGCGATAATCGCGCTCGCCCTGCCGCTGATAAAGTCTGCGGTCGCGCTCGCAAAAGAACTGATAAATATCTGAGGGACGTCTATGAGATGCTTGAAAGTGATTGCGGCTCTGCTGATGCTGCTCGCGCTCAATACCGCCGTGTGCTTCGCTCTTGAAGAGGAGACGACGGACAATTATTCGTCTTTTTATGACTCGAGCGGAGCGGACAGCCTCGACGATTCTCTGCCCGATGATGTGAAAGACACCATTGACTCGGCGGGGATAGATATATCAAATTGGCAGTCGATGCTCTCACCATCACCTAAAAAAATTATCTCCATGTTCGCCGATATCGCGCGCGGGAGCTTCAAAAAGCCGATAAAAGACATGGTTATAATCGCTGGCGTTGTTGTTCTCGTCGGTCTTATCAAAGGCACTGCCGCCGCCGAAAACCTTTCCGAGCCGCTGAATATAGTCATAGGCTGCGCCGTCGCGATAACCGTCTTCGCCTCGTCCGCCGGAGTTATCTCGCAGGGAATGAGCGCCGTTGAGACAACTTCTGATTTTATGCTCGCACTCATTCCTGTGCTTGCCGGTATAATAACCGCCGCGGGGAATCCCACGCTCGCCCTGACTTACGGATCGTTTGCCATGGCTGCGGCTCAGGCGGCGGCGCAGACGGCAGGGAATATAATAATGCCCCTGTGCGGCGCTTTCTCGGCTTTCGGAGTGTCCGCGTCGCTGAGCCCCGAATTGAAGCTCATAAAGCTCGCGGATATGATAAAAAAGCTGACTATAGGCGTTCTGTCATTTATTGCGGCGGCGTTTTCGGCTGTTCTGGGGCTCAAAAGTCTTCTCGCCGGGAGCGCGGACACCTTGGCTTCAAAAGGCATAAAGCTTGCGCTCAGCTCCGCCGTGCCGATAGTAGGCGGCGCGCTCAGCGACGCCTATTCGTCGATAATCGGCAGCGTATCTCTGCTCAAAAGTACGGTCGGCGTGTTTGGCGTTATCGCCGTTGTGATGATAGACCTGCCCGTCGTTCTTCAGTTGACGGCGAGAATTATTTTGTTGAAGCTCCTCGGCGTGCTCTCTTCGTCCATGGGGGACGACACAACAGGCGAAGTGCTCGACACTCTCTCGTCCGCGCTGACCGTGATAAACGCGGCGGTGATTTTTACGGCGGTTCTCTTTATTATCTCAACGGGGATAGTCATCTCCGTGAAAGCTGGTGCTTAGCATGGAGGAACTGAAAAAATGGGCGCTCGGCGTGTGCACTGCGGCGATATTCTCGTCGGTCATATATGCGCTTGTGCCAAAGGGAAATATGCAGAAAATAATGCGGTGCGTCACTGCGCTGGCGGTCATATGCGCGCTCGTTTTTCCGCTTGCGAGCGCCATAATGAAAACAAATTTTTCTGCATCCTCGCCCGACACAGAGGCTCTGATACCAAGCGAACTAAACAACGAGGTGAACTACCGCCTGACCGCCGCATATGCCCAGCAGATGCAGGACGGCGTGCAGGAAATACTCGCGTCCTACGGCTACCCCGACTGCGAAATAGACCTTTTGACGGATATTGATGAGCAGGGCGGCATATTTATTAAAAAGGCGAATATCATATTGCCGAGCGGGGCAGTGCTGAAAGAAGCGGCAGTCGAGAAACTACAAAACCTGTTGGGGGACGCAGTGATAGATATAAGAACCGGGAGCACAAGCTGATGGATATCAAACACTCATTTGAAAAATTGAAGTCCGTATTCACTTCCGACAAGAAACTTGCCGTGCTCTGCGCGGTCGGCGTGCTCGGCGTGGCACTGCTCATTCTCTCCGAATTTATTCCGTCAGGCGAAAAGAAGGCGGAGAAAAAAGAGAGTGTCACTGCAACGCAGAGTCAGGAGACCTATGCCGAGGACATAGAAAAGCGCCTGACCGAGATAGTCTCTTCTATAGACGGAGCGGGAAAAACGCGCGTTATGGTGACTCTCGAGAGCGGCGCCGAGCAGGTATATGCAAAAAACGAAAAGATAAAGAGCGACACCTCCGGCGGCACGGCTCTCGAAAAAGAAAACTTCTCGGACGAAAAAGAGTATGTTCTCATTGAGAGCGACGGGAACGAGGGCGGAATGATAATAAAACTTATTCAGCCGAAGATCCGCGGCGTTGCGGTCGTCTGCGAGGGCGGCGGCTCTGATGCCGTGCGACAGGAGATAACCCAGGCGATAACCGCCGTTCTCGATATCAGCGCGTCGCGCGTATATATCACGAAAATGTCGGCGTAACAGCGCCGTTCAAATAAAAGAAACCCGAAAGGATTGATATTTATGGTCGTCAGGAAAAGGCAGATAATCGCCGCGGCACTCGTTCTCGCCCTCGGCTCGGCAGTGTTTATAAACTGGTATTACAACCGCCCATCGGTGAAGAGCGCGAACGCGAATCCGTCGGTCGAGGCGGTCGATAACACGGGCGGGAATCTCGGCGATGCGCAGCTTGTCAATTCGTCGGGAGTCTCGGAGAGCGCGGTGGCGACAGGCAAGAGCAGCGATTATTTCGCCTCCGCCAAGCTCAGAAGAAGTTCCGCCCATGACGAAGCGGCGGAGACCCTCAACAAAGTTATAAAGGACAGCTCGTCCGATGCCTCCGCCGTCAAAGAAGCAACCGCGACGCTAAAGGCTCTGTCGAACGCGATAAAGCTCGAGGGTGATATTGAAGCGCTGATAAAAGCGAAAACCGGCGGCGACTGCGTCGTGATAATCAACAATAACTCCGCCGAAGTAATCGTCGCAAAAGGTGCTTTGAACGACACGGTTATCCTCCAGATAAAGGAGATAGTTCTCAAACAGACCGGTTTTTCAGCCGAAAACATAACAATTGTTGAATTAAGTAGTTGAGAATTTTCAAGTTTGTGTTATAATATAGGGCAGAAGGAGGAATGCCCTGTGGAAGAAAACAAAACTGTTGACAATATCGGCAACCTCGTAATATCCGAGGATGTCATTGCATCGATAGCTCTCAATGCCGCCAAGGACGTTGAAGGCGTGAGCAGCTTTGCCGCCAGGACTCCCGACGTACATTCGATCTTCAGGCTCGGAGAGGGCGCGGCGAAGTCCGTGCGCGTCTTGTCGTCGGATAACGATGTCAAGATATATATCCATGTCAATATCGCGCCCGGAACCAAGATTCCGAAGGTCGCGGCGGATATTCAGAAGAATGTCAAGAATGCCGTCCAGAGCATGACCGGAAAGATGGTCTCGAAGGTCAACGTCTCGATAGCCGGTATGGATATCAAGCCCGAAAGCGAAAAGTAAATTTTTCAAGCCCTCTCTTGTGGGAGGGCTCGATTCGGTTTTTATGCCGAGCAATGTTTACCGCCCGAGAGCGGAATTCTGAGGGGAGTACAGGAAAGTTTATGACAAGAAGCCAGTCGAGAGAGCAGGCGTTTGCCCTGCTGTTTGAAAAGTCCTTCAATCCCGAGACGGATATGGACGATATTATATCTCTCAGCCTTGAAAACGAGCTTATAGAGCCGGACGAGTTCGCGTCCATGCTCGCCCAGACTGCGTGGGACAAGCTGTTTTCAATCGATGATATCATCGAAAAATATTCAAAGAACTGGAAGAAGCACAGAATATCCCGCGTCGCTCTGTCCGCTATGCGACTGAGCATCTGCGAGCTTATGTACATACCGGAAGTCCCGGTCGGCACCTCAATAAACGAGGCTGTCGAGCTGTGCAAAAAATACGCTACGGCAGAGGATGCGTCGTTCGTCAACGGTGTTCTCGGCTCTGTGGCGCGCGAAGAAAAGCTTGCCGACAGAAGCGGCTCCGACGCCCCGGAAGGGGAATAAGCCATGGCTGTTTATCTTGGCATAGATACAAGCAACTATACTACATCCGCCGCAGCCTTTGATGATGTGAGCGGATGTGTTTTTCAAAAGAAGATGCTTCTGCCCGTCAAGAGCGGCGAGCGCGGACTGCGTCAGAGCGACGCCGTGTTTCATCATACACAGCAGCTCTGGCAGGTCGTTTCTGCTGTTATCGATGAGTGCGGCAAGCCCGATTTTATCGGCGCGTCATATGCTCCGCGTGATGCAGAGGGCTCGTATATGCCGTGCTTTACCGTCGGACTCAATACCGCGAAGTGCCTCTCATCTGCCCTGGGCGTGCCGCTTTATGAATTCTCGCATCAGGCGGGTCATGTCGCGGCGGCTGTCTATTCGAGCGGGCATACTGAACTTTTTGACCGCGAATTTATCGCGTTCCATGTCTCCGGCGGAACGACCGAGGCGCTCTTGGTGCGCCCCGATGAAGAGAAGCTTCTCAATATTGATATCATCGGCAGAACTCTCGATCTCAACGCGGGACAGGCTGTTGACAGGGTCGGCGTTGCTATGGGACTCAAGTTCCCTGCGGGCGCAGAACTCGAAAAACTGGCGCTCAAAAGCCAAAAAATATTCAAGCCGAAACCCTGCGTCAAGGGCACAGACTGCTGCCTTTCGGGGATTGAAAACAAGTGCCTCGATATGATAAAAAGCGGCGAGGAGCAGTGCGATATCGCGCTCTATTGCCTCGATTCCGTGTCGGCGGCTCTAGAAAAAATGACGAAGAATATACTCGGGAAATACGGCAACCTACCGCTTGTCTTTGCGGGCGGCGTGATGTCCAATTCAATAATACGCCAAAGATTTACAAAGGAGTTCGGCGCATACTTTGCCGAGCCTGCATTCTCGGCGGATAATGCCGCCGGAACGGCATATCTGACTTATCTCAGGGAGCAGAAAAATGCTTGAAACCGTCAGCGTAACAGTAAGTCAACTTAACAGATATATAAAATCCGTTATGGATTCGGACTATAACCTGCGAACGGTGTTCGTCAGCGGGGAGATATCGAATTTTACGAATCATTACCGCACCGGGCATTTCTACATGACCCTCAAGGACGAGAAAGCGGCAGTGCGCGCGGTCATGTTCAAGTATGACAACGAGCGCCTCGGCTTCATGCCCGAAAATGGCATGAAGGTTATCGCCAGGGGTCATGTCAGCGTCTTTGAGCGCGACGGTCAGTATCAGCTCTATATCGAGGATATGCAGCCCGACGGAGCGGGCGCTCTGAGTATTGCCTTTGAACAGCTCAAGAAAAAGCTTGAAGCGGAGGGACTTTTTGCACAGGAGCGCAAACGCCCGATACCGCGCTTCCCGAAGCGTGTCGGTGTTGTCACTTCGCCGACGGGCGCTGCGGTCAGGGACATTATAAATGTCATAACGCGCCGCAGCCCGTCAACGCAGATAATCCTCTGCCCCGTGCAGGTTCAGGGCGCGTCTGCGGCGGGTCAGATATCCGATGCCATAAGGCGGTTCAACGCAGGGCGTTATGCCGATGTGCTCATAGTCGGGCGCGGCGGCGGCTCGGTCGAAGAGCTTTGGGCTTTTAACGAAGAAAAAGTGGCTCGCGCAGTTGCGGCGAGCGATATCCCTGTTATCTCTGCAGTCGGTCACGAGACGGATTTCACTATCTGCGATTTCGCGGCGGATCTTCGCGCGCCGACCCCGTCCGCAGCGGCGGAACTTGCCGTCAGTGACAGGGCGGAACAGCACGCATATATCAATCAACTCGGCAGGCGCTGCGCCTCTGCGCTGGATTCACATATTCGCTTCGGCTGTAATGAAATAAAACGCATCTGTGCAGAACTTTCGGCATACGGACCGATGCAGCAGATAATCTCTCAGCGGCAGACTCTCGATTCGCTCTTTTCCGATATGCAGTCGGCGGCTCTGCAGGCGCATCACAGGGATAAGTTGAACCTTTCAGTCCTCGCGGGCAGGCTCGATGCGCTCAGCCCTCTGAGAATACTCTCGGGCGGCTATGCGGCGGTCGAACGCGGCGGAAAGCTGATATCAAAAACGAATGTCCCCAAAGAGGGCGACGATATAACCGTGACTGCGGCGGATATAAAGCTCACCGCCCGCGTCACTTCATCTGTCGGAAACGGAGGAACAGGCAATGGCTAAGAAAACTTATGAAGATTCAGTCAAAAGACTTGAAGATATAGTTTCCGCTCTCGAGTGCGGCGACGCTTCTCTCGATGAGTCATTGAAGCTCTTTGAAGAGGGGACGAAGCTCGTCTCTTTCTGCAACGAGTATCTCGACAAAGCCCAGACGAAGATAAAAGAACTGTCCGAGCTTGAAAAGGAGAATGAAGATGAGTAAAAAATATACAGCCGACGAGTATATCTCTATGATAAATAACTCGCTCATGGCGTATCTTTCGTCCGAGCCGTCGGGCGCGGGTGAAACAAAAATGCTCGAAGCGATGAGATACAGCGTCGAAAACGGCGGCAAGCGTATCCGCCCGATGCTGACTCTCGAATTTTGCAGGATGTGCGGCGGCAGCGTCGAAGCGGCTCTGCCCCTCGCATGCGCTATCGAGTTTATTCACACATATTCGCTCATCCACGACGATCTGCCCTGCATGGACAACGACGATATGCGCCGCGGCAAGCCGTCGAGCCATATCAAATTCGGCGAGGCAAACGCGCTCCTTGCCGGTGATTCGCTGCTGACTTTCGCATTCCAGACCGCAGGCGAAGCAAAAGATATCCCCGCCGATGCCGTTGCAAAGGCCGTTTCGCTTCTTGCGCGTGCGGCGGGCTGCGCCGGAATGATAGCGGGCCAGGTGCAGGATCTTGAAAACGAGAACAAGACTGTTTCGGTCGATGATCTGCGCAGTGTCGATGTCCTCAAGACGGGCGAGCTTATAAGATGCGCGTGTCAGCTCGGCTGCATCGCCGCCGGAGCCGACGATAAAAAGCTCGAAGCGGCGAGAGTATATGCCGAAAATCTCGGCATAGCGTTCCAGATAGTCGATGATATCCTTGATGTCACGAGCGACGAGGCGACCCTCGGCAAGCCGATAGGCAGCGACGCCGAAAACTGCAAAAACACCTATGTCTCGCTCCTCGGTCTCGAAAAGGCGCAGAAAATAGCCGCGGAGCTTACCGATAAGGCGATAGATGCGCTTAAAGTTTTCGCCGATGAGGCTGAATTTTTGATATCGCTTTCCGAAAAGCTTCTTTCCAGAAATAAGTGACCGTCAATCCATTCTCAGTGAAAGGTTGAAGTCAAATGGCATCTGACAATTACCTTAAAAATATACATTCCCCGGCGGATATAAAAGGCATGAGCTATGCTCAGCTCAACGAACTTGCCGCCGAAATACGCACCGTTCTTATCGACACGGTTTCAAAGAACGGCGGTCATCTCGCGTCCAATCTCGGTGTTGTGGAGCTGACTCTCGCCATGCATAAGGAGTTCGATTCCCCGCGCGATAAGTTTGTCTGGGATGTCGGCCATCAGGCCTATACCCATAAGCTGCTCACAGGCAGATACGAGCGCTTTCACACCCTGCGTCAGGAGGGCGGGCTCTCAGGCTTCTGCCGCCCGGATGAGAGCGAGCATGATATGTTCTACAGCGGCCATTCCAGCACCGCCGCATCGAGTGCGCTCGGACTCTCGACCGCGAACACCATGCGCGGCAGCAAGAATACCGTCGTCGCCGTCGTCGGAGACGGCTCAATGACCGGCGGAATGTTTTATGAGGCGCTCAACAACGCCGGCAGAACGCACGACAGGCTCATAATCGTGCTCAATGATAACGAGATGTCTATCTCCGAAAATGTCGGCTCGATGGCGCGTTATCTCGCCGTCGTCAGAGCAAAACCCGAATATTACCGCATGAAAGCGCACACCGAAAAGCTCCTGAAACATATCCCGCTTATAGGAAACGAGCTCTCGGACGCGGCGTTTGATATAAAGAGCGCATTGAAGCGCATTATCTATTCCGATTCGTGGTTCGAGGATCTCGGACTTCACTATATCGGTCCTATTGATGGGCACAATATCCAGCAGCTCTGCGAAGCGTTTGAGATGGCGAAGAAGTATGACAAACCCGTACTTCTTCATGTCAATACCCTCAAGGGCAAGGGCTATGACTTTGCCGAGCGTTCGCCCGAGCAGTTCCACGGAATCTCGAAGTTTGATATCAACACCGGCGAGCCTCTTTCATCCGGCACGAGCTTTTCGAGCAATTTCGGCGATATCATGTGCCGCTTCGCCTCCTGCGACGACCGCGTCTGCGCCATAACCGCCGCGATGTCCATCGGCACGGGGCTTGAGCGGTTCTCGAATGAATATAAATACAGATTCTTTGATATAGGCATCGCCGAGGAGCACGCCGTGGCGTTCGCGCTCGGTCTTGCAAAGAGCGGATTTATCCCGGTTTTTGCAGTCTATTCCACATTTCTCCAGCGCTGCTTCGATCAGCTTTTGCACGATGCCGCGCTCCAGAAGCAGAAGATGGTCATTGCCATCGACCGAGCCGGATTTGTCGGCGAGGACGGCGAGACGCACCAGGGCGTTTTCGATGTTTCGATGCTCAGAAGCGTGCCGGATATAACCGTCTATTCGCCCTCGTCCTATGAGGGACTCAAACACGCCATGCAGCAGGCGCTCTATTCCGAATCGAAGCTCGTCGCGGTCAGATATCCGCGCGGAGCTCAGCGTGCGATACCAGAGAGCATCAAACCGACCTTTGCCGACTTCGATGTGTTCGGCGACGAGAACGCCGAAAAGGCTATCATAACCTACGGCAGGACTTTTTCAGCCTGCGCGTTCGCATATGAAAAGCTTGTGAATTCCGGCGAATCCGTGAAGCTTATAAAGCTCAACCGCATAATTCCCGTCTGCGAGGGCGCGGTGGAGGCGGCGAAAAATTGCAAGGATGTCTATTTCTTTGAAGAGGGCATACGCCGCGGCGGAGCGGGCGAAGGCTTCCTGTTCGACCTCTCGAAAGCGGGATTCTCCGGGAAATATCATCTCAGAGCTATCGAAAACGGCTTTGTCAAGCAGGCGTCCGTTGAGTCGCTCTTACATAAATACGGCTTTGACGAAGAGGGCGTGCTCTCGTTCGTCACTTCTGCGGAGGATTGGCCGTGGAGGAAAACAGAAAGCGCATAGACGCTCTGATGGTCTCCTCGGGTGTCGCGCCGTCGCGCGAAAAAGCCAAGGAAATGATAAAGAGCGGGAATGTATATTTAAACGGCAAAGTTGTATCTAAAGCTGGACTTTTGGCGAGTGACTGTGATATAATCGAGTATAAAGGCGAGTCGGAACGCTATGTCAGCCGCGGCGGACTGAAACTCGAGAAAGCTGTTGATGTTTTCAAACTCGATTTGAACGGATATTTATGCATCGATATCGGCGCGTCAACGGGCGGATTTACCGACTGTATGCTCCAAAACGGCGCGAAAAAAGTCTACGCAGTCGATTCCGGCAGCGGTCAGCTTTCGCCGAAGCTGAAGTTCGACCCCCGCGTTGTCGATCTCGAAAAGACGAATTTCAGATACATAACGGAAAAAGAGATTCCCGAGCGCGCCGATTTTGCGAGCGCGGATGTCTCGTTTATATCTCTGAAATATATCCTGCCTGCGCTTTCGCCGCTTTTAAAAGACGGCGGCAGTGCCGTCTGCCTTATAAAGCCGCAGTTCGAGGCGGGCAGGGAGAATGTCGGCAAGAAAGGCGTGGTCAAAGATCCGCGCGTGCATATAAAAGTCATCAAAAATGTCTGCTCCTATGCCGTGCAGGCGGGATTTTCGGTGTCGGCTCTCGATTTTTCCCCGGTCAAAGGACCGGAGGGCAATATAGAATACCTCGTATATCTGAAAAAGGACGAAGTGCAGTCCGTTTCGGCACCCGATGTCGCGGGAGTCGTCAGCGCGGCGCACGCCTGTTTCAAAGCGGGAGAATAACTATGATGTTTGCAATAATTCCAAATCTTACTCGTAAAAACGCCGCTCAGGTGACAAGGCTCATCTGTGCGAAGCTCGACGAACTCGGCGCGGCATATTCTCTGTCGCTCAGTACGGAAAATGTGTTTTCCGATACCAAGGCTGAATTTTTGCCTGAAAAAGAGCTGCTCGGCGGCTGCGAGGCGGTCATAACCGTCGGTGGGGACGGAACGATAATCCATTCCGCCAAGAAAGCTGCGGTTTACTCGAAGCCCGTCCTCGGCATCAACGCGGGACGCCTTGCGTTTATGGCGGGTCTCGAGATACACGAGCTCGATCTGCTCGAAAAGCTCATAACCGGCGATTACAGCATGGATAAGCGCATGATGCTCAAAACCACCGCCGCCGACGGTGACAGCGTGCAGAGCGGCTACAGCATGAACGACTCTACCGTGATGCGCCTGTCGAGGCTGAGCAGAATATCCGAGATAAATGTCGATCTCGACGGCAGATATTTCAACCGCTATCTCGGCGATGGACTCATTCTCTCGACTCCGACGGGTTCAACGGCATATTCGCTCTCTGCCGGCGGTCCCGTGGTTGATCCGAAGCTTGAATGTATGATACTCACTCCGATTTGTTCTCATTCGGTTTTCACCCGTTCGCTCGTTCTGGGCGACGACGCGGTGCTGCGCATCTATTCCGATGATGACGGACCGCTCTCCGTTTCGTGCGATGGCGACGAGCCGTTCACAGTCTCGGCGCAGGGGAGCATAACGGTCGAAAAGGCGGACATCTGCGCGAGCTTTATCAGACTCAAGAACGACAGTTTTGTAGATATACTCAACAGAAAAATGATGAAATGGAACAGCAGTTCCCACGATGAACGGGAGGTATAACCTTGAAAAAAAGAAGGCAGGAAGCAATACTCGAAATAATTGAAAAATATGACCTGTCAACCCAGGATGAGCTTCTTCAGAAGCTCAAGGACAGCGGCTTTGACGCCACTCAGGCGACGGTTTCGCGCGATATAAAAGAGCTGCGCCTTGTCAAGACCATGGGCGCAAACGGTCAGTATAAATACGCCGTTACAAAGACCGAGTCGGACGAACTGCTCTCGAAGTTCCGCAGTATATTCGCCCAGTCCGTCGTCTCCGCCGACTATGCGGGCAATACAATTGTTATCCGCTGCTATACCGGCATGGCTCAGGCGGCGTGCGCAGCGTTTGATTCCATGCATTGGGAGGGGCTTGTCGGCACCCTCGCGGGCGATGATACCATATTTGCCCTTTGCAGAAGCGAAAGCTATGCTTCGCAGATGAAAGATTCCATAAAACGACTTATTGAAAAATGAGGTTTGAGCTATGCTTCTCAGTCTGAAAATAGAGAATATAGCAATAATTGAGAGCGCCGATATCGAGTTCGATTCGGGGCTCAATGTCCTTACGGGCGAAACCGGCGCGGGCAAGTCGATCATAATCGATTCTATAAACGCCGTGCTCGGTGAACGCACGTCGCGCGAGCTTATCAGGACCGGCGCGCAGTCCGCGAGCGTTACTGCACTCTTCTCCGGCGTTTCCGCCGACACTGCCGCGCGGCTTAAGGAATATGATATCGAGCCCGACGAGGATGGAAATATACTTCTTCGCCGCACCCTCGGTCTGGACGGCAAAAACACCTGCCGCATAAACGGCGTGCCCTCGAATGTCACCGCGCTCCGACAGGCGGGGCATGAGCTGATAAACATACACGGTCAGCATGACAATCAGGCGCTCATGGCGCCCGAAAAGCACTTCGAGTTCATCGACTGCGTCGCGGACGATGCCGAATTGCTTGAAGAATACAGAGAGAAATTCAGAGAACTCTGTTCGTATATCAGAGAGCGCGACTCCCTCAAAACCGACGAGTCGGAGAAGCTTCGCCGGCTTGATCTGCTCGATTATCAGATAAACGAGCTTGAACAGGCGGATATAAGACCCGGTGAGCGCGACGAACTCAACGAGCGAAAGACGCTTCTACAAAACTGCGAGCGCGTCACGGCATCGCTCAGAGCGGCGTATGATATCCTCCAGGGCGCCGACGACAGCTTCGGCGTGATAAGCGCGATAGGCGACTGCGCCGGGAACGCGGAGGACGCTGCCCGATTCTATAAAGACGTCGAGTCTGCCGCAAAGACTCTTCGCAATGTCGGCTATGAGCTTGAGGACTGCGCGGGAGAACTTCGCTCGGCTATTGAAGATTTCTCCTATGATCCGTCCGAGCTCGAAGAGATCGAAGCGAGACTTGATGAGCTTTTCCGCCTCTCAGTAAAATACGGCTCGACGGAAGATGAAATGCTCTCTTTCCTTGATTCCGCACGCGAAGAACGCAATAAAATAGCCCTCTCGGATGAGCGGGTCAAAGAGCTCGATGCACTCGTCAGCTCGACTAAAGCCGAGGTTCGCGCCCTCGCCGAAAAGCTTACTGCGGCGCGTGAAAAGGCGGCGCGCGAGTTTGAGCGCGGAGTGACCGAACAGCTCGAATTCCTCGATATGCCGTCGGTCAGCTTCAAAGTCAACAGAGAAAAAACACCGTTTACAATAAACGGTGCGGACAATATAGAATTTCTCATCTCCGCAAACGCGGGCGAGACACTAAAGCCCCTCGCGAAAATCGCTTCTGGCGGCGAGCTGTCGCGCATAATGCTCGCGATAAAGAGCGTTATCGCCGGCAGAGACGGACTCGATACGATGATATTCGATGAGATAGACGCGGGGCTCAGCGGCAGAGCGGCGCAGAAAGTCGCCATGAAGCTCAAAGAAGTTTCGCGCGGCAGGCAGGTCATCTGCGTAACCCATTCCGCTCAGATAGCGGCGCAGGCGGACTGCCACATGAGAATCAGCAAATCCGTCTCGGACGGCAAGACATATACAAAGGTCGAACGCCTCGACACAGAGGGCAGAAAATATGAAATAGCAAGGATAACCGGTGGACTCGATGTCACCGAACTTCAGCTCAAATCGGCCGAAGAGATGCTCAGAAATGCCGGGAATCTGTAAAAACATAAAAGGGGAGATAACTTATGTCAGACAAGAAAAAAGAAACGCAGGGTGCTGCCGAAAATCAGAAGCTCAGCACAAAGGAAAATGTTCTTCAGACTGTCAAATTTGCGCTGTTCTCCGCCTCTGCGGGAATTATTCAAATAGCAACATACACCCTGTTTTATGAGGCATGCCATTTCAAAGAGTGGATAGCCTATCTTATTTCGCTTGTTCTCTCCGTGCTCTGGAATTTTACTTTCAACCGCAAATTCACCTTCAAATCTGCGAACAATGTCCCGATAGCCATGCTTAAAGTCGCGGCTTATTACTGTGTGTTCACTCCGCTCTCGACTTGGTTTACGAAGTATGCCACTACCGATCTTATGTGGAACAACTATCTTGTTGAGGCTCTCTGCATGGTGACAAATTTCGTGACAGAGTTCCTGTATGATCGCTTCGTCGTGTTCCGCAATTCCATGAACACCAACGACGTCGCAAAGAAAGACAGAGAAAAAACCGAGCACAAGGCTCAGCAGGATAAATCAAGTGAATTTTCGGAGATATCCCGACTGAAACGGAATTAAACATGACTGAAGAAAAGAAGTGTCCTCTATATAAAAAATGCGGTGGATGCCAGCTGCAGAATCTGAGCTATGCGGAGCAGCTGAAATTCAAACAGCGCAAGGTGGAAAAATTGCTCGGCGAATTCGCCCATGTCGAGCCGATAATCGGCATGGCTGAACCGTATCATTATCGCAACAAGGTACAGGCGGCGTTTGCCACGGCGAGAAACGGGAAGATAATTTCCGGCGTCTATCAGTCCGGCACGCACAGCATAGTCTGCGTCGATTCGTGCCTCACCGAGGACAGAAAAGCGGATGAGATAATCGTCTCGATCCGCAATATGCTGAAAAGTTTCAGAATACAGCCGTATGACGAGCGAAGCGGCGGCGGTACGCTTCGCCATGTTCTCGTCAAGCGCGGATTCAAGACAAATCAGATAATGGTCGTGCTCGTCACATCAGGTCCGATTTTCCCCGCGAAGAACAACTTCGTAAAAGCTCTTCGCAAGGAGCATCCCGACATAACAACGATAGTCCATAACATAAACCCGTATCAGACGAGCCTTGTGCTCGGTGAGCGCGAGAATGTGCTCTACGGCACGGGCAAAATCGAGGACGAGCTCTGCGGGCTGACTTTCAGAATATCTCCGCGCTCGTTTTATCAGATAAACCCGGTGCAGACCGAGGTGCTTTATAACACAGCGATGGAATATGCCGGCATGAGCGGGCGCGAAAAGGTCATCGACGCCTATTGCGGCATCGGCACTATAGGTCTTGTCGCGTCGAAGCGGGCGGGCGAGGTAATAGGCGTTGAGCTCAATCGCGACGCCGTACATGACGCCATAGCCAATGCCAAACGCAACGGGATAAAGAACGTCCGATTCTTCTGCGACGATGCAGGCGAGTTTATGCTCGGCATGGCGCAGGACGGGGAGAAAGCGGACATAGTTTTCATGGATCCGCCGCGCGCAGGAAGCGATGAGTGCTTCCTGTCGTCGCTCGTGACCCTCGCGCCGAAAAAGGTGGTCTATATCTCCTGCAACCCCGAGACCCAGCAGCGCGACCTGCGCTTTCTGACAAAGCGCGGCTATAAAGTCGAAAAAATCCAGCCCGTAGATATGTTCCCGCATACGAATCATGTTGAAACTGTTGCGTTATTGGTCAGGAACATATCAACCAAAGAACACGTTGTTATAGAGGTTAGACCGGAAGAGCTTGAGCTTGGCTCGTTAAAGACTCACGGGACTTACGAAGAGATTAAATCCTACGTTCTTCATAAGCACGGCTTAAAGGTATCAACTCTCAACATTTCACAGGTTAAACGCAAGTGCGGACTCGATGTCGGCGAGGCATATAATAAGCCAAAATCAAAAGATGCCAAAGTTCCAAACTGCCCTCCAGAAAAAGAGAACGCCATTATGGACGCCTTAAAACATTTCAATATGATATGATAATACCCCTCACAGTTGATTCTGTGAGGGATATTTTATTCTGTATAACATCAAATCTTTTTATAATATCACTTATTTTTCTACATATCTTTTTGAATAATGTATACCCGAACATCTGATATTAACCTAACAGTCAGAACTTATTTCAAATACTCCTCCTTATTTAAGGAGACCTTTTGAACAAAGCAAATCTCCGCAGATTGCTCTACGGAGATTTGCTATTACTATAATAATTTGTTAAAATTACTGCTTAATTCTCAGCTTACCCTCAATTTCCTCAACACAACCGGATTCAATTAAATTCTCCACGGCAGAATTCATTGCAGCGGAAATATTTTGTCCTGCTCTGTTAAATCCATAAACTCGTGTCGTCTTTTCTGTTTTTCTTTTTTCGCCACAAAACACCATTATAAAAATGCCAATGAAAACCGTTTGTATAATCTTAGCGAGCAGACCATTTGGATATCCAAACGGTAGCTTGCCCGCTTTGAACCATCTCAGCAAGCAGTGTATTTGGATAGCCACAACTACCAAATACCTCGTTAGGATTATATCCTAAGACCCAAGAAACAATTACAGTCTATCTCCATATGGGAGTGATTTCATATATTTCTCCATCCACTGCCAATCAGGAAGATACCCTTGTTCAGAGTAGCGCTTGCTTTCATCTATAACAGGCAATTTATCCGAATTCCTGACGATTGGCAATTTGATTATTGTGTCCTTGATTCTATCCATCAAAAATGCTCTACCATAGGAATACTTGTATTGTTCTTTGTTGAGAATAGATGTTACATATAATCCTAATGGTTTATTTAACCATTCTGCTCGAACAATAACCATATGATCTCCGGTTATGAAATCTTCGTCTTGATAGAAACAGGTTGCAGTAGTATCGCCGATTGAAATTGCATTTTTATCTTGAATGTAAGTTTTATCTACCGTCGAAATATCTACTAATAACTCGCAACCATTATTTTCTCCAGTTCTTGTAATATATCTTATACTATGTTTTTTGTTATTTGTTTCGATTAGGTCATCTTTGTTCAATGCTTTTGATTTGTTTATGTTAGAAATAAGATTTTCAAAGCGAAATTCCTGCCACTCATTCACGTTAAACAGCAGAACATCATCTGTCTTGTTTTTAGTTGTAAGCGGTTTGTGATGTAGTGATTTAATATAATTTTCCATCCACTGCCAATCAGGGATGTATCCATCTTTTGAATATTTTCGGCTGACATCTACGATAGGTTTACCCTCTTCGTCGGTTTCGATAGGAAGTTTCACAATATCATTCATATACTTGTTTTCGGTCACTTTTCTCCCGTAAGCATATTTAAAACGATTTGCTGTAAGAAGTGTTTGTAAAAAAGTGTACAACTCAACAGTTGCTATATTTTCGTCAAGCAGTAAAATTTTCGCAGAATCACCTACAACACAACCATTAAGTTGAAAAGAAACATAGCCTGCCGAACCACTTCGTGCAACGGTTAAACAAGGCTTTTCTGAAAGCGTATAATTCATTGATTTACAATAATTCAAGTTGATTTTACCAAGAACGCCATTGTTTTCTTCGCCACTTTGAACTACTGTAAAATCACCCTCATTATCTTCTATTTCTTCTTTTGTAATACCTTTTCCATTATGAATTGTAAATATAGATGATACCTTAAATTCTTTCCATTGGCTAATATCAAGATTCATAAATTCTGCCCTCCTTCATTAAGTAAGCAAGGTAGTTGTTCAGAGTTTTTTGGAAATCTTCTTCAGAGAGTTTACTATAATCTGTTTTCATATACGCTTCACATAACCATTCGGATTTTCCGTCAATGGTTGCCGTTGCTGATTTTCCGTCGATAGACTTTTTGTTATTATATAAATTCAACCAATCTTCTTCGATAACCTTCCATTTTGAATTATTATTCTCGTCAAACTGCTCGATTCTACCAAGATTCTTCTTCTTTTTAAAACCATCCTCTTTGCAGTATCCGAAGAAAGTTTCATTAACTGTGCCATCCGATTTTTTATGTGGTTTACCTAACGTAAATAGCATGCAGCAAGCCGAAGCAGATGCACCTGGATAGAAGATTTCATTAGGAAGTGTAAATACTGCTTCAAGCGTGTTATTTTTTAGCATTTCAATCTTTTCATTTTCAATAATTTTACTTGTCCCAATAGCGGCAGACACCGGAAGCAGAACTGCAAGTTTTACAGTTTTTCTTTGCTCGTCATTGTTTTCTCTTTCTTTATTGATTTCTGCAATGACATCAGAAAGATAATGAATAAACACTAATCCCTTTGTTGGATCTTCCTTACCGTCTTTTGCTTTACCCCAATTCTTTTTATATCTTTCAGGAATACCGATAGGTTTGGCATTATAAGGTGGATTCATTAAAACAATGTCAGGGTTAGCAGTTTTAATAAACGCCTTACAATCAAAACAGCTTCCGAACTTAATGTTAGAATTTCCGTCACCATGAATAAGCATGTTGGTTGTGGATAGGCCGTAAGCTTTTTCTTCAACTTCTATGCCATATATATGCTCTTTTTTTACAATGTCTTGTAATGCCTTTGCTTCATCTTCGGTTTTATCACGACTGCAATCAGCTAATTCTTTAACCATAGCTTGCACCAAAAAAGAACCACTACCGCAAGTTATATCAAGCACACGTTTTGTTCTGTCTACTTCGGTTAATCTGCACATAAATTCTGTTATATGGTCAGGGGTAAATGCTTGATTTTTGTCGGCCTTGCCAGTGTATTTATTAAATGCAATGAAGAACAAATTCAAAATATCTTGTCCCTCAGAACTGTTTGTATCAATATACTGATAAATATCCATAAGGATTGTATCTAAAATTTTAATCCAATGGGTTATTTTCAGCTTTTTAACTTTTTGGTCGTTTAGAACATTCTTCTGGAGCAATTCAATTTTCTTTGTTTTATTATCAGAGCCGTCAAGCAAACTATCCAAAGTTGATTCTATTGCTGCACAAAGTTGATTCCCGTCCATTACAGACCAATGGGCATCAAGCGCTTTCTTTAATTCTTCATCGATTTTCTTTGCACCAAATTTTTCAACTAACTTTTTAAGATATAAAAGTGTTGTTCCGACAAACTGACTGCGAAGCCTTTCGTCAATATCCATTTTATGAAGAAGTTCATTCAAATCATAAGTGTTTTTCAACACCTTTTCTCTGTCATTTTGTTTGCTTGCATCAAACAAACCAACGTAATGTTCCATTTTATCAAGAACAGTTTCGTTAGTTAAAATGTGTTCATCATCGACAGCAGATTTCCAAACCTTGATTTTATTATTATTTGTATTCGCAAGAATAGCAATAATTTTCTTTCCGTAATGTAAAGCACGTTCTTGTTGAAGATATTCATTAAGTTGTGCTTCATCCGATTTTTTGAACAACTGCTTTGTTTCAACAAGAACGACTATATCTTCTTTTTCAAAGCGTATATCAAGTTTGAAGTGGGATATACTGCGACCCAAAGCATTTTCAAGATTTGCCCTTGAGCCTGCCTCCTGAATATAGCTATACTCGCCACCTTCAATATTTGATGTCATATATGTATTTCCAATGCGTTCAATCATATCGTGTCTTGTCATTGGGTTTTACCTCCGGCTTCCTTTTCTTTCAAATATTTTTCTGCTGCTGCATTAAACAAGTCAGCCATACTATGCATATCTTTATCATAAACAATGGTAGCTTTTAATTTGTTAAATATTTCAGGGTCCATTCGGAATTGGACTTGTCTTGTTCGATTCGCTTTATTCTCTTTAATCAAACATTGCACCTCCAAATGATATCATTAAATCTTGATATAATGATATCATTTTTGCTATTGAAAGTCAAGACTCCTTTATCGAAAGGTTTAAAAAATTTTCTGCGTCGTAAATAGATGTAACCCTCTTAGGTTAAAAATACTCGGAAAAAGATATAATGCTTTTTGACCTTTCCATTTTGCCACAAAGGATTCCAAAATGAAACACGGATGGTTATCTATGCATACCTCGCCTTGGTTGCTTTTGATGCAGTGAGTCTGTTATTTCTTTTAATCCTCTTTTTAGTGGCTCAGGCATATTGTGTTTCTCGATAAAGTCAGATACCTTATTGATAACAGCTTTAAGAAGTTTGTTTTCATTTTTAAGTGAATTGTTTTCCTTCTCCAATTGGGCATTTTCGATGGTTAATTCTAAATTGCTTTTATTATCAGTTAGATAGACCGCGGCTGCAAGTATCATAAAATATTCAGCGATGAAAATTTGGGCTTTAAAGCGCGGTATGCGACCAGAGAGCGGGCATATATACTCGTTTCCGGCAGCGTCAGCACAAGAAGCGGCGGCGAAAAGCTCAAATCAATTTTGCTCGAAATATCGGAAAACGGAATCGATGCAAAGACGGAATTTGATTGTGGCTTTTATCTCGTTTTCAATATGATTGTAAAGAATGGCAAAATGATTCTCGGCGCAGATAAGGCGGTCGTTGTTTTTGACCTGCAAACGAAAGAGATAAACGCTTATACGCCGCTCAGCGTCGAAGCGGAGAAACATATAATCGGAATAAGCCCTATAAATTTGGCGGATGACCGCACTTTTTAAAAACAATGCCTACTGATTTAGGATAATTTACTTTTTTTGCCCTCAGGCATTGATTTTCAAAAAAATCTGTGCTACTTTAAGGCTGTACAGTTGTCTTGGCTGTGCGGCTTTATCTATTTTGATAGGAGGATCAAAATGAAAAGGTTTATAAGCAGGGCGGTCGCAGTGATTCTCACATGTGTGCTGGCTTTCGGCTCCGCGGTCTGCTTCGCCGCGGACAGCACCGAGAGTGCAGGCGCAAAGAAGTATTACGATTACGGTACATATGTGCTTTTGGGCGACAGCGTCGCCAGCGGTCACAACGACCTTGTATATGTGGATTCGGAGTTCAAGCGCGTTGAAAATTCATACGGCGCGTATGTTGCCGATGCTCTCGGAGTGAATTATGTTCCGATGGCTTGCCCCGGATTCAGGACGATAGATATCCGCTATATGCTCGAGGACGATTACCCGGGCGACGATTATCTTTTCCACGATTCTCATAACCCCGAGGTCATGAAAACGAGGATTCCCGAGTATCGCCGCGCAATTTCGCAGGCGGGTCTTATTACCCTCGGTGTCGGCGGAAACGATTTCGGCACTTATCTCACATGGGTCATCGCCGATATTCTCGAAAAAGAGGGCACTTGCAGCAAATATGTCAAGGCTCTGCGCGATCTTCTCAAGGAGAACGGCATAGTCAACGATAAGCTCGACAAAATAGTTGAGCTCGCTAAGATTACCGACGCAATGCCCGAGCTTATCAGAGTTCTCCCGCGTGCGCTTAAATACGGGGTCGAAAACTTCTTTGAGAACTGGAACCATGTCATTGAGGATATATATGCTCTGAATCCCGATGTTCAGCTTTTGGTTATCGGAATGTTCGATACGAGCGTCAAGAGCGACGACGGAGCGACAGACACCGAGGAGAGCAAGGATGACAGCCAGAGCATCAATCTCGGACAAATGGTCGTCGATATAGCGAACAAGCCGATGAAAGAGGGAGCCGAGAAATACGGCTATATCTTTGTCGATACAACGGGCACGACCTGCGACACATACCATCCGAACGCAGCGGGTCACAGACATATCGCCGACAGAATCCTTGACGCTCTGCCCGATGCAAACTTCCCGTTTGCGGATGTCGCGCCCGATTCGGAGTATTACGATGCAATCGAGTTTATGTACAGAAAAGGCTACATGGTGGGCACTTCCGAGACGCAGTTCAGCCCCGATTCCGCGCTGACAAAGGCAGCTCTCGTTCAGGCTCTTTACAGCATGGCCGGCTCACCCGATGTCAATACCGAGAACATTTCATTTGCCGATCTCGACAGCTCGGATCCTGCGTTTAAAGCCGCAGTGTGGGCTGTCAGCAACGGAATAGTCAAAGCGTCCGACGGCAAATTTGAGCCGGACAGCGAGATAAGCGTCGCCGACTTCGGTCTTGCGATGATTCGCTTCTCCGCAAAGGTCGATTTCAACCTGAAGAGGGTAGTAAAGACCGTTTCAATGTCGTTCAATCTTGCTCTTGAGAACAAGTTTATGATTATCAAAAGATCTATAACCCGTGCCCAGGCTGCGCAGAAGCTCGCCGGATATCGATATTATTGATAGAAGCAGGGTAACATAAATAAAACAAAGCGGAGAACTCGAAAGGGTTCTCCGCTTTTGTGATATATAATTGTTATCCCCTCGCTGCTTTCGGGCAGAGAGGGGATAGCTGTTTTTTACAAATCAATTGCGGTGGTTGTTTATGACCAATCTCACTATCTGCTTTTCTTCATCATTCAAGAATCTATATCCGGATATAACAAGATGTTCGTCATGCGTCAGCACAATGCTCTCTGCGCCGTCCATGCTTTCCGTTCGCCCGACAAGATAGTCCACTGTTGTTGAAAAATAATCTGCTATCTTTATCAGCGTTGATATATCGGGCTCTACATTTTGATTTTCATATTTATTTATGGATTGTTGGCTGACCCCCACAACATTGGCAAGTTGTTGCTGGCTTATACCGTGAAAATTACGGAGTTTTTTGAGATTCTTTATCATTTGCATCACCCATAATAATTTTAACAACGATTCGGAGTAAAATAAAAAACTTATTATTAGTTATTGACAACAACCCAAGGTTGTTATATAATGGCTGTGGTAGGTTTAATAACAATGAATAAATAAGGAGGAAATTAAGTGTATTGTAAAAATTGCGGACAGGAATTAAGTGCAGATGCGAAGTTCTGTACTGGTTGCGGAAAGACAGTTGGAAAAATAGAATCAGAGGTTAAACCTGCAGTATCAGAACGAGCAGAAGAAAATCGAACTTCATTTGAAACTATAGAAGAACATAAATCCGAAAATGCCGAAATTAAAAACGATGAAACTCAAGAACGCCCGGACTGCGCCTCTAAGGAGCAAGAACAAGCTGTCAGATCTGCAGAAGCAGAACATACTGCGTCAGAAAAGATTCTTTTGACAACAACGGCAGGCTATGGGTTTAGGACTGGAACGCTTAATCTATACAACGATAGATTAGAGTTTGTCTGTTCTCAGGGAACATTCACATACCCAATAAACAAAATTAAAAAAGTTAGAAAATCGTTTGGATGTTTAGAAGTAACTACTCTTGATGGTAAGACACCTTCGTTTGGATATGATGGAGACATAGTAGACCAATGGGTTGCAAAAATAATACGGATGATTCCCGAAGATAACTTAAACATGTCGTCTGTGAACGACGGAACACACGCAGCAACAAACAACGCAGATGTATCTCAGCAAATATCAAGTATAAAACAAGTTGGAGGCGAAAAAATAAAAGAGGTCGTTGGCAACTATAAAAACCTCCAAAAACTACCCAAACTTAAAAGATTCCTTTATATTACGATTCCAATAATTATTGCCACTATCATAGTATTTATTGGGATTGTCAAATTTGACGAAGCGCCAAGCGACGGATTTTATATAGCGGCTGCTAAACAGGTGGTTAGTGAAAATCTTCGTTCTCCTTCCACTGCACAATTTTCAGATGTGGAAATTGTTGATAAAGATGAATATGGTCGAGCAGTAATAACAATGACTGTGGATGCACAAAATGGATTTGGAGCTTACATTAGAAATAAGTATGCTGTAATTATCTATGATGTTAATACAAGTGAAAACACATTTAGGTATATATATCCTCAAAGTTATTCCTCTGATTCTTTTGAAAAATCTGTTGTTTCAAATTTAAAGAAAAACGCAAACTGGGGTGAACCTTTAGATTCGGATTAATTACTTTGTCTGAGAAAAAGACAAAGATATATGTAATTGCGGTGTGGAAAACTTGTCATGGACAACAGATCGGCATTTGACGAACTTGAAATGAATTGCAGAACTGTCAAGGATAAGTCGGAATTATAAGTATTTACAATATAAAGAATACCTGTCCGCAGATACATAGCTCCCGCGGACAGGTATTCTTATTCGCCGCTCCCGATATTTTCTCCGCGATTTACGGCTAAAACATTGACATCGGGGAAAATTAAGAGTAGAATATTTGAGTAAATATTTTTGGCTGTGAAGAGCAGAGCCGTTTATTCCGCTCGCAGAGAGGCGCGCCGGCATTATGCCGCTGTGAGGTGCGCCGTGTCAGGAAGTACGGCAGCCGGCTCGGAGCCTCCCGCGTTGAACGGGCGTAGCCTGCGTTAAGGGCAGCAGAGGGGTGCAGTTTTGTGCAATCCGGGTGGTACCGCGGTTTCGGCCGTCCCGGGCAGAACGGCATCTATTTTTATTTTTTAAGGAGTTGTTTATCATGGAATGGACGGGACTCAATGAACTCAGAGAGAAGTATCTGAGCTTTTTCGAGAGCAAGGGCCATCTTCGTCTGCCGAGCTTTTCGCTCGTGCCTCAGGGAGATAAGAGCCTGCTTCTCATCAACGCCGGCATGGCACCGCTCAAGAAATATTTCACAGGTGAGCTGACACCGCCGAGAACCCGCGTCACAACCTGCCAGAAGTGTATCAGAACGCCCGATATTGAGCGCGTCGGAATCACCGCGCGCCACGGCACTTTCTTCGAGATGCTCGGCAATTTCTCATTCGGCGATTACTTCAAGCATGAGGCGACCGCCTGGGCGTGGGAGTTCTGTACGAAGGTGCTCGAGATGCCCGCAGATAAAATATATATCAGCGTCTATCAGGACGATGACGAGGCATATGACATCTGGACAAAGGAGCTCGGCGTTTCGCCCGACCATATGGTTCGCCTCGGCAAAGAGGATAACTTCTGGGAGCACGGCGCAGGCCCCTGCGGTCCCTGCTCGGAGCTCTATTTCGACCGCGGCGAGAAGTACGGCTGCGGTTCTCCGACCTGCGGAGTCGGATGCGACTGCGACAGGTATGTTGAGTTCTGGAACCTCGTTTTCACCCAGTTTGATAACGACGGCAACAATAACTATACCCGCCTCAAGAGCTGCAATATCGATACCGGTATGGGTCTTGAGCGCCTCGCCTGCATCATGCAGGGCGTGGACAACCTCTTCGAGGTCGACACCGTCCAGAACATCATGAAGCACATCATGCAGATAGCGGGCGTCAAGTATCACGAGGATGAGAAAAAGGATGTCTCCCTGCGTGTTATCACCGACCATATCAGAAGCACCACTTTCATGATCGGCGACGGCGTTATGCCTTCAAACGAGGGCAGAGGATATGTCCTTCGCCGCCTGCTCAGAAGAGCGGCTCGCCACGGCAGACTCTTAGGTATCGACGGCACTTTCCTCTACAAAGTGTGCGAGACCGTTATCAAAGAGAATGCAACAGCCTATCCGAACCTCGTCGAGAAGCATGACCTTATTGTAAAGGTCATCAAAGCTGAGGAGGAGAGCTTCAATAAGACTATAGACACAGGTCTCAATCTGCTTGAGAATATTATCGCTCAGAGCGATTCCAAGGTGCTCAGCGGCGCAGATGCTTTCAAGCTTCAGGATACTTTCGGCTTCCCGATAGACCTGACAAAAGAGCTGCTCGAAGAGCGCGGAATGAGCGTTGATATCGACGAGTATGACCGCCTCTATGCTCAGAGCAGAGCGGCGGCGCGTGCGGCGCGCAAGGATGCCGGAGCTCAGGCGTGGAAGGACAGCAACGTTTCGTTCAAGGATGTCGGAGCCACCGAGTTTGTCGGCTATACCGATTATTCCTGCGACGCCGAGATAAAGGCGATAGTCACAAACGGCGAGCGTGACGAGTTCGCAACCGCGGACTCCGAGGTGGTTGTTGTGCTCGACAAGACCCCGTTCTATGGCGAGAGCGGCGGACAGGCGGGCGACACCGGCGTTATCAAGACCGATAATGCAACCCTCGAGGTTACCGCAACAGGCAAGACTCCCGACGGCGTTGTGCTCCACATTGCAAGATTTATAAGCGGCGACAGCATCGCTCTCGGCGATAAAGTCCACGCTCAGATAGATGTCGAAAAGCGCGAGGCGACCCGCCGCAACCACACTGCGGCTCATCTGCTCCAGGCGGCTCTGAGAAAGCACCTCGGCAGCCATGTTGAGCAGGCAGGACAGCTTGTCAACAGCGAGGAGATGCGATTCGACTTCACTCATTTCTCCGCTCTCTCGGGCGATGAGCTCAAGGCGATAGAGCGCGAGGTCAACGAGGTTATCCTCAAGGGTATTCCGGTCGAGACACGCGAGATGCCCATTGAAGAGGCGAAGAAGCTCGGCGCAATGGCTCTGTTCGGCGAGAAGTACGGCGATGTCGTGCGCGTTGTCAGCGCGGGCGATTTCTCCGTTGAGCTGTGCGGCGGCACCCATGCGGACAATACCGCAAAGCTCGGTCTGTTCAAGATCGTGTCCGAGTCCTCAGTTGCCGCGGGAATCAGACGTATAACCGCCGTCACCGGCTTCGGCGTGCTCAAGCATATAGAAAACGATGAGCGCATCATGCAGTCTGCAGCGGCGGCGATGAAGCTCGGCAATGTCGCGGAGCTTGACAAGCGTGCGGCGACCCTCGCTGCCGAAGTAAAGGCAAAGGACAGAGAGCTTGCGGAGCTTCGCAGCGAGATATCCGCTCTCAAGGCGGGCAGCCTTATGGACAGCGCAAGACAGGTCGGCGGAGTCAGACTCATCACCGCCGAGGTCGAAGTTTCCAATCCCGGTGAGCTTCGCTCGATGTGCGACACCGCCCGTGATAACGGCGCAGATATCGTCGCAGTCTTTGCTGGCGTCAACAAAGAAAAGGGCACTCTGAACTTCGCCTGCGCCTGCGGTGCCGATGCGATAAAACTCGGCGCTCACGCCGGCAATATAGTTCGTGAGACCGCCAAGATAGCGGGCGGTTCCGGCGGCGGTAAGCCCGACAGCGCAATGGCGGGCGCCAAGGACGCCTCCAAGGCGGACGAGGCTCTTGCGGCGGTTGACTCTATCGTCAGTGCCATGTTAAAATAAAATCATAGCTCCGCCGGTCTTTCCCGGCCGGCGGAATAAGCAATTGCAATACGGAGGTTTTCTGAAAATGGATGACTGTATTTTTTGCAAAATAATCAAGGGCGAGATACCCTCAAAAAAAGTCTATGAGGACGACGATGTTCTCGCGTTCTATGACCTCGAGCCGCAGGCTCCGTTCCATATTCTCATTATCCCAAAGCAGCATATAAAGAGTGCTGCCGAGATAACCCCGGAGAACAGCGCGGTCGTCTCCAAAGTATTCGAGGCGGCGGCGAAGATAGCCAAGCAGTTCGATCTCAAGGACGGCTTCAGAATCGTCAACAACTGCGGCGACTGTGCGGGTCAGACCGTCAAACACCTGCACTTCCATATGCTCGGCGGCAGAGATTTCGACTGGCCGGCAGGCTGATAAAAAAGACCATATTAATATTCAGGAGATGTTTATTTTGGCAAAGACCTATACAATGGAAATCGCAGGCGTGAAGAGAGAGCTTCCTCTCTGCCCGGTCAGCGACAAGCTCGATATCGCGGCATTCATCCTTTTTGGTGATGTCGAAGTCACCGTTAAAGCGGCGGAAGAGCTGCTCAAGAAGTGCCCTGAGTTCGATTATATTCTCACTCCCGAGGCGAAGAGCATCCCGCTTGCCTATGAGATGTCCAGACAGAGCGGCAAGAAATATTTTGTTGCCCGCAAGAAGCCGAAGGTCTATATGACTGACCCCGTCTGTGTCAGCGTGCGTTCGATAACCACCGATGCAGAGCAGACCCTCCTTCTCGGCAGAGAGGACGGAGATCAGCTTCGCGGCAAGAAAGTACTTATCGTTGACGATGTTATCAGCACCGGTGAATCCCTCGCGGCAGTCGTTGCCCTCGCCGATAAGTTCGAAGCGAACATAGTCGCCAAGGCGGCAGTCCTCGCAGAAGGCGACGCGGCGGAGCGCGACGATATCGTGTTCCTCGAGAAGCTTCCTCTTTTCTTCAAATAATCGGAGAACTCGAGAAATGGCGCGCCCGTTCACGGTTATCGGTTTTACAATGTTTTTTACGCTGGCTCTTGTTTTTGAACTCGGTCAGAAGGCGGCAGTCGTTATCCTTTCGGCAGCAGCTGCCGCCTTTATCTTTTCTCTGTTCTTCAAGAGCGTTCGGCGTGACTTTGTAATCCCGACTGCGTGTATAACGGCGGTCGTTGCAGTACTTTTGTCTTTTGCCGCTGCACTTGTTCCGAACGAAGCATCGGAGAATTTTAACGACAGCGTGCATACCGTGAAAGCGAGCGTTGTCTCGCTCGAGGAACAGAGCGGCGAAAGATATTATACAGAGCTTAAAACTTCCGAGATAGACGGCGAAGAATATAAGCTGAACATACGCCTTTCTTCAAAATCGCGCCTTGGTTTCAAGCCGTATGATACTGTCGAGGGCGATTTGCAGCTCTACGATATCGGCAAGACCTGCGACGCGAGAAACTACTATCTGTCCGAAAATATCTTTATGGGCGGATACGCAAGGGGCGATATAAATATATCTCAGCCGGAGCGCAGGCCGATAGGCTATTATCCGCTCGCGATGCGCGCTTATATCAAAAACACGGTTTCGCGTCTTATCCCCGGCGAACGCGGGGCGCTTGCAACGGCACTTCTGATAGGCGACAAATCAGATCTGCCGAAGAGTGTTTCGGATTCGTTCTCGTCCGCGGGAATATCGCATCTGATAGCCGTTTCGGGTCTGCACCTCTCAATCTGGTGTCTGTTCATTCTGAAAATTTTCGATGTTTTCAGGCTCAGACGCAGAGCGGGAGCAATTATTTCGGCGGCGTTTGTTATAGTTTTTATGGCGGTCTCGGGCTTCACATATTCCGTCATGCGTGCAGGCTTCATGATGCTCGTTATGCTCCTCGGAACGCTGCTTTCTAGGCAGGCGGATTCACTCAATTCCCTCGGCATCGCGCTTGTTATTCTGTGCTTTGCCAATCCGTATTGCGTGATGAGCCTCGGACTGCGCCTCTCGTTCCTCTCGACTCTCGGAATAATTGTCGGCTACGGCAATATCGATTTTCCTCTGAATCCGTATATCGCGCGCGTCAGAAATAAATATGCAAGGCGCGTCTGCGAGTTTATCTTCGGCTCCGTCCGAAGCACCGTGCTCGCCTGTGCGTTCACTCTGCCTGTTATGATACTCGATCTCGGCAAAGTGTCACTTATCGCGATCCCGGCGAATCTTGTTTCCAATCTTCCCGCATCAGCGTGTATGATCCTCTCGGGGCTTACCGCTCTCACCGCGAAGTTTTCATTTTTGCGCGTGATAACGGCCGGTCTTGCAGAACTGTCCGGCGTGTGCGCGTCTTTTCTTATCAATTCATCGAAGTCGCTCGCGGCGGTTCCTCATTCGTCTTTGAACGCCTCGACATTTCTGTTTCCACTGTGGCTTGTTTTGATTTTTATCGTCCTTGCGGCGGCTGCGCTTATCTATAAATTTTCGGGGCGCAATACCGTCCGCGCAGCAGTTTTGATATGCACGCTCACCTTTGCGGGCGTGTGCGTCGGATCTTCTGCACTTTCCCGCGCGGCAACCGTCATAACCGTGGCAGATGTCGGCAACGGCTCTGCTGTTGTCGTCAGCTCCGGCGGCAAAACCGCTTTGCTCGGCTGCGGAGGGGACAGCTACTATGCCCTCTCAAATATAGAGTCCGCAATGGACAGCGTCGGCGCGGATAATCTTGATTTTCTTCTTATCCCGCGCGTATCTGAGGGCGAAAGTTCACTCGCGCTCGATGTTATCGACACTTTTTCGCCCGAGTATATTCTTGCCGGCGAGACTGATGCCGACCTCAATGAAATACTTAAAACAGAAAATTATAACCTCGCGCCTGCCGCGGATATAAACATCGGCGGCGCAGAATTAAAATATAAAACAACGAATAAAACGAGCACGGCGGTGCTCGGCATGAGCGGCGCTGATGCGGTCATTGTTTTCAGACCGTCTTATGCACCGGAGACAAAAGGGAATATTCTTGTTTTGCGGGAGAATCTGCCACATGGCATTTTTTCGGAAAACTATAATTTGACCGTGCTATCGGCGGATGCCGACAGAGCGCCTACGGTCATGGGAAAATTGCTGTCCCTCGGCGCGGACGCGTACGCGACGGGAGGGCAGGGGAACATCAGAATCACGGTGTTCCCGTCGGGCAGAATCTTGACGGAAAGGATGGACTGAATGGCTGCTATCGGCGAAAAAGAGATAAAAGCGCTTATCAGAAGCGGAGATATCGGCGGCGCGTTCCTGCTTTTTGGAACGGAGAGCTATCTCAAGGAATTTTATTCCTCAAAGTTAAAAGACAAAGCCGTCAGCCCGGACTTTGCGGATTTCAACTATCATTTCTTCGACGGTGCGTCGTGTACCCTCGAGGATATCGAGCAGGCGGTCGAGGCTTTTCCGATGATGAGCAGCAACACCTGCGTGTTCGTCAAGGATATGGCTGTCGATTCGCTCGACGAGGATTCTTATGAAAAGCTCGAAAAAATAGTCGGCGATGTCCCGGATTACTGCACGCTGATTTTCTATATCGGCAAGGCAGATTCGCTCAAAAAGACCGCAAAAGCCAAAAAGGCAGTCTCGCTCTTTACAAAATGCGGCAATGCGGTCGAGCTCAACAAAAAGACCGCTTATGAGCTTGCCAAAATGCTCGTCGGCGCGGCGCAGAAGCGCGATTCTTCGCTCAGCCAGCGAAACGCCGAATATCTTGTTTCCTGCGTCGGGGACGATATGGTTACTCTTTTAAATGAAATCGACAAGCTCTCGGCATATGCCGAGAGACGCGAGATAACCCGCGCGGACATCGACCTGATGTGCGTCAAGACTATCGAGGCGAATGCATTCGACCTGACTAAATATATAATCTCGGATAATTTCGACAAGGCGTATGAAACGCTCAATATGCTCTTCGCCCAGCGTGCAGATGTTATGATGATAATGGGCGCGGTGATATCCGTCTTTGTCGATATCTATCGTGTCAAGGTCAGCGTATCTGCGGGCTACAGAGACACTCAGCCGGCGGAGATATTCTCAAACTACCGCGGCCGCGAGTTCAAATTGACAAAAGTTTCGCGCCAGGCGTCGGCTCTGAGCGTGCGCGTTTTGCGTCAGTGTCTCGATGAACTGCACAGAGCCGATACACTGCTCAAGAGCTCTGCCGTTGATAACAGGATAGTTATGGAGGAACTGCTTGTCAAGCTGTTTGTGGCGATACAGTCACGAAAATAAACGCCGGATGGTGTTGATGGTAAAATGATAAAGATAAAACAGGCGGTCATCGTCGAGGGAAAGTATGATAAAATAAAACTCTCCACAGTCCTCGATACCGTTATAATACAGACCGACGGCTTCGGCATTTTCAAGGACAAAGAGAAGCAGAAGCTGATAAAACGCCTCGCTCAGACACGCGGCATAGTCATATTGACCGACAGCGACTCGGCGGGCTTCAAAATCCGTTCGTTTATCGGTGGAAGCGTTCCGAAAGACAGCGTCATTCACGCCTATATTCCCGACGTGTTCGGCAAAGAGCGCAGAAAGGACGCGCCGTCTAAAGAGGGCAAATTAGGGGTCGAGGGAATCGATACTGAGATCTTGCTTGAAGCGCTCAACCGCGCCGGAGTCACCTGCGAGAGTACGCAGGAAAAGAGCCGAGCTGTAACCGTTGCCGACCTCTACGAAGCCGGGCTCAGCGGAAAAGCGGATTCGGCGGCTCTGCGCAAAAAGTTCCTGCGCAGTCTGTCGCTTCCCGAGCGCCTTTCAACAAGCGCGCTCGTCGATATGATAAATATTTTCATGACATACGATGAATTTCAGGAAAGTATAAGAAAATTTTCACTCAGCGGAGATGATAATCAATGATAAGAATAGGCAGCGGATATGATGTTCATAAGCTTGTCGAGGGGCGTAAGCTCATAATCGGCGGCGTTGATATACCCCATACCATGGGACTTCTTGGCCATTCGGATGCCGATGTCCTGCTCCACAGCATCAGCGATGCGCTGCTCGGCGCGGCGGCAATGGGGGATATAGGCTGCCTGTTCCCGGACAACGATGAAAAATACAAGGGCGCGGACAGTCTCGAACTCCTGCGCGAAGTCGTGCGCGTTATCGGCGCTCAGGGCTGGCACATAGTCAATATCGACTCAACCGTTGCCGCCCAGGCTCCGAAGCTGCGCCCGTATATAGATGAAATGCGCCGCAACATAGCCGACGCCTGCTCACTCGATGTCTCATGCGTCAGCGTCAAGGCGACCACCGAAGAGGGGCTCGGCTTTACGGGACGCCGCGAGGGCATAAGTGCCTCCGCCGTCTGCCTTATTGAGAAGTAATTTGATTTCAGGCGCGTTTTATGGTATTATAGGAATTGAAGAGAGGTATGCCTATGTTTACTGAAAAGATCGCATCTCTCTGGGATCAGCTGAAGGTCGTATTCTCCGACTTCGCCTTCACGGATTTCCTGGATATCTGCCTCGTTGCGTTCATTCTTTATAGTGTTATCAAGCTCATCCGTGAGACAAAGGCCATTCAGCTTGCAAAGGGTCTTCTGCTTTTCGGCGTGGCTTATCTTGCCATTTACATGCTCGATATGCAGGCGAGTGAGTTCATATTCAAAAAAGTCTTCGGCGAGATAATTATAGTCCTCGTCATCCTCTTCCAGCCCGAGCTGCGCCATATGCTCGAATCCGTCGGCAGACGCAGCATAACAAAGCTCAATCTTTTCGGCGTGCGCGATGAGGAGACGGAGCGCAATCAGAAGATAAAGGATTCGATCTACGCCGTGTGCAAGGCGTGTCAGAGCATGAGCGAGAGCAAGACAGGCTCTCTTATCGTCTTTGAGCATGATACGCTCCTCGGTGATATCATAAAGAGCGGAACCCCCGTCGATGCGATAGTCTCGCGTGAGCTGATAGGCAATATTTTCTATCACGGCGCGCCGCTCCATGACGGAGCCGCAGTTATCCGCGACGGCAGGGTAGTTGCCGCAGGCTGTGTCCTGCCGCTGACTCAGAAAGAGAATCTCGATACCCAGCTCGGAACCCGCCACAGAGCCGCCATAGGTATGAGCGAGCAGGGCGATGCGATGATAGTCGTCACTTCCGAGGAGACCGGAACAATTTCCATCGCCTGCAAGGGCCAGCTTATCAGAAATCTCACCGATTCCGATCTGCGTGAGCATCTTGTGCGCTACCTTTGCGGAACGAATAACGAAGATAAAGCCGCCGTTAAGGGCATACGCAAGCTGTTCGGAGGTTTTAAGAAATGAAAAAGAAAAAAATAAGCTTCAAAAATCTCATATATGATAACAGATTCGTTTTGGCGCTTTCAATAATCGCCGCAGTTATAATCTGGATCGTTGTCGCAATTCAGGCGAGCCCCGAGGATGACCGGATAATAAAAGATGTCCCTGTTAAAATAGAAATATCAAACAATGTCTCGAATCTCGGGCTTCAGATGTTCGGCAATACGGATTTCACAGTCGAAGTCAAGGTTCACGGCAAGCGCTACGAAGTCGCCGAGAGCGTGCTCACAAAAGACGATATCTCCGTTGTCGCCAAGACCAACTATGTCGATTCGACAGGCAGCCAGACCCTGAAACTCGAAGTGACTGCAAAAGATCCGAGCAAGGCGAACTATGAGATAGTTTCGCTCTCTCAGGATTCGATAAATGTGTATTTCGACTATTACAAAGAAGGCGAATACACTCTCCAGCCCGATGTCGTCTATGACGGCGCGTCGTATGTCACAAACGGACTGATAACAGAAACCCCGGTGCTCTCTGCGAATACCGTGAAGCTGTCGGGTCCCGTGACTGAGATGGCGAAGATAAAGAAAGTTGTCGCGCGCGTGACTCTGAACAAGAAAATCAGCGCGACCACAACGCTCGACGCCGAGATAATCCCGCTGAGCGAATACGGCGGAAAGCTCCAGTATATAACCGTCAACGACGGACTCGCCGATATCACGATGACTCTTCCGATTTATCAGCGCGCCGAACTGCCGACTACGGTAACTTTCAAGAATGCGCCTGCCGCTTATGCGAGCAACCCGCCCGCGTTTATCTGTAGTCCCGCGAGACTCAATTTCACTATGGACGCGACGAAGCTCTCGTCCATAACCGAGCTGTCGGTCGCCGATATCGATTTCTATATGCTCGGCGCAGGCAGGAATGAGATAACCATAGACCTGACGACGTTGAGCGGAGTCAAGGTTATGAGCGGGGAGACGAAACTCAAGGTCACGGTCGAGATGAACGGCGTGACCTCACAAAAGAGCTCGGTGAGTGCCAACAATATCTCGTTCATCAATGTCCCCGCCGGATATAAAGCGGTCGTGACTCAGACGCGCATACCGTCCGTTGAAGTCGTCGGTCCGAAAGAGAATCTCGAAAAGATAACCACGGATCAGCTCTTCGCCGAGGTCGATCTCAGCAGTGCCGACCCCACCCAGTCCCACGGCACGGCATATGCCCGCGCCTATGTCAAGGACAGCAACAACTGCTGGGTGCATAACAGATACACCGTCAGCTACAGACTCGAAAAAGTCCAATAACGTAAAAATCAAGCTTTCCGCAAATGCAGAGAGTGCCATAAGACAGGTAACAGGCACAGCGGTATTAACTGCTGTGCCTGTTATTGCATAATTCGTTTCTGTACGGAACTAAAGCAGGACCGAAACGATAAACTTGTATTAGCTGAATCAGCCACACAAACAGCAAGAAGAAAGGGGGACGCAATATTGCAATATTTTAGGTATGAGAATACAAATGAAAATCTGAACAATGATCTGAAAGAACAATATAAAACCTTAAACAATTGCGAAAAACGCATCTTCCGAAAAGAGAAAATGCGGCAAAAAATCATTACGGCTGTTTCGATCTTCATCTACATTGTTGCTGCTGCCGCGGGCTTATGTCTGCTTAACTTGATTCCGCAACCGAACGGTTTGTTTTGGCGCCTTCTTGTTGGTGCCGGAAAATTGATTGCCGGTCTTTTCATTCTCGTTATTTGCGGAGTATTAACCGTCGAATTGACCAAAGGGTTATGGAAAAAAGTCGAATCGGTCAATGTCCCCGCAAAGAAAAAAGAAATCTTATCAAAAGCCTGTGGTCACTTGCGTGATTATTATGGTTTACAGGAGCCATATATTATAACCAAGTGTTTTGATGCTGCGGATAAAAAGTTTCAAAAGCATGATGTTTGCCTTTTCATTGTTGGCGACGAGCTGCGCATCACTGCCGATTTGATTCATGGATTTCTTCACGGAGAAAGGGATTTAGGCTGCTATGCTTTCGTGAAGCATGAGATAACATTATCAAAACAGCCGTGCGGGCAACAATTAATGCTGGAAATGAAAGCAGGTGAAAACACCTTTTTGTTAGGATACCGGGCAAAAGGGTTTATTGAAAAGAACTTCATCGGAAAAGAAACTGATTAAATTCTGATTTTACAAGTTGATTTAAGGGTGCCTTATATGCATAGCATTCGGCACATAGCGCAATCAATGATAGAAGCTAAGCTGTTTTTGCAGCTTAGCTTTATTGCTTTTCGGCCACCTTGCCAATGCGCATACTTGTTTTTGCCAAAGTAAAAAGCGGAGCACCGTTTTCAGTGCTCCGCCTTTTGTTATGCTCTTTTCTGAAGCTCACGCTCAAGCCAGATAGAACCGATATCTATCGCACTGTAGAGACCTCTGCGCTCCGCCTTCTTGAGGATCCTGTCGCGCGGACGAAGATCTTCGTTTGTGCTGACGAGCTGCACGAGTATTTTATCTGAGAGCTCCGCGCCGTTTACGTCCTTGGTCGAGGTTATCTGCATCATGATGATGCAGGGCTCATCCATGTATCCGTAATAAAGCGTGTTGTCTTTTCTGACAAGGGGCTTGCCCTTGTACATGAGAAGCTTCTTGTTCTCCGCCACTCAATGTCACTCCAATCGGGTTATAGTTGCACTTTATTTTTTGATTCCGAGATAATCCTCAACCATGCTCTGCAGCAGCTCGTCTCTGTCCAGCTTTCGCACAAGACTGCGGGCATTGTTGTGGGTGGTGATATATGTCGGATCCTCAGAAAGGATGTAGCCAACTATCTGACTGACCGAATTGTACCCCTTTTCGTTAAGTGCGTTGTAAACCTCGAGGAGTATCTTTTTCATTTCTTCGTCGTTTTCGTTTTTTATTGAGAACTGAATAGTCTCGTCGGCCATGAGTAACCACCTCCATAAAGTTTATTATATACCAAAATCTGCAACAAAACAATGGTATTTTGAAAATTAACTCAAACTCTCAGCGAAACGCCGATCGCGGACAGTCTGTGAAGTATCTCGTCTATCCAGCCCTGAACCTCTTCCATCTCGAGCGTGCGGTCGTGTGAGGAGAAGGTGAAGCGGAGCGTGATGCTCTTTGTGCCGAGCAGCTCGTATGTGTCGATGAGCTTAACGCTCTCGAGCTCTTCAATATTCATGCTCTTCCAGTTCTCGGAAAGCTCATCGTAGGTGACGCCCTTTCTGAGAACGAGCGAGAGATCATAGTAGGTGGACTGCTTGGTCGAAGGCTCCTTGAACTCGATGTCGTATGCCTTCGCGTCGCTGAACTTGTCTATATCCATCTCGATGCAGACTGCCGAACCGGTCTTGTCGAGTTTGGAGGCGTTCTGCGGATGAAGCGCGCAGACAAAACCGACTTCGTTGCCGTCAGCAAGAACTGCGGCGGTGTTCTTCGGATGCTGCCATGCGTGGACGGGAGCTATCTTTGCGAACTTCGGCGCGCAGTGTTTAATTTGCTCGAAGATGCAGTTGACAACCTCGATAGCCTTGTAGTAGAGGTCGCGCTCGCTCTGCGATTTCGAGAAGAGCACAACGCCGAGATGGCGGCGCTCGTTGCAGTAACCGTTTTCGAGTGTGCCCTCAATAACTCTGCCTATCTCGAATATGCCGTAGCTGTCCGCGAAGTCCTTGTTCTCGTATGCCGCGACGAGCAGGGTGGGGAGCATGGAGTCGCGCAGAACGCCGTTGTCGGAGTTCTCGATGTTGAGTATCTTGACATTGTCCTCAACCTCGATGCCGAGCTTCTTGTATTTCTTCTTGTCGCACCAGATATAGGAGTGAACCTCGTGCATGGAGTATTTCTTGACGAGGATGTCCTTTATCTCGTCGCCGACAAGTCTCTCGGGCGCGCTGTGAACGGGCTTGAGGGGGCTGCGGGTCGTGGTGATTTCAAAGTTGTCGTAGCCGTAGATTCTCGTTATCTCTTCGATGATGTCCGCCTTTATCGTGACATCCTTCGTGGCTCTCCAGGAGGGGACGGTGACGGTGAAAACGCCGTCTTTTTCGTCAACGCCGAAGCCGAGCAGAGTCAGCGTATGGATAATGCGCTCGTTGCTTATCTCGATTCCGGTGTATCTGTCAACATAAGCCTTGTCGAATGTGAGCGTTATCTGCGGATATTTCTTTGCGTATTCGTCTGTCAGCTTTGAGTCGATGACTGCGCCGCTGTCGATATCCTTGACGAGCTTGACAAAACGCTTTATAGCTACGAGAGTCAACTCGGGATCGAGCATCTTTTCATATCTCGCGCTCGCGTCGGTGCGCAGACCGAGGCGCGATGACGACTTTCTGACGCAGATTCCGTCGAAGTTCGCGGATTCAAGCACAACGCTCGAGGTGTCGCCGACTATCTCGGAGTCGAGACCGCCCATGATACCGGCTATAGCGACCGGCTCGTCGTGGTTGTAGATGAGCAGGGTGTTGGTGTCCGCCTTTCTCGTCGTGCCGTCGAGGGTTGTGAAGTCAATCTCCTCTTTAGGCATGTCAACCTTGATGTGGTCGATCTTTGTCGCGTCGAATGCGTGAGTCGGCTGACCGATCTCGAGCATGATGTAGTTCGTGAGGTCTGCGAGCAGATTTATCGGTCTCATGCCGCAGTAGAACAGTCTGATTCTGATTTCCATGGGGCTGACATGCTTCGTGATGTTAGCCATTCTCAGGCAGGAGTATCTGAAAACGTGTTCGGTGTCGCCGATAGTTACGGGAACAACATTCTTGCTGTCGCTGTCAAGGTCGGCGAGGTCGAGCGGCTTTAATTCGCGGCCGGTGAGGGCTGCGAATTCGCGCGCTATTCCGTAATGACCCCAGAGGTCGGGGCGATTCGTGAGCGACTTATTATCAACCTCAAAGACGATATCGTCTATCGGGAACAGCTCTTTTATGTCGGTGCCGTTCTTGTATGACGGGTCGAGCTCCATTATGCCGGAGTTCTCGTCGCTGATGCCGAGCTCTTTCTCAGAGCAGCACATACCTTCGGATTCATATCCGGCGACCGTTGCCTTGCTGATTTCGCCCGCGACGACTCTGCCGCCGGCAGTGGCGAAAGCGACCTTCTGACCGACTCTGACGTTCGGCGCACCGCATACGCAGTTTACTACCTTGTCACCGATATCAACCGTGAGCAGGTGAAGTTTCTTCGACTCGGGGTGATTTTCGAGCGTCTTTATCTCGCCGACAACGACTTTCTGAACGTCGCGTCCCATATAATATATGTCCTCAACCTCAGCTGTGGCGAGGGTGAACTTGTTGATGAGTCCTTTTATATCGCATCCGTCAAGGTCAACATAGTCCTTGATCCAGTTTATTGAAACAAGCATGACTTTAAGCCTCCTCTTTCTTCGTGTCGTCGGGCACGGTGAACGATGAATTGGTGAACTGCGAGAGCGACTTGAGATTGCAGCTGTTGAACACTCGGATGTCCTTGACGCCGTATTTCATCATCGCAAGGCGCGTCAGACCAAGACCGAAAGCGAAGCCCGAATACTTTTCGGGATCGATGCCGCCCGCCTTGAGAACGTTCGGATGTATCATGCCGCAGGGGCAAAGCTCAAGCCAGCCGGAATCCTTGCAGGAGGAGCAGCCCTCGCCGCCGCAGATAAGGCACTGGATATCAAGCTCGAAGCCGGGCTCAACGAACGGGAAGAAGCCGGGGCGCAGGCGCACCGTGACATCCTTCTGGAAAACCTCGGAGAGCATCGTCTTCATGAAATAGATAAGGTTCGAAATGGATATGTCCTTGTCGACCATCATGCCTTCCATCTGGAAGAAAGTATTCTCGTGGCAGGCGTCGATCTTCTCGTTTCTGAAGCAGCGTCCGGGAAAGACGGCGCGAAGCGGAATACCTTTTTCAAGGTCGGCGGCGTATTTGCGAAGAATAGTATTCTGCGCCGCAGAGGTGTGGGTCTTGAGCAGCTGGCCGTTGCTCAGGTAATATGTGTCCTGCATGTCGCGCGCGGGATGGTGCTTCGGAATGTTGAGCGCCTCGAAGCAGTTGTAGTCGTCGGTGACCTCGGAATAGTCCTCAATGGAGAAGCCCATGTTGAGAAATATCTCGTCAACCTTGCGCTGAACGAGCGTTATCGGGCTGTAAGAGCCGGGATTCGTGTCGCAGGGGAAAGACTCGTCGTAGACCTCGGCGCTTTCAATGAGGCGCTGTTCTTCAAGAGCCTTGAGCTCCTGGAGACGCTCCTGCATGGAGGTCTCGATGAACTGTTTTATCGTGTTTATCTTCTGACCTGCCTCTTTCTTCTGATCGTTGGGCAGGGCGCGAAGCTCGCTCATGAGATTTGCGATGTGACCCTTTTTGCCGAGGAACTCTATCCTCAGCTCCTCAAGCTCAGAGACCTTGCCCGCCTCGGAGGATTTCTTTTTGAATAACTCTTTGAGCTTTTCGGCGTTTTCGTTCATACTTCTCATCCTTTCAAAAAGCATAATTTACATCTTTTCTGCCGGCAGGGGAGGCAAAATAAAAAATCCTTCGTCCCACTGAGGGACGAAGGAAACTTCGCGGTACCACCCTGCATTCGCGCCCATAGGACGCCTCAGCCTGTTCCGCTCGATGGCGGACAGCACCGTGTAACGGCGGTGAACCGTCTCAGCCTACAACATAAAGCTTCAGCCGAGCCGCTCCGGAGTGAACTTCGGCGTGCTCTGACACGGGATCATTCCAGCCAAGTGACCCCTCTCTGCGGTGTTCGCCGCGCGCCTACTCTCTCCATCTGTGCGTTGTTTTTATATCCTGCTTATCATAGCACATTATTTTTGTTCTTGCAAGTGCCGTGTGAAAAATTTTTATTTGTTGTCATATTCGTCAAGAAAGCTGTGCTTTATTCCGTTCTTTTTGTAGGCGAGAACCGTGTCAATATTTACATTCTCAACGCTGCTGAATATGCATTTCTCAACATCGGGATTGCTCTTTTTAAGCTCGCGTATCAGCTCTTTCGTCTCCTGACGCTTTGAGTGATTCTGCCCGTCGTTGCAGGTCGTGCAGGTGTCGGTGAACTTGCAGGCGCACTGGATGAAGTGAAGCCCGTTATAGTCGCGCCACGCCTTTATGTCGTCCTCGCGCACGAGGTAGAGCGGGCGAATCAGCTCCATGCCCGGATAGTTCGTGCTGTGGAGCTTGGGCATCATCGTCTGTATCTGCGCACCGTGGAGCATTCCCATGAGTATCGTCTCGATAACATCGTCGTAGTGGTGACCGAGAGCTATCTTGTTGCAGCCCAGCTCCTGCGCGAATTTATAAAGATATCCGCGCCGCATCCTCGCGCAGAGATAGCACGGCGATTTTTTTACATTGTAGACGGATTTGAATATGTCCGACTCGAATATGTTTATCGGGATGTTCAGCGCCCGCGCGTTGTCCTCGATTATCCTGCGGTTCTCGGGGTTATATCCGGGATCCATGACGAGATATTTGACCTCGAAATTCACTTTGCTGTATCTTTTAAGTTCCTGAAAGAGCTTAGCCATGAGCATCGAGTCCTTGCCGCCGGATATGCATACCGCGACCCGGTCGCCCTCGTTGACGAGTTTATATATCTTGAGAGCCTTCGTGAACGGACTCATTATCGAAACGCGGAATTTCTTTCTTAGGCTCTGCTCGACCTTCTGACACAGTTCGCTGTCCTGCCGGTTATGCATCTCATAGCGCATCCACGCGAGATAACCGCCCTCGAGGCTGTACGCCTCGTAGCCTTGCTCGCACAGCCTGTCCGCAATGTCTATGCTGAAAACTCCGTGCGCGCAGTAGATTATTATTTTTTTGTCACTGTCCGCGGGCGGATTGTTCTCAAGCTCGTCGGCGGTTGTGTGCACCGAGCCGGGGATGAAACCATACGCCCTGTCCGTCTCGCTTCTTATGTCATAGACGGTGTATTCCCTGTCGTTGAGTTTCTTCAGCTGTTCTGCCGATATTTCCATTGCCTGCGCTCCAATGCTGCATTTTTGCCGTAAACGGCATTGCTATTATACCGCGAAACAAGGCGGTTTGTCTATAATAAAGGTGCAAAGTCCAATAAATGTCACGATAGAAAATAATGCTGCAAAAGCTGAATATCTTACGCCAAGTTAAAAGGACAGAGGTTTGAGTGTCAATAATAAATTGAAAAAAGGGTAACCAAACGGAGCATAACGGGGGCAAAAGTAAGCAAAAGTAGTGTAGCAATCAAAAATATTGCTTATACTCCGGTTCTGCTTTTAATTCATTAAGCAATTCGTCTATATTTTCAAAAACGGATTTTCCAACAATCCCTCTAAAAGGTTCCCACATTGCAGGTAGCACATTGTCGTGTGAACAAATATATTTCCATTCGTCTTCATCGTACTGATAGATTGCTTCCAGCTGATAAGTGAAAAATTCCTTTTCGTCCTTCAGTACAACATATCTCATCCAGCGATCTTTTGAATAAATCACTTTTACAACTTCATCAGAAAATGCATCAAGATACTTGTCGTACATCATTTCAACAACAGTTTCCCATGAATGCATTGGCGGTATTTCTACCACGGGTTTCTTCTTAAATAGTTTTGTTAAAAAATTCATTTCGTGCTCTCCTTTGCTGTGCGGCAGGAAGCGATTAATAATCTGCGAATGTTGCCACAAAGTTTCTCGGTATATTGATATGTGGCAATATCTATTCTTTTAGTTTCATACATCAATTTCAACCAATAACTAGTTTCGTTAGATTCTTTCAATGCAATTTCCAATTTTGCTACAAAGTCTTTCTTGCTCTGCGCGTACTGTGCTTCGTGAATATTGGCACCGACCGATGTACCCGCTCTTGCAAGCTGATCGGCCATATAAGAACTTTTCGGTGCAGTTACACCGTCAACAAGATTTACGATAGCAACAGCAAATTCAAAGGATAAGTCAAGTAATTTGTTTTCTGACATAAATGCACCCTCTTTCGCCATTATTATATTACAATTTGTTGTGTATTTCAATGATATATCGCTGACGCGATATGATATACGGCAAGCCGTATGATATACTTGCTTCGCAAGCATGATATAATATCCGTTCCTCATATGCCGCAGGCATATATCATCGCACGACAGTGCGATATCATATCGAAGATATATCACCCGTTCCGCAAGGAACGGATATCATTGAAAAAAGTCACCTTTGTCGGTAGACAAAAGTGACTTTTTTCATGGTCGGAGTGACGGGATTCGAACCCATGGCCTCTTGGTCCCGAACCAAGCGCGATACCAAACTTCGCCACACCCCGAAGTGCTTTAAGAATTATATACTATTGTCGCGAAAATTGCAAGAGCTTTTTTAAATAAATTCGTGTGTTGCGCAATTTTATTCTGCGCCTGCGAAGCAGGGGAGCCGGATTGCCGGCTCCCTTTTGCTATCAGTCTCTGTGCTTTTCTTCGAGCGCTCTTTTGATTTCGTCCCATTTCTCTCCGGCGAGGGGATAGAATTTCAGGCTTATCGCGCAGATTATGAGCAGCGCGGCGGGCACTGCCATCCATGCGACGAGCACGCCCTGCTTTGCCCATTCGCTCTGCATTCCGGAGGCAAGCGTCGTGTCGTAGCCGAATGCCTTGGCTATGAGCAGAAACGCGGAGTTCGCGAAGCTTATCGCGGGCTTTGTTATCAGGCTGTTGACTCCCGCGTACATGCCCTCGTGGCGCAGCCCGGTGATGCTTTCATCGTAGTCGATAACATCGCCGTTCATCAGCGGAACAAGGTACATTCCGCCCGCAAATCCCATGCCTGCGGTGAAGAATCCGAGGACGGCAATGACGCTTATCTTGCCGAATATCGCCATCGTCGCAGAGCCGCAGGCGAATATCACGCACATGATGAATACGCATTTCTTGACGCCCCATGTTCTGACTTTATTTGCCCATAGTATAACCCCGAGCACCGCGCCGAGCCCCAATGCTCCGTAGGCTACCGGCATCGGCAGGTCGAATTCGTCAAAGTAGTATATGACGCCCTGCATGAGTATCGTCTGAATGAATACTACAGTAAACGAGAGCACCTCGAAAACGACGAACGAGCGGTTCTTGAAGCAGTCTATGACTGCCTTGAAAATGTTTTCGTTCTTGTCGCTCTCGGTCGTGACTTTCTCTTTGTAGAAGAAAGTAGATGTGAATATGATAACGAACGCGAGGATTCCTATGCCCGCCATTATCAGCTGAAACTTTGTCGGGTCGCTTCCGACCTCCGGCTTTATCAGCGGGAAAACAACGAGCGGAACCGCCATCGCTATGAGCGTGAAGAATATCTTCCACAGGAAGATGCCGCTGCGCGCCTTGTTCGATACCGCCATGGTGTAGGGCATGACGTAGATGGACGTCGCAATCGCCGTGTAGAGCGTGTCAAACAGGAACAGCGTTGCGAGCATCTGAATGAACAGAGCCGTCTGCGAGCTGCCGAGCGGCCATCTGACCCATGTCAGCACGAAAATCAGCGAATAGAAGAACGCGCCGTATCTTATATACGGTATTCTGCGCCCGAGCTTCGACTTCGTGTGGTCGGAGATATAGCCGAACAGCGGGTCGTTCAATGCGTTCCATATGGCGAATATCATCCATACCGTGCTCGCGCGTCCCTCGGAAAGACCGAGGAATTTCGTGAAGAAATATGTCATTCCTCCGCCTGTCAGCAGGCTGTTTATCGTTGTGCAAAGGCAGTCCGCCGAGCAAAGCCAAAATTTGCTTGACGCGGAGACTCTTTCCTCGGTGCCTGCGATGTTCTTTTTCATATTTTTACCCTCATTTCCTGAATACTTTGTCGGTGCGGTAGATTATTCCGTCGGGTCTGTTCGGATACTGTGCTATCCTCGGCAGCTTTGTGTTTCCCCGACTTTTTGCCATGATTTCCTTGCCCCAGGTTATGACCTGAGCTATATATTCGCGCTCCAGCTGCGGAACTCTGTGACCCCAGAATATCCTGTAGTCGGCGCTCATGTCATATAGCCACTGCGCGCTCGGGAGCCATTCCTCAATGCTCGTAACTCCGGGCAGCTGCATCCAAAGCGCGTCGCAGACATTGTCTCCGCTGAATATTATTTTGTCCTGCTCGTCGATGAATGCGACGCTGCCGTGAGAATGTCCGGGCGTGTGCCTGACGCGAACAGTCTTTCCGCCGAGGTCAAAGATATGCCCGTCGTCCATGGGGATTATCTTTGTTTTGTATTTGCCGGGTTTTACGTCGCCCATTTTGAACCCGTGCGATTTTACGGGCGCGTTTGCTGCGAGGAATACTTTGCGAAACAGCAGGGACATCTGCGCTTTGTTGAGCATCTCACAGTCAGCGCGGTGAATGTAAATTTCTTCAAACTGTCCCGCGCCGCCGATGTGGTCGCCGTGTCCGTGCGTCGCCGCGAGAATTATCGGCAGATCTGTGAGCTTTTCCGCCGCGCCTCTTATGTCGCAAAAACCGGTGCCGCAGTCTATCAGCAGAGCCTTTTCGCTGCCGACGACAAGATAACAGTTCGTGCCGTCAAACTCGTTGAGCAGATAAACATTTTCGGCGAGCTTTGTTACCGGAAGATCGCTTCTCATTCTTTGCCCTCCGCTGTCTTTTCGCTTATGCGCTTGTCGTGGTATTTCTTCGCGGGGATGAGCGGGATTATCGTCAGCAGCACGAGAGCCGCGCCGACGAGCAGAAGCGTGTAGGTCGGCAGATATGCCGTCAGCCCGTTTTCGTCAACGAACTCGCCGCTCTTTTTGATTATCGGGTTTGCAATCAGCGGAGCTACGACCATCGGGATGAGCACGAAGAAGAGAATACGGATTCCCTCAAACTGACCTCTCGCGTCCTCGGGATAGAGCTGCTTGCCCCAGACCGTGCTGCTCTGCAGGAACAGCACATAGCCCATGCCGAGCAGGAGAACGCCGATGAGAAGCATCGGGTTCCAAATCGAGTTTGTGTTGACATTCTCGGGTCTTACAAACAGTCCGAGCAGACCGACTCCGATGCTGTTGAGAACAGTTGAAATAAAGCAGAGCAGGGGGGCCTTGTTATTGTTGAGCAGCTTCGTGCAGGGGATAGTGAACAGCATCGCGAGCACGAGCGCAACGCCCTCGATATATCCCATCATGTCGGCGGAGAAGCCGAGATAATATATCATGTAGTTGCCGATATGGGCGAAATACATGTTGAACGCTATGAAATAGACGGAGAGCGAGAGATTGACCCAGGCGAGCTCCTTGTTCTTTATGTAGTTCTTGAAGTTGAGTATGCTGAAGAACTGCTGGGCGAATGTGCCGCGCTTGCTGGGCTTTAATTCCGGGCTGTCCTTCATCGCGAACAGGCAGTATATGCCGAAGAGTATAACCGCAACGCCCATGACTAAGAAAAGGCGCATGTAGTTGTCGTTGCTGCCGACGAGCATTCCGCCCGCTACAGTGCCGACTATCGTGCCTATGACCGGCTGAGTGGCAAGAGCCGCGCCTATCTGCCCCTTGTTGCTGTCTTTCATGTGGTCATTGACCCATGCGTTGAAGCCGATATCATTTCCCATCGAGCCGAAGAAGCTCATTATCGCATCCGCCGCGACGACTGCAACGCCGACTGCCATGAGCACGGACGAAGTCTCCGTGCTGCCGCGCACGAGATACTGCGTCAGACCGAAAACAATGGTGAATATGCCCCAGAGGATATAGCCGACCGAAGCCATCACCTTGCGCTTGCCTATTCTGTCGGAGATGCAGCCAAAGAGGAAGGTGGATATGGTCGTTGCCGTTGCCGAAACGCCGACCATCCATGAGATTATCGTCGGATCTTTTGCAATCTTCGCGTAGACAAATGTGTTGAACCACTGGTTTTCCATGTTCCAGCATATCTGTCCGGCGATTCCGAGACCCCATACGAGAATCCAGAACCTTGCGTTTGAAAGTCCGTTTTTGCTTTTCATTATCTTTCACCGCCTCAAAAGATTTCTGTCAGTTTTATATTAAACTTGCACAGCCCAAAAGTCAATAAAACTATATGCAGAATTGCTGAAAAGTTTATAAATA
>OOCF01000030.1_pt1 | contig 98091 bp, 89 predicted proteins | sample 1671001 | NCBI WGS metagenome assembly OOCF01 (sample SAMN06348112, study PRJEB24527) | human gut metagenome | biome: human gut; feature: ankylosing spondylitis patient; material: feces | host: Homo sapiens | place: China | collected 2015-10
AATGAAGCTCCGCAGGACGCACTACTCTCGACAGAGAGTATAGAAGTGCGCCCTTTAGTTCCTAAAGGGCTTTTATCACTTCGACAAACTTGAATTTATAGTCCTCTCAAAACCAATTTGCTTTTTCTTCTCGAAATACGGGAATATCACTATCTCGATATGGATTGTAATTATGAAGATTGCAACCAAACTCTTTTAATGATTTTATTTTGTTATCCTGTGTCCATACAATTAAAGATATTCCGTCAAATTCTTCAACATTTCCATTATTCATTTTGTTTTTAAAATACCACTCCACGATTGTTTGATTGCCTTGATGAAAAAATTGCTTAATCTCCCAGACAAGAACACTTCCACGTGTATTCCATTCGTCAAACCAGTGCTTTACCGTTTTGCGGTTTTCATATTTAGGACTCCAACTCTCAGTATATACAACATCATCTGTAAAAATATTGTCAATTCCTAAATCTGCTTTCTTAATCCACATATCAAACCATAATCGGATAATTTTTTCTCTCTCGTTCATAAAGCACCTCCACAACTTCCGATTTGTTGCTCAATTTTCGCATTCAAATTATACCATAAAACTTGTGAACAATTCTACCGCAACTTTGGAATATATAAGAAAAGTCCGAACAGTTTTCTGCCCGGACTTCCTCGCTCAATCATAAATCAATTCCGCTTTCACAACTTCCTCTGCCTGTGCCTTGCAAGCGTTCATCTGCCGCACCCATTCCATTTGGTTTTCGGCTTTCAGTTGCTCGGTCACGCCGTTTTGCTCTGCCAGTGACCGCACGATCAGCTCCATGCGGTTTCGTGCCGCTTCGTTGATTTCGGCGCAATGCTCATAGAGCGTGTCAGACAAGACCAGCTCATTGAACAGGACGGGACGGTAAGTTTCTAAATAGGCTTTGCGAAGTCTGCCGTAGTGTCCGATGGGCTTGGTCTTGCGGATAACGATGTTGGGGATTCGATAATCTCCATTCTGCGAGTAAGTGATGTTCATGCTGTCTGTACTCCTTTCTGCGGCTCTCGTGTGGGTAGCTGGCTGACCGGAACGAACACGCCCTTTGCAATGTCCTCTGCACGAATGGCGGCTTTCTTGGCTTCAATTTCTGCCTTTTTCTTCTCCTTGATTTTATCCTCGTATCGCTTCTGCGCTCCGCTGGCTTTCCGCTTCAAGTAGTTCTGATGAAGTCTGTCCTTGCGTTCCTCACGCTTGCGGATTTCCTCCAATTCCTCCGGGATAAGCTCCACTTCTCCAAACGCCGGGGGAACGAAACGCCCAACAAAATTGAAGTAAATCTCAACCTCCTGTGTGGTCTGAATACTGCCCTTGCGGTCACGCTCATGCACAAGGATTTTCTCGATAAACTCGTTGAGCATGGCAATGGTCAGCTTGTCGAAGTTCTCATACTTATCAATCAGAGCGATAAAACGGTCAGCGTCCTTTTCGTGCTTCTCATAGCTCTTGACAGCCTTTTCCAGAACAGAGATTTCAGCGGTAAGCTCGGACTGTTCCTTTTCGTATTGAGCGTCCAGAGTGGCGTATCTGCTGTCGGACAGCTTTCCTAAAATGTTGTCCTCATAGATTTTGCAGAGCAGGACTTCCAGCTCGGAAACTCTCTGCTTTGCGGTGGCAAGGCGTGTCCGCTGTTTCTTGACCTCTGCCGTCTGCTGGCTGGACTGCGCTTCCTGCACCACACGGACAAACTCGGCTCGGTCATGCTTCGCATACTCGGCAATGGCTTTGAGCATTTCAGAGACAAGGGACAGTACCACATCTTCATTGATACGGTGCTGTGTCGTGCAGAGCTTTCCAACTGGGACTTTGCTGTATTGGGAACAGGTATATTGAGAAATACGCTTGCCGTTGTTGGTACGGTGGACATACATCTTGCCGCCGCAATCGGCACAATAAAGCAAGCCTGTGAGGGGAGCTGCTTCGCCCCAGCCGTCCGGGTAGCGTCTGACATTCCCACGGATTTTCTGCACAAGGTCAAAGGTCTGCTGGTCAATGATAGGCTCATGGGTATTCTCGAAAATTGTCCATTCGTCCTCCGGGACATAATGGCTTTTCTTGTCCTTGAAGTGCTTTCGGGTCTTGAAATTGATGGTGTGTCCCAGATATTCACGCTTTTCAAGAATGTTGCAGATGGTGGAAGAACCCCAGCCGTACACATCTTTGAAAGTCTTGTTTTTGTTCACGCCCTCGCCGTGCTGGGCAAGGTAAGCGGACGGAATGAGGACTTTTTCTTCTTTCAGCTTGCTGGCGATCTGATACGGACCGTAGCCCTCAATCGTCATGGCAAAGATACGCTTGACCACCTCTGCGGCTTCGGGGTCAACCAACCATTGGTCTCTGGCTTCGTTCCAGAGATAGCCGTAAATGACCGTGCCTGTGAGGTGCTTGCCGGACTTGCCTTTGGACTGGAAAGTGGAACGGATTTTACGGCTGGTGTCTCTGGCGTAATACTCGTTCATAATGTTGCGGAAAGGGGTAAAATCATCGTCCCCTCTGGCACTGTCCACGCCGTCATTGATGGCGATAAGGCGAACGCCACGCTGACGCAGGATTTCCATAATCTGACCGACTTTCAGATAGTCACGACCCATGCGACTCATGTCCTTGATGCACAGATACTCCACATTCCCGGCTTCAACCTCTTTCATCATTGCCAAAAATCCGGGACGGTCAAAGCAGGTGCCGCTAATGCCATCGTCGGCTGCTGTACAGAAAGGACTAATAAATTCACGCCGTGCAGGATTCCCGGCGCAAGGTTTCCAGCAGAGCTTCAATCTCATCGGCAAGGTTCAGCCGAATATCCATGCGCCCGTCCGGGTAGATGGTGACGGAGTGCAGCAGATCGATTGAGATTTCCCTGGTCAGCGCTGTAATCCCGGCATAGCTTTTGAAATGCTCGATTACGGCGTTGCTATTGTCGTCGCTGCCGCTCATCTTTCGCTCCAGCTCCAAGACCGTGCGGGAGATTTCCTCTGCCTGCGCCGTCAGAGCTTTCTTCTGCGCCGCGAAGCTCTCGCGGGAGATTTCGCCCTCCACCAGCCGTTCATAGAGGTCTTGCAACCGCTTGTCAAGCCGGGCTTTCCGGCTCTGGAGCGTTTGTAACCGACGTTGCGCCTGTTTGCGGTCGAGCAGCCGCTGCTCCTGCCTTGTTTGCAGAAGCCTGTCTATACTGACGGCGTATTGAGCGTAGACCTGTACGGTATCAACCACAGCTTCCTGAATATCTGCCTCCGGGACTTTTTCCTCCGAGCAGTCAAAGCCGGTATTCAGCCGTTTCGTGACGCAGCGGTAGGAGCCGTTCTTCTTATTGTCCCGCTGCATGGCGTGACCGCATACGCCGCAGACCACCTTGCGCTTCAGCGGATTCCCGCCGCCCGTCATGACTTCGCGCTCCCTGTATTCCCGCATACAAATCTGCGCTTTTTCAAACAGCGCCTCCGGCACAATGGCTTCGTGCCTGTCAGGGACAACAACCCAATCATTGCGGGAGATTTTGACCGTGTGGGTGCTGCCTACAATGTCCCGGCTTCGTTTGCCGTACACCGTCTTTCCAATATACCGCTCGTCCCGCAGGAGCTTTGCGACAAGATTGGCTGTCCAAAAATTTTCCTCCTGGATGCTGCGCCACGGCGTTCTTGTGCAGCCTGTCTCAATCTTGTAGTTCTTCGGAGAGAGTACGCCGTCGCCGTTCAGCGCCGCCGCGATCTGCCATGTCTTTGTACCATCCGCCGCCATTTGAAAGATGCGCCGTATCACAGCGGCGGCTTCGGCGTCCACCAGCAGATGATTTTTGTCCTCCGGGTCTTTGACATATCCGTAAGGCGCATAGGGACTGAGAAATGCCCCGCACTCGGCCCGTGCTTTTTTTGCATTTTTGACTCTGCGAGAGAGGTCACGGCTATACAGGTCGTAGATCAGCGTCCGAAACGAGGTATCGAGGCTGTCGATATCCAGCGGATTGCTGCTGTCAAAACCGTCGTTGACGGAAATGAAGCGTACACCGAGGAACGGGAACACGCGTGAGATGTAGTCTCCCACGGTGAGATAGTCACGACCAAAGCGGGAAAGGTCTTTTACAATGATGCAGTTGATTTGCCTGTGCTTGACCTGCTCCAGAAGCTCCTTTACCGCAGGACGCTCAAAATTCGTACCACTCCAACCGTCGTCACAAAATTCCAATATTTCAGAGCCGGCCAGCTCCGCATGACCGGATACATATTCCCGGAGGAGGCTGCGCTGGTTGGATATGCTCTCGGATTCATCCTTTTCGCCGGTTCTCAAATCCGCGTCCTCGCTGGATATGCGAAGATACATCGCCGTTCTCATGCGTCAGCGTCCCTCCCTTCCAAATATGTACAGAGTTCTTTGTATTCGTCCCGGTAGCGGAACACGATCTCGATATTGCTGTCACCGTCCACATACACACGCTCAATCAGCGCCTGCGCCATTTCTTTTGTCAAAACATCCGCGCCCCGGAAGCTGCCGAAGGCCGCAAGGAACGGGTTTTCCGGCGTGTGCGCCGCTTCCGCCGCCTGCCGGCGGGTCAGAGCTTCGATCAGCCGCTCCGCTTCCTCGGCTTCCGCTTTGTAGCGGCGTTTCAGCGTCATATACTCCTGCTCGGTCATGAGCTTATCCACATAGCTCTGATACAGGCTGTCATACAGGCCGTTGCAGCGCTTGAGTGCCCTTTTTGCCGCGTCCAGCCTGCCTTGCAGCGTCGCAGTCTGCTTTCTGTATTTGGGGGAGCTGTTCACCCTGCGGACAAAGGCTTCCATATCGGCGGCAAGGGAGATCTGGGTTTGAATGGCTTGCAGGAGCATGGGGAACAGTGCGTCCTCCCGGATGTTTTTCAGCGGACAGCTGCCAATGTCATTGGCGTGGGTCGGGCAGATAAAGGTGTACCACAGCTTTTTTTCGTGGCTCACATTCTTGTACCGCACCAGCGGACGCTTGCAGTCGGCGCAGCAGACCAGCCCCTTGAGGATGTTTTCGGTGGTTTCCAGATGCGTGAATCTGCCGAGGTTTTCAAAGTATTCCGCATTTTTGCGTCGGGCAAGCTCCTGCACCTTATCGAATGTCTCCCGGTCGATCAGCGGCTCGTGGGTGTTTTCCACGACGACCCATTCCTCTCGTGGCTTCTTGTATTGCCCCCGGTTTTCGTAAAAGGACTGCCGCTTCTTTCCCTGCACCATGTGTCCGATGTACACCTGCCGGGACAGGATGTTCTTTACCGTCTGAACATACCAGCTCACGCCGTTATACTTCTCCGTTTTGCATACCCCGGTGTTGTACAGGTAGGCGGAGGGGGATGGTACGCCGGAATCGTTGAGCCGCCTTTCGATTTGTGTGATTCCCATGCCCCCGGCTCGCCACCGGAATATCTGCCGGACAACGGGAGCCGTCGCTTCGTCCGGCTCCAGCTTGTGGGGATTATCCGGTTGTTTGCGGTAGCCGTAGGGAGCCCACGCCCCGATGAAATCGCCGTTTTTCTGCTTCGCCGCCAGCGCGGAGCCGGACTTTCTGGAAATATCCTTGCTGTAAACCTCGTTGATGAGATTTTTCAGCGGAACGAGATAGCCGTCCGCGCCCCGCTGGGCGGTGAGGGTGTCGAATCCGTCGTTGACGGCAATAAAACGAACGCCCAGGAACGGGAAAATTCGCTCCAGATAGTTGCCGGTCTCCTTGTAGTTTCTGCCAAAGCGGGACAGGTCTTTGACCACGATGCAGTCTATATGCCCTTTGCGTACTTCCTCCATCATCTTTTCAAACTGAGGACGGTCAAAGTCCGTGCCGGTTCGTCCATTATCACAGAACAGGGCTGCAAGCTCCATATCGGAACTGCTTTCAATAAAAGAAGTTAGCAGCACTTTCTGTCCCTCTATGGTATCCGCGCCGGGTTTGCCGCTGTCCTCCACGGAAAGGCGGACATAGGCGGCAGCGCGGTATTGCTTCTGCGCCTGTGCGGGAGCTTCCGCCGCCGGAATGACCGGGTTTGTCTTTCGTTTCGTTCTTGCCACTTATACCACCTCTCTGATCTGCGCCCGGCGCAGGATATCCGTCTGCCATGCAAATTCGTCCGCAAAGCGGAAGCGGACTTCCACGCGGTTGTCCCTGTAAATGAGGATGCGGTCGATCAGCGCCACAACGATGCTGCGCTCCAATTCCGTGATGTTCAGGTGCTTTCTGAACTGCGCCATCCACTCCCGGTGCTCGCCGCCGTGCTCCCTGATCTGCGTAAGGGTCTCCTGCAAGGCGTCCATCTGTTTTTCGCACTCGGCGCAGCGTCCTGCGTAATTCTGCTTGAGCCTTGCGTATTCGTCCCGGTCGATGATCCCGTCGGCAAGGCTTTCATACAGGGACATGAGCAGCTTCTGGAGCCGCTCATGCTCAGAGCGTTTCTTGTCGAGCTGCCGCTGCACCTTCTGGGCTTCTGCGGTTCTCAGGGGGGCGGTATCCGTCATGGCAAGAATATCGTCCAGATCAACCACGTCCCGGATATACTGCTTTACCGTGTCCAAAACCAGTTGTTCCAGCGCTTCGTCCCGCATCCTATGGGGAGAGCAGCTCTTGTCCTGCTTGTGCGCCGAGCAGACGTAGTAGACGTATTTCTTCTTCCCGGAGGGGACGGTCTTGCGCACCATGCTTGCGCCGCACTCGCCGCAGAACACCATCCCGCTGAAAAGCTGCACGGCGCTGTCGCCGGGGCTGCGGCGGGTATCCAATGAGAGCGCCTTCTGTACGCTGTCAAAGTCCCGGCGCTCAATGATGGCTTCGTGGGTGTCCGGAACGACCGCCCATTCAGTTTCCGGCTTTGTGACACGCTTTCGCACCTTGTAGCTGGGTGTGGTTTCTTTTCCCTGAATGAGTATGCCTGTGTAGACCGGATTTTTCAGGATACGCAGCACGGCGTTGGCCGACCATGCCGCCTGCGGGTTCGCCTTGAAGGAGGTGGCAAACCTCATGCCCAGCGATTTTTTGTATTCCATGGGCGAAAGCACGCCGCTGTGATTCAATCGGGCGGCGATATCCTGCGGGCTCATGCCCTCCAGCTTCCATTTGAAGATATCCCGCACGACGTCCGCAGCGTATTCGTCTGCCACCAGACGGTTTTTGTCTGTTTCGTCTTTCAGATAGCCGTACACGGCAAACGCGCCGATGTACTGACCGCTCTTGCGCTTGACCTCAAGCTGGGTGCGGACTTTCACGGAAATATCCCGGCAGTAGGCTTCGTTTATGAGATTCTTGAACGGAATGATAAGCTCGTCCGAAGCGTTTTTTCCGCCGATGCTGTCGTAGTTGTCGTTGACGGCGATAAAGCGCACGCCTAAAAAGGGGAATATCTTCTCGATGTACTCGCCTGCGTCCAGGTAATTGCGGCCAAAGCGTGAGAGGTCTTTTACGATGATGCAGTTGGTGCGTCCCGCCTTCACATCCTCCAACATCTTCTTGAAACTCGGACGATCAAAATTGGAGCCTGTGAAACCGTCGTCGATCCTGACGGCGTATTCCCGAAGCTCCGGGTGGGTTCGTATGAAATCCCGCAGCAGCTCCCGCTGCCCGGTGATGCTGTTGGATTCCTCTTTATCCCCATCGTCCCTCGACAGCCGGAGGTAAAGCGTGGCGTTCCAGATTTTTGTTTCGGTGTTGTGTTGCATATTGCCAGCTCCTTTCCTCCAAAATTGTACCCTGCGTTGCGCAGGACTGTCGAGGATGTCGCAGATCAGCCCTTTGTGCGGATATATGCTTCCAGTCTGTCCTCCAGCGAAATATCCGTATCGGCAAAGCTGACTCTGACCACATATTTTCCGTGCCGGTAGCAGTAGGGGTTGCCGATCTGACGGATGAAATCCAAAATACGCTCCCGCTTGGGCAGCGCCGTGTTGACCTTTACGTCGCGGATATCCACCAGCGTATTGTGGTCAACGGTGCGAACGTCCATATCGGATGCCGTATATGCGTCCATGCCATACCTCCTTGTTTTGTTTATTCCATGGTTATGATTGGATATATAAATCTATGAGCCCGAGCCGAAGGCAGAAGAATAGGGCTGTGACGGAACACAGCCCCATGGTTTCCGGCCTCGATGCGGATAAAAAAGAACCTTCCCTCAGAACTTCATGGGAAGAATATCGTGCTTGCGCCTGCCGTTGTAGATGCGGTAGAACAGGTTGACGTAGCGCTTTACGCCCCGCAGCTCCTTTTCCGCCTTGCCCGCCGCGTAGATAAACTTGGGCTCGTAGGCGCGGAGGCCGTAAATGAGCCGCTCCCGGTCGTACTCGCCGTGGTACAGCTCCACGAAATGGACGATTCCCTGAATGATTTCCGCTCTCAGGGAATCGGGATCGCCGCCCCAGGCTTCCAGCAGGATGGTCAGCGCTTCCTTGTAAACCTCTGCGCCGACGCGCTTGAACTCCGCAAAGGCGGTATTGATGCAGATGATGCGCCCGACGCCTCCGCCGCGCTCAAAGCCCACATGAAATCCTACGTCCTCGGTCGCTTCGTAAAACTCGCCCGACGCCTTATCCTCTCCGCGAAGATTGGCGCGGAGCCTGGCGCTGGGCGTCAGGGCTGCGGAGTAGCCGGTCTGCATGGCAAACAGCAGGGCTTCCTCAGCCTCTGTCATACCGTAGTACACCTTACAGAGGATCGGCAGGTCGTTGTTGCCGTTCATGTGCTTGCGCGCCACAATAGTATGTTGCCCGTCAAACACATAATAGTGACCGTCACGAAAGCTAACCTTCGGTTCGTTGGCAATACGCTCATTGAACCCGGCCACGATCTTTGCCACACGCTCGGTGTTCAGCTTGCGCTGGTACGCATCGGGAATCTCCAAATCCCGGCTGCTGACCTCCATCAGCTTGTAGAGTGTCTTAACGCTGTTCATTGTCTGTTTCTCCTTCCAATTTGAGAATGTATTGTTTTGGCTCCTGCATGATTTCAATGACCTGATCTTTGTAGTCCGGCTTTTCCAATAGACCGGGGAAGTTCGTAAAAAGCACGTCGCATGTCTCGACCATGTTCCGCGCCGTATAGCGCAGGCTTACCAGTGCCGAATCCTCTGTGACGCGCTTGGAGTCCTTCATATCCTCGTAGCTTTTGTCAATAGTCGCATAAACCTCTTGCTGGCGCTTTGTTCCGCTCCGGGCAGACTCCTTATCTGCTTTGGACTTCTTTTCCGGGATCACCCTGAGCTGCTCCGCTTTTTCCCGGCGCTCCTCCGGAGATGCGCGGGCGACAGCCGCCACATCGGTTTCTCTGGGCTTAAACTTTCCGAGCAACAGGTCATTCTTGATGCCCGGAAGCACTTCTTCAGCGGCGTCCACACCTTTTGCATACTGATCCGCTCGTTTAACATAGCTCTCACTTGTTCCTGTCTCTGAAGCAATTCGCTCTCTTGTTTTCTGTGCTACAATCAAGTGGTCATTTTGACCACTTGATTCTGGCAGATTGCTTTTCCGATCTCCTCCATGTGTTTTTTTCTCTGCATCGTAACGCTGCCCGATCAGATATTTCTTCTGCTGCGGCGTAAGGTTGCGCCGCCCAAGCTGATTCTTGCAAATCCAGGAAAGGGCTTCGTAGCGGTTGTTAAACTGCTTTTCATGGGTGCGAAACCCGATGCCCGGATGCGCCTGCGCGATGCGGTAGCGGTTGTGACCGTCCACAATCGTATCGTTCCAGACGATGAGGGGCATGAGCACCAGCCCTTCCTCCAAGATATTTTCTTCCAGCTGGGAAAGCTCGTCACCGGTCAGCGGCGGGCATTTCGCCTCGAACTCCGGGTCGATGGTCAATACGGGATTCATCATGGAGCCTCCATTTCTTCGGGGACATACAGCCCGAGGGCTTCCTCGATTGCCTCCCCGATCTCATCCATCTGCTGCCGGGTCATCCTGCCCAGGTACTTTTTCACGCGCCGCTTGTCGATGGTCTTGATCTGCTCCAGCAGCACCATACCGGGAAGCTCCAGCCCGTGGATGCGCTCGGCGTAGTAATGGGTGGGCTGGGACGGCTTCTTGCCGGCCTTGGACGTGATGGGCGCGACGATCAGCGTGGGGCAGTAGTAGTTGCCAGTGTTGTTTTGCAGGACGACCACAGGGCGGGTGCCGCCCTGCTCGGAGCCTATGTAGGGGTCGAGGTTGGCAAGGTACACGTCGCCCCTGCGGTAAATCCAGTTTTCCTTCATGCGGTTTCTCCGTTCCTTTCTTTCGTTTCTTTCGATATTCCTCAAAGCGAGAAAGCAGGTCATGTCCGGATATCTCTCGCTGTTGTATCTGTCCTGTGCGTTCATATTGCGTCTCCTTGTCCTTTGTCATTTTGGTTTTTCGGGTATGTACGCTCTCAATTTGTCCTCGACGCCCCGAGAGCAGGGAGAGCATCAGACGGCGGTGTGCTGCACCGCTCCATAGGAATCGAACCTCCCCGCCTTCCTTGTGGCCGGGCCGCGAATTACGGAAGTATCATTGTCCCCAACACCTGTCGTCGCCTCCACCGGGAGCAGCCCGGCTTTTATCGTGTAAGTTGTATCGCTCGCTCATTTCTGAGGTCGTGGCGCACTCACGAAAGCGGCTCAGGGGTTCAGCCCATAGCGTTGGGAATGTGCCTGATGCCTGGATATTCAGTTTTCAAGGTTCGCTGAGCCTTGCGGCTCTGAGAAAACTGAATCTCCGTATCCCTTGCGGTGAGATTTGTCCTCTCACCTTTCAATGGACATTTTTTTGCCCTTTGTCAGGTATCACGCAAAATATATTTTTGCTTTTTTGCGGATCAGTGCGATTGCGTCATGCACGCTTTGCCTGGTCATGCCGTGCTCCGCAGCATATGCGGACTGGCTTTTCCCCTCGATGAGGCATTCCCGAAAGATCGAACGCTGGCTGTCCGTCAGCGTTTTGCAGAATGCGTCTGTGAGTTCTGCCGTGAGCACCTCGGAGTCGATGCGCTGCCGCGTATCCAACAGCCATGCGGCCTCATCCATGCTTCCGCCGTCGCGGATGGCGTCAAGGCTCAGAACCGGCCCGAGGGTCTGCTGTTTTGCGTACTCCCGGCGCATCTGCTTTTCTTGATTGAGCAGCAGCCGCATCACCTCAAGGCTGACCTCCGTTTCCTCGCCGGTGGCCTTGATTCTGGCGAAATATCTCTTTCTTCCGTTTTCCTCGATTGCCCAAAGGTCGTAATCAAACTCCTTTAATGTTTTCATGCCGTGATCTCCTTTGAATTTTTGAATTTGGGTGAAATCAAAAATTCGGAGCTCACGGGTAGCGGCAGATGTATTGTTCAAAGCGGCGTTTCATGGAAAAAGTCCTTTCCCGAGCCAAGCCGGGAAAGGACTTTCAACGCCGTACAAAGAAATCGGGCAGCAAAAAAGCGCCGTCAAAGCAGACCGAACCCATTTGATGGTTCAGTCTGACTTTGTACGGCGCTTGGCAGTCTCCTCAGAACGAATCTGATTCTCTCCGCTTGCTCGATTAAAAGTCGGTTTTTGTATTCAGTTTATCTTTTCTGCCTCGGTTTTCCGGAAAACAGGCGGCAGACGGCCTGTTTCGCTTTCATCCTGCGGAAGCAGCCCAGATTGATGGGATACTCCGACTTGCATTTTCGGCAGTAGACCATTTTGTGTCCCGCTGCGTCGGAGAACACCTTCTCTACCAGAAAACTGCAAAAGGGGCAGTGGATCTCCCGGAGTGTCAGCGCGGCGGATTGCCTGCGGGAATCGGACAGCCTGCGTGACACATCCGGCGAGAGCTTACGGGGAGCGTTTGCTTTTCTCATCCTGCGCCACCGTCCTGTCCCAGCCCCATTTCCTCCGTGATGTACTCCGCCAGCGGGCGGTAGCACAGGCAGCCCAGCTCCCGCAGCCGAATGAGAAAGGCGGAGAAGGACACGCCCATGGCGTTGGCCATCTGTTTGATCAGGAGCTTGTCCGCTGCCCGCAGAACGCTGTCACCATATACGGGGATGCGGTCTGTGCATCCGTACATGAGCGCTACGTTGCGAACCATGAAGCGGGGCATCAGGAGGGCTGCGCCCATGCGGTCGACCTGCGTTTCCCGAAAGCTGAACAGGTTTTTGAAGTCCTCCTGCGTGTAGGCGCGTTCTCCGTCAAATTCGCGGTGAAAGGCGGCGCTGGGAACCGCCCTGTCCATGATGTAGTGGGCGCACTCGTGGCTGATGGTGAAGCGCCGTCTGCCGCTTTCGTGCTCACGCCGAAGGCAGCGCTCTATCACAATCGTACCTCTTGGATAAATGCGATTTTTGATTTCTCCGTTCTCATACACGCAAAGCGGGGTTGAACCATCCGCAATGAAGCCGATTTTGTCGCTGTCCTCCTCGGCAAAGCTGCGGTATAGCAGGGGCAGCTTCAGAAAGTCCGTAACGAACCCCTCGATGTCCACGCAGCAGGTGCGCTCCGCTTCCTTCCCGAGATATTGGCGAATTAAACCTTCGCCCAATTCGTCGAGTTCCTCATAGGAAAAAATCCTCATGTCTCACAAACACCTCCTATGGGGAGCGGTCAACATACCAGCGCTGACCCTCCCGATACAAATATCTTACCGCACGACCGATTTTGACGGTGTAGCGGACGCCTTCAAACTCATCGTGAGAAGCAGTACAGGTATGAAGCACCTTTGTCACCTCCCACTGTCTGCCGTCATGCCAGCGGATAAAAAGCGGGCGGATCACGCCGTCCGTATCCACCTCCGCGCTGACGGACACATATTTTTTCTGCATGGGCAATACCTCCGTCAAAGGACTTTGATCACATGGGTGGCTACGCCCTGTACCCGAAGCCCGGATACATAGATATCCTCCATGTCTTTGTTCTCCGGGTGGAGGTAATAGCTCTGCCGGTCATCGTCATATAAGAGCCGCTTCAACGTGTTCTTGTCCTCATCGGTGAGGGCAACGACGATCTCTCCGACCTGAGCGGTGTGCTGCTGGCGAATGATAACCAAATCCCCATCGTCAATCTGTGCATCAACCATGGAGCTGCCGGAGGCTCGGAGGGCGTAGAAGTCCCCCTTGCCGAAGAAGGACACGGACAGGGGCAGGTATTCCTCCACCCGGGCTTCCTTTTCCTCCGGCGAGCCGCAGGGGATGGAGCCGACAATGGCGGCGGGGCTTACCGCCGGATTCATCCGCCGGATCTTCGGCGTGGAGAGCGTACCGTTTTCATAGAAAACCATATCCTTTTCCGCCATAGCCACCAGGTATCTGTGTGCGGAGGAAACCGCGATCTTCATGGCTCCGGCGATCTCCCGAACAGTGGGGGTAGAGGAATACCGCTCAAAGTAGCTTTCGATGTACTCCCGGATGCGGAGCATAAGCTCCTCGCTCTTGCTTCTCATATTGTACTTATCTCCTATCTGGAACAAAAGTTCCTGATAGCTCTATTATACACATGACGCAGAAAAAAGCAAGGGGGCAAAAAGAAGGTGTGCAATCAGATGCACACCTTCGGGGAAAAATCTTCATTTTTTAACCTGACCGATGGATATGCTGGGCGTTTCATCGGCTGGTTGCCGTTCGCTGAAGCTCTCCAGCATTCTGTGAAAGCCTTCCACCGCTTCCTGCGGCGCTGTGATTCTCATCTTCCCGGCAGAGGCAAACACCCAGCCGTAGAAATTGCTGCTGAGATCGACCGTTACCTGCGCGCAGAAATGGTCTGCATCGACGGTCTGCACGGGAACATCCTCCCCGAAGCGGTCGATGATGCTGTTCATCAGGATGTTTTCACACAACAGCGTTACCGTACATTCTTTACCGTTGAGCATGGAGAATTCCTGTGTGAAGAACTCCGATACGTCAAAGGTCTTTGGCTTTTTTACTGCGATTTCATCCGTGATCTCCATCTGCACGATGCGGTCAACACGGAACTTTGAGATCTGCTGTCGGTGATCGTGAAAGCCGACGAGATAGTATGTATCGTTGTTCCAGAGCATGGCAAACGGGGAGACCGAGTAGACTTGTCCGCCGCGCCGCAGAACCCGCTCTTTGGAAGGTGAGTAGTCGAAATAGCAGAAGGAGATTTTCTTCCGCTCCGTGATGGCAGTCTGAATTCGGTCTACATTCAGATAAATGCTCTCATTGGTGGCCTTGGAACGGCTGTCGATGTAGAGATGCCTGTTCAAAAGGGCTGTATCGCCGGGAGCAACGAAGGATGAAAGACGTTTAACCAGCGCCTTGCTCTTTCGCGGCGTAATGAATCGGGCAGACTGAACGGCGTCAATTAACAGCTTGACCTCCGGCGCTTCAAAATGCCGAGAAGCCACATGGTAGAGATTCTGAACCCTGCGGTCCTTGACAATATCCACACCGAATTCTGAAAGCTGCTCAATGTCTTTGCGGAGCGTACGCGGGTCGGCGGTAATCTCGTGCTGCTTCAAAAACGCGGAAATATCCGCAAGCGAAACCGGATGAGATTCATCCGTGGTCTCCCAGAGATATTTGAATATGATGAGTGTTCGGTTTGTGAGTGCCACAGTTCTGCTCCATTTCTGCGCGGTATGATTAAATCGCTATTTGACGATTCGTCGTTAGCGTCTCCTGCACAAAACAGATTCTTCAAACGGTGGAAACAACAGCCGCTTGAATCCCAAAGTAATAAAAAGTGTATATAAGTATGGAAAAGAACCCTGAGCTTTTTCCATACTATTTGTCACCATGTCGGTCATCTCCTTTCGGGAAACGATCTACATTTTATCTAAATTGTTTTAATGGGGGGAGGCTATGTGCTCTGTGGTTCAGATGCTTTAACCCAGCGCCTTAGCTTCAATTAAAGCCCCCAAAACAATCATCATTATTCCGGTGCAGGCAAAGAACCATTCAAAAGGGTTCAAAGATGTAAACTTGCATTTTAATAACTTGCCCTTTTCAATAATCAAATAATTCAATCCTCCAAGCGCAATAACAACAAAAAGGGCACCTAACATTTCCACCAAACCCGCATTATTTACGACATCGAAATTATGCATCAAAATATCAATTACACTACTGGGACGCCCATCATTGCGAGCGGAAAACGACCACGTACCTAATGTTATTCCGTTGACAATAATCATTAATCCTACACCAAAATATCCCATGGGTACTGTAAAACGGCTTGTTCTTATCGCAACTAGATTTCCGATACAAAAAAAGAAAACGACAATTACATTCCTTGTAAGCACTGAGAATACATTCATTAAGAAGGATGTGTTGTCTGAAACGTCTTTGTCTACATTTACTTCTTTCAAAATGCCCTCCGGCAAGAAATAAAAGCTTGCAACTGATACTATCAAAAAGAGCAGCACAAAAAAGGCCAGAGGTACGAAATAGCGATACTTTGAATTCATCTACCATCCCTCCTATATAATATTATATTCAATGCAAAACTCAAATGCAAGCCTTTTTCGTAAAATGTGAATGTCTTACGTAAGAATAGAGTAAAGGATTTCTATGAAGATGGCCTCGTCATAGGTACATCTCCTGATAATGAATCAAACAGACCAAGAAACAATGGCAACTGATGTAATCCTCTCGTTTAGGTGGTCATTTAGCGATAAAAAAGCACTTTTTTATGAATATACTTCGCAAAACTTCTGCATACATTTGCATTATGTACATTATTGAACTTTTAAGTAAAATGTACTTGGAAAAATAATATCCTTCATGCGTGCTCTTATAAATCAACGCTCGTGCCTTCGGAATAGCTAATAAATATATTTTTGTGAGTTATTCAAATTACTGCATGAATAGTGTATAATTATACATGTGGGCGGTGTTACCATTTCTGATGATGAAAGGAGGTTATACGGTGGAAGAGATCGTGAAGTATGAAAGCCCTCAGATTTCGGTTCACAAGGCTGATCTTGTAACCGATGATGCGTATTCTGCTCCCTCTGCAGCAGCTACTGCCATCATTACTCTCGGAGCGGCGCTGATTTCAGGCGGTGCAGGTATCGTTGGATGTATATACACGAAGAAATGCTAATGTAGCGGGAGGCATACTCCAATAGGATAAATTATGACGCAGAAAGGATATTAAAGTATTTGCTATGCTGAATACAAGCGTAAAGAAAATAGTGCCAAGAGGAATTATTAAACCTATACCAAGGAATATTTCTTCTGTGCGCTTTCTTATATGGGTGCTATGGATTTTACATAGATACCGCTTGCCGTATATAGCACTTTATATCGGAGTATTTTCTATCGTTTCATTCACGACAGCAACACCCATTATTTCCTTCATAGAAAGCATGTGCATCTTCGAAGGTGTTATGCTCTCTTTTGCTGTTCATGAAACTTCTCATTGGATTATTGCAACAAAAAAGTACGGGATTAAGGCAGATTATATTTCCTTTATCCCGTACCTCTTTTCTTTTAGTGTGTCATTCAGAGAAGAAGGAATAAAGTTAGAGCCTGGGCAAAGAGCTAAAATATACATAGCGGGTCCTTTAATCCCAATAGTTCTATTTAGTGGAATTGCTATAATATGTACAATTATTGGATGCATCCTCAATAATTTTACATATGTGAAACTAATTATTTTCATCTGCTGCGATGCTATACTCATCAACCTATTTTCTTTCCTCCCGATTCAAGGAACAGATTGGTCAAGAGTAAAACAATATTACCTTAGCAAGAGCGTTTTAGGGAATGCATTCAGCAAAATTAATAAGTTCACACGAAAAGCGTTTGATTTTTTTGTTAAGATAATGACGAATCAGTGAGGTAATTATATGTGTAGAGATATTTTAACCGCAACACCAAAACGGATGGTTGACTCATGGCTTTATAACGAAAACAATACAGTAAAAATACTGATATTGAAGTCGGATTTGGCGATTCATCAAGAACTGAGAGAAATCTTTTTCTCCCAAAATGGTTTTTCCTTTGAAACTATTAACGACCTTGATGCAAACGAAGGACTTGGCTTATCGCTGAATAAGGTAGCTAGTAGCATATGGGAAAAGTGTGATGGCACGACAACCATTTCAGAAATTATTGATTCAATTATGTTGCGTTTTAATGCGCCGAGAGAATTGGTTTGTCGAGATGTAGTTGGTTTTCTAAACCAATGTGAAAAAATTAATCTTCTTGTTGTTAATTGGAGGCCGATGTAATGTTTGATGTTTTATTGACCAATCCACGCCCTGTTACAATGAAGGGAACCAAGCATGAGAAGCTTATGTATTCCCACCCTGCACCCGGGATTGGGTATCTTGCGGCAGCGCTTAGAAAGATTAACATCTCAGTGTTCCTGTTTGACATGGGTCCATCAGAAAAAGACGCTGATGATATCCTGCATTTCATTGAGGAGCACGATGTGAAGATATTAGGAATCAGCTCCTTTGTAGCAAATCATGGAAATGGTATGCGAATTGCAAAATACGTTAAAGCGCATTATCCATCGATAAAAATTATCATGGGAGGCCCCCAGGCAACCTTTATTTCAGAGGAAATTCTCGCAGCAGGTTGTGTGGACTTTGTTTCTTTTTATGAGGGCGAAAGAACCTTGCAGGAACTTTGTTCACTTATTCTTCAAGGTGAAACTGATTATTCAGGAGTAAAAGGGCTTGCTTATATAGATGACGATAATGCTTATCATCGTACGGAGGATAGAGCGTATATTCAAAATTTAGACGACATAGGTATGCCTGCTTGGGATCTTTATGAACTGGACAAATACATTTGTCCGGGAGTTATTTTAAGCGGCCGTGGATGCCCGTACAGGTGCATATATTGCTCTGCAGGGGCGGTTTCTGGTTCAAGATATAGAACTAGATCCGTTAATAGCGTAGTGGATGAAATAGAATATCTATATAGAGAATGCGGTGTAGATTATTTTTTTCTTGCCGATGACACATTTACTGCTGATAAGCAGCACTGCATAGAAATCTGCAGAGAAATACGACGCAGGAATCTCAATATACACTGGGAAGCTGAAGCAAGAGCGAATACGGTTACCGATGAAATCGTTAAAGAGATGGCGCTTGCTGGATGCAGACATGTGCAGATAGGTGCTGAATCTGGAGATAACCAGGTTCTAAAAGATATAGGGAAAAATATCACAACAGATACGATAGAAAAGGCTGTATGCAAGTTTCTTCGTGTAGGAATTACCGTCGTGTGTTCATTCATTATTGGCACGCCAACTGAAACACACGACACGTTTCAGAGGACATTAGATTTTGCACTAAAAATCAGAAGACTATCCAAACACAATTTTACCAATTGCAAGTTTGCTATTCTCACTCCACTGCCTGGCACATCTGTCTATGAGGATAGAGATAAGTGGGGAATCGAGTTGCTCACGACCAATTGGGATAATTATGATTTTTACGATCCCGTTATTCGAACTAAGAATCTTAGTGAAAAAGATCTCCGAAATATGTTCATGAAAGCGTGGGTCGAATATACAAAGACCGAGGAAGAACCGTGGGCGTTCAAAACGATAAAAACAAGAGAATTGTCTTAGAACAATTTTCCCAAATAGAGTTTTCTAAATCAGACGGTGGTTATATTCTCCATGATTTGTTGCGGGATATAAAGTTTGACATCAATGACACTTTTTTCTATATATGTCAACAAATAGATGGCGAACGAACGCTGGCGGATATCGCTGGAAAAGTAGAAATTAGATACGGTGTTACAGAAGATGACGCCTATCTGTCTGTCGTATCAGTTACGAAAATCCTGAGAAAGAAAGGTTTGGTATTGGTTAAGGGAAGCTTACGATACAGATTCATTAAGCTTTTCTATAATCTTACTGGATATCGATATTAAGCAATTAGGAGGTTTTTATGCATATTCGTAAATATGTAAAATGGAGGCAGATTGAAAATGGGTCTGTGTTGTTCAACACCCAAACTGGGGATTGGCTAACGCTTAACAAAAACGCTACGTTCATATTCCTGCAGCGCTATGTCAATTACAATCCAATGGAAAACATAGCGGAAAATCTAGTTATGAAATACCCTGCTAGCGACTTCGACGTGCTTCTCGAAGATGTAAAAGAAACGCTTCAGCAACTTGAATCATCAGCATTTTTCTCGTCCAATGATGATGATAGAGGGTTTATTAACCTGATCATCCCCCCCTATTACCTTGAAACATTGAATATAAAAGTTACAAATTCCTGTAACCTTTCATGCAAGCATTGTCTCGAAGGCAATATTCAAAACAAGAATGAGTTGCCATTTGAACAAATGGTAGCGATAATTGATGATGCATGCAGTATGGGAGCAAATGAGATTGTGTTGACAGGCGGGGAACCGTTTATGCGCGATGACATTGTTGCTTTGATCAATTATATAGACTCTTTACAGATGAAAGCAACTATCTTCACAAACGGAACAATGGTTTCTGAATCTTTCTTTGAGAGTGTTAAAGGCAAAAATGTCTTTATGCGAGTTAGCTTAGAAGGAGCCACAGAAGCGGTGCACGACTCTATACGAGGAACGGGTAGCTATGCTAAGGCTACTAAGACTATGCAGTTATGCAAAGATTATAAAATCCCGCTGGGGGTTGCCATTACTGTCAATTCGACCAATTTCGATACATACAAAGATATAATTGAATTGGCACACAGTTATGGCGCAGTTGAGATAGAGGCTTCTGATGTCATTGATATGGGATATGCATCCGAGAATAGGAATCTCTTATTAAACGAGGAGCAACTGGTTCAACTCCGAATTGAAACATTATTCATGATGACCAGAGATCAAGCTCTTGCGCGCGGTATGGGGGTGACTAGACCGGAGTACTTAATCGATACAAAAACGCATAAAAGCCGCTTAACGAGCAAATGTTGCAATGCAGGAATAGCAAACTGTGTCGTTGATACTAACGGCGATATCTATCCTTGTCTCATGTTCGTTGGTATCCCCGAGTTTGTTTGTGGTAACACAAAGAAAACACCGTTTAGGGATATATGGTGGGACAACTCAGTCCTCAGCCAATTTAGGAATATGCGTATGGGCGATATTAGTGAATGCGCCAAATGCGATATTGCCGAAGAATGTGCTGGTGGATGCCGTGCCAAGGCGTATTTAAAATCGAACGATTTGTTAGGCTCGGTAGATAAAACATATTGTAATGTAACAAGGCGAGCTCTTAACCTTTTTAAGGAGAGCGAATTGGCCATACGTGTTCAGGAAGTACAGAATGCTTTGCTTCGAAGCGAAGGTAAGGACGCATGATGATAGAACTGCAAAATGTAATAAAAAGCTACAAATCTTCAAATAGCAGGAAAGTTATCAATGTTGTAGATGACATTTCTCTATCTATGGAAGCCGGAAAGTCGTATGGTCTAGTAGGGCATAATGGGGCGGGAAAGACGACGCTTTTGAAGTGTATCGCAACACTTTCAAAACAAACCAGCGGAACAATCTTGGTTAACAATAAAAGCACGCTCGCTAATCCTTTGGATGTTAGGCGTGATGTAGCTTTCCTTTCCGCATCAATTAATGTTGACCCATTTTTCAGCGCTCGATATTTGTTTGGGTTGTTTGGAAAAATGTACGGGATGGACAAACAATCAATTAATGAAAAAATGGACGAGTTGTTTGACCATTTTAACATCGGTTCATTTTGTGACAAGAGAATTAGCGAGCTGTCCACTGGTATGAAGCAAAAAGTAATGATTGCATTAACATTGCTGCATGATGCCAGTGTGTATATATTGGATGAACCAACAAACGGGTTAGATATTTTGACCTCCCAAAAAGTAATTTCATATCTGAGATTACTCCAAAGGGATGGAAAAACACTCATCATCTCGTCTCACATAATGTCGGAAATCGAAAAATCATGTGATGAACTCGTAATGATTGTCTTTGGGAAGGTTGCAAACTTTGGAACTTCGGAATCAATACTAAAGGAAAGTGGGGCGGGCTCTCTCGAAGATGCATACCTCTCCTATTATAAAAAAGCAGTTAAGGAGGTAGAGGCAGATGAAGAGTAGTCCCATTGTTGTGTTGATAAAGAAAGAGCTGCGTCGATTTTTTGGAGATCTGCCGTTGCTTTTTGGTTCTGTTATCGCACCCGCTATACTCATTGTTGCTATGATTATGGCAATGTCAATGATAATGTCATTAGCACAAAAAGAAACGCCTGCCGAGAAAATAAAGATTGGTGTTATTAATTCACCGAAAACGCTGTTGCAACAAATGAACGATTTGACAGGAATTGAATATGAAGTTCAAGATTGCGGAGAGGATGAAATAAGCGAACTGTTTAGGGAGAAAGATTACTCTGCGGTTTTATCTTTCGCTGAAGACTTCGTAAGTAAGATTGAAAGTACTGATGGAGCGACTGTACCAGTAGTGCGTTTTTATATTAACAAAAATGACAGTCAAGCGGGATATATCGTGAATTATATTTCAGCGAATGTATTGAGTCCGTATAAGCAATCCATCATATCTTCTCGGATTGACGATGAACAGACAATGTTAACCTTTGATGTTAATTTCCATGAGGTCATTCAACCTAAAAGCTCTATGGATTCTTTTGCTGGACGAGTTGTACCATTAATGCTGCTCTTTTTAGTTACGCACGCTGCGGTATCGCTCGGTGTCGATTTAATTACATCAGAAAAAGAGAAAAACACTTTAGCTGGCTATCTGCTAATGCCTATTAAGCGCAGTGACATTGCTTTTTCAAAATGCATATCTCTTGCTATCATTACAGTTGTGGATTCCTTTTTTATGATGGGAATCATGATGATCGTGATGCCTTTTGCCATGGAGCTGTTTGCCTCGGATGCATTTGAAACTATTGTATTCCAATTAGGCATCAAGCAAATTATCATGCTTGCTATTATTTTGATATCTACTGCTGTTCTTATTTCAGCAATTGTTTGCTACATATCGAGCATATGCAAAAGCACCAAAGCGGCAAGCGGAATATCCGTAGCATTATATATACTGTCCATCGTATGTGGATTTTCCGTGATGTTTGACAGTATACTATCGGTTGGCCTGCTTACGGATGCAATCCCATATCTTGGTAATGCTGCTGTGATTCGTGAAATTATATCAGGCGAACAGCGTATGCATGATGTGCTTATCTCAGTTGGCTCCAATATGGCGATCAGCGTCATTTTGGTGTGGTTAACAAGCAAAGCATTTTCGGAAGAAAAGCACATGGTTTCTTTCTGACAAAAATGATTTCATAATAGTACGACTTGAAAAACAAATTTATAAAGCAATAAATTCAATGTTTGGGAGAGTTGTGCTAATGCCTAATTGAAAAATTAACGAAAGGAGATATAACCATGAACTCTGTTGTGATAGGTGTTTTGTCTTTATCAATCGGATGTGGTGCGGGCGTTGCAATTGGAGCAGCACTCAAAAACATCCCGCTTGGAATGACGATAGGTTCTGGCGTCGGATTGCTGGTTGGTGTCATCATTAACGTGATAAGAAAAGGTGTTTGACAATCGCGTTACGCACATTATTTCATACCTCCGCATAAGGGGCTGTTAAAAAGGGCCCGAAAAAATAGCAAGACTCTCGAGGAAAAGTTCCCCGGGAGTCTTTACTATGTGGTATAATTGTTGTGTGAAAAAAACTACCGAAACATAACCCTATTCTGTCGGCAACTTATTTGCACGCAAGTCCAACAGACGTATACATCCGAGCAACACAACAAGTAGACTGCCACAAATCAGCGGAATAACGTAAGATTCCACCATGTCAACAGCTGTGCCAGCCAAAAGCAGCGATATAGGTATCAAACTATATGATACTGCTGTCAGAGTGCCAATAACTTGGCCACGAAAGTCATCTTGGACAAATATTTGGATTGTCGTGATTGTCTTGATGTTGATCGCTACGCTTAGCCAGCCAACGATAAACTCAAGTATGCAAAAAGCTATAACTGTGCGGATGGGATGATATGGAATCCGTGCAATAAGACTGATCAATAGCATTATGAATCCAAGGCATCCTACCTTAGCATATGGGTATTTAAGTTCTGTTTTACAGGGATGTTTGGTTTGAAACAGGGCGCTTAAAACAGATCCAAAGCCGAGGCATCCGGTGATTATCCCATAACTGCCTGAAGAAATCCCAAGAGCGTTCGTAATGATGAACGGAACCGCTACACTGATCCCTGCTGTAACGCAAAAGTTTACAAGACCATCGCCAAATAGAAAGGGGCGGAAATCCTTATTTCTCAACAGCCAAAGGAATGCGGAATATGTCTTTTTCTCTGGTTGTTCTTTGAATGAAGCGGTTTCTGCCGCATTAAATATGAGGAATAATTCACCGAATGCGGATATTAAAAATGAAGCGATATTGATTACGGCAAACATTTTTACAGGGATAGTGCTGATAAGAACTCCCCCAACAGCAGGCGCCAAGATGTTGACGCCGGATGTAATGAGCTGCGATGAGGAAGCCAGCTTTTTTAACCCGACCGCATCCTTGATTCCGTCAAGGTTTGGCAAGTGAGCATCTACTATATTGTTGAATAGAGCTGAAATGCAGGAGAGAATAAAAATCGTACAGTATATGGCGGGCAAGCTAAAAAACACCAACGGTATAACACAGGCAATTGCGCTTGCTATATCACATATGACGAGCATTCTGTTCGGATGCTTCAATCTATCGCTGACTTTTCCAGCGATCATGGAAAAAATGACTGTAGGAAGATAATTCACCAAAAGTGAAATGCTAAAATTCAGCCCCGATCCGGTCTGCTTTAGAATATACCAGCTCAAAGCAAATGAGAATAGCTTTGTTCCAATGTATGAAACGCCCTTACTCAGAAGTAATAAAACACGATTATTCATAGTAATTTTGCCTCCTCAAAGCTTTTCCCATAGAGCAGATAGCTTTTTGTCGTTAAAGGCCTTAACGGCTCGTTCCAAACTTTCAAATGCTGTTGTTCCGAGATCGTCATATGCGTTTACCCTATCTATGAACTCAATATAACGTATGTTGCTCATATCAAAACAAGGAAAAGCATCATAATCGCGTGCAAACGCTTGAGCCCTCTTCAATGAGATAATTGCGTCGTCCTTGTTTTCACTTCTTATCTGCATAAAGGCGAGAAAAACATAGAATCTGCCAAGCATCTTATCAAGAAAACTTGTTTTTCCAGGCTGAGTCAAGCCGGAAATGAGTTCAATTCCCCAAAGCAGGATTGATTCAGCGGAAGAATAATCATTTCGCACACAAAAAACAGTTGCATATCCTTCGATCATACGCATGATTGCAGTAATATTTTGCAACAATGCCATTGATAAAAAGGGCACAGCATCCTCTGCGAGATTTTGATCGGTCGCCAGTATGAACCCGATTCTGTCATTATAGTGTCCGCCCGCATTGTACTGTTTCAGAAGTTCTATGGCTTTTCCCCCTTCATTGATCATTAAGTACACATCCGCCATTTCACCATGAAGCGTCAACTCACTGATAGCCGGGTCTGTGTTCTGCGATAGCAGCATACAGGACTTTTCCAGAAGCTCCAAGGCCCGCCAAAGCAACTTTTCCTCGTGCCTTTCCATACCGAAGACTCGATATAAAATGGCACTCTCGTGAACTACTTCAAAAGCGTGAGGGAATTTCTTTAATGCTTTTTCCGCTTCAGAGAGCCCGACATATTCTTTCTTGATTCGGTATTCTTTTAGGCGCTGAACTGTAACAGATAATCTATTGTCCTTCATTGTATAACCCAATAGAGCATCCACGGACGTATCAAAGTAATCCGCTATTTCTATAATCATATTTAACTCGGGTACAGACAGTTTTGCTTCCCACTTGTATACGGCTCCTGAGGTAACGCCCAAATCCGCAGCAAGCTGCTCTTGTGTTAAACGCTTTTTTTTGCGGTACATCCGTATGTTCTCAGCAAGCATCATTTCCATGATCAATCCTCCCGTCCATTCTATTATAGCAGAAGAACACACTAAAGTGAACATACCATCAGTACTAACAAGAAAGTATATTTCATACTAACGGTATGATTTTTTTGATCGTATCATACTGGAATAATCATTAAAACAGAATTGCTTTGAATTTAACGGAGTGTTGTGCTCATACATATAGACCTTGCGCCCCACATACAGCTTGCTTTAGACTTTGGGTGGCGGTTACTCAGCTTTGGCAAGCAAGGTCTTTTGGAGCCAAAAGACAGCAGGCGGAGACTCTAACGAGTCCCCGCCTTTTGCTTGATGGGGCGTTCCCCATACCCCCTGTAACACAGATTTCATCTGTGGCTGCGCGATGTGCCATCGCTATTTTTCCTCGAGCTGCCGCTCGGTGGTCTGCCGGTTCTGTTCGTTCAGCCCCAGCAGATAGGCGGCGTTGGCCTTGTGGATCAGCAGCTCCCGCATCTGCTCCTGCGCCCGGTGGTACTCGGCGTAGGCCGCCTTTTTCTCTGCCAGCAGTCTTGCAAATTCCTCGTTCAGGCTCCTGACCGTGGGCAGCTTTTTCAGGCCAAACGCATCAAAGGCTTTCTTTGCCGCCTTGTGGATAAGAATATCGCTCTCATGCTCTGCGAGATACTTTTTGGAATATCCGGCCTTACGGTATCCGGCATATGCCTCTCGCGTCCTGGAATAGTTCATGATGTGCGTCCGCAGGGTCTGTATCTCACTCATACGCGATTCCGCTGTCTTTACGGTTACCTTCAAATCATAGAACCGCTTCTCCGCATCGGCGGCTGCATTGACAAGTGCGTCGAAATCGGCAAAGCCCTTTTCCTCCAGATATATCAGCGTCTTTGCCATCTGCTTGAGCTTTACCACCTTCATCGCCTGATCGTAGCGGTATCCTTTTCCTGCGTTGAGCTTCGCCTCAATGTCGGAAATCAGCGTGGCGCGCTCCCTGCGCTTCGGATATTTTTTCCTGACGAAGGGCTTGTGCGTTTTGCCTCCCGCAAGAACGGCGCGAAGCTCCTGCTCGGAATATCCCTCGCCCAGGGAATCCAGACGGATGCTCTGTTTCTGGTTTTCGTGCCGCAGCGACAGCCTGCTCTTTCGGGCGACGGAATAGCCGGAATCCTTCAAAAGCGCCAGCAGCGCGTCGAAATCCTGGGGCTGCTTTTCAAGCGCCGCGTCTATCGCCATGCGCAGAAGATCGCGGTTGGAGAGCTTGTCGTGACCGCCGCGCCATTTGTTGTAGCTCAGCCCGTGTTTCTGCGGATTCTCCACCACGGACAGCCGGTGCTCGGCGCAGATCAGGTCGGACAGCCTGCGGACGGCGCGGTAGCTCCCTATGAAGTTCTTGAACTTCCGCGTACAGTCCAGAGCCGTGGAGTTCCAGTAGATGTGGTTGTGAATGTGCTTTTTGTCGGTGTGGGTGCAGACGAGAAAAGCGTGCCGGCCTTTCAGGAAGCGTTTGGCAAATTCGTAGCCGATGCGGTTGGCCTCCTCCGGCGTAACCTCTCCGGGCTTAAAGGACTGCCGTACCTGATAGGCGATGACGTCGCTTTCCTGCACCCGTCCGGTCAGCTCCCGGTACTCCCGCTTGGACAGGGCAAATTCGGAAACGGCGGTCTCCGGCTCGCAGGCGAACGCGGAGATCAGCGCACCGCCCTCGGTCTTATCCGGATTCATGCCGTACTCCGTCCGGTCGGCAAGGCACTGCGCCAGCGTCTTGCCCTTGTTTAAGTGCATGGGTATGATTCGTGTGGTCGCCATATTCCCTCCATGGAAAAAGGCGCAGGAACGCCCCTGCGCCTTTTCACATTCCGCATATTCCGTTTATCCGTAGATTCGCTCCTTGAGCAGCATTCTCATGCCGATGAACCGCGCTGTGAGCTTCACCGCCAAATAGTGCAGTCCGTAGGGGGAGAGCAGAAACGCAATGCCCAGACAGATGCAGCCGTTCTGCACGTTGCCGTCCACAAAGTAAAAGAAGCCTGAAAGCAGAAACAGGGCGGAGGCGATGACGCAGACCACGGCGGAGGCCTTGAGCGCCAGCGTGAGCGCCCATTCCACGATCCACAAAACCAGCATAAGGGGCGCAAGCAGCAGTTTCAAAATGAATTTCATAGTCGTTTTCCGTCCTTTTTGATTTCATTATACAGAAAGAGCTGCCCTAAAACAAGGATGCCGGCAGCATGGGCTTATCGTATATTTCTGCCTGCTCACTGAATGGTGGACAGCTTCATAAGAATTTTGTTGGCAAGTCCCCATAGCTGCTTCTGCTTTTCCTGAATCTCCGCAAGGTCGGTGTCGTAGGCTCTGCCGCTCTCGTTGAGCCGTTTGGCGATCTGATTGATGTTGTTGCTCGTGTAGCGCAGAAGCGAGATCATCTGCTTCAGCTCCGGCAAATCCAGCCTGATCACCAGCCCGTCCAGCGCCATCTTCCGCAGGAACGCCTCCTGATTGGTAACGCCGATCCGCGCCATCTTTTCCTTCAGCAGCCGGTGCTCTTCCTCCGTCAGGCGAACGGAGATGCGGATGTTCCGGCGCATGAACTGCGCGCTCACAGGGACGGCTCCTTTGCCTTTTTGACTGCCTCCGCCGCCGCTTCGGGCGGTCTGCTTTTCAGTCTGCCGAGCACCGAGGGCCTGCGCTCATGCACCCTTGCGTCCTCCCGCGCCAGCTTGGTAAACAAATCAACCAGCCCGCTGTGGCTGTTGACCGCCAGATAGCAGTTCCGATCCGTCCCCCATGCGTCGGGGTTCTCCGAAACGGGAACGGTCTTTGCCCATTGCTTGTTGTCCGCTGAGAACCGCCCATCCCAATCCTTCTGCCGAATGGTAATCGCCAGCACATATAAAATGCGCTCATGCCCGAACTGCTCCGCCACCTGCGCGACGGCTTCCCTGTGCAGGACGTTATCGCAATAATGCTCGGAGATCGCCTTCTCAATGGCCTCCTTGCAGGCGGCGCTGGCCTTATTGGAGGCGCGGTAAAGCTCCAGCTCGCCGTTTTCACGGGCGTGCTCGGCGGGAAATCTGTAAACGGGAATATCCTTCATATTGGTGCATCCTTCCTTTCATTAAGCTGTAGTGAAGCGGCTCCGACAAAATCCATTCTTCGTCGGAGCCGCCGTTTTTTTAGCGTTCCTCCTTGCCCCTGTGCCTGATTTTGTCCTCAGCGCAGGGCTGGGACAGCGGCGCTTTCAGCTTTGCCAGCACGGAGGGACGCTCCGCCTTTGCGCTCTGCACGGCGGGCGCGTCCTCCGCCATCTGCTCCATGGGCGTGCGGTCGTCGATGTTCAGCTCGGCGTTTAGCTCCGCAAGCCGCGCGGATTTTGTCCGCAGCTCATCCTCCTGGGGGAAGGGCTTGCCCAGCTCTGCCTTTGCCGTCTCCATCTGCGCGGTGAGCGCGTCCAGCGTGTTTCTAACATTCTGCAATCTGTCCGGCATGGCGTTCAAAACGTTGTCGATGCGGGTGAGGTTGCCCCGCGCGTCCTTGCCCAGCGTCACGCGGTGGTTCATTTTGCCATTGAGGGTGAGAATAAAGTCCCGCCCGAAGTCCTCCACGGTCAGGGACATGGCAAAGCCCCGGTAGCTGCCTATGGGCACGGGCTCCATGCCCTTTGCGTCCTTGAAGGCTTCCAGAATGGCAGCGCCTGCGTTGTCCTTGTCGGTAAGAAGGTCGCCCTTGACCTCCATGCCCGCAAAGCCGTCCTTGGGGTGGGGATGCTGTTCCAGCGTTTTCATATCCGCCTCAAAGCCGGAGAGGAAGCCTTTGTTTTCCTCAATCTGCGCCGGGAAATGCCGCAGTATGTTGTCCTCCAAGCGGTACTGCTGGCTCCGGTGGCTGGCCTTCATGAGCTTCAGGCGGGCAACATCCACATCCAAGTCCATCTTCTCTTTAATTCTCTTGTCTCCGGCGCACAGCGCCTTGATCTCCGCATAGGAAAGGGCGGTCTCGTCCACGTCCTCGCAGGAGCGAACAGGGGATTTTGAGGTCATGATCTGGGAGATGAATTTCTGCTTATTCTCCACCGTCTGCCAGAGGTAAGCGTCGAAGGTGGATTCCGTGACGTAGCGGTAGATGTGTACCTCCTTGTTGCGGTTGCCCTGACGGATGATGCGCCCGCTGCGCTGCTCCAGATCGCCCGGTCGCCACGGGCAGTCGAGGTCGTGGAGCGCCACAAGCCTGTCCTGCACGTTCATACCCGCGCCCATTTTGAAGGTGCTGCCCATGAGCACACGCACCTGACCGGAGCGGACTTTTGCAAACAGCTCCTTCTTCCGCGTCTCGGTGTTGGCTTCGTGGATGAATGCGATCTGCTCGCGGGGGATTCCTCTGGCGACGAGCTTTTCACGGATGTCATCGTAAATCGTGAACGCCGGTTCTTCGGCTGCATCTTGCCCAATGACAGCTTCCAGCGCGTGAAGCTCCGGGCTGTCCAGATTCCCGCCCGCCGTCTTTGCCGCCTTCGCTCCGGTCGCGCCGGTTTTCGGGGTGGAGAGGTCGCAGAACACGAGCTGGGTCAGTCTGTCCGCCTGCCCGTCCTGCCAGATGCGGTGGATGTTGTCCACGCAGCGATTGACCTTACTGTTCGGGTCGTCCGGCAGGTCGGGGTTGATGACGCGCTGGTCAAGCCCCAGCTTGCGCCCGTCCGAGGTGATCTTGAGCATATTGTCCGTGCCGGGGTCAACAAGCTGTGCGTGTACCCTTGCGGCGCGTTCGGACAGCTCCTGCACCATCTGCTTCTGTATCTCCGTGGGCTGCGCCACCTCGTTGTGATAGATGGGTGTGGGCGTAGGCAGGTTGAGCTGGTCTGAGGTCTTGATATCCGCCGCCTCCTTGAACAGGGTCATGAGCTCAGGCAGATTAAAGAACTTGGCAAACCGCGTCCTCGCCCGGTACCCCGTACCCTCGGGAGCCAGCTCAATGGCGGTCTGCGTCTCCCCGAAGGTGGAAGCCCAACAGTCGAAGTGGGCAAGCCCCTTGCCGCGAATGGCGTCGTGCTGGAGATAGCGCATCATGGTGTAAAGCTCGGTCATGGAATTTGAGACGGGCGTGCCTGTGGCGAATACCACGCCGCGGCTGTCGGTGATCTCGTCGATATACCGGCACTTGAGCAGCATATCCGAGGACTTCTGGGCGTCGGTGGCGGACAGCCCCGCCACGTTGCGCATCTTGGTGTAGAGAAACAGGTTCTTATAGTTGTGTGCCTCGTCCACATACAGCCGGTCTACGCCCAGCTGCTCAAAGGTCACAACGTCGTCCTTTCGGGAGCTGTCCTGGAGCTTTTTGAGCTTGGCTTCAAGGCCGCGCTTGGTGCGCTCCAGAGACTTAATGGTGAACCGCTCCGCCCGCTGGCTTTTCAGCTCCCGCAGACCTTCCTCCACCTCGAAGATCTGCTCCGCCAAAAGCCGCTGCTGCCTCTCCATGGAGACGGGTATCTTCTCAAACTGCGAGTGGCCGATGATAACGGCGTCGTATTCGCCTGTGGCGATACGGGCGCAGAACTTCTTGCGGTTCTTCGGCTCGAAGTCCTTTTTTGTAGCCACGAGGATGTTGGCGGAGGGGTACAGCCGCAGGAACTCGCCCGACCACTGCTCGGTCAGGTGGTTGGGAACGACAAACAGGGACTTGTGGCACAGCCCCAGCCGTTTGGATTCCATGGCAGCGGCTACCATCTCGAAGGTCTTGCCCGCGCCTACCTCGTGTGCAAGGAGAGTGTTGCCGCCGTAGAGCACATGGGCGACCGCGTTGAGCTGGTGCTCCCGCAGCCGGATCTCCGGGTTCATGCCCGCAAAGGTGATGTGGCTGCCGTCATATTCGCGGGGTCTGGTGGAATTGAACAGCTCGTTGTACCTTGCAACCAGAGTGTGCCGCCTGTCGGGGTCGCGCCATATCCAGTCCCGGAAAGCGTCCCGGATGGCCTGCTGCTTCTGCTGGGCGAGGGTGGTTTCCTTGGAGTTGAGTACGCGCCGCTCCCTGCCGTCCGCATCGTGCTTGGTATCGTAGATGCGCACGTCGCGCAGATTCAGGGTATCTTCAAGAATCTTATAGGCGTTTGCGCGCTCCGTGCCGTAGGTCATATACGCGGCAATATTGCTGTAACTGACCGCGTTCTTGTTCCTGATGTTCCACTCGGCGGTGAAGGCGGAATAGGTCACGTCGATCATGCGCTGCTGGTAGAAGGGCGTCTCGAAGGTCTCCCACATGAACTCCCGGATATACGAGGGGTCGATCCACGTTGCGCCAAGCCGCACCTCAATTTCGCTTGCGTCCAGATCCCTGGGCTGCGCCTGTCGCAGTGCTTCCACGTTGGGCAGATTGCCAGGGCTGTCCTGCGCCGCCTGCTCCGCCTCCCGCAGCTTCTGCCGGACGTTGCCGGAGAGATATTCGTCCGCTGTCTGCCACTCCCCGCGCACAGGGTCGAGGAAGATAACGCCGTTCAGCTCGTTGATCAGTTCGTCTTGGCTTTTGCCGGTGAGCTGCGCCATATACGCCATATCTACGCAGGCTTTTTCGGAGATGGACAGCGCCAGCGCCTCCGAAGCGGTGTCCACGCTGGTCACGGCCTCGTGCGCCCGTATGGTTCGCCTGGTGAACATATCTGCCTTGCGCTTGAGGTTTTTGTCCTCGTCCAGCTCCTCCAGAGAGCAGAGCAGATAGTAGGAGCTGTCCTCGGCAAAGGCCAGGGCGTTGGCGCGGGAGTTAATAAGCCCATACTTTGCGGTGAAGCCGTCGTATAGGGTGTTCAGATCCGCCTGCGTCTGCCGGATGGTTTCATCCGAAATAAAGCCGTCCATCTGCTCAGAGATGAGCTTCTGCACGCAGTCCCGCAGCTCCACCATGCCCTTGGCACGCTCCTTTGCGGTGGCGTTGAAGTCGGGTTTGGTCATGATGCTGTTCTGACGGTAGTACAGCTCCCCGTCCACCACGGTGTAGGAGAAGTTCCGCACATTCGGGTCTGCCGGGATGGTCTCCACGATGGTCTCATCCTCGCCCAGATCGGGCAGCTCCGCTTCCGCGTAGGTTCCCCGGATATTCCGAATTGCGCCGCTGAGCTGCTCCGCAAGGTCTGCGCCCTCGATGGGCGCAACGGTAAAGTCCTGCCTGCCGTACTGCGTGCTTTCCGAGGTCTGCCGTCCCAGCACCATCTCCGGGTGGTCGATGAAATACTGATTGATGGCAAAGCCGTCCGCGTTCTCTCCCAGGTGTACCCAATCGGGTTCGATCTCAATGGGTCTGTCCCGCTTTTGAAGAAAGATAATATCCGAAACGACCTCCGTACCGGCGTTGGCCTTGAAGGCGTTGTTGGGCAGGCGGATCGCGCCGAGCAGGTCTGCGCGCTGGGCAATATACTTCCTTGCGGCACTGTCCTTGGCGTCCATGGTATAGCGGGAGGTGACGAAGGCCACCACGCCGCCCGGACGCACCTGATCCAGCGCTTTTGCGAAAAAGTAGTTGTGGATGGAAAAACCGAGCTTGTCAAAAGCCCGGTCGTTGACCTGATACTGTCCAAAGGGCACGTTGCCCACGGCCAGGTCGAAGAAGTCCTTCCGGTCGGTGGTTTCAAAGCCTGCCACGGTAATATCCGCCTTTGGATAGAGCTGCTTTGCGATTCTGCCGGTAATACTGTCCAGTTCCACGCCGTAGAGCCTGCTGCTTTTCATGCTCTCCGGCAGCATACCGAAGAAGTTGCCCACGCCCATGCTGGGCTCCAGAATATTGCCGGTCTGGAAGCCCATATTCTCCACCGCGTCGTAAATGGCGCGGATAACGGTGGGGCTGGTGTAGTGGGCGTTGAGGGTGGAGGCTCTGGCGGCGGCGTATTCCTCCGGTGTTAGCACGCCTTTCAGTTCATCATATTCAACGCGCCATCCTGCCTTGTCCGGGTCGAAAGCGTCCGCAAGACCGCCCCAGCCGACGTATTGGGAGAGGATGTGCTGTTCCTCCGGGGTGGCGTTCCTGCCCTCGGTTTCGATCTGTTTCAGGGTGGCGATTGCCTTGATGTTGCGCCAGAATTTCTCCTTTGCACCGCCCTTGCCGAGATCGTCGTCCAAAATGCGGAAGTTTTCCGCAGGCGGCAGCGGTGCGGGCGGGTCATGCTCCGGCTCGTCAAAACGCAGAGTGCGAATCTCTACATCATAGGGGAGGTTGTTTTTGTCACCGGGATATACCGCCACGGTTTCCTCGGTATAAGCAGGTTCCTTTCCCGGCTGCGGATACCGCTCCATGAGCCGCGCGAAGCTCTCCCTGCTCTCCGCACGAGAGATAGGGTAGAGAAGCGATGGGTCGCGGAGAGAAATATCAAAAAGCCCGATGCGCTCAATAATGAACGGCTTGCCGTCCTCCAAATATACCGTATCGCCTACGGAATACGGGAACGGTTCTCTCTGCGGGGCGGGAGCCATTCCGGGAGCTTCCGCAACTGCTTCCTCCGGCGCGTGCCGGCGGTGCTGCTCCACATCCTCATCCGAAACATGAATGAGGTCGCTGAAATCGAGGTTTTCCAGCTCGTTGGAAATAAGCTCCTGCAAAGAGCCGTACTGCCGGGTTTCCAGATGCTCGTCATCCAGATAGCGCTCCAGCCGGTAATTCACAAGGTCGATGTTCACCTGAAGGGGAATCTCATCATCGGTGACGGTGGTGTAGGCGACGCCGATTTTCGCCGGGTCGCTGAAATCCGCCTCCGAGCCGTATTCACTCCGGCAGAAGTCGGAGATCAGTCCCTTTGCCCGTTCTATAAGCGCCTGCTCCGCCTGTCCTTGCAGCTCCAGCCGGTACGCCTCCGCCTGCCATTCGCTTGTAAATTCCTCGGTCACGCCGTCCGCGTCCACATAGTAGCCGTGGGTCTCGTCGTCCCACACGGCGTACAGGGTACGGAAGCCCCGGTCAAGGCTCACCACATGGAAGCGGTCTGCGGGGTCGAAGGCAGGTTCTTCCTGCTGTGCCTTTCTTTCCTGCGCCGCGATCCGCTCCACATCCGCCATGACCTGCCGGACGAAGGGGCTGTTGCGATTAGCCTCCGCATCCACAATCTGCCCATTTACAATACCTCGTTCAGCAAGCGCTTCCCGGATGGCGATGGGGTCAATATTGTCAAAGTTGTCCTGTTCCTGCTCGGTGTAGAAGCTATCGGATTGAATGAGCTGCGCAATGCGCCGCTGCACCTTCGGCCACGTCAGTTCAACGGTTTCCGGGCTTCCGGCGCGGACGATAAAAAGGCTTTTGCTTTCATTCCCTCCATACTCGCGGACGAGCCATGCGGCGGTTTCTTTTTCGCGTCCGTGCTGCTCCATATACCGCACTACGGCGTGTTTGCTCCCGATATTTCCGTTCCATGCTCGTAGTGCATCGTCTATATCGTCCTGCGAGAGCGGTCGCAGCAGATCGTGGAGCCGCTCATAGGTTCCCTCAAAAACCTCTCGGTGCAGGCGGCTGCGGAACTCCGGCATATCCGAAAACAGCCGGATAAGCTCCATATCTTTTGAATTGAGAACGGCACGGCGCACAGCGGCATTACACTCGATTTCCGCATTTTCCCGGTCAGAGTGACCGCAGGCGTTGCGATAGGCCGTATCCTCCGAAACCGCTGCCATCACCACCGGCCTGTAATGCTCCAAACGTTCCTGCACCGTGGGCTGAGCCTGCTCTGCGGCGGGATCGCGGAACACCCTCGTGCCGTCCGCGCCGAACTCGGCTTCGTATGCGTCAATGGCGGCCTCTGCTTCATGGTCAACGGAGCGCAGGGTGTAAATGTGGCGCTCAGCTCTAAAGTCCGGCACTTCGGCAATCGTCACATCATACTTATCGCGCAATTTCTCCACATACATCTCTAAATTGTGCGACGGTACGCCGCACATCTCCACACGGCCAGCGCCGGGGATGTTGCGGGTGGTCAGGTTCATATTCAGCAGCTCCGCCGCCTGTTTCGCGTCCTCGCCGTACATCTCAAAGAAATCGCCCACCTGAAACAGCACGAGGTTATCCGGGTGGGCTTCCTTTACGGCATTGTAGTCATTCCATGCTGCACTTCGCGCTGCGGTCTGCCGCTGAAGCTGCTCAAAGCGCGCCTTTTCCTTCGGGGTCAGGAAACGGTCTTTGCGGATCAGCTCGGAGATACGCTTGGCGACGTTCGCCCAGTTCAGTTGAATTTCCGGGCAGTCCTGCTTTTTCAGCACGACGCCCTTGCCGCTGTGATCCTCACCGCTGTGGGACGCGCCGGATACCGCATGGGAGCTTCCCCCAATGCCGTATTCGTCTTTCAGGAAGTCCGCCTGCTCCCTGGGGCTGTGTTTCTCTTTGAAATAGGCGTAGATACGCCCCTTGCTCCCTTCAATATTGCTGCCGCGGGTCAGGGTCGCGGCGATCTCGTCCTCCGTAATGAACCGCTGCACGGCGGGGATTTCTGCCATTTCGGTGCGGTACTCCCTGCGGAGCAGGGACAGCTCCCGCAAACCCTGCTCGATTTTGTCCGGCTTGTGGTAGTGAAAGCGCAGCAGGCTCCTGTCCTCCCGGCAGTCGGATCGGAGCTGTGCTAAATCGTCCATGAGGACTTCGCGGAACGCAGGGTCTCTCAGCCGCTCGGCAAGCCGCGCCGTTTCCTCCGGGAAACCGCCGCCCCGCATATCCGACAGGCAGGAGAGGTAGCCCTGCGCCCGCGCCTTTTCACTTAAATCCTGCCGGAGATACCAGATAGACTGCGCCAGCTCCGCGCGCTCATGCCCCGGCGCTTCCGCAAGCTCCACATTGGCGGCGTATTCGCCCTGCTCCAAAAGCAGCCCGATGCGCTCCGCCGCCTCCTGCCAGCTTACGACCTTTGCGGAGGTCAGGTATCTTGCCGCGTCCCCATTGGCGATGTGGATGCCGTCCTCGGCGTACCAGGCGGAATATCTGCCGTTTTCGGTGACGATGCCGTTGCCGCCGTGGAAGCTGCTTTGAAGAAACGCCGCGATTTCTTCCACGCCCTTGCCCTTGGAGAACTCCGTGGCGATCTTCATGCGGGCATAGTCGGCGTTGCCCTCCATACGCAGAATGTGGTCGATATCCGACTGCGGGATGGACATGGAAAAAGCGGAGAGCGTGTAGCTCTCCGCTTCTGCGATATATGCGATTTGCTCTTCCTCCGTGGGGAACAGGCTCAGTTGGTATGCCTGCGGTATCGGAGGCTGCGCCGGTTCCGCTTCCGGCGCGTCATTGGTCAGTTGTACACCAGCTCGCTGAGGATGATCTCCTCGGCCTGCGCTTTCAGGCTGTTCATCAGCCCCACCCATTTCATCTGGTCGCGGGCTTTCAGCTCCTCTGTCACGCCCGCCGACTTCATCAGCTCCGGCATCATCTGCTCCAGCCTCCGGTTCGCCGTCTCGTCGATCTCCCGCAGGTGCGGGAACAGCTTCTCCGACAGCACCAGACGGCTGTACAGCCCCGGTCTGTGCTCCTGAAGGTAGCTCCTGCGCAGTCTCCCGTACTTGCCCAGGGGTCTCGCGTCCTCCGGCGTTTCGCTCAGCGTCAGGTCGGGAATCAGGTAGTCCCCGTTCTTGGTGTAGGTCAGCTCTGTCATGGCTATGGCTCCTTTCCGCGAGTTTCTCGCGCTCGTAATTCTTGATGGTGACTTCGATCTGCCGCAGCACCTCTCCGTTGATCCTGCTCACCGCCGTGCCCAGCTCGGCGGCGGCTTCCGGGGTGTTGAAATCGAAGATGCTCAGGAAATCCTCATGCTCGAAGCGGTCGTCCGCTTCAAGCCCGCAGCGGGACATGAGCGAGTAGGCGATGCTGACGGCGGCGGCGCTTTGAAAGGCCGCTCCTACGTTAAATTCATCATATCCGTAAAGAAAGGAATCGTCAACGATGGCGAGGATATCCCGCTTATAGTCCCGCCAGTATTCCTCCGCAAGCTGAGACGCGATGCGCTCAAGCTGGTCAGGGAGCCCTCCTTTTCCGTCCACACCGTAGCGGCTTTCCAGCATGGCGCTTACCGCGTCCGCGTGTTCCTCCCGGTATTCCCACAGATAGCGGCTCTTTGGAAACTCCCTGCCACCCGTGTCCGACACGTCGAACACATACCGAAGCCTCGGCCTTTCGCCGCTGCTGTCGATGAGGGCGATGCCCTTGGAGCCCCTGCGGACATACCGGCCCATCTTTTCGTTCCAGAAGTCGTACTCCGCGCAGGCGGTGGCGTCCGGACGCTGGGCGTGGATCATGACCTGCTCGGCGTAGGGGTATTTGTACAGCCTTGCGGCGGTGGTGAGAAAGCCCGTCCAGCCCCGGTAGCTGCCGGTGATCTGCCGCTGCGCCTCGTCCGCCATCTGCATATACGTTTGTAGCTTGCTCGGCATATTGCTCCTCCTTCATGGCATAAATTTAGAGCTCCCGGAACGGACGCTCTATGTAAGGGGCGGTATATCCGAAAACGTCCCGAATCCTATGCAGGAAACGGGACGCTTTCTCCTGTATGTCGATGTTCTATTTCCCAAAATTAAAACTTTTTCGATTTTGGGAAATAGAGCCGAAGAAGCAAAGCGGGAGCGACCCGAAAGCCGCTCCCGCCGCATCCGCCTTATTCGTCCGTGTCAAAGTCCGGCACCAGCTCCAGCTCCGCGAAGTCCTCGTCGGTGATTTCGCCCAGCTTTTGCATGGCGCTGTCGGTCAGCTCCCGCAGCCCGGCTTCGTCCTCGTCCAGGTATCCGCGCATTTCGGTGAGGGCGGCAATCAGCCCGCTGCGGCTGTCGCTCTGGTAGATGCACATGAGGTTCATTTCATCGTTGGTAAAATTCATCATAGCAGCTCTCTTTCCGCGCGCCTTGAACGCGCTGTCTTTTTCGGCTCGTTGACGGGAGGACAGAGCTTTGCCAGCACGGAGGGCTTCTTCTCCTGCCGTGCCGCCTGCGCCTGTTCCCTGCGCGCCGCCTGCGCCAGCTCCATGAGGGAGATGGGCTTGCCGGACTTTGCCTGTTCCTCCAGCTCCGCCACGGTCTGCTTCGGCCCGTTGTTGATAACGCCGTCGATCATGCCGTAGTCGTCCTCCATGGCCATCTCCGCGTTTTTGAGATAGTTTTCCGGCTTGAGGAAGTCGGGCAGCGCCTTGAAGCCCCGGGAATCCACGTAATGACAGGATACCACGCCGTTCTGCTTCAGCGCCACGATGTCGCTGACGGACAGGCTGTGGCCGCGAAAATCCTCCGGGCGGCGGATGTTGAAGGTCTCATACAGCTCGTCCAACCTGTCCTGCGTATCGCCCCTGCGGTCGAGGCTGCCCGCATAGACGGCGGCGTAATTTCCCTTTTCAATGGAAAGCCCCTTCTGCGCCAGATACTCGGCGTTCATAAAGCGGAGCTGCGCCGTATTATCATTATCCCGAAGCTGATAGATGGCAAAGCTGTCGGCGGGGTTACTGAGGAACGCCTTTTCATAGTCCGGCGGTGTAAAGCGGTCTTTGACCGTCTCCCATTCGGAGGCTTCCACGCCGAAGATGCCGTCAAAGCTGCGGACTTCCTCTGCATCGAAGGCCATGGCCTCGGTGTTGTCGGTGTGAAGCATATACACGCTTACATCCCGTTCCATGAGCTCCAGCGCACGCTCCTTTGTCAGCGGCAGCATATTGGAATCGGTGTAGCCGTAGGCGTTCATGCTCTCAACAGAAATCGCGGGGTCAGGGACGCAGCCGTTGTCCGGCGCTGTGACCGGCTCAGGTTCCTGCACGGCGATCTCCTGCACAGGCTGGGCGGCAATGCTCTCCGTCTCCTTATCCAGCCCGCGCTCCTTGCAGATTTGCGCGTAATGACGGTCGATATCCGTAATCAGGGAGGATGAGGTTCGGTTGATGGTCTCCAGCGATGCGCGAAGCTCGGTCAGATCTCTGTCCTTTGCCCAGGTCGCCAGATATCCGAAGCTGTTTTCGCCGGTCTCAATGCCGTAATAGGCGCAGACGGCGAAGGAGATGCTCTCCGCCTGAATCTCCTCGGCGGCGCGGGAGAGCTTTGCCTTTTCCGGGTACTGTGCGTGCAAAAACTCCTTCACGGTCTGCTCGCCGCCCGTGAAGTTCAGCCCATCCTCGCCCAGATACAGAAAGCCCTGCTCCGGCAGCTCAATGGGCGCTGCGGCAATAACGGTTGCCGCATGGTTCACCACAACGTGCTCCTGAATGGTCACGGGCAACCCCGGATCGTAATCCGAGCCGCGCAGGTCATACGCATACAAGCCCTCCGGCAGCTTATCCCGGTCGATGCGCCCGTTGGAGAACAGCGCGGGCTTGCCGAACAGCTCGACCTCCTGATATTTTTCTCCGATTTCGTCCTTATTGTGGAGCCTGGAGTGGGCGATCTCATGGACGGCGGCGCATACCGTCTGCATCTCGCTCATGCCTTCGCGGATAGCGATACGCTGTTTGTCCACGGAGAAGTATCCGTCCATATTCTCCGCCAGCTTTTCAAAGCAGATGGGGACGGGCGCGCTGCGGCGCAGAGCCTCCATAAACACCTCGTAATTCTGCACATCCCCCGTAAGGTTCGCCGCCAGCTCCGGCAGGGGCTTGCCTGCGGTCTGCTGCACGTCGAACACCACCACGGGCCTGTACATGGGAATTTGCACCGTCTTTTCCTCCGTGATAATATCGCCGTTCTCGTCCCGCAGGGGGAGCTTGGTGTCGGGGTCTAATTTCTGCTGCTCGATTTTCTTCTTGAAGGGCGTGGGGGCGATGATCTTAATGCCCTTTTCGCCCTTTTTGACGCTTCTTCCGAACTGGTCTCGCCATTTGTTGAAGCCGGCCACATGGGTGGCGTCGGGGCGCTGCATATAGATGAGCATGGTGTTGTTGACGCTGTACTTGTGAAAGCGGCTCATGGTGGCAAGGTACTGCCTGTATTTGTCGCTCTCAAACAGCTCCTTTATGCCCGTCTCGATGCTGTCGGTGATGTCCTTGAGCCGTTCCTTGTTGGTCTGTTTTTCAGCCATTTCATGCATACCTCCTTTGGATCATGGTAAAAACAGCGGCTCCCGCATGGGAATGAAACGCCCGTGCGGGAGCCTGCGAGGGTCATTTGGTAAAGTCCAGCTTATAGGAGGAACGCGCGCCGTCGTCCTCCAGCACGATGAATGCGTCGTAGGTCTTGCCGGTTTTCTCGGAGTAGATACCGCTGGCGTAGGCGCGTCCCTGCGTCAGGAGCGAGGAAGCCATCTTCTTCGTCAGGCTGATCTTCTTGGCGGCAAGGAAGCGGTTATCCCGCCACAGCCCGAACTTGCAGCTCCGTCTCTCGCAGAAATAACCGTTTTTGCTCTCCGTGACCTCTGCGCCGCAGCGGGGGCATTTGCCAACAACGGGTCTGCCGGAGGGGAACAGCACCTCCGCGCCGTCCACAGGCGCAGCGTCCCGAACCAGCGTTGAAACCATTTCCTGAATGCCGTCGAGGAACTCGTCCGCGCCCAGCTCGCCGCACTCGATCTCCTTGAGGCGGTGCTCCCATTCGGCGGTCAAAAGCGGGGACTGGAGCTGTTCGGGCAGCACGGTAATGAGGGACACGCCCGCTTCGGTGGGAACGAGGCGTACAGATTTCTTCGCCTTTTTGCGCTCCGCAAAGCCCGTGGCCACCAGTTTTTCAATGACCGCTGCCCTTGTCGCGGGGGTTCCCAGCCCGCGCCGCTCCGCATCCTCCGGCATATCCTCCTTGCCCGCCGTCTCCATAGCCGACAGAAGCGTATCCTCAGTGAATTGTTTGGGCGGGGTCGTTCTGCCCTCTTTGACCGCGCAGGAGGAAACGGAAAGCATCTGTCCCTCGGAAAGCTCCGGGAGGGTGCTGTCCTGCTTGCCCTTTTCCGTGTATGCCCTCCAACCCATATTAAGGATTGTTTTCCCCTTGGCGGCAAAGGCATTTCCGCCGCAGTCCAGCTTCACCTCGGTCTCCAGATAGACGAAGGGTGCGCTGACCGCCATAAGCACCTGACGGGCGGCAAGGCGCAGGATTTCCCGTTCGCCTGCGAGCAAGGTTTCCAAATCCGTTTCGCCCGCCGCCATAGTGGGAACGACGGCGTGGTGGTCGCTGACCTTTTTGCTGCTGCAAACCTGTGCCGAATAAATGGCAGTAGGCGGCTCCGTGCCGCAGATGCCCGCACAGCACAGCGCCAGCGCGTTTACGCCGCCCTCCATATCGTCGGTGAGATAGCGGCTGTCGGTGCGGGGGTAGGTGCAGAGCTTCTTTTCATAGAGGCTTTGCAGATAATCCAGCGTCTGCTGCGCCGTGTACCCAAGCAAGCGGTTCGCATCCCGCTGGAGCGTGGTCAGGTCGTAGAGCGCCGGGGCTTTCTCCGTCTTTTTTGTCTGCACGACGGAGGTAACAGCGGCGGCTTTGCTGTTGCAGTCCCCGGCAAGCCGCTCCGCCTCAGCCTGCTCCTTCATGCGCCCGCCTGCGGCGGAGAAGCCGTCAAAGTCCAGATGGACGGTGTAGAAGCTCTCCGGCTGAAAGGCATTGATTTCCGCTTCCCGCTGCACCAGCAGCGCAAGCGTGGGCGATACCACGCGCCCTACGTTCAGGGTGCGGTGGTACATCACGGAAAACAGGCGGGTGGCGTTGATGCCCACCAGCCAGTCCGCCTTGCTGCGGCAGAGGGCGGAGGCGTAGAGGTTGTCGTACTCCGCGCCGTCGCGGAGATTGTCAAAACCCTGAAGGATAGCCGCATCCTCCATGGAGGAGATCCAGAGCCGCTTCACGCGCTTGCGGCAGTTGTTGAGATTATACGCTGTGCGGAAGATCAGCTCGCCCTCGCGCCCGGCATCGCAGGCGTTGACCACTTCATACACATCGTCCCTGTGCATGAGGGTGCGCAGGGTGTTCATCTGCTTCTGCTTGTCCCTCGCCACGGTGTACTGCCAGCTATCCGGCAGAATGGGCAAGTCCTCCCTTCGCCATTTGCCGTACTTTTCGTCGTAGGCGTCTGCGTCCGAAAGCTCCGCAAGATGCCCGAAGCACCAGGAAACGAGATAGCCGCCGCCCGAAAGAAAGCCGTCCTCGCGCCTGCCTGCGCCAAGGACGGAAGCGATGCTCCTTGCCACGGAGGGCTTTTCACACACAACAAGCCGGTAACAGGTCGTATTCATCATTGGTTTTTGTCCTCCTCACTGTCAGCAGTGTTTTCATCTTCAAACTCGTAGTCCTCATCTTCCTCGTCCTCGCCGTAGTCGTAATCGTCCAGGTCGTCCGCCCCACGGGTGTCGGCCTTGGGCTTGCGGAGCTTGAACCAGTACAGCGCACCGCCGCCGCCCAGCAGGAGCAGGAGGACGACCACAACAAGCCCCGCACCGCCGGACTTCTTTTCGGGCGCGGTCTCCGCAGGCTCGGCGGGCTGGGGCGTAATTTCTGCGGCTTGCTCCTTACCTGCGCACTCACTCATATTGGTTCTGCACACCTTGCAGCCCGTGTTGATTTTGCCCACGGCGCATTTGTCCGTGCAGGCGCAGGCGGGGACGATGCTCTCGCCGTCCTTGGTCAGCGCCAGCAGGTCGGCCTCGTCCACAAGATTCAGGAAATGGACATTCTCATTGCCCTTATCGTCCCGGTCGATGATGAGATAAAAGGTGTTGCCGCCCTTGGTCGTCACGGTGATGAACTGCTTGCCTGCGCCGAAAGCGGAGCCGACGTCGTCCATGAGCGTCAGGTTGCCGTCCGGGGTCAGGGGCGCTGAGGAAGAACCTCCGAAAGCAGCACAGTATTTCAGCAGAATTTCCAGCAGTCCCGCAGTATCCGTGTCGTTCTCATCGCCTCCCGCAGAGGTGTTGAGAACCTCAAGGTATTTGCCGTATACATAGCCGGTCTGCTCCGGCACGACCACCTTGTACCAGCCGTTGCTTTCCTCCAGCACCTTCACCTCCGCGCCGTTGAGCAGATGCCCGATCACGGTGTAATCCGTGCCGGGGCCGGTGCGCAGGTTCAAATAGGTGCGGACGTTGACCACCTTTCCGGCCTGCTCCCGTTTGGCGGGAAGCGTCCAGCTCCGATCCCCGATGGTCACGGTATGGCTTCCGTCCGCATTTTCGGTCACAAGCACGGTCAGGGTCTGTCCGTTTGGGATCTGCTCACCGGTATTCGTATTCTCCGGCTGTGTAGTTGCAGTTGGGGTTCCCATGGTCGGGTCGCCCATTGTCGAATCGACCATATCGCCGCCGCCTGCATAGGCCGTAACGGAAAAGACCGTCATGCAGAGCACGACGGCCAGCGTCACGGCAAAAAATCTCCATTTATTCTTCATCCACAAATTCCTCCGTTTTTCTGTATTCGTCGGGCAGCGCCGCCGTGGGACGCTTTTCCAGCATCGCCATCAGCGCCGCGAGCTGCTCGATGGTCAGCCCGTTCTCGCGGACGATGCCCACAATATCCGTGTTTTCCAGCTTCAGAATCTGCTCGTCCAGGGCTTTGAGCCGGGCGGTCAGCGATGTGAGCTTTTCCGCCAGCTTCTCGCGCTCCTGACGCAGCTTTTCAAGTCGCGGGTTCATAACATCCTCCTTTTTGCGTTGATATGGTTGTTGTTAAGGTAATCTGCCAAACTGGAGAAAATGGCTTCGCCAGTAGCTCGTGTCGATGGAAGTGTAGTGAATGGGGTCGCCGCAGTGGAGCATCCTGTTATTGCCCACATAGATGCCCACATGGGACGCGCCTGCGGTGTCGTAGGTCTTTTCAAAAAAGATCAGGTCGCCGGGACGGGCGCTTTCCGGGGAAACATAGGCGCACATGCCCCGCAGCCCCTCCGCGCCCAGCCTGCCGAAGCTCCAGTGCAGGCCGCAGTTGTTGTAGACATACGAAACGAAGCCGGAGCAGTCGAAGGAGGTGGCGGGCGAGCTGCCGCCCCAGAATAGTGATAGGTAATCCTTTGATGTTATCTCCGGATTTTCCCCCACTTCACACCGTGCATGCGACTTTCACCGCACACGGCGTTCCATCGTTAGTCATACTCACAATCTATTACAATCTACCTTGTTCATTTTTAGGGGTTGTGTTCCCCGAATTTCTCCTAAACCTGCTTTCAGGCGCAGAGCGTTCAGCTTTTCCATTTGCTTCTTATTGAGATTGCAGACTTCAAGGTAATAAGTAATCGTTTCAACCGTTTCTGCATGGACGAGCCGGTGTACCAGTTTATTTATCAGCACCAGATTTTCGTAGCTGTCATTCCCACCGTATTTTTTCGGCTTGATGTGGTGGCAGTGTATTTCATCTGTTGTCAGAAATGGCATTCCCGTAACAGCACATTTTCCGTATTGTGCCGAGAATAGGGAAATCCGGTTATCAGCTAATTCAACGCTCCTGTTTCCTATAGGCTGTCGCATAAGTGCCAGCATCAGATTCACGTTGATTTTCAGATTATCGTGCAATCCCTTCCGCCCCGCTGGGGTGTAGCAGTTGATAGCCCTTTTTCGGCTTAGAGGGATGCTATGCCGGATATAGCTGATAGGATATACTGGTTCGTCCGTCCCTTTCACATAGCGTAGCGATTTAGACTTTCCATATTTCTGCGATTCAAAGACTGTTAATTTTCGGCCGTTTCTCACAAGTCTGCTTCCCTGGCGTTCCTTTAATCCATTGGTCAGCACTGTCATGACAGAACGTCCCAGGGAACTGCAATCTTTACTGATACAAGTTGCTATTCTGTAATAGTCTTGCAGCCCCACGACGATTGAGTTATACAGCGAAATCTCACCACGCTCATGTTTTTCCTTTCTTGGGTGGATTATATTTTTCGCCTGTGTGATCAGTTTTTGACGCGCATGTTCAAGCTGTTTGTCACCTACATGAGATTTGATGACATATTTATCTGCTCTGCGAAACACCTTCATCTTGAACCCTAAGAACTCTGAATAGCGATGTTTTACATTCACTATCTTTGTTTTTGTTGGCGAAACTTCTAAATGCAGACGTTCCATTAACCATTGTGTGACTGCCTTCATCGTCCGTTCCGCTTCATCTTTCGTCCTGCAAAATATTCTGAAATCATCAGCGTAACGGACAATATACATCTCCTTTAGATTTGTCCTTCGCATAAACTTGTAGGCATTGGATTTATTGATACTGCCATTTGCGTTTATGGAGGTCTTGTATTTTGCCGTGACCGGATTATCCTGCCATTGGCTGTCAACCCATTGGTCTAATTCATTCAGCACGATATTCGCCAGAAGCGGGGAGATAATACCGCCTTGGGGTGTCCCTTTGGTCGGGTATTCCATTGCCCCATTTTCTAACCGTATTGGTGCTTTAAGAATCCGTTTCAGCACGAACAGGAGATTTTTGTCCCTGATTCCGAGCGACCATATCTGCTTTATCAGCTTGCTGTGGTCTACATTGTCAAAGAATCCTTTGACATCAAACTCAACGACATAGTGCAGTCTTGTATTCTGTATTAAGAACTCCGCTCTTGCGATGGCGTTTTCAGCAGACCTGTTTGGACGGAATCCATAACTGTTTTCGCTGAATTTCGCTTCACAAATCGGCTCCATGACCTGCTTGATACATTGTTGTACCAGCCGGTCCCAGACGCAGGGGATTCCCAGCGGCCTGGTTTTTGTCGGGTCGTAAGGTTTTGGTATTTCTTTTCTTCGGACAGGTTTCGGACGATACCCATGTGTACTGCCGATTGTAATGAAACGGACTGTATCAATAACCTCATCCGGCATCAGCTTTCCGATGTCATCGAATGTCACGCCATCTGTTCCCGGAGTTTTGCTTCCGTCATTTGACTTGATATTTCTATATGCCAGCAGGATATTTTCACGTTTTAAGATGATGTTCATCAAATTTGTGAAAGTCTCATTTTTACTGCTTTTCGCATACAGACCGTCAAACACTTCCTGCATTCCGTAATACTCAGCATGGCGCAGTCCGCTCATACATAATGATTTTTCGGCTTTCTCTTTTGGCATAAGGCATCACTCCCTTCTTTTGAATTGAGTGACTTTTTTGTCCTACTCGAATCCTTACTGCGATTGAATGATTGTTTCATATATGACTAATGACTTGAGGCCATCCCTCCGAATCCTTCTTTTTCGCGGGATTCATCGTAAGTCCGACCTCTGCTTTTCAGCACCGGTTCGGCAGCTTATTTTCTTCGTCTGCCTGCTTTACCACTATGGTAAAGCCCGATACCTTTCCTTGTTCCGATAATTCTATCTGTGCATATACCCTTAGGTCTCCGCTTTAGTCCTGTCAGCTTGGATGCGCCTTTAATGCATCATGGTCGTTCATACATACGATTTTTACTAAACCACACTGACGGCGAATTAACGCCACCATACATTTCTATATGGCCTACCTTTAGACCTGTACATTCGCGGTTTTCGTCAGTGCTTCCGCACATTCTAACCATAGGTATTTTATAGAGCCCCGGCCTATAGGTGACACCGCCCACCTCTGGGCGGCTTTCGTGTGGCTGGTTGTTATCCAACAATTCTTACGGTCACTCTCAGCCGACTTCACCGAGCTTCTGACCCATAGCGTTTCCGCTTTAAGCCAGTCGGAGTATTAGGCTAGCGTTTCAGGGCGTTACCCCATCATTCCACCAATCGAATTACCAGTTCACCTGTCTTTCTTTTCACCTCCAATCATTGGACAAGTGCCCAACCTTTTCAGTTGGGAACAAGTTGCACTATAGGGGTAGCCCAGATACTTCTCCGCTTCCTTGATGATGGCGGCGAACTGCTCATCCGCCAGCGCTTCCGGGGGTATCTCGTACTTCTCATACTGGGTATAGTAGTACCGGTTCACATACGGGGAGCCGGGGAACAGGTCGGGGCGGTTGCCCAGCACGCTCATATACACGGCGTACATGGAGAGCTGATCGTGGGACATGATATGCACCGGCACATGGGAGAGGTTGAAATTTTCCAGCTCCACATGGCAGATATAGTAGGTGTAGGGAACCTCCGCCTCGTACTCGTAGCTTTGCAGATTGCCGTTTTCGTCGGTGTAATAGCCGATATGCGTTTCGGTGCGGTATCTGGTTTCCGTGGTGACGGTTTCCGTTAAGATATACTGCTTTTCAAACAGCGTCTCCAGAATCCCGCCTATTTCGTCAATCGTCCATTCTCCGCCCTTGAGGGCGGTAATCATGGAAATGAGCACATAGGGGTCGTGCTCAATCTCGTCCAGGTCGAAGTGGTACTCGTCGTAATCGTGGGTGCTTTCGTAGCTGTTCAGGTATTCCCGCAGCTCGTCCTCCATGGCGCAGTAGGCGGCTTCCGCCGCCAGCATATCCGCATCCTCCAGCGGATAGGTGGAGGCCGCAATGCCGGACACCCCGCCCTGAAACAGCGTGGAGCAGGAGGAAATGCAGGTCATGAGCAGCAGTATCGCGGCGGCGACGCCGCCCGCAATGAGAAAGCCCTTCTTGTGCCGGACAAAAAAGCTGCCGGTCTTTTTGCTCCCCTCGGCGGCGCGCTTTGCCGCCTTTGCGGTGGTCTCGGACGCTTTGACGGTATTCCTCGCGCCGTTCCCCGCTTTTGCGGCGGCGTATTCCTTTTTAATGGCCTGCTTCTGCCGCCAGCGGGAATAGGGATTGGAAGCCCTGCCGTATTCCTGCTCGTACTGTTTGTTCAGCGCCTTGAGATTGGCTTTGTTTGCGGCGGCTTCCGCCTTGTCCGCTTTGCGGTAGGGCTTTTCCGCATGGGAGCGGTGCGCCGATTCCGCAATGCGCCAGGTGCGCTCCGCCGTCTCGGTCAGGGTGTTCGCCGCCTCCGTGCCGGGGTTGTCGTCGCCCTCCTCACGGAGCTTGCGGTGGACTGCGCTGCGGACGGTATCCAGCGGAGCTTTCCTTGCGGCGTGCGCCAGCTTGGAGGGCGGACGCTTTTTGTCCGCCTCCTCAAAGAAAAGGCGCGTTATGACCTTGCCGCTCTCACTGTCCACAACGCGCTCCCTGACCTTAACGGTTTTCCTGGGGATTTTCGCTTCGGCCTTTTCCAGCTTAACCGCCGCCCTGTCCGCCTTGCGGACAGCTCGTTCCAGCTCCGGCAGGGCGCGTTCTTCCTCGGTGAAAATCAGCCTTGGCGAGCGTTTTGCCATATTCATCACCTCCTGATGGGACTGCTGATGGGTTAAAAGCGTTATTCAAACAGAATTTCATCCGTTCTCTCCAGAAAATGCCGCTTGCCCGCCGGGGTGATGAGGGTATAGTGTCCCAGCTTGCCGCGCTCGGTGTAGAAGTCCCTCACCAGAAACAGACCGGCGCTCTTTTTGACCGCACGGGGAAAGAGCTTGCGGTTCTTGTCCCGGAACAGATACTTCTTTTCCTCCAGATACCGGGTAAACTGCTTTTCGGGAACGCCCAGCTCTTTGGCGGTGGTGCGGATATTGGTGCAGTCCGCAGGGTCAACAAAGGCGTCGTAATACTCCGCTTTGGGGAGGGCAAGCCGGAGACGGCGGGTCAGCTCCCGGTTTCGGGCGTTTTCGCTGCGCAGGCGGTTCAGGTACTCCGGCACGGCCTCGGGGTGCGCCTCCAGCGCATCCAACAGGCTGTCCGTCATATACGCGCCGTGCTTGCGGATGGAGGGAATGACCTCATGGGTAATCCAGCGCTTGAAGGCTCTCGCTTCCGGCTTGCGGGAGCCGAGAATAAGCGAGTACAATCCAGATTCAGAGATGATAGACATTCGCTGCCTGCCGCCGGGGGTGCTCACTGAATGAGCACCCTTTTCGTCGTCGTCGAGCCTGCTTAAAGCCCGGTTTGTTTTTTCAATCTCCAGTGCTTTACACACGTCGGCTGCTACAAACCACGGGTCGCCATCGATCAGGATGCTTCGTACAGCTCCGAAATCCGGGTTTTCAAAGATCATCAGGTTGTTATTCATATTCGCACATCCTTTCTCGTCTCTATTCTGACTGCACCTGCTCCGAGAGCTTGGTCGTGATGATTTTGTACAGCTCCGTATCCTTGGGGAAGCGGTCTACGAAGGGCAGGATCACGCTGCCGTAGAACAAAAGCCCCTCGCCCTCGGCGGATTGGGTCACATACGAGAGCTGGTGGGGCGAGATGTTGAGCTGCTTCGCCAGAATCTGCCGGTCGCCGGAAGCCTGGTTGAGCATATACACATAGTCGGAGTTTTCAAAGATGTTCTCCACCTCACGGCTGGAGAGCAGGTCTTTGACGTTCTGGGTGATGCCCGTGGGAACGCCGCCCCACTTGCGGAAGCGCTTCCATATCTCCACCGTATAGGCGGCGGTCTGCTCCTCCTTCAGAAGAAGGTGCATTTCGTCGATATAGTAGCGGGTGGACTTGCGCTGTTCACGGTTAATCGTGACGCGGTTCCACACCGCGTCCTGCACCACCAGCATCCCGATCTTCTTTAACTGCTTGCCCAGCTCCTTGATATCGAAGCTGACCACGCGGTTTTCGATATTCACGTTGCTGCGGTGGTTGAACACGTTGAGGGAGCCGGTGACGTAGATTTCCAGCGCCGTGGCGATATACTGCGCCTCCTTCTCGTCCTGCCTGCGAAGCTCGTTGTACAAGTCCTCCAAAATCGGCATCTTCTCCGGGCGGGGGTCGCTCAGGTACTCCCGGTAAACAGAGCGCACACAGCGGTCGATGATAGTCTTTTCCACCGGCATGAGGCCGTCCTTGCCGCCCACGATCAGCTCGCACAGGGACAGGATGAAGTCGGATTTCAGGCTCAGCGGGTTTTCATCGTCGCTGTAATTCAGGTTCAAATCCATGGGGTTCAGGTAGTCGGTGGAGGTGGGCGAGATCTTCACCACCTGCCCGTGCAGGTGCTCCACCAGCGGGCCGTACTCCGCTTCGGGGTCGCAGATGATGATATCGTCGTTTGTGACGAGGAACACGTTGGCGATCTCACGCTTGGCGGAGAAGGACTTGCCGCTTCCGGGCGTGCCCAAGATCAGCCCGTTCGGGTTTTTAAGCAGCTTTCTGTCTACCATGATGAGGTTGTTGGAAAGGGCGTTCAGCCCGCAGTACAGGGCTTCCTTGCCGTCCTGAAACAGCTCCTGGGTGGTAAACGGCACGAAAATCGCCACGCTGGAGGTGGTCAGCCCCCGATGGATCTCGATCTGGTTATATCCCAGCGGCAGCGCGGACATGAAGCCCTCCTCCTGCTGAAAGTCCAGCCGCGTGAGTTGGCAGTTGTACTTCTGGGCGATGGAGCCCGCCTGAAAGACGTTGTTGCCGAGACGCTGCCTGTTGTCCGCCACGTTCACCACAAGGAAGGTCAAAAGGAACATACGCTCGTTGCGGCTTTGCAGCTCCTGCAAGAGCTTTTTCGCCTCCGTGCCGTAGGTGGCGAGGTCGGAGGGGATAATATCCATATCGTAGCCGGAACGCACCGCTTTTTTCTGCTCCTCAATGGTCATCTTCTGCAAGTCGGTGATCTTGCGCTTGATGGTCTTGATTGCTTTCACCTGATCCACGGACTGGACATGCATACTGACGATAAGGGAGCTTTCCATATCCAGAAAGTCCGCCAGCATACGGTCGTTCAGCTCCGGCGCTAAAATCTGCAAGAAGGATACGCAGCCGGTCTTGCTGCCCACGCCGAAGCTGCTGCCGGTCTTGAACTCAAAGGCGCTGGGCGCGATGAAGTCCTTCACCGACAGCCCGGAGGGAGCCAGCCAGTCCCACGAAAAGCGGAAGGGCTGCGGCTCGTCCATGTGGAGCATCCCGTGCAGCAGGCGCAGGCGCTCCATTCCGTTCAGGGCTTCCGCCTGCACGCCCAGACGGCGGAAGTTGTTGAGGATATCCGTCTCGATGCGCTCCAATCGGGGCTTTGCCGCTTTCAGGCTGTCCGCCTCCACGCCGAAGGTCAGGTACTTGGTCTTAATAAGCCCGTTGTTGCCTCTGGCAAGCTGGCTTTGCAGCATCCCGGTGTACTCGGTGCGGAGCTTGTCGAAGCAGTCGCCCTGCAAGGGGATGGCGATGCGCCGGGCGTAGGTATCCCGCGTGGCGGAGAGGTTGATAAAGGAGAGCTGGAAGCGGATGGAGGAATCAAAATAGTTGAGGAAATCGCACCAGCCGTCGAAAATGGCGGTCTTGTCCTCGTTCTGGTTGAGCTGATAGTTGATATCCTGAAACTGCACGGTTTTCGTGTAGTAATTGTCCGTCACGCGGCACACGCCGTCGGGGTACATCCGCTGAAAGGGGATGCTGTCCTGGGCGGACTTCTTTCGCTTATCCTGACGCTTGGCTCTTGCAATCGCCGCGTCGATCTGCTTTCGCTCGGCTCGTGTGAGCTTTCTTGCGGGGGTTTTGTTTGTGGACAATCGCGTAGACCTCCTTATCCAAAATATCCTGCCGGTTCAGCAGGTCGTAGAAATTGTTCGTCCTGTACGGGCGCTGCTTGGGGCGCAGGAAGCACACCTGCACGATGTTGCGGATGAGCTTCTCCGGCGGCTGACCGTTCTTTTCGTACATGGCCAGCAGGAAGAAGGGCAGCATGACCAGCATCATGCAAAGAGCCGCCGCGCTGCTGCCGATATGGCCCTTGAGCAGAAAGAAAAGCGGTACGCCGATGAGCGCGCCGCCGCCGAAGCACAGAATCTGCCGTTTTGTTAAATTGAACATGACCTTGGTTTTCACCGCGTTCAAGTCCTTGGGTACGGGAACGTATGCCAAATCTCATCACCTCCGTCAGTGGGCGTGGAACAGGCTCCTGGCAAGGGAGCTCGTCTTAAACAGCGTGAAGCACAGCAGCACCGTATACCCCATGCACGTCCATATGGCTGCCGAGACGCTGCTCTCCACCACGATGTTCTGGATCAGCACCGCGTAAATCGCCACGCAGACGATGATGAGGAAGCCCTGAAAGCCCAGCGCCAGCAGGCTTCTGAGGTAATTCTGGCCCATCTGCCCCCATTCCCGGTTGGCCATGGTCGCCATGGGGATGGGAGCGATGGAGGTCACGCAGTAGATCTCGATCATTCTGCCGTAGCAGATGATGAAAATGCAGATGGTCAGCGCCCACATGGAAAGATGCACGACCACGGACTCCAGCCACAGCCCCAGCAGCGACCAGACCTCCATTTCCGCAAGCGCTGCTTCAAATCCCGCGATATGCTCGTTGAACGTCAGAGACGTGTCCGATATGATGATACCCGACGCGCTGTTTACGACGCTCTGAGCCGCTTCGAACACGCCCATGACGATGTTCCATGTGTTGGTGACGATGAGCACGGCGCAGGCGGTCTTGAATATCCACTTGAAGAACATCCAGGTGTCCACGTCGTGCATATTGTTCTTTTCCGTAATGAGCTGAATCAGCTCCAGCGTCATGACAAATGCCAGGACGACGCCCGCGATGGGCAAAATCACATTGTCCGACAGCGTTCGGATCATGCCGTAGACGCCGCTGTTCCAGCCCTGGGGCGTAGCGCCCACCTGTCCGGCGATGCCCGCCACGCGGCTGTTCACGTTGTCAAACAGTCCGTTCACGTTGTCCATGATGCCGCTGATCAGCAGCTCCTTGAGCCATTCGGTGAATTTCTGCCATATCAAATCCAATGGGCTTTACCCTCCTTTCCCGCAGCGCCCGCCCAGAGGGGCGGACGCCGCGAAGGATTTGTGCGGGCGATTAACCGAACAGGCCCTTGAGCAGGGGTACGAGAATGACGCCGATGAGCGCCACGCCGCCGCCCGCCATGAGCTGTTTCATGCCCTGGCTCTTAGCGCCGGGGTTATCGTTTCCGTAGCCTTCCAGCAGGTTGATAGCTCCCCAGATGCCGAGACCGGCACCGAGGGCGATGACGAGGGTCTGGAGAACGCCGACAGCAGAGTTGAAAAATTCCATATTTGTGTTGCCGGAATCATTGGGTGTTGGTTGTGTTGAAATCTCGCGGATACAGCAGGAGCCGGAGCGAAAGCCGCGATGCAGCCCCGATTCCGGCTTCTCCTTTCAAATTTTCGTTCATGGATTCGTTCCGACCCTGCAAGCGAGGAGGCGTCTTTTCTCATCCGTATCTATATGAAAAGCCGCCGCATGAGGGCGGCGGGCTTGTGCGCTCAGACGCGGCCCGCGTCGAACACCTCGTAGACCTCATCCGCTTTCGGCACCAGCCTTGTGGAGAGGTATTTCTCGATATCAAAGGCGTTCCTTGGGTTCGCGTCCGACAGATACTTATAATTGGGGTGACGGGTGATGTCGTACTTATCCGAGAGGAAGGGGCGCACGCCCCGAAGCTGCAAGATGCACTTGCCGCCGTCCAGCACCGCCAGCTCATCTATCGTGGCAAGGTCTTTGCCCAGCTTCTGATAGTTCAGGCTGTGGGACACCTCCCGTCCACGGCTCTCGCCGGTATTGAAGGTGTCGATGGTCTCTTTCCCCAGCGCCTGATTCAGCTCCTTCAGCGTACCGGGCTCCTTACCGCCTAAAAAGATGGAGCTGTCGCAGTTGCCGATGATGGTGTCGGCGTTGTCCTTGTACAGCGCCTTTAGCTGACTTTGGGCTTGCAGCACCAGACAGGCGGAGATCTCGCGGCTGCGGATGGTAGCCATGAGCTTTTCCAGGTTCGGGATCTGCCCGATGTTAGCGCATTCGTCGATGAGGCAGCGCACATGGACGGGGAGCCTTCCGCCGTACACGTCGTCGGCCTTTTCGCACAGCAGGTTGAATAACTGGCTGTAAATCATGGAAATGAGGAAGTTGAAGGTGCTGTCGGTGTCGCTCATGATGAGAAACAGCGCCGTTTTCCGGTCGCCAAGGGTGTCCAGCTCCAGCTCGTCGTACATGGTGATCTCCCGCAGTTCCTGGATATCGAAGGGTGCAAGGCGTGCGCCGCAGGAAATATTGATCGACTTAGCTGTTTTGCCCGCCGCTAATTTGTATTTTTTATATTGCCGCACGGCGAAGTGATTCGGCTCACGGCTTGCCAGCTCCTTGAAGGCCAGATCCACGTTGTTCTCAAAGGTCTCATCGTCCTCGCGCACCTCCATAGCGTTGATGAACTCGATGAGGGTGGCGAAATTCTGTTCCTCCTCGGGGGCTTCGTAGTGGATATAGCCGATGAGCGCCGTGTAGAGCAGCGTCTCGGCCTTCTGCCAGAAGTCGTCCCCGGATTTCCCGTCCCCCTTGGTGTTGGCGATGAGGGTCGTAACCAGCTTCAGAATATCCTTCTCACTGTGGATATACGCAAAGGGGTTGTAATGGTGGGACTTCTTGAAGTTGATGGAATTGAATATCTTCACCTTGTAACCATTACGGAGCATGAGCTTTCCGCACTCCACGGCGATGCTGCCCTTCGGATCGGTGACAACGTATGAGCTGTGTAATTGCATGAGATTTGGCTTAATGAAAAACCTCGTCTTGCCGCTGCCGGAGCCGCCCACCACCAGCACGTTTTTGTTCCGCGCCGTCTTGGGGTCTTTGGGACGGTTGGACATCATGAGCCGCTCGGTCTGGGTGAGAATGACGTTGTTCTCAAACTTCGGATCGACGTAAGGGGCGATATCCTCGGGCTTGCCCCAACGGGCAGAGCCGTATTCCAGATTCTTGCGGAATTTCTTGGCGTTTTTGCCCTTGACGTACACGATAAGCCGAATGAGCAGAGCGGCTGCAACGCCCACGCACAGGTCGATGGGGTGGAAGCTGGGCAGCGCCGATTGGAACGCGGCGGCAAAGCCCTCCATGAGGTGCAGCGTCTTTCCTGAGAAGTCCGTGCCGGGGGCAAGCCGCCACGCCTGCCCCAGCTTGGTGGCAAAGAGGGCGATAAAGACATACGGGATATTGGGCAGCAGTAACTTCTTGATATTCAGAGGTTTCTTCATATCGTGATGCCCCTGTTCTGGTTTCGGGATTTACCCGGCGTAATAGCCTGAACCTTCGCCTTGAGTGCTTGCAGATGCGCCAGCACGGAGGGACGGTTCTGCGCTTTGGCGGCGCGTCTAAGCTCATATGCCGTGTATTCCTTGAACGCCGCCGTCAGTGCGTCCGCATCCCTTGCCTTAAAGAACACAAAGTATTTCGGCGGTGAAACGCTGTGGTCTTTCTTAACGGCAAAATCCACGCCGTATTTCCGGGCTATGCGCTCAAAGCCTTTGATATTGCTGTTGGTGATCTCAATGTTGGATACACCCTGATTCTGCCCTATGAGCTGCTTCACCGTCTGCTTGCCGCTGGGCTTTTCAGGCGCGGCACGCGCCTTTTCCATGGCTTTGCTCTTCTTTTCGGAAAGATATTTATCCATCCCGGCCTTCAGCTCCCGTGCGGTCAGCTTGACGGCGGAGATGATCAGAGTGACAGTTCTGTTTTCAATTTCTTCCTGCATGAGTCATTCCTCCTTCCGTTCGCAGTGAGATTGATGGTATCAACGCTCTGTCACCGGAGCGGTCTTGCCCTTGCCCGCAGCCTTGGCGGGCTCGGTAGGGATCGCCATGATTTTGCTGCCCATCTTCAAAAAGGCTTCCGGCTGACGGAACTTTTCCTCGTATTTCTGTTGCAGCTCCTTCGGCAGAGATGCAAAGTTCTCATCCCCCAGACCGCAGATGAAAAACTTACCGGCCACAATATCGTAGATATCGCCGTCCCCGTCCCGCAGGGCGCGGTTCAGGGGCTTGCCCTCCAGCTTGGCTTCCTCCCCGCAGATCAGCGCCACGGGGTCGTCATATGGGTAAATCGCTTCGATATAGCCGTCCACAGCCTTCTGCAAGGAGGCAAGGTCGGAGCCGATGCGCTCCACGCGCGGGTACTGTCCCGGCTCCACCATGAGCACCTCGAGGGTGTCGTCCGGCGCTCTTTCGGCGGAGATTTCCCTGCCGTCATTGCTCTCAAACTCCACCTCCACGAAATTGTCCGCGTCCAGAATATGATCCCCGGCGTGCCACTGGTCGCTTACCATCTGTTGGGCTTCCTCTTTGGAAGAAGCCTCCACGGACACGGTGAGCTTCAGTGTTTCGGTGATGGTCACGTCAAATTCCTTCATGCGCGCCGCCTCCCTCGTCAATTTCAGCCGGAAGAAAGGGAAAGAGCAGCTCCGCCACTGCCTTGACCACAGCTTCCGCTTCCGCAATGGACAGCTCGATTTCTTCGCTGTCATCCTCCGTATCGGGTGCATCTTCATATGGGACTTCTGGGCTTTCCTCAAGGTCGTCGGCATATACGCCGCGTTCGTCGCAGCAATCGCAGTGGATGTGTACGTCGCCGTAGATGTTGATGGTTACGTTCATGGATAAACCTGCCTTTCTCAGCGCTCGTTACGGCGCTGCTGTTTTTTCTGCCACTGCTCCAGCAGCTTGATGATGGTTTGCTGCATTTGCAGGGGCGTGTAGCTTCGGGGAAAGTATTTGCGGAGAGTATCGCTGCTCAGCGTGATACGCTCCTGTTCCTCCTTCTTTTCCTCGGACATGATGGAGCGCATGGCCTCCTGCGTGCATTTTCCCTCCCGGCTGAGCTTCTTGAGCCGCTGTGCCTGGGAAAGCGAGGGCGTGTTCTGGGAATAGTCCATTGCGTCCAGAAACTGCTTCTGCTCGTCATGGGTGAGATACGACAGCTCCACGGCGGGGCTGAACGCGATCTCCTTGCTGTCCACCTTTTTCTGCACCTCTGGCAGAAGCTCGGTGAGACGGATATAGCGTTGCACTTGGCGACCGCTATCGCCAGCTAATTCGCCTACTTTATCTGCTGTTTCCAACTTCCCGACGAGTTGTCGGGAAGTTGATTTTCCCTCCAAATCCACCCGTTTTCCCTGATGCTTCAACGCTTCCAGCTTCATTTTGTATGCCTGCGCCCGTTCCATGGGGCTGATGGTTTCCCGCTGCAAATTGCTGTCCACCATGAGGATCACCGCCTCGTCGTCGTCAAGATTGCGGACGATGGCCGGTATGGTTTTCAGCCCCGCAAGGTCTGCGGCATGGAGCCGCCTGTGTCCGGCTACCATCTCGTATCCGCCCTCCGGTGCGGGGCGGATGATGGCGGGGTTGAGGACGCCCACCTGCATGATGCTGTCGATGGTCTGCTGCATGAGCTCGTCGTCCGTCACCTTGAAGGGGTGGTTCTTGAAGGGACGAATCTCTGAAAGCGGTATCTGCTGTACCTGTTCGTTGGGTTTCTGTTTCGGCACGGTCGCATCACCTCCTGAAAATGCCAAAGCCGCAGGCAATAACCTGCGGCTCAGATGAATCCCTCCGACATATCGTGACTCACAAGGCTTCGGTAGTAGTTCCCGATGGTCAGAGGGGCGTTATACAGCGTGGCTAAAAGATACTGGCGCATATTGCGGATGCGGGTGGTGTTTTCCTTCAGCCCGCCCACCACAAAGCGGATGTGCTCGCTGTTCAGCTTCAAAAACCGGCTCCTGACCACCTCGGCGGGCTTGTCGTCGCCGGAAATGCGGACGGAGCTTTTCGTCGTACAGACCACATCCACCAGCAGCTCCAGGATTTCTTCCAGCGTGTCCTGCTCGTATGGATAGTCTGTCAGGAGTGCGTCGTAGGCGATGTTCTCCGCAATAAGCTCTCTGTACCGCTCTCTTAAAGCCGCTTCGTTTCCTTTCGCTTCCCGACCGTGATCCCTCCTGAACGAAGTGAAGGGAAAGGAATCAGTATCACTAAAATCAGTATCATTATTCTCAGTATTATTAGATCGTGATTTTAACGATTCTTGATCCGTGATTTTCACTGCTCCTGAATCGTGATTTTCACGGTTCTGGAATCGTGATTCCGGAGAGGACAAAGCACTGCCCGATGCGTTATCCACAGGGTTATCCGCAGCTTTATCCACAAAATTCTTGACGTAGATGAGGTTGGGCTTGCCCAGCCCCTGCCTCTTGCGCTCGATGAGGCGGCATTTGCTCTCCAGCTCATGCAGCAGCTTTCCGGCCTTCTGGTCGGCGCAGCCCAGGGCGGTCATGACCTCCTCGATGGTGAAGATGATATACACACGTCCTTCTTTATCCAGCCAGCCGTTCTTGCAGCTCAGGCTCATGCGGTCAAGGAGCAGACCGTAGAGCACCTTGGCTTCTGCGGAAACGCTTCTGAACCGTTCCTCCGTGAACAGCACCTTGGGGATGCGGTAAAAGAAGAACTGTTCCGCTTCCGCACCGTAGAAATAATCATACATGGCTTCTGTCACGCTCCTTTGGAAGCCCTGCGGCGCGCATGACCTCTTTGGTACACCATCCGATGCAGGGGGCAGCCCTTCCGTAGGGACAGCCCTCGCACTCCGAAACGGCGGGAGCGGCGTTGTCCGCAGCTGCTTCGTAAACTTGTTCTATGCCGTTCCGTCTTTCGGGCTTCTGCGGGACGGGACAGCAGCAGCCGTCCGGGTAGACGCAGCCCTTTAGCTTCCCTTTCCGGTACAGGCAGTACCGGCAGTCATATACGTTGTAGCCCCACGACTTCCCATATGCTTTCACAATAACACCTCCTTCGCCCGCATCTGGGCATAAAAACAGCGCGCCTGCCGACCCAAGCGCTACTTTGGGTAACAGACGCGCTATGTACTATTTGCGCTTATTTATGTGATAAGACTCAAAAACGCTGTATTTTCAGCACTTTTTGAGCCTTAATGTTTTTAGTCCTATTATTACAGCCACGTCCGTGAAATGGACAATGTTTGTAAAGCCCTGCCGTGCGGCGAACTCCTCCAACATAGCCTTTTGATTGGAAATGGAATTGCTCTCACGCTGTTGGTCATCATCTTTGCCAAAGTCATCACGGCTCAGTCGTTCGTACAGAGCTGTGATTTTCTCGTTTTTTCTCATAACTTGCGCTCCTTTCTTCGGTTTTAGGTTGTGTGTTCTAAGAGACTTCCCAACCGCTTGATTAAGAAGTCTTTTAGAGCATACAACACCTGCCGCAAGTTTGTACTTCTTGTACTGCTTGACCGCAAAATGTTCCGGGTCTTTTTCTTCCAGACGTTCAAACATGAGGTCTACCGGGTTCTTAAAGTCCTCGTCGTCCTCGCGGGCTTCCGACGCATTTATCATTTCAAGCAGCGTCGTAAAGTTCTTTTCCTCGTCGGGGGCTTCGTACCAGATATAGCCGATAAGCGCGGTATAGTAGAGCTTTTCAGCTTTTACCCAAAAATCCTCGCCGGATTTCTCCCCGTCGCCTTTGGTGTTGGCGATAATGGTATTGACTAACTTCAAAATATCCTTTTCGCTCCGCAGATAGGCAAAGGGATTGTATTTCATGGATTTTTTGAAGTTAATCGTATTCAGCACTTTGATTTTGTACCCGCCCCGCTGTAAGAGCTTCCCGCACTCGATTAAGACGGTGCCTTTCGGGTCGGTAACAACATAAGAACTGTGCATTTGCATAAGGTTGGGCTTTACGAAAAAGCGGGTCTTGCCGCTGCCGGAACCGCCGATAACAAGAATGTTTTTGTTTCTTGCATACTTCGGCTGCTTCGGGCGGCTGCTCATCATCAGCCTTTCGGTCTGCGTCAGCAGCACATTATTTTCAAATACAGGGTCGATATACGGCTTTATATCCTCCGCGCCGCCCCAACGTGCAGAACCGTATTCCATGCCTTTTCGGTACTTCTTCGCGTTCTTGCCTTTCATGTAAACGGCAAGCCGGATAATGACCGCCCCCGCAATGCCGATAAGCAGATCGGCGGGGTGCAGGCTCGGCGCGATACTGGAAAAGGCGGCGGCAAAGCCCGTCCCAAGCTGCAAGAGCTTTTCGCTTGCGTCTGCGCCGGGGGTAAGGCGTATTGCTGCGCCTATCTCGTCAAACAGATAGACAAAGAGCAGATAGGGCAGGTTGAGGATAAGCAGCTTTTTGACTTCCTGCTTCATAGCGATACCTCCCTGTCCTTGTTCTTTACCTTGTCCCGCTGCGTGTTCAAGCCCGCCGCCTTTTCTTTCAGAGAGGAAAGCAGCTTGCGGATAGAGGGCTTTTTCTCCTGTGTCAGCTTCTTTGCGGAAAACTCCTTAAAGGCTGCGGTCAGCACGTCAGCGTCGCGGCCTTTGAAAAACACAAGGTAGCGGGGCGGGTTTTCCGTCGTGTCCTTTTTCAGCGCAAAGTCGATACCGTACTTTTTCGCCGTACTCTCAAAGGCTTTGATATTGCCCTCGGTAATCTCAATGTTGGAAACGCCCGCGTTCTGCTTCATAAGCTGCTTTAAGGTCTGCTTGCCCTGCGGCGTTTTGTCTTTCTGCTTCTTCATCTGTGCAAGCAGCATTTTCATAGCCTTTTGAAGCGTCTGCGCGGTCAGCTTCCCGGTCTTGATGTAAAGGGCTATGGTTTTTTCGTTGATTTCATCTTGCATATACCGTCCTCCTTTCGCGGTAGTCTGATAATGTTAGGGTGGTACGCCGCTGCGGTAGCCGTCCATAGGCTTTAGATACGGACGCGCAAGCCGTTCAAATCCTCGGCGCGGATACCCACAAGGTACCATTCCTGCGCCGCGCTCATTTCAATGCGGGTCGGCTTCCATTTGCCGCCTGTGAATACGTCGAAACACTCCCCGCAATGCAAGCCGCCGTAATAGTCGGCAATGTCAAAGCGAATGTCGTAGCGGTCGGTCTGTTCGTCAAAAATCAAAGCTCCTGTTTTCTGTGCCATAAAAAATCCTCCTTGTGATTGTGGTGTTTACAGGCTTTCGCCCTCGTTGTAAGAATAATCTGGTATGCCCTTTTTCCTTGCGGATTGTATCGTGCCGCCGTACATATCGTGATTGACAAGGGCGGTATAATAGCTGTCAATGGTATTCGGCGCATTGAACAGCACAGCTTTAAGGTACTGTTTGATGTTGCGGATTTTGGTGGTATTCTCTTTCATGCAGTCAAAGACAAATTCAATGTGGCTGCTGTTGAGCTTCATAAACTTTGCCTTGACAAGCTCTGCCGGGTAATCGTCCCCGGCGATACGGATTGTCTTTCTCTTGCTGCATACCGTTTCAAGGATAATCGAAACAATTTCGTCCAGACGGTCTTTGTCTACCTGCCCGTAGCGTACAAAATGGTCGTACTCGATATTGTCCTTGATGATTTCCTCATAAACGCTGTATGCGTCTGTCGCTTCCTTTCGTTTCCGTTCCGGCGGCTCTGCCGCTTCCCCGTCGTAAGGCAAGGGATTTAGGGAATGGATAGGAATGGAATCGGTACTTGATAAATCTATATTTGATTTTTCTTTTTTGGGTAAGTTAGTCTTTTGTATATCTTTATTTAATTGCGTTGGATTTTCCAACGTAGGTTTTTCCTGCGTAGGTTTTTCCAACGTTGGATTATCCAATGTTGGATTTTCCAATGTAGGTAAATCCGATACAGGCGGGGTCTGCGGCTGCTCAAAAATCACATAATCTGCGCCGCGCAAGCGTCCTTTCTCGTCGCGTTCCCTTGAACGCACGATATACCCGGCGCGTTCCAGTTCCTTAACGGCTTCCCGGATAGCGTCGATTTTCTCCCGGTTGATAAAGGACAGCCCCGCAAGGGTATAGTCCCAATCCTCTGGCAAGGACAGCATTTGCGATAACAGCCCTTTTGCCTTTAGGGATAGCTCCTTATTGCGTAAGTGGTGGTTGCTCATAACCGTATAGCCCTTGTTGCGCTCCACTCTGAAAACTGCCATAGCTTCATCACTCCTTTGCTGCATACCTGTTACGCAATAGAAACGCGATTTTGAGGGTTTAGGTATCAATCCCTTATCCGCTGAAAACCGCGTCCGCAAAGCCGTGTAAATCAAGGGCTTTTTCATGCCTACTGCGTAACAAAAGGCATGAAAAAAGCGGCGTTCCTGTTCTTCCTTGTGGGAAGTGAGAAACGCCGCCTGTGCGGTGCGTTATTCTGCTTCTTCGGCTATGAGGTCTTGTATGACTTCGCCAAAGTCTGCCGTAAAGGAAAAAATGAAGTATTCCAAAACGGCGGGGTCTGCGTCCATAGGCTCGGCTTCCTCGGAAAAGGGCAAGCCCATAAGCCCGTAGAGCATTTTTATGATTTTGAACAGCTTTCCCCGGTCGGCGGGGGTGTTCATGGTGACAAGTACGTCGGTCAAGCGGTTTACGGTTTCCATGTCGCCGCCTGTCGTTACCCATACCATTTCTGCGAATGGCTGCGTGATTGCTCCGGTTACAAGGTTTACCTTATCCTTGCTGATTTCGCCGGACGGGAGTATAATACCCTTGTCTAAAAGTACGTTTTTCATGTCGTCCTCCTATAATTTGTGGTGCCAAAATGGTGCCCGGTCTTACAAAATCATCTTATACGGAGATATGGCAAGATAAATGACGATACGCGGAAAACCTTGATTTTAAGCCATTTTCACAAGGTTTTATAAACACTTGCGCGGGCTTATAAGAAGATTTCCGTTATCAAATCAATAAAAAATTGAAAAGCAAGGAAAATTTGGCAGATGGCTGAAGTGCATTCAATCTTTTCCACCTGTGAACTGCATATTTTTTCAGGTTCATGGTAGCAAATTTAAGCCTAACCCAGTTGGTTACTTGGGATAAGCCTCTGTAAGGGGTGTATCGCATTGCGTGTTTTTCTTTTGCGTCTGCAAATACTCGTTCAATTGTTTCTTTTCTCCGTTCATACATTTCCTTGTATATCGGAGTGTGTCTGATGTCTTCCACCTTTTCAAGATAATCAGACCAAATGTGCTTTGTTACCGTTTTCTCATACTTGCTGTTTTCTGTGCACTTGTATCTTGACGGGCAGTTTTCGCATATATATGTTTTGCTCTTGAATTCTCGGTATTCTTCTCTGTTTGTTGTAGCATAATTCAGCACATGGTTTTCGGGACATATTACACAATCATAGTATTTATCATATACATATTCATACGGTTTAAAAAAGTCTTGTTTACCCATCGGCCTTTTATACGGCAGTACAGGTATTCTCTTGTCATCCAATACTCTCTTGCTTATCCACGGCGTCTTGTATCCTGCATCCATTACTACTGCTTCTATTTCAGGATTCTTTTCTATGAGTCTTTCGTATAATCCGTCAAATGCCACACTGTCATGAACATTGCCCGAATTGACCGTTACATCCATTACATAGCCGTTTTTGTCACAACCTGTCTGTGCTGTATATGCAAAGCATTTCTTGTGTTCTCCTTTGTGAAACACTCCGCTTTCCGGGTCTGTTGTTGATTCATTTATTGCTTTTTCTTCCGTTGCTTTTGTTCCGTCAAACGGCTTTTTGCCGTGGTCTGCTCTGTCCTCGTTGATTTCTTCCATCAACTGTTCTTCTGAGTGACGGCAATCCGTACAGATGCTGTATCAACACCATTTTAAATATCACAACCGGGTCTATGCTCGGTCTGCCATTATCTGCACAATACAAATCTTCTACTATTTCATATATGTAAGTGAAATCTATCGCACTGTCTATTTTCCTTAACAAATGGTCTGCCGGTACGAACTCTTCTATGCTGAATATTTCTACCTGTTCGCGGTTTTCTCTCTGCTTTACTATCATTTTATCACCGCTTTTATTTTACCACATTTTTCAAAAAATGCTCAGCTCTTGCTGGGCCTTTTTCGACAGACTGAGGCACTTGCAATTGCAAGTGCCTTTTTTAATTTAAATTTGCAGGCACGCATGCTGCACATGAGAATATATTTACATCACCAACAAATCGGCACCTGAAAATAATAAATTATCATATTGTCAGAGACAAAATAAAGCCTCAGAGGATTGTGCCAAAAACAAAAATAGGTGTCGAAGTTTTAACTTTTTTAAAACACTGTTAAAAAGAAAGTCAAAAAGTGCATGTTCATACCGTTTTTAATGCGTTTCGTACCGATTCTATGGACAAAGAAATTTTTTTCTGCTATTATGTGCCTGAATACATATAATATGGAAAAATTGTGCTGAATATTGGAAAAGACATTTATATTTAAAGAGTAAAAAACAAAAAATATATGCACATATCTGGTAGAAGCATGAAAACTGAGAGTTCAAAAATCACTCCATATTGTAAAATAGTCAGAAGAAAAATGCTTTTTGAAATCACATGAAAACAGATGTGTCTGCGGCAAAAAATGACAGCGAGGAAACGAAATGATAATTACACTTATTAAGTCAACACAGATGTTCAGCCTTACTTTACCTCAGAGAGTCAAGGGGCAGTATTGGCTTACGGATTTGGATGAAAAGGGCAGACTGCGTCAATTGGCGAGCATTGAAGCCATTGATGAAAAATGGTTTCTCAAAGAAAACAAAATGGTAAAAATCTTCGATACAGAAGGGAATGTGCTCAAAAACCACATACTTACACCGTCCAGCTTTCTATATTTAAAAATTGAAAATTCGGACGAACGAGTAATCCTGTTTGCCGAGAATATTGATTATACACGCCAGACGCTTACGCGGATTGTTGCAAAAGAGCCGGCAGTATTCACTATCGGAAGGGATCCAAACAATAATTTTTGCTTCAATAATCGGTTTGTATCCAATGAACATGCCAGGCTTATGTTTGACGGTGAAGCTTGGTCAATTTGCGATCTTGCGAGCAAGAACGGTACATATGTAAACGGTTACCGAATTGAGACTAAAAAGCTCAAACCGGGGGACTTCATCTATATTATGGGTCTGAAGATGGTTGTGGGCAGCAATTATATTGCCCTAAACAACCCGGACGAAAAATTGAAAATCAAGTCCGACAGTATCGGTATCGGCAGAACACAGGTTGCGAGAAATAGCGACGAGAATATACCCGAACAGCCAGAAAAACAGTTTTTCTCCCGCTCGCCCCGTTTTAGAAAAGAGATTGAGCATGCCGAGGTAAAGATTGATCCGCCGCCGCCGTTAGAAAAAGAAGAGACAGTTCCGCTTGCATTGATGATAGGACCGTCCATTACAATGGGAATGACATCTGTAAGTACGGGACTGATATCTCTCATCAACGGAATAAACGGGGGCAATATGGCGTCCGTAATTCCGACGCTGCTCATGTCGGTCAGTATGCTGCTTGGAACGGTACTTTGGCCGCTCCTGACAAAGAGACATGAAAAGAAACAGCGTATCGCCAATGAAAACAGACGTCAGGAAAAATATCTGGAATATTTAAGCGAGATCGGTGAAAAGTTCAAACGGCTTTCGAGGGAGCAGAGTGATATTCTCAACGAGAATCTGACATCTCAGGGTGAATGTGCAGACAGAGTAATGATGGAGAAATCGAATCTGTGGGAGCGTGTGCTGGGTCAGGCAGATTTTTTAAAGCTGCGTCTTGGAATCGGAACAATTGAAATGGATGCGGAAGTAAAGTATCCCGAAAAAAAGTTCACGATGGATGATGATATTCTTCAAAATGCCATGCTTACTTTGGCAGAAGAGCCGAAGGTTCTGCATAATGTGCCGATAAGTCTGTCGCTTACGGAGAATGCCGCAGTCGGTTTTTACGGAGAAAAAGCAGCAACATATAATTTTATGAAGTCCGTTATTCTGCAGCTGGTTGCACTCCACAGCTATGACGAACTGAAAATAATGATATTGCTTGACAAGAGCGATGAAGATGAATGGGCTTTTACAAAATATATTCCGCACTTTTGGAGCGACGATAAGAGAATAAGATTTTTTGCGTCCGATGATGACGAAGTGAAAGAAATTTCGGCATTCATGGAAAAAAACATTCTGGTGCGCCAAGACAAATATAACAGGAGCTATGCGGACTTTGCACCTTACTATGTTCTTATATCCGCCAGCGGAAAACTGAGCAGAAAATGCGAAACGCTCAGCAAACTGCTTAGCAGCAAAGGCAATATAGGATTCAGTGCACTGTTTATCGGCGAAAAGTTCAACGATTTTCCGAAAGAAACAAAGACCGTTATCCATGTAAATGGCAGAAATACAAAGCTGTACGACAAAGATAACACAACGGGGGCTCAGATAGTTTTTGATGCAGAACATGCGGATGAAAGTATTTTTGGAAGGGTTTCCGAAAAGCTTGCAAATATCGAACTGGATGTAAACGGACAGCAGTACACGATGCCGTCTATGATAACATTCCTTGAAATGTTCAATGTCGGTAAGGTTGAGTATCTCAATTCATTGACAAGATGGAGAGAAAACAACCCCACAAAAACCCTGCAAACTCCTGTGGGAGTAAATTCCGAGGGCGAGTTATTCAACTTGGATCTTCACGAGAAGTATCACGGACCGCATGGATTGGTTGCCGGAATGACCGGTTCGGGAAAATCAGAATTTATAATTACATATATTCTGTCTATGGCGGTTAACTATCACCCGGACGAAGTGTCATTTATCCTGATCGATTATAAGGGCGGCGGATTAGCGGGAGCATTTGAAAATGCGGATCGCTGTATAAAACTTCCGCATCTCGCGGGTACAATTACCAACCTTGACGGAGCGTCAATTAAACGTTCGCTTATTTCAATACAAAGTGAATTGCGCAGAAGGCAGAGCATATTTAACGATGCATTGAGAATAACGAACGAAGGCACAATGGATATATATAAATATCAGCAGTTGTACAGAGACAAAGTTGTTACCGAGCCGCTCCCGCACCTGTTTATTATATCGGATGAGTTTGCGGAGTTGAAAACTCAGCAGCCGGACTTTATGGATCAGCTTATCAGCGCGGCACGAATCGGACGAAGCCTTGGTATCCACTTGATTCTGGCAACGCAGAAGCCGAGCGGAGTCGTTGACGACCAAATCTGGAGCAACAGTAAATTCAGAGTTTGTCTCAAGGTTCAGGAGCGGGCGGACAGTCAGGATATGATAAAATGCCCGGATGCAGCGGAGCTTACACAGACGGGAAGGTTTTATCTCCAGGTCGGATACAATGAATTGTTTGCGCTTGGTCAATCGGCATGGTGCGGTGCAGATTATATACCTACAGATGTCATTGAAAAGACGGTAGATACAAGCATTCAGGTTATTGACAACATCGGAAGAGTTGTTATGAATGTCATGCCCAGCCAGAAAAAGAAGATCGGAAAGGCGAGCACAAAGCAGATAGTGTCGGTTGTAAAGTATTTGTCCGATCTTGCAAAAGAAGAAAATGTGTATGCCAGACCGTTGTGGCTCGAACCGATACCCGAAAGAATATATATTGACAGTCTTGAAAGCAAGTATGGCACATTATCGCACGGCGTATATCTCGAACCGATTGTCGGCGAATATGACGATCCGTTCAACCAGAAACAGGGATTGCTTACGGTTCCGCTGTCAAGAGAAGGAAATTGTCTTATCTATGGTTCGGCCGGCAACGGAAAGGCTACTTTCCTGACAACTCTTTGCTATTCACTCATCAAGAATCACACGGCCGAAGAGCTTAATATGTATATTCTCGACTTTGGCTCGGAGACTCTGAAGGTTTTTGAAACTGCGCCTCAGGTCGGCGGGTTCATGACGTCGGCAGATGAAGAAATGATTACCAACCTGTTCAAGATGCTGCAGGCTGAGATGAATGAAAGACGCAGTCTTTTCTCTGACTATGGCGGCGATTATGCAAGCTATTACAGAAACAGCGGTACGGTTATTCCGAACATTGTGGTTGTGCTCAACGATTTCTCCGGATTTGCGGAGCAGTACGAGGATTTTCAGGATGATTTTACTGTTTTAAGCCGTGACGGAGTAAAATACGGAATCTATTTTGCGGTCAGCGCAACCGGCACAAATGCAATCAGGTACCGTACCCAGCAGAATTTCAGAGTTGTTATGACGCTTCAGCTGAACGACGCAACAGATTATTCAATCATAGTCGGAAAAACAGACGGCCTGATTCCCTCTGCATATAAGGGAAGAGGATTGGTTGCGATGGACAGAGTTTATGAGTTCCAGACCGCTTATGCAATGGACAGCGCCAATCTTCGAGAGACAATTATTGAATTTTGCGACGGTCTTGCAAAAAATTCGGATTCATTTGCAAAGAGCGTTCCTATTCTTCCCGATACAGTGGATTGTGACTTTGTCGGCGATTACATCAGGGATATTTCGCGTGTGCCTGTCGGAGTCGAGAAGAGCAGCTTGAACATTTCGTTTGTAAATCTGACAAATAAGGTGGTTCTTCCGGTTGTTGCGCAGGAGCTGCCCGAAATGATCAACTTCGCCGAAGAACTTTCCGTGCTTTTGTCTGAAATTGCAAACACAACAGTAATAGACCCGGAAGAGTTTATTTATAAAGAAGAGCTTTCCGTTGTGAATATGGATTTTGACGAGGTCGTTAAAGACGTTTTCGCTGAGATGGTCGAACGGCATAACAGCTACAAGGACGGCAGAATGGAAAAAGAGGTGCTTGCCGGATTTGATGACAGAATTTATGTCATATTGGGTTATAAGCGATTTTATGAAAAGCTGTCTGCGGATTCCAAAGACAAGTTGAATGTATTGCTCGAAAAGGCAGAAGAAATCTACAAAATTCATTTTGTTATTTTCGACACTGCGAGCCAGCTCATGTCGCAGAATTATAATACCTGGTATAAAAAACACATAAGCGGTTCCGACGGTATCTGGGTTGGCGACGGATTTGCGGATCAGTATACGATAAAGATAAGTAAGATAACCGCAGACCTTTATGATGACATAGGCTCGGAATATGGATATGTCGTTTCAAAGAATCGTCCGGTACTTGTAAAATTGCTTTCATCCGCTGAAAGGGAGTGACGGATATGGACAAGATCCTTGTAAATATTTTTGTGCCGATAATAAACTCTTCATACGACATGTTTATCCCTGTGTCTCTAAAAGTATATACGGTGCTTGAACTGATAAAAAAGTCGGTGGCAGAGATGTCGGACGGAAGATTTATTGCCAACGAAAACAATGTGCTTTGTTTTCGCGGGGACGGTTCTATTATAGATATTAACTTGTCAGTGCTGGAGACGGAAATAAAGAACGGATCAAGACTGATGTTAATATAAAAAATCAAGGAGGTCATTTAACATGGCAAAGATTATTCAGGTGACGCCTGAACTGTTGGAGTCTACGGCGGGCAAGATTGAAGGCCTGGCTGGTGATTACAAGACACAGTATGACCAGCTTTACAGCGAAACAAACGCTATGGCTTCGACCTGGAACGGAAAGGACAATGTGGCATTTGTTGATCAGATTGCAGGTTTCAAAGATGATTTTGAAAAAATGCATACTCTGATGCTTGAATATGCCGATTTCCTTAGAAAAAGCGCCAAGGGCTATCGTGACACGCAGGACAACGTTGTTGCCGAGGCTCGCAAGCTTGTTAATTAAGGGGGAGTAAAAAATGGCAGACGGTATTCAGATTTCAACGCAAGTACTGGTAGATACTGCTGAAAAAGTCCGCAGCATCAACAATGCGCTCGATACAAAGCTTGAGGAGATAAACAAGAGCATGAACGACCTCAGCTCAACTTGGAAGAGCGACGCCGGAGAAGAGATTCGTGCGGCAATGAATGCTCTCAAACCGAGGTTTGAGGAGTACAAAACCGTTGTTGAGTCATATGCAAAGTTTCTTGTCAATACGGCACAGACCTATGAGTCAACAGAGAGCGCCATCCAGGCAAACGCCGAAGCGTTCAAATAAAAAAGTGAAACATGTGGGCGGGTATTTCCGTCCACATGTTTGTGAAGTTTTTTGAGGTGAAAATAATGAAAATGAAGGGGCTCCTGAAAAAAGTATTATGTCTGTTCTTTTGTACGATATTTGTTCTGTCGTCTTTTGTTGCCTGTCGAAATGATGAGGATGAAGATTATTATATGACAAAAGGCCAGTTCTTCAGCCTTTTTATTGAACAGACAAATCTCTATTCTGAAAATCATACAATGGAAGAATTGAAAAATGGAGAGGGCTATGAAATTGAGTCTGAGATTATGCTTGAATGGGAGCTCTTGGATAAAGGTCAGGTAAAGAATGTTACAGGCTATGTAACAAAGGAAATAGTTGCAGATGCCTGCGTAAATTTTATGACATACAGAAAAACATGCGATGATATAAAGGTTAAAGATATTTTATTCTGTCATGATAAACAAGCAGTAAAAGATGCCGTAGGAATGGGAATATTCGAACTCAACAAGGGATATTTTGATGGAAATGAAAAAATGACGGCAGAGGAATGTCTTAATGCTATAAACAGAATGTTTAAAGTTGAGGCAAACAGTCAGTATGAAAAAGGCGAGTTAAAGGTCTCATATAAAGATAACGTTCAGGTTATCGATAAGAGCGTAAAAATATATGATTATAAAGAATTTGATGCTGTATCGACAGAGAGTATTGATACAGATGGCGGCGAAAGGCCAAAGACTGTCTTTTGCGACAAAGAAATAAATACAGAAACTGAATTTCTTGACGGTCCCGCAAATCGCAGAAAAATTTCCTTTCAAATAAGTAAAGCTGCTTATCAGCAAAATATAGAGGCATATGAAGTCGGTAAGATTGTTGTGATGCCAAAGGCGGGAGCACAACAATCTTTAACCAGAGGCCTTTCTTATTCAAAACCGATATCGGTTGAAATTACAGATGTCAATTATGTCGGGGTAATGGTAACGATAACCGGATATGACTGCGATGCGGAACAATTTCTGAAAGATGAGCCCGAAAATCAGGGAATAAACGCAAAGAAAACAATAAGTCCGGTAAGTAATTCTAAAGATGAAGATGAAAAAATACAGACAATTCCTTCCAAAGATATTCCTGAGGGCGTGAGCATAAAACCGGCCGCAAACAACAACGGAATAACCGTCACTTTCGGGCACACTTTTAAAATAAACGACCCGATTTATTCAAAACAGGAATGGAGAAATCCGGCAATAGACCCAAGCATTGAACTCTCGGCAACAATAAGTGATTTCAATGTCAGTGTCCATAATGTCGGAAAACTGTTGCTTAGTAAAAAAGCGGTGGGAAATGTGAAACTCTCATATAAAACGGAGTTTACTGCAAATGCTAAAGCGGAGTTCAGATATAGCCCTGCAAATAACGGAAACGGCGGACTTAAAATTGACTTTAAAGATAAAAAAGTATCCGGTAATTTTTTTGCTAATATTAAAAACGCGAGATTTACCGGAAGTTCTGCCGGTGGGTCAAAAAGCATTAAGCTGGCTCAGGTTATAATTCCGTTGGGTAGCGGATTTACTATAGGCGCAACATTATATTTGGAAATCAGGTTTGATGGAACAATAAATCTGAAGATTATGCAGAGCAATGCATATGAACTTACCATAAAAAAGACAAGCTGGTTCAGTTACAGAGCAAATACAGCAAACCTGTCAACGACAGACACGGATTCACATGTCAATGCAAATGTTACAATAGCGCTCGCGTTGAATCCTAATGTTGGTTATTTTGGCGATCCGATTATAGATGGAGAGATAAAAGCTAAATTTGAGATTGATGCCGAAGCAAGATTCTTTTCTCATGATGAAAAACCGCAATCCGGATATGTGTATGTTACCAAATATACGGCGGATGAATGGAGTAAAAGCGGTGATCTAAAGTATTGCATAGGTATTGATTATAATTTGAGCTTTGAAGGAAATTTGCTGACAGAAAAAAGCAAAGTGGGTAAATTTGTTATTAAAACCCTGAAAGCAAAATCGGTTTCAATGTTTAAGCCTATAAACCTGTGGTCACACTCGTCGCACTTTGAAGACGGAAAATATATGTCAAACTGTACACGAGACGGCAGCGGACAAACCGCTGTTGAGGTTAACGGTCAGGGAAAAATATATCTTGAAAAATACAAAAGCATAGTTCGCGAAGGTGACGAGGAAAGCGTATCAATAACATCACTTCCATTAAGCGATAAGGATATTAAAAATAAGGGCGGTATCAAAGTAAGTATAGCAGATCCCAACATAGCCGAAGTCAGATATAATAAAACTAAAAAAACAATAAGTATAGTAGCGAAACACGAGGGCTCAACGGAGATAACAGTTATAATTGAACGCAACAAAAAGAAGACAAGGTTCTATGAGCAAAAAATATCGGTTACCGTTGAAAAAGGCCTTGAAAATCAATCGGTTGCTTACTTTGACAAAAAGTCGTTAATGGATTATGCGTTTTATTCAATTTAGTCAAATGCACTTATTCATGTGGAGGTCACGGATTTGTATATTCAAATTATAATAATTTTTGTGCTTCTCGGTATTTCAATGGCGCTTCACGCAGTTACAATTTCAATGCTTTTGAAAATACGTAGGGAAGGTACCGGTTCGATGCAGGACCGCAAGGAAACGAGGTCGGTGTCAAACAGGGGTAAAGCGCAGAAAACGCCGTATCCCAACAATCAGGATGTGAGAATAGTTTTTTGCAAAAATTGTTCTGCGCCGTTCAGCTCTAAATACGGAGTCTGTCCGAAATGCGGAACGCCGAGATAATTGCTTAGAGAGGTTGAACATATGGCTGTAAATGTAAATGCAGCAAGGGATCAGGCGAATCAGATAACAAATCAGATAGCCGGTCTCAAACGGGCAAAAACACAATTGACAGATTATAAATCGTCACTTGCCGCAAACTGGAGCGGTGCAGAGGTCAGGTATGTCTCAAAGGGTATCGATCAGGTAGTCAGGCAGATAGACGATGTTATTAATCGGCTCACTTCTTTAAGCAACGCTATAAAATCGGCGGCGGCGGCAGTCAAGAGGGAAGAAGATGCTGCGGCAAGAGCAAAGGCTCAGGCTGCTGCCAGGGCAAAGGCTCAGAGAATTGCCAAGGCCAAGTCCGATTTTGAAAAAGCGGAAGCGGAATACAAGAAAAAGAAGAAAGAGCTGGAGCGGTTAACAAAAAATGATGATGACGCTCCGGGCGAATTCGATGCTCTGTTGAGGGTTTCAAAAATTTTTGAGAACTTTGAAAGAATTCAAAAACTTAACGAAGAGCTTGAAAAGAGCAAAGACCTTATGGAGAGCAAACGCCGTATATGGGATAATGCGCGGCGATAAGACCGCGGATATAAGATTTAAGGGGGTGAGCGCTGATGGGAACAATAAAAATAAATGTTCCGGCTGTTCTCAATGCCGGCAGTCAGGCGAAAAAGGCAAAGAAAACAGTTACGACTGCAAATCAAAACATCCGGTCTATAAAAAATAGGATAGATCCAAAAGTAATCAATAAGGGCGATCTATCCGCGAAATTCAGAAATATAGACTCCCAATTAAAGTCGGTGTCGCAAAAAATTGACCGGATAAACTCTTTTGCGGATAGCAGCGCCAATAAATATTACCGCACGGAACAGCGGGTTAGGCGCTCAGTGCCTGCTGCTGCGGTAGGAGTCAGAAAGAAAGGCTTTGGCGGGGGATCGGGCGGCGGCAGAATACCGTACACCGAATATGACGGTCGGGTTGAGGCGAGAGACAGGGGCGAGCTGATCAAAAGTCTCGGTGCGATGTGTGTCGGAAGCTCGAATGCAATAGCAGACAAAGTAAAAAGTATTTATTCTGTGCTCAAAAAGGATTATGACGCGCGCGGCAATACTTTTAAAGTCTGGCATTACGGAAAAGCTATTTTAGGCGAGGGAAAGGCTATCACAAAAATTGCCGGCGGAATAGCTGCTTGTTTTGCCGGCGGAATTCCGATCGGCGTAGTTATGCTTATAAGCGGCACAAACGATTTTGTGAATAACACGGCAGATATGTGTCTTCTCTCTGAAGGGTTATATGAAGAAGTCGGCGTCAATTGGCTTAAGGACCTTCTGATTGAAAACGGAGAGAGCATTGGAAAAGACTTTTTAGGAAACGCTCAAGTCGGTGCCCTTATAGGAAAATTGGTATATACGGGTGTGGATTTGGTAACATTCCTTGACGGGCTCGATAAAATGATTTCAACCTTCGGGAAGGCCAACACAGTTCTTACAGGCAAGTCGAAGCTGTCGCCGATATGGGGTGAGGCTACATACAGTGACGTGCTCGACAACAAGATTTCGTTCAGCATGGATCCGGAATTTTTTATAAGGAAACTTATGAAAATAGATCCGAGTTCAGACGGAAATATATTATATGAGTGCTGCAGAAGAATATATAAAACATTCAGATCTGCATACAAATTAGGAAAATTGGTAATAGATAATTGAAAGGGGCTATAAGAAGTTATGGAAAGCAGCAGGCTGCTGCCTATAGGCAGCGTTATAACTTTGACCGATGCAGAGAAAAAATTGATGGTTATCGGGACAGAGGTTGAGCGCGAGGATGATGAGAATATATACGATTATGTCGGAGTTCCCTTTCCTGAGGGATATATCGACAGCGAGATAATGTTTTTGTTTATGCATGACGACATTGAGTCAATTGATTTTGTCGGATTTATCAATTCTGAGGTTCAGGCATACAGAAGCCGTCTCAACGAGTTGGCAGATGAAAAATAAACGGAAACAGAGAGCAAAAAAATGAATTTGACATATGCATTATTTACAGATCGCGGAGACCGGGCCGTCAACGAGGATTCAATAGGGGTTTGCAGCAAAGAAAACGAACATTGTTTTGTCCTTTGCGACGGACTTGGCGGTCACGGTATGGGAGATGCGGCGTCTTCACTGGTTGCAGAGGTTTTCAAGAATCAATTTAAAAAAAGCGGCAACTCATCGGATTTTCTCGCATCAGCTTTTATGGCGGCTCAGGATATTCTTATGGCCAAACAAATTGAGCTGAAAGCTCGGCACAAAATGAAGACGACGGCTGTTTCCTTAGTGACAGATGAAAAAAACGCTTATATCGGTCATGTGGGGGATTCCAGAGTTTACATATTCGGAAAAAACAAGGTCTATAAAAGAACATTGGATCACAGCATTCCGCAAATGCTTGTGCTTTCCAAAGACATAAAGGAATCCGAGATACGTAATCACCCTGATCGAAACATCGTTCTCAGAGTTATGGGTATAGAATGGGACGAGCCAATGTTTGATCTGATGAAGCCGGTGCCGCTTAAAAAGTGTCGAGCGTTTCTTCTTTGCTCAGATGGTTTTTGGGAGCTGATAGAAGAAAAAGATATGTGCGCACTTTTGAAGACATCTGCAACCGTTGAAGATTGGTTGAGCAGCATGGTTCAGGTCGTTAAGGAAAGCGGCAAAGACAGAAATATGGATAATTTTTCGGCGATAGCTGTGTGGTGCGACAAATAACCGGGAGGAGAAGCATATGCAGAAAAGAACAGCTTATTGTGAAAATCCCATATGCTCGCTTGCAGTTCTTTCGGTGATGGGCGACCGAACGGATCAACAGGACGACTTTGGCTATATGCTCGATGATGAAAGAAGCCTGATTATTGTTTGCGACGGAATGGGCGGTCACGAGGGAGGCCGTCTGGCGAGCAATGCGGCGGTGAACAGATTTATATTACAATATAAAAGTGCACCAAAAAACTATGAAATAATTCCGTTTTTGGAGGAATGTACAGCTTTGGCCAATGCGGATGTACTCAATTTGAAAACAGCCTCCGGCGAAAAGTTGAATGCGGGAAGTACACTGGTCGCCGTTATGTTGGATAGCAGCAGAAATCTGTATTGGAACTCCGTTGGCGACAGCAGACTGTATCTTTTCAGAGACGGAGATTTTGCACAGATAACGCAGGATCATAACTATACAACCGTACTGCTTGAAAAACTTAATGCCGGAATGATAGACCGTGAGGAATTTAATTCCGAAAACCTGAAAGGTGAAGCACTAATCAGCTTTTTGGGCATTTCCGGTTCGCCGCTTGTTGATTATAACAATCTGCCGCTGCCACTATTGCCGGGCGACAGGCTGGTGATAATGTCCGACGGATTATATAAAGTATTGCCCGATGCGGATATTCTGAATATTGTCAATAATTTCAGTAATGTCAATGAAACTGCGATGGCGTTGGAGATAAAAGCCGAAAAGACGGCAACAAAAAACGGGATCAGCAGAGATAATACAACAATAGCGGTTTTAAAAATCAAATGATGGAGGAATTGTCATGAATGTCACGATGTGCACCAACAATCATTATTTCGACAGCGATATGTATGATGTTTGCCCAATTTGCGGCGCCGGTGTAAAAGCAAACAATTTTTCGGATTCCGGGAAAAAATCCTCGGGATCGCCCAAATTCGGCGGTCTGTTTCATAAGAAGAAAAATACGGAAGAAAGGGCGGCAGAACCCGTATCAAGGGGAAACCCTGTCAGCATGCCCGAGTCCTTTTCACAAAGCGGTAAAAAAATGCCGGTATATAGTAATCAGGTGAGCGGGACGACGGGTGGCGGCGGTCTGCAGCCCATAGGAGGACAACCGAATTCAGAGAAGACCATCGATTTCTGGAATGTGAACAAAAGCAGCCGCGAGGACAAAGAGCCCGCCGTAAATACGGCAGTAAATTCAGTGCCGGAGCCTTCGGTCTCTGCAAATGCTTCGGAGAAGGATAGCGGAGAATCGGACAAAAGTGAATCGGCAGCGGCGGAACCGGAGCAGAGCAGACCCTCACTGTTGGATGCAGTCAAAAAGGTTTCTGCAAATACGGACGAAAAAACCATAAGTTATTTCAGTGCAGCAAACAAGAAAATGCTGAGCAGTGATACACCAAAAGGTCCGGTTGATCCGGTCGTCGGGTGGCTTGTATGTGTGAGCGGCCCGCATTTTGGAGACAGCTTTTCGATTGTTTCCGGCAAAAATTCAATCGGGCGCAGCACGGAAAACAAGATAGTAATCAGTGGAGACAACACTGTTTCGCGGTCAAAACATGCGTTGATTATCTATGAGCCGAAGAAACGAAACTTCTATCTTCAGCCAGGGGACGGAAGCGGTCTTACATATCTCAACAATGACGATGTCTTTGAAACCAAGATTATAAGCGCAAAGGATATCATAGAAATAGGTTCAAGCAAATTCATGTTCGTTCCGTTATGCGATGAAAGTTTTTCGTGGAGCGATTATGAGGAGAAGGAGCAATAACATGAAGAGATGTTTTTCCTGTTTTAAGGAGTTCAACGAAAGCCTTTCGGTTTGCCCTTATTGCGGACACGTTGAAATAACAAAGGCTGAAGAACCGATATATCTTGCTCCGGGAACAATGCTTGCAAACAGATATATAGTAGGTGAAGTGGTAGGTGCAGGCGGCTTCGGCATCGTCTACAAAGCCTGGGATACGAAGCTGGAAACAATAGTGGCTGTCAAAGAGTTCTTCATCAGCAGACTTGTCACCCGAGCAGAAGGGCTGAAGAACGTTATCATTTCAAAGAACTCAAAAGATGAGTTCGATTACAGAAAAGAACGTTTCCTTGCCGAAGCCAAAAATATGGCGAAATTCGGATCGCACAGAAGTATACCGAATGTTTTTGAGTTCTTTGAAGAAAATAATACGGCATATATAGTCATGGAGCTGTTGCGCGGAATGGCACTTAATGATTATCTGAACCAGATGGGCGGAAAAATCGATGTGGATTTCGCTATAGTTATTGCAACTGAAGTCGGAAAGGCATTGAGCTCCCTGCATGCCGAAAATATAATTCACAGAGATGTTGCGCCGGATAATATTTTTATCTGTACTGGCAAGGAGATCAAAATAAAGCTGATGGATCTCGGCGCAGCAAAGCTTGCGGACAGCACCGATGATGTCATTGATATTATTCTCAAGCCGGGATACTCACCTCCGGAACAGTACGATAACACAAAGAATATAGGCCCGTGGACTGATATTTATGCGCTCGGCGCGACTCTTTATATGATGCTCACCGGCGTTAAACCGGATGAATCAACAAACAGAAAAATATCGGACGAGCTGGTGCCGGTCAATGAACTCAATCCCGCGGTTTCGGAAAATTTGAGCAACACCGTTATGAAAGCAATGGCTGTAGAACGCCATATGCGCTTTAAAAATGTCGACGATTTTCTGCGCGCTCTGAGCGGCGAAAGAAAGGTTATGCCGCTTTCAAAAGAGAAAAAGGTCAGAAAGCTGAAACAATTCCTTGGCATAATGGCTGCGTGTATTGTGGTTGCTGTTGTGTCTGCCGTCACGTTCAAAATATATTCCAGTCAGAAGGCGAATGAATATCTTGAGGCCGCAGATATAACGGTTTGGGTTATTCGGGAACATGATCAAAATGATATCCTGAAAACAATATGCGAAAATAACTTCAAAATGCAGGAGGGCAACGAAAAGGTAACGGTCACAGTTGTTTCTTTCACGCAGGAAGAGTATGAATCCCGCCTCAAAGAGGCATTGGAATCGGACAGCGGGGGAAAACCCGATTTGTATGAGAGCACGGGAGTTTCCGAAGATATAACCGATTCCGACGCGGAACCCCTGGATGCGGTCATAAGCTCCTCCGAGTTTAAAAGCTGTGAGCTTCTCAAGAAAAACTATAACAAAATTTACAATACAAAAAAACGTATGCCGCTTGCAGTGAATCTGCCGGTTGCATATATGTTCGGAAAAAGTTATACGGATCAGTATTTTTATGATATTTCAGATTTCTCTGCGCAGAATGTTAAGTCCGATATTGGAATGTCCGACTTAATAACAAAGAATTTCGGAAATATAGAGATGTGTGATTTCAGTGAAATTTCTCAGGCGGACGATCTGTCAGGAACGGTTCTTGTTTCTTCAATAGAGATGCTGAATCCTATTACCGCCCTTAACTATAGAAACGAAAAATTTTCTTTCAAATGTGTATACCCGGAAAAAGATCCTTTGTTCTGTGAATTTACATATGAATGGAGCATATCTGACAGAACGTCGCAGGCAGAAAAGAAAGCTGCTGAAAAACTTTTAAGATATATGCTCAATAATGATTATCTGAGCAAGCTGTGCTCTGACAAAATACCCGTTAGCGTCGATGCACTCAACAGCGCAAAATTCGGCGCGGTGGCGGATATATATCCTAACTTTACTTTTGAGGAGGAATAACAGTGAAAAGATGTTTGGGGTGTATGGAACAGTATGATGATGCGCTCAATGTATGCCCGCATTGCGGATATGTATGCGGAACGCCGGCTGAGGAGTCAATACATATGCAGCCCGGGACGCTGCTGCACGACAGATATATTGTCGGCAGAGTTCTCGGATACGGCGGATTCGGAGTGACATATATAGGCTGGGACGGAAAACTCGAGCAGAAAGTTGCAATAAAGGAGTATCTTCCCGGCGAGTTCTCAACAAGAATGCCCGGTCAGTCACAGGTAACGGTTTTCAACGGCGATAAGAGCGAACAGTTCCGTGACGGTCTGAAAAAGTTCGTCGAGGAGTCGAAGAGACTGGCTAAATTCCAGAACGAAGCCGGAATTGTAAAAATATTTGACAGCTTCGAGGAAAATGAAACTGCATATATTATCATGGAGTATCTGGACGGAATCACGCTGAAAGAATATCTCGGCCAGGTCGGAACCATTCCCGAGGACGAAGCAATAAATATGCTTATGCCCGTTATGGAATCGCTCCAGACCGTTCACGCCGAGGGACTTCTCCACAGAGATATCGCACCGGATAACATATTCCTGACGAAGGACGGATCGGTGAAGCTTATCGATTTCGGAGCTTCAAGATATGCAACGACGTCTCACAGCAGAAGCCTTACGGTAATTATAAAACCCGGATATTCGCCCGAGGAGCAGTACAGAAGCAGGGGAGATCAGGGTCCGTATACCGATGTCTATGCCATAGCGGCAACGCTTTACAGAATGATAACCGGCAAAACGCCTCCGGATGCTATGGAACGCAGGGCAAAATACGAGAACCAGAACAAGGATATTCTTATTGAGCCGCATAAGCTTGTAAAAAATATTTCCAGAAACCGCGAAGTGGCAATTCTCAACGCGATGAATGTCCGCGTGGAGGACAGAACACCGGATATCAAAACCTTTATCGAGGAGCTCAATGCAGATCCGCCGGCGAAGAGAAGATACGGAAAGATAAAGAAGATAGATATCTATTCGTGGCCGCTGTGGCTCAAAATTCTTGTCCCGTCGCTGCTTACTGTGGCGATAGCGGTCGGTGTGCTGACACTGACCGGTGTCATAAACTTCAAGTCAATGTTTAATGCCGGCAATATAGAAGGTTTCGTCCGCGTTCCCAATATCGTCGGTGAATCGGAAGAGAAGGCGAAGTCCGAGCCGGAGTTCAGGGATGGACAGCTGCGTCTGGATTTCGGCGTAAAGAAGTTCAGCGAAGAAAACGAGAATATAGTTATAGAACAGGATCACAGTGAAGGTGAATATCTGACCATCGGATCGGTTGTCAGATATAACAAGAGTGCAGGTTCGGAAAAGGACTATGAGCTTGAGGTCTCGGAAGACGGAACAATAACATTCGGAAAAAGCTATGACGGATTCGGAATCGACGAAGAATTTCTTGGCAGTTCGAATGTCGAAGCCTATCTCCAGAGCAAGGGACTCAATGTTCAGACCAGAGAAGAGTACAGCAGCGAATATCCGACAAAGGGAACAATAATCCGTATCGTGACCGCAGACGGAAATACGATAACGGCGGGTACCACGCTGAAAGCCGGAGATACGGTTATAATCTATTATTCAAAGGGACAGGCTCCCTCAGAGGTTCCTGGTGTTGTCGGCAAGGATCTCTCCGAAGCACTTATAGCGCTCTCGCAGGCAGGCTTCAATAATGTTGTGCCTATGCCGGAGGAGAATGATTCGTATCCGGAAAATGAGGTTATCTCGCAGGATCCGCCCAGCGGAACGGTTGCTTCCGTTGACGATACTATAACGGTATTTTATGCAACGGCAGAGCCGACCGTGTTTATTCCGGTTGTTGCCGGCATGAGCAAAAACGAAGCAAAAGAGGAACTTGGCGACTTTACGGTTGAATTCAGACAGATATATGATTCCGAAGTCGAAGAGGGACTTGTTATCAGAACTTCGCCGGAGGGCGGAATGAATGTCCCGAAGGGCAGCACGATTGTTGTCTATATCAGCAAGGGACCGCAGCCCGTAAAGGTTACGTTTGATTACGGCGACGGATCGAGATCCACGACAGAGACCAAATATTATGAGAAGCCTTACGGCTCCCTGCCGACGCCGACAAGAAACGGTTATACCTTCTCCGGATGGTATTTGTCGAGGGCTTATACCAGGGAGATAACAAGCAGCGATACCGTCAATAATTCCGAGGATCATACGCTTTATGCGCGCTGGACCGCAGGAGAATATACGGTGTCTTTCAACTCAAACGGCGGCAGCGCGGTCAGCCCGATTGGTGTTACATACGGCAAAAAATACGGAAATCTTCCTCTGCCGACAAAACCGGGATATACTTTTGACGGCTGGTATACCGACAGCGGAGAAAAAGTGACCGCGGACTCGACGGTTAATGTCGACCGCAACCATACGCTCAATGCGAAGTGGCGCGAGAATACCTATACCGTGCGCTTCAATCCCACGGGAGGAAGCGTAAGCGGATCGACAAAAAGCATAAAATACGGTCAGAGCTACGGCGACCTCCCGACCCCGACAAAAGCGGGCTATAAGTTTGAGGGATGGTACACTTCATCGAGCGGCGGAACTAAAATTTATTCGAGCGACACATTTGTGTTTACCGAAGATATTGAGCTTTATGCGCGTTGGAGCCCCGCAACATATACGGTTTCGTTCAATAGCAACGGAGGAAGCTCGGTAAGCAGCATTTCTGTTAAATACGGAGATACCTATGGAACTCTGCCGACGCCCAAAAAGGATTACTACAAATTTGTCGGCTGGTATACCTCACCGAGCGGCGGAACAAAAGTTTCTTCGGGCGATACATTTAACTCTACAAGCAACATAACGCTCTATGCTCAGTGGGAACAGAACTCTACTTCCGGCTGGGTGGAAGAGAGCAAGGCGCCTGCCGGAGCGCAGATAGTCGAAACAAGATATACTTATACCAAGCGCAGCACATCAACCGGGTCCTCGCCCTCAAAGTCCGGATGGAAAAAGGACGATACGGTAAGTCCTAACCCGAAAAAAACATATGGAAAATGGAGCGAGTGGGGCATTGAAAAAATAACTAAGACAGATACACTCGACGTTGGTGAAGGAAAAGTATATAGGTACTATTATAAGAAATGCCAGGCGTGCGGAAATAGGCAGTCATATTATAATACGGCCTGTGATTCTTGCGGTAAGAAAGTAACGAATTCACACAGTTATGTAAAATGGAGCGATGTACCGTATAATAAATCAAAGGCTAAAAAGGATCCGAAGCATGCCGATAAAATGGTTACAACAGCACTTGACGGAACCAAGTGGTACTTTAGTACCGGAAATCTGAATGATACAAGTATCGGAACAAAAGATACCGCGGGACCGGGTGCAGTTGTTATTCAACATGGATACCGTTCGCGCAGCATAACGACTACATATTATTTCTACAAGGAAGAGACTTTGACATCTACCAGCAAACCGTCCGGCAGCGGAATATCTAATGTCAAAAAAGAAGTAAGGTACATATCCCGCTGAGCAACAAACTTTCAAACAAAGGTGCAGGTGTACGGTGCATAAAACTTGCTCCGTGCATCTCACACTGAGGTTCCAACAAAATTAAAAATCATCACCCCCGAAGCTTTTGTGAGCTTCGGGGGTGATGTGTTTTTTATATTTACTTACTCGCTGTATCTGTCTGCGATGCTTCTGCCCATGAGCACGCCCATGACGGACGCCATCATCAGCCCTCTTGTCCAGCCGCTCGAGTCGCCGAGGCAATGGAGACCTCTGACGTTCGTGTCGAAGTTTTCGTCCATCTTGATGCGGTTGGAGTAGAACTTGAGCTCGGGGGAGTAGAGCAGCGTCTCCTCCGCGGCGAAGCCGGGCACGACGTAGTCGACAGCCTGGATGAAGTTGATTATGTTGAGCATCGCGCGGTAGGGCATGGCGGCGGTTATGTCGCCCGCGACGGCGTCGGGGAGAGTGGGTCTGACATTCGAGCGGTCAAGCTCCTTCTGCCATGTGCGCTTTCCGTCGAGGATATCACCGTAGCGCTGGACGAGAATATGTCCCGCGCCGAGCATGTTTGTCAGCTCGCCGACCTTCTGTGCGTATTCGATTGGCTGGTTGAACGGCTGATTGAAGTTGTGGGAGCAGAGTATCGCGAGGTTCGTGTTGTTGCTCTTGAGCTCTTTGTATGAGTGTCCGTTGACAACGGCGAGGTCGTTGTCGTAGTTCTCCTGGCTGACAAATCCGCCGGGATTCTGGCAGAATGTGCGGACCTTGTTCTTGAACGGCTTGGGATAGCCTATGAGCTTTGACTCATAGAGAACATCGTTGACCTTCTCCATGACCTCGTTTCTTATCTCAACGCGCACGCCGATGTCGACTGTGCCGGGCTGATGGGAGATATCATGCTGAGCGCAGAGCTTTTCGAGCCAGTCCGCGCCGCGGCGTCCGGTCGCGATGACCGTGTGATCCGCGAAGATCTCTATGTTCTCGTCGCCCTTGCGGACATAGACGCCCTTGCACTGGTCGCCCTCAAGAATTATGTTGTCGCACTCGTAGCCGAAGAGCATGTCAACGCCGTTTTCGATGAGATACTGCTCGATGGCATAGTATATGTCCTGCGCCTTCTCGGTGCCGAGGTGGCGTATCGGGCAGTCAACGAGGCGAAGACCCGCTTTTATCGCGCGCTTTCTTATCTCCTTGACTTCCTCTTCGCGTCCGACGCCCTCAACATGGGTGTCCGCGCCGAACTCTAGATAGATGCTGTCGGCATATTCAATAGTCTTCTGCGCCACATCGTAGCCGATGAGCTCGGGGAGCTGACCGCCGACCTCGGGGCTCAGGGACAGTTTGCCGTCCGAGAACGCGCCCGCGCCGGAGAATCCGGTCGTTATGTGGCAATAGGGCTTGCAGTTGACGCACTTGTTGGTCTTTGATTTGGGGCAGCGGCGCTTTTCAATCGGCTGACCCTTTTCAACCATCATGATTTTCTTGTTCGCGCCCTTGCGGATAAGCTCAATGGCCGTGAATATTCCGGCAGGGCCCGCGCCGATGATAACTACGTCGTATTTCATTGGTACACCTCGTTCTTTATTCGGGAAGAGTTATCTCTTCGTTTATTCTTTCAACGCCGTCCGTGCCGATCTCGTGAAGAGCCGGCAGGAAGAAGAGTCCGGGCGCTCTGCCGGACGGGAACAGATCGAGCAGCGGAACCATCACGAAAGCGCGCTCGTGTATTCTCGGGTGGGGCAGGGTGAGCAGGAAGCTCTCGCTCTTCATGCCCTCATAGAGCAGCAGGTCGAGGTCGAGCACGCGCGGTCCGTCTTTTATCGTCCTCACGCGGCCGTAAGCTCCCTCGATGCCGAGGCATGCGCCGAGCAGCATCTGCGCGGACAGCTCCGTCTCCACTATTATTGCGGCGTTGTAAAACAGCGGCTGCGCCTCATATCCGACCGGTCGGGTCTCATAGACGTGGGAGCATGCCGTTATTTTCGTCTTTGGCAGGCGGGACAGAGAGCGCACCGCGCCGTTTATGTTTTTCAGTCTGTCCCCCATGTTTGAACCGATCCCTATAACTGCCTGCATACAGTTTGCCATAAAATCTACAGTCCTTTCGCTTGATGTTTCTTGCCCGTTTTATGTTTTTACTTTCTTTCCCTGTAAATGCTGACCGCGGCGAAGCCGAAATCCGCCTTCATCGGCGCGTCCGGCTTTTTGCAGGTCACTCTCACGCCCTCAATGGGCGGAAATTCTTCGAGCAGTGCATCGGCAACACGCCGCGCGGCACGCTCAATGAGCTTGTCCTTCTGCGAGGAGAACACCCTGCGCGCGCATTTTATCATCTGCGCGTAGCTGACGGTGTCATTTAGATCGTCGCTCTCGCCGGCTTTTGAAAGCGGAATATCCGCCTCAATGTCGAGAATGAAGAACTGCCCGTCCTCCTGCTCCTCGGGATTGACCCCGTGATAGGCGAAGAGACGAAGCGAATTTATAATTATCTTATCCACCGTCTGCCTCCCCGTATATCTTTTTCAGTGCGTCCGCGACGCGCGCCGACTGGACGGCGGAGAACACATCGTGGGCGCGGATAACATCTGCGCCGTTCAATATGCTCGCCGTGTGCAGCGCCACCGTTCCCGGGTCGCGCTTTGCGGCGTCCGTCTCGCCCGATGCCGTGCCGATAACGCGCTTTCGCGACGCGGCGGACATCAGCGCGCTGCCGTCGGTCTTTATCTTCCCGATATCCCTTATCAGGCGCAGGTTGTCCTCGTAGCTCTTTGCAAAGCCGATTCCCGGGTCGAAGCAGAGGCTGCTCGCCGGTATCCCGTGCGATTTTGCGACTCTCGCGGCTCTGCCGAAAAAGTCGAGCACATCGTCGGAGACCCCGTTTTCATAGACGGGGACAGCGTCCGCGCCGGCGGGATTGTGCATGATTATCCACCCCGCGCCGAATTCGCTGACGACTTTCGCCATCTCGTCGCTCGCTTCTCCGCTGACATCGTTGATTATCTTCGCGCCGTGCGTGAGAGCCGTGCGTGCGCATTCGGGATAGAATGTGTCAACGCTTATCGGAACGGTTATCCTGCCCTTTAACAAATCGAGCACCGGAATGAGCCTCGCGTTCTCTTCGTCGGCGGAGAGCCTTGTTGAGCCGGGGCGGGTCGACTGCGCGCCGACATCGATGATATCCGCGCCGAGCGCCTGCATCTCGAGCGCGTGCTCAAGAGCCTTCTGCGGCTCGTCCCATTTGCCGCCGTCCGAAAAAGAATCGGGAGTTATATTGAGTATCCCGCACACAAGGGTGTGGGAGGAGGTATCAAAAATAAATCTCTCCATAGTATCGCCTTATTTTGTCAGAAGTGATATTGCCTCGGCGCGCGCCCTCGCGTCCGAGCGCATCGTGCCGCGCAGAGCGGAAGTCCTCGTCTGCGCACCCGACGCACGCGCTCCGCGCATCGTCATGCACAGGTGCTCCGCCTCGATAACGACCGCCACGCCGAGCGGGTCGAGCTGTTCATCGAGGAAGTCCGCAATCTGCGAAGTGAGCCTCTCCTGGAGTTGGGGTCTGCGCGCGAAGCTGTCAACTATTCTCGCGAGCTTCGACAGGCCTATGACTTTGCCGTCGCGCGGGATATATGCTATATGCGCCCTGCCGATGAACGGCAGAAGATGATGCTCGCACATCGAATACATCGGGATATCGCGGACAATGACCATCTCTTCGTTTTTCTCTTCGTTGAAGAGTTTGACATGGCGCTTCGGATCGTCCTCGAGCCCCGAGAAAATCTCTTCATACATTCTGGCGACCCGCGCGGGCGTTTCGACAAGACCCTCTCTGTCCGGATCCTCGCCGACCGCCGCAAGTATCTCGCGTACAGCCGCCTCGATTCTCTTTTTGTCCATCATTTCACCCCGGTTATACGAGAATAAATTCGATGACACAGTGGGTGTCGTCGGCGATATAGTTAATCTGCGTTGTTGAAAATCCGCCCTTGCCCGCGTCGGCGATGCTGAGGAGTCTGTAGATCTCCTCTTTTTTCAGCAGTCCATCAATGGCGCGTTGATAAGCGTCTTCGGAAGAGAACCTGACGTCGAGCTTGTCGCCCGATTTATGCCCGCCGAACATATTTGAAAGAGCGGTTTTCGTCTCGGCATTGTAGCCGTCGAACTGCCTGCCGAGTTTGACGAAATAGTTGCTGTCCGTCGCGGTGCAGCAGGCAGACGCATCGGAAAACGTGTGGGTTTTCAGTATCTCTTCGTCCGTAATATTGAAATAGGCATAGCGTTTGTTCTGCGTCACTCCCTCGCCGATGGGATCGTCCCAGGTGAGGTCGAGGTTATAGGGCTTGCCGTCGATAAAGACGACATTCCACATATGTCCCTCGCTCGCGCCGTCCTCGCGTTTCGCCGTGCCGGTGATGACATAGTTTTCTATCCCCGCTTTGTCGAGCAGGAGCTTCGCCGCCTTTGCGTATCCTTCGCAGGAGGCGGAGCCGTTGACGAGCACGCCGTAAGCGGAGCTTGCAATGAGCTTGTCGGAGTCGGTATATCTGCACGAGTCTATTATCGCGTCGTGGATAAGCAGTTCCTTGTCAAAATCAGAAGCTTCTTTGACTATTTTTGCGCCGAGCTCATCGGCTTTTGTCTGAAGCTCGGCCTTTTTCTGCTCATACTCGTCTTTGGTCATGGCGTATTCGCAGCTGAACCAGAACTTGCGGTCCCTCGAGACGAGCATACATTCGCGCCCGAGCATTATCAGCTCCGGGTTGTCGTACATAACGGCGAGCCAGACTTTTTCGAGCTCTTCGTTGTTGAGCTCGGGAATTTCAATTTCCTCGGGAAACGACTCAATGTCGCGGAGAATGGCGTTGTATGCGCGTTTCTCGTTCTCGTTAAGCTCGCCGAAGTAGTGCTTGAAGTCGCCGAACGCAGACACTTGTTCGGATGAGGGTATCTCGTTCACCTTTTTCACCGAGCACCCGGTGAATATGAGCGTCAGCGCCAGCAGAAGCGCCGCAGGACACAGAAGCTTTCTTGCCAAATGACCGCCCCCTTGTTTTATAAACGGTTATTTTCCGCGCTTGCCGGGTGTAACGGTCAGCTCGCCGGCGGAAGAAACGGATGTATATTTTATATCTCCCGCCGCCATCGCGGAGAGAGTGCGCTCACAGCGCGAGAAATCGACTATCGATATGTCGGTGTCCAAAGAGTCGATTATCTGCGAGAAATAGTTGCGCCCGGAGGCAAGATAGGTCTTGTTGATATACTGCGAGAAAAGCACGCAGAGCAGTTCGCCCTGCTTCTGCGCTCCGCCGCCCGACGGAGTCAGGCAGTAGCGGAAATATTTGAGCAGCGTCTCGCCCTTGACGGTCTGGTTGCCGGGCATGAGCGAGAGCGACAGCTCCTTTGTCTTATAGCTTATGCGCTCGGGCACGGATATCTGCGCGCCGGAGAGCACGTTGATGGCATTCTTGAACTGATTCGCGGTCGAGACGGCGTATTTGTCCGCGGTGAATCCGCAGAGGGAGTCGACCGCTTTCTTGAGCTCTTTCGAGCCGCCGGTCTTGTAGTGACCCTTGAGGCTGTCTTTGTTGCCGGAGACATCCGCCGAAGTGCTCGGATCAAAGGCGCACACGCGCACCTCGCCCGAATCGAGATCGGCGTTGACCGCGGCGACAAAATACAGCTCGTCTTTTTCGTCCGAGACGCAGGCGAACATAAATGTTGCCTTGCCGCCGAGCGGCGCAATAGCCTCGTCGGTGCTCCCGTCGGAGGATTCAACTTCCTTTTCCGGGAACAGGTCGTTCATTGAGAGATGATGCGATTTGAACATATAGGCTACGGAGACGAGGGCGAACGCGAGCAGAAAGCCGACGAATCCGAGCACGAAAAGCCGAAACTGCTTTGTCTTTTTCTCCTGCGTTGTGCGGAACTTCATTCCCTTTCTTTTCGCCATGCTATCACCTCCGATTATTTATAAAGTATTGCCGCCGAATATGCGCCGAGCGGGACATTGAGTCCGTCGGCGGCGCTGCCGAAGAGCGTGGATGCGCCCCGCCAGCGTTCGGGGACAGTGTATTCTATCCCGTGGCAGTTTGCGTTTGCGATTATCAGCGCACTGCACGATTCGGAATTGCGCTCATATGCGATGCAGCCGAGCGCCGAGGATATGCAGTTGAACTCTCCGTCGATAAACGCGGGACAGAGCTTTCTGATCCTGCCGAGTGTTCTGTAGTGGCCGAGCAGCTCCGCGTTCTCATTTCCCCAGGGGAAGCAGGCGCGGTTGAACGGATCTTCGCCGCCCGTGAGCCCGGCCTCGTCGCCGTAATAGACGCAGGGAATGCCGGGGAGCGTGAACTGCAAAACCGAGGCGAGCTTCAAAAGGCAAACGCCCTTTTGATATTGCTCTTCAGTCAAGATACCCCTGTCGCGCCCGTTTTCGGGGCGCCCGATATCGCCGCGTCCGAGCCGCGTTATGGCGCGTACCGTGTCGTGGGTGCCGATATGGTTCATCAGCGTGTCAAGCGACGCGCGCGGATAGTGTTCGACTATGTTTTCAACGCATTCGCGGAGTTCTTCCGCGTTCGCCGTGCGGACAAAATCTATAACAGCATTTGCAAACGGATAGTTCATCACGCTGTCCAGCTCGCCGCCCTCGAGATATCTGCGTCGGTGGCCGTAGCTTATCTTGTCGGTCGCGTCCTCCCAAACCTCGCCGTAGATAAACGCGTCTTTTTTCTCTTTTCTGACCGCCTCGTGGAAGCGGTCGAGAAATTCGTCGGGTAGTTCGTCCGCCACGTCGAGCCGCCAGCCCGACGCGCCGAGTCTGAGCCAGTGCCGCGCAACGCCGTTTTCGCCGGTCAGAAACGCCAGTACGCCCGGGTCTGTCTCATTGAGCTCCGGCAGGATGTCAACGCCCCACCAGCAGGCGTAATCGTCCGGCCAGCAACGAAAATTATACCACGAACGGTAGGGAGAATTTTTGTCGCAATATGCACCCTTGCCGCCGTAGGACGAAAATTTGTCAAAATATCTGCTGTCGGCGCCCGTGTGGCTGAACACGCCGTCGAGCAGAATTTTTATCCCGTACTCTTCGGCACTCTTGCAGAGAGACTTGAAATCCTCCTCTGTGCCGAGCGTCGGGTCGATTTTCATGTAGTCGCCCGTGTCGTATCGGTGATTCGAGCGCGCGGAGAAAATCGGGTTTAAATATATGCAGGTGACGCCGAGGCTCTCGAGATAGCCGAGCTTCTCTTCGATGCCCTTGAGGTCGCCGCCGAAAAAGTCGTATTTTTCAATTTTTCCGTCGGAGTCGGGCTCCCAGTCGGGCTCTTCGCCCCAGCGGGAGTGATATTCCGCCGCGGGCTTGTTCTCGGGCAGGGAAGTTTTGCCGGAGCGGCAGAACCTGTCCGGGAATATCTGATACATTGTGCCGCCGCGAAGCCACAGGGGCGTGTCGCAGTTTTCGCGGCATACGGTCAGCCGCCAGCGCGAGCCCTCGCCGATGACGGCGCTGCCTTTAGATTCAAGTGATATTTTTTTCGTGCCCCACGGGGTGTCGTATTCAAAATAGTACCAGACTATCCCCGCGTTTTCGGGCGCGGCGGTCTCGAGCCGCCACCATTCCTCGTTTTCGCCCTGCATTCGCTCCCACGAGAAAGAAAAATCTTCTCTCTCGCCGCCGTCCGTCTCAAGAATGAGGCGAACCGCGCTGCACTGCTCCGAGCGGGGCAGAACTATCCTGAAAATCATATCCTCACCCGAGCGCACAGCCGCGCCGGGCGAGAGATGATATTTTTTTCTCGAGTTGTAGGGGATAAAATGCATTTAAATCTGCCTTTATTTCGTGAGGATATATGTGCTGTCGGTGTTTGAAGCCGAGCTCTTCATTTCAATGACCTTCTTCGAGGCGGGAAAGTTGCGCTGGGCATCCGCCTTGAGGGAGCTGAGATCGACCGCAAAAGCGGAGACGTTCGCGCTCCAGAGAGAACCGTTGTATATATCGCTGCTGCCGCCCGCAGCCGCTTCGCCCTTCATCGCGCAGATAACGGGAGTGCCGGAGCACGCGGAGACGCAGGAGTTGACGAAATTCACGAGCGCGGCGTTTCTCGATACCGAGCCCTCGCCGTCAAATGTCGCAACGTTCGAATTTAAGTCGGGGAACTGCACGCCGTCGAGCAGTATTGCATCAACGCCGAGGTTCTTCACTTCCTTGACGACTTCGAGCAGATAGTTCTGAGCCGTCTGCGAATAGGGGTTGAGCCACGGCTTGCCGCCCTTGGAAGCCTCGTTGTCGAGCCAGATCATCTGAGTTTTGTTGTAGTGAACAGCCATGGTGCGGTCAATGCGCGGCATCTGGGTATCTTTGAAGCAGTATATGCGCGCAACGACTTTTATGCCGGACTGCTGAATTTTCTTGACGCTCTCGGCGGCGTTCGCCTGAGCCTTTGATGACGGAGCTTTGTCTTTTACAGCCGCTATAGACGAGGGATAGCTGAGATAGCCGGACGCATCTTTGAAGTCGATGACAACGGCGTTCTGACCCGCGCTCTTGAGCGAGGATACGAACTGGTCGAGTCCGCTGCCGCCCGCGAGCAGGGAGACATTGCCGACGCGCGCCTTTATTTCAGCTGAAGTCTGCTGATTATCGGCGGGAGCGGTCGTGTCGTTCTTGCCGCCTTTGTTGTTCTTGTCTTTGTTGCCTTTGTTGTCCTTTTCGGCCTTCTGCGTGGTTTCGACATTCGCGTCGGAGATACCGAGGAGCGTATCGGTGACGAAAAATGCCGCAGTGAAGACAACTGCCGCGCCGAGAACGCACGCGAGGACTATTCCGACTATCTTATTGCGTCTGCGCTCGGTGTAGCTCTTGCGGCGCTTCGAGCCGCCTGCCGCGTGCTTGCTGAACGCGGTTATGCTCCTGTGCGTGCCGGGAGAAAAATACTTGTCATATTTGCTGCGTTTTGCCATTTTTCATCATCCTCTGTGCCGCGCGGCGGGCATGACATCACCCGTCGGCGTCGGAATTTTTTATTTAATTATGAGAACAGGGAGCTGCCCGAGAAGCCGGAGAACGCGAGCGAGAGCAGCGCGACATAGACAAACGCCGCCGGAGTGCCGCGGAAGGCTTTGGGCATATCCTGATTCTGCGAGATTATGTGCAGACCCTTGCATATGAGCGTCGCCGCGAGAATGAACGCGAGACCCGCGCCGATGCCGGAGCCGATGCTCTCGGGTAGGGTATAAGCAGCGCTGCGGTTGAGCAGGGGAGTTGCGAGCACAAGGGTGTTGAGCGCCGCCATGCCGAGCGTGCCGAGGAACTTCTCGGTCGCGCCGAGGGCGAGCTTGAGTATGAGTCCGGTTATCAGGAAAACTACGATAAGCACGCCGCTGAACATTGCAAAATGCAGCGCCGAGGGCAGAGTGCTGAGCACCGGTATCATTTCGAGCGCGCGGCAGGCGAGTGCCGTGACGGTCGAGAAAAATGCGATCATCGCCGAGAACATCCAGAGTCTGCGCGGCTTCTTCGCAAGCATAAGAGCTTCGCTCGCCGCGTATCCGCCGTTGAAGACGAGATTCTGAATGAACACCGTGTAGAGTGCTGTGGAGAGCAAATCAAAAAACCAGGTCATGTTCATTTGTCTCCCTCCTTCTTCTCATCGGAGTCAAAATCCTTTGCTTCGTCGAACAGGCGGTTGAACACCGAGCCGTAGTCCTTGTCATCTTCGTCTTCGTCGTCTTTGGCAAAGATATCGGAAAGGTCAAATTTGCCCTTGCCGTCGAGCGGCTCAAAGTGTGCCAAGTCGTCCTCTTTGGGGTCTTCGGCTTCAACGGTCTCTTCGACTTCGACAGTCTCTTCCGCCTCAACAGTCTCTTCTGCTTCGGCAGTCTCTTTTTCCTCTTCTGCGGGAGCCAGATTCTCGGGAAGATTCTTCTTGCTGACTATGACGGAAGTTTTCTTTATCTCCATCTCGGTCTCTGCCGAGTGCTCGGGGAAGCGCTTGTTTATCAGCGCCTTGAGCGCGGCGGCGAAGAACGCGAGGACCAAAAATCCGCCGAACGGCATGAGAATCGCCGGGTAGGTCATCGGGACTTTGATATTTGCGCCCCATATGGTGGATGAGCCTATCATTTCGCGCAGCGCGCCGACGGGGATAATAACAGCTGCATAGCCGAGCGCCGTTGCCACGGAGTCAAAGAACGCATGGCGCAGGTCGGTCTTGACCGCGAGCTTCTCGCAGTGCAGGGCGATTATCGAGTTTGCCGCCGTCAGGGCGAGATATATGCCCGCGCCGAGGCTGATTTCGGGCATAAAAGTATCAATTGCGTATATGATTCCGGCAATTATCGCCGTGCCGATGAGCAGATATATCGCGACTCTTATCCATCTCGGGACTTTTTTGAGCGCGAGGCAGGCGAAGACCTGCGTTATAATAATCACCGGGAAGAACGCCGCCGCGAGCAGGACCGCCGTCTTGAGCGTCGTCGCGACTGCGACTATCGCGCAGAGACCTGCCGCCTGGATGAGCACCGGGTTGTGAATGAACGTGCTGCTGAACAGCGCGTCGGAGAATGAGTATTTTCTGCCTGAACTCATGCCGGCTCACCTCCCTTTAATGCTGCTTTCTGTTTTCTCTTTTCCGCGCTCTTTGCCATTGACTTTTCAATGAACTTGTGGTAGCCGATTTTCCTCAGCGCGCTGTCAACTATCGGCCAGAAAGCGTTGGTGAGCAGGATGCCGAAGCAGGTGCCGTCCTCAAACATTCCGAAGTAGCGCAGTATCATGCAGATTATTCCGGCGAACGCGCCGTAGATAAATCTTGTCAGCGGGTGCTTCGGGCTCGTGCCGGGGTCGGTTACAAAGAATATGCCCGAGAAGAGCAGGCTGCCTGCGCACAGCTCGGTGAGCAGGGATACCGGTCTTGAAAACGATCCGCGCGGGAAAATTACCGCAAGCAGGGAGCAGACGGTCAAAAATCCGAGGACATTGAAGAGTCTCTTCGGCTTTCCTGCGGTGAGCAGAGCGCATGAGCCGAGCAGCGCGACCGCGCAGCAGGTGCCGAGCGGGCCTGATACATTGCCGGATATCATCGACATTATGCCGACGGAGTTCACATGCTGTATTCCGCCCGCACTCAGCTGAGCGGCGAGGGACGAGCCCGCGTCAAAGATATCGAACGACGCCGAGTCGATGGCGGGATATTTGAAAACCTCGTCGGGGAAGCAGACGGTCAGAAACGCCATGCCTGCCGCAGCGGGCACGAACGGAGCCTTGTGCGCCGGACCGAACGGAATTTTTGCAACGAGAATCGCGAACGCCGCGCCCGCGCCTATCAGCCAAACCGGTGCGGTGGCGGGCAGAAGCATAGCGATGGCGAAGCCCGTGAACACCGCGTGCATATCCGACAGGCAGTGGAGCTTCTTTTTCATTATCAGCAGCGCGACTGCCTCAACGGCGACCGCGCTTATAATTCCCGTAAGTATCGCCCTGAATGCGAGCGCGCCGTAGTAATACCAGCTGACTATAGCGGGTGCGGCGAGCATGAGCAGATAGCTCGTGTAGGGACTTTTAGGCGCTTTTATGCGTTTGAATCTTGCCATAAAACCAACCTTTCCGTTTGCCGGCTTATTGCGCTGGCAAAAATTTTGCATTGCACGCCGTGAGGGCGCGTAATATTATATAAGGCAGAGAACTTTCTGTTTATTAAGGAGGGGATGCGCTTTGAAGATACAGGCGCCGGCTGAAAACAGGATAACTATAGAGCTTTCGGCGCGCGACATGGATGCGCTCAATATTACATACGATCAAATGGACTACTCGAATATTGAGACGCGCCGCGTGGTCTGGACTCTGCTCGACAGAGCGGGTCACGAACTCAAGCGCGACATCGACCCGAGCGGGCGGATGATAATCGAAGCGGTGCCCGCAGGCAGGGGAGGATGCGTCTTGAAATTCACCCTCTGTTCGGACGGCAGCCGAGGAGTCCGCCAGCCCCCGTCAATAAAGAAAGGGGAGAACACGGCGGTCTATGAGTTCGGTTCAATCGACGATGTTATGGACGCGGCGCACGCGCTCGGCAGAAGCCTTGAAAACAGCGGGCTGTATGAGTCGGGCGGCGTCTATCGCCTGCTTCTCGGCGAGAGCATTTCTGACGCGCCGGAGCATATTCTCAGCGAGTTCGGCGCGCAGATAAATTCCTTTGCCGCCGCTTCGCACACCCGGGAGCACTGGCGGTGCATAGCCGAGGGCAACGCGCTGAAAAAACTTTCCGGCAATTGATTATTGGCAGGTTGCGGCGATATCTTTCATCTCGGCTATCGCCTTTGCGGGGTCATCCGCGCCGAAAACCGCACTTCCCGCGACAAATACGGTCGCGCCGCGGCGGGCGGGCTCTTCAATGGTCTTTGCGGATATGCCGCCGTCGACCTGAATCTCAATATCAATCGAGCGCTTCTCGCACTCCTCACGCAGCGCGCTTATCTTCGGCATCATGTCCGCCATGAACTTCTGACCGCCGAAGCCGGGCTCAACAGTCATGATGAGCACCATGTCGAGCTTGTCGAGATAGGGGAAAACGCTCTCAACGGGAGTGCCGGGCTTGACGGAGAGTGCCGCCTTGCAGCCCGACGAGCGGATGAGGTCGATAGTCTCGTCGACCGGGGAATCCGACTCGATGTGGAATGTGATAACATCCGCGCCCGCTTTCACAAAATCGGGGATATACCTGAGCGGCTCGCTTATCATCAGATGAACGTCAAAGACGAGCGAGCTTTTGTCACGGATACTTTTTATGATCGGCGCGCCGAAGGTTATGTTGGGCACAAAATGCCCGTCCATCACATCGAGATGGAGCCAGTCCGCACCGGCCTTTTCTATCATTGCGGCCTGCTCTCCCATTTGGGAGAAGTCGCCTGCGAGCATTGAAGGAGCGATCTTAATCATCGTTTTTTCGTCCTTTCGTATTTTCATACATACCTTATACCATTATACCAACTAAATCCCGTTTAGTCAATCGCACGGGGCGTCTTTGGAAGTCTTTACAAACAGTTAAAATTATGGTATTCTTTGACGGAGAAAATAAATCCGGGATGTGTGCAGAGCTTCCCGAACAAGGAGAAAATGAAAATGAATGTTTATGATTTTGACAACACCATCTACGACGGCGAGAGCTTTATTGATCTGTTCATCTTTCTTTTCAAGAAAGACCCCTCGCTCGTCAAGTACATTCCCGACGTTATCAACGGGCTCTACAAATACACAAAGGGCACGATAAACGCCGAGGAAGCGCTGGAGCAGTATTCCGATGTCGTTACCGATTACTACAACAGCATCGAGGATTTCGACGCGCTCGTCACCGAGTTCTGGGATACGAATATCCACAAGATAAAGCCGTTCTATTTCCGCCAGAGGCAGGATGACGATATAATAATCTCCGCGAGCCCCGAGGTTCTGCTCGACGATGTCATGCACAGGCTCAACATCAAGAATTATATCTGCTCGCGCACTGACGGCAACGCGCACATAACCGACCTCTGCTTCCGCGGCAGAAAGGTCGAGCTGTTCAAAGAGATGTATCCCGATACGATAATCGACAATTTCTATACCGATTCCGTCAACGATACCCCGATGATGGAAATTTCCGAGCACGCGTTCCTCGTCTCCGGCAACAAGATAAAGCAGGTAAAATAAAAAATAAAAACTCAAAGCCTCCGTGTGATATCATGCGGAGACTTTTGGCTTGCTCAAAGTAATAAGCAAAACGTGTGTGGCATGGTCGGATATTATCTGCTACATTACCGCAAACACAACCCCCACCCATCAAAAAAGGAGCGCATATGCGCTCCTTACTTTGTTGTGCTGTTGTTTATCAGTCGAGGGTCTTGACGAGCTCCTTGAGATAAGCCTTGAAGCTCTCGCCGATTTCGGGATGCTTGAGAGCAACTTCGCAGTTTGCCTTCATGATGCCGAGCTTGTTGCCCATGTCGTAACGGATTCCGTCGAAGTCATAAGCAACGAGGTCGCCTCTTGCGCCGAGCTCGCTCATGACGTCGGTCAAATAAAGCTCCTCGCCGGGCTTAACAGTAGTCAGTCCCTTTTCGAGCATACCGAACACCTCAGGCGGGAGAACGACTCTGCCGAGGATAGCATAGTTCGACATGACCTGCTCGGGGGTGGGCTTCTCGATGATCTTGTGGCAGCTCATTGCGCGTCCCTCAAGAGGCGTGACGTCGAGCGAGCAGTACATCGAAATGAGCTCATCGGGAACTTCCTTGACGCCGACAACGCCCTTGCCGTACTTCTCATATGCTCTGCACAGCTGAGCAGTTACCGGATCGTCGCTGACGGTGACATCGTCGCCGTAGAGAACGGCGAACGGCTCGTTGCCGACGAAGCTCTTGCCGCAGAGGATAGCATGGCCGAGGCCCTTTGTCTCCTTCTGGCGGATGAAATATATGTTTGCAAGGTTTGCGACTGCCTTGACCTCTTCGTAGATCTTCTCTTTGTTCTTCTTGCCGGCAAGATTTGCCTCAAGCTCGAAAGAATGGTCGAAGTGATCCTCGATAACGCCCTTGCCGCGGTTGGTTATGATGAGTATATCCTCGATGCCCGCCGCAACAGCCTCTTCAACGAGATACTGGATAGCCGGCTTGTCGACTATATTGAGCATCTCCTTCGGAACTGCCTTGGATGCGGGGAGAACTCTTGTGCCGAGACCTGCCGCAGGAATAATAGCCTTTTTGACTTTCATTTTGCACCAAACCTTTCTTTTATTTTATAAGCATCTCTACTAAATACAACAGCAGATTGTATACTATATAATAACCTATATAGCCCGTAAAAGCAAGTAAAATCGATGTTCCGCCCTTTCTCATCGTCGCCGCCTCAAATGCGCGATCATCGGGGAACTCGGCGCGGAGCTTCTTGACCTTTGCCACTACGCTGCGCTTATAGAGAGGATTCGCGATAAATCCGGCGACAATGTGCAGAACAATCTGTATGCCGATCATCGGGAGAACCGGGAGCATTGCCGACGCCGCATTCTGGAGCGCCGCAGTTATATCCGCCTGAGACGAGGTGTATATCGCCTCCGAATACGCCTGATATGCGGTTGTGAACGCCTCAACTTTTGAAGTGAACGGCAGAGCCACGGCGAGCATCAGACCCATAAAAATGAGTCCCGCTTTCCATAGCTTGCGGAAGAACAGCCAGTAGGGGCTGAAGAAAAACGCCGCCCAGTTGAAGGTTATTTTCTTTTTGTCGTCCGCCATTGCCTTGAACTTCGGGATATATCTCGCGCTTGCCGACTGAACCGTGCAGGCGATGTCCTTGACCTTAGCGCCGTCTATCTCGCTCTCCGGGTCTATAGTTACGCCGTAGAGGAACGGGTTGCCCGCCTCGCCCGCGTTGAAGAACGGGTTGAACGGCTGAGCGCCGCCCGCAGTCAGGGGCGCGCCGCAGTTTGTGCAGCTGAGCGAATTCGGATTATTTTCCGCGCCGCAAATGGGGCAGACCTGCGTACCCTGCTTATTTTCCGTCTGCTCCTCCGGCTGGGGCTCGGCTCTGTAACCGGCAGCCTCGGGCTGCCAGACATAGCCCTCGGCGTGGCGCGATGCATTGACGCATTCGCCCCTCTCGTCCCAGCACGCGCGGTGCTGAGGTGTGCCGCAGACCGGGCAGACGACTATATCGTCATCGTGATCGAAGTTCCTGCCGCAGGCAGGGCATTTCTGACCGTTTAAATCCATATTTTTTCCTTTCACCTTTCCGATGGATACTATTCTCCATCTTCCGTTTAGATTATATCACAAATACCAACGGTTATTGTAGACGAAATTGAGACAAATTTCAATTATTATGTGAACAAACAACGATTTTTAGCCAATTTTTTATTGTTATAGCAAAAAGCCTCCCGCACTGGGAGGCTTTTGTGTGTCAATAAACCTGATTTTGGGGCTTCGCAGGAATCAAAGCCTCCCTTGTGCAAAGGGAGGTGGGCAGATTATAATTCGAAGTGCAACACTGCAAAAAGAAGAGAGACAACACGCT
>OOCF01000036.1_pt1 | contig 90254 bp, 83 predicted proteins | sample 1671001 | NCBI WGS metagenome assembly OOCF01 (sample SAMN06348112, study PRJEB24527) | human gut metagenome | biome: human gut; feature: ankylosing spondylitis patient; material: feces | host: Homo sapiens | place: China | collected 2015-10
GGCGTAAGCCAGCAGATTTACAGTCTGCCCCATTTGGCCACTCTGGTATTTGCCCATTCGCAATCTTAAGTGTTAGTGTTTCTCTCAATTGCGATGCAAAGGTACAACTATTTTTTTAATTTGCAAACAAAATCGATCATTTTTATTGCAGTAATTGCACATTCATCTCCCTTATTGCCTAATTTCCCACCTGCACGATCTTCTGCCTGCTCCATGTTATTGGTTGTAATCAGTCCGTAAATCACTGGGACATCGGTTGTTGCATTCAGATGTGCAATGCCTTGGGTAGTTCCTGCACATACATAATCAAAATGTGGAGTATCTCCGCGAACTACGCAGCCGATAGCGATTACTGCATCCACTTTTCCGCTTTTTATCATTTGTGCCGAACCATATGTCAGTTCGAAACTTCCCGGAACTGTTTGAACAAGGATGTTTTCTTCTTTTGCTCCATGCTTTTTCAAGGTGTTTACTGCTCCATTGAGCAAAACTCCGGTGATGTTGCTGTTCCATTCGGATACAACAATGCCAAAACGCATGTTTGAAGCATCAGGCACAGAGTTGAAATCGTAATCTGATAGGTTGTGATAAGCTGTTGCCATATATAAAAGATATTTGGAAAAATAAAATGAGAAATTGAGAATGGAAAAGCAGAAGGAAAACCTTCTCTTTTTCCGATTCTCAATTTCTCATTCTCAGTTTATAATATTTTATTTAATAGAAGCTCGTTCGATATATTTATCAATATCCATTGCCTGATAAGAGTTGGCATATTTAGTTTTGATTTGCTTGTAAGCTTCTACTGCTTCTGCGTTCTTACCCTGTTTTTCCAGGATCTGTCCAGCCTGCAGCAAATATATAGGACTCAGTGATACGCTGTTTGCTTTGTCGGCAGCTTTTAATAAAGTAGCAGCAGCTTTGTCTAACTGACCAACCTGAGCATAGCAGTTACCCAAAGTTCCGATGATAGCCGGAGCTACAAAATAGTCGTCTGCACTGAATTTATCCAGGAATTTGATGGCATCTTCGTATTTGCCCAACTGAGCATAGCAGATTCCGGCATATGCATTAGCCAAGTTTCCTGCATCAGTTCCGCTGAATTCGTCTGCCAATTTCACGAAACCTGCATAACCAGTGCTGTCGCCATTCAAGGCAATTTCATAGTTATCAGCTCCAAAATATTGTTCACCCTTGAAAATAGCTTCTGCAGCTTTCAGTTCTTTCGGTGCGGAAATAAAGTGTTTGTAACCCAATACACCGGCAACTACTACTACAATTGCTGCAACGATGCCCAACAATAGATTTTTGTTCTTAAGAAGGAATGCTTCAGAAGTGCTCAATGCTTCATCTACATTCAAAGGATCTTGAGTGTGTTTTTTTTCAGTCATTTTTATATTCGTTTTATTATTTTTCTGTTATAGACCTATTTTGGTCAGCAAAAGTAATTTATTTCTATATATAAATGAAATTTGAAGACATGTTTTTTTTCAATCTTCCTTTTATTCGTATTTTTGTCTTTCGAAATAGATTGAATTTATGTGGTTGAAACGCATCTCGATATTAAGTTATAAAAATTTAGAAGAAGTTGAACTGTCTTTTTCCCGTAAACTGAACTGTATCATTGGTAAGAATGGAATGGGAAAGACAAACCTGATGGATGCAGTATATTATCTGTCGTTCTGTAAGAGTGCAACGAATCCTATCGATTCCCAAAACATACAACACGGACATGAGTTTTTTGTGATACAGGGTTTTTATGAGACAGATCATGGAGAGCCCGAAGAGGTGTATTGTGGATTGAAGCGTAAACAGAAAAAACAGTTCAAGAGAAATAAGAAAGAATACTCCCGTCTGTCCGATCATATCGGTTTGATTCCTCTGGTAATGGTTTCTCCTGCCGACTCTATATTAATAGGTGGAGGAAGTGAAGAACGTCGCCGGTTTATGGATGTGGTGATTTCTCAGTTCGACCGTGAGTATCTGGATGCACTGATTCGTTACAACAAGGCTTTGCAGCAGCGGAATACACTGCTGAAGGCGGATATGGAGCCGGATGATGAGCTGATGCTGGTTTGGGAAGAAATGATGGCTGCTGCAGGTGCTGTGGTGTATCGTAAGCGGAAAGAATTCATAGATGAATTTATTCCGGTCTTTCAATCGTACTATTCTTATATTTCTCAAGACCGTGAGCAGGTCAGTCTTTCTTATGAATCGCATTTGGAGCAGGCCGATCTTCTGACTTTGTTGAAGGAGAACCGTCAGCGCGACCGTATCATGGGGTATTCTTTAAAGGGGGTACATAAAGATGATCTGATTATGAAATTGGGTGAATTCCCGATTAAAAGAGAAGGTTCGCAAGGTCAGAACAAAACATACCTGATTGCGTTAAAGCTGGCTCAGTTCGATTTCCTGAAGCGTACGGGAAGCCAGACCACTCCTTTAGTATTGCTGGATGATATATTTGACAAACTGGATGCTTTGAGAGTAGAGCAGATTGTGAAACTTGTTTCAGGAGATAATTTCGGTCAGATTTTCATTACCGATACGAATAGGGAACATTTGGATAAAATATTGCACAAGTTAGACGGTGATTATGCCGTGTTTGAGGTAGAAAGCGGAACGGTAGTGGAACGTAGCAAAGAAGAAAACTAATGAAGCGGAATAATACAGAGCAGATAGGTGATGTGATACGGAGGCTCTTGCGTCAGCAGGGATTGGAAACACCTTTGAACGAATATCGGTTGGTCGATGCATGGAAAGATGTAGTGGGGGAAACAATTACCCGCTACACCATGAATCTGTATATAAAGAATCAGACGCTTTATGTGCAACTTTCTTCTTCTGTGCTTCGTCAGGAACTGATGATGGGAAGAGAGCTTCTGGTACGTAGCCTAAACGAGAAGGTCGGTTCCCAGGTTATTGTGAATATTGTGTTTTGCTGATACATCCGTTTTCGGTCCACACTTCATCCATTAAAATGTCAAAAGGTTCTGTAGGGAGTAGGGGAGCTACCTGAAACTGAAAACAGATACCGATTTTGTAAGCCGACAGTTGGGGTAAAAGCCGGTCGTAATATCCTTTCCCACGTCCCAGCCGGTTTCCTTCCCTGTCGAAAGACACTCCGGGGATGATTGCCAGTTCTATGTCATTATAATTGGTCAGTCTTCTGCCGTTGGGTTCTTCTATTCCATAAGCCCCCTTTTTCAGACTGTCCTTTCCTTCATAAAAGCGCAACTCCAGATCATTCCCTTGTACTACCGGAAGGATAATATTCTTCGATTTACTCCATCGTTCTACAAATGCCTGGGTCTGTACTTCATCGGGAAGAGCATAGTACATGAGTACGGTTTTCGCCTGGCAAAAAACCGGATGGTCTTCCAGTTTCGAAAGCAAACTGGAAGACCATTGGGTTAATTGTGCAGAAGTATATGTCTTTTTCTTTTGCGCAATCAGTGTGCGCCATTCACGCTTTGTTACTGTCATTTTTTTCCTGAGCTACGTTTTCTGTATTTTCTCCCGGAGCTTTAGGGAAAGATTCTCCTTTTTCAAGCACTTCTATTGCTTTAAGCACTGTATTGTCACTTAAGTTCATATATTCAGTATAGGCTTCTATACCCAACATGTTGTATATGATATTTCCGTAAAGACTCAGCTCAAAAAGATTTTTGGCCTTATACAGAAGGATATTGCGGCGTTTTAATCCTTTCTTTTCTGCAAAAGATGCGAACTTATCCAACAGTCCTTGAGTTTTCAAGAATTTTTCCATCTCTGTGGCTGTGGTATATTGCTGCAGTTTAGTGCGGTTCTGGTCTGTATATTCGAATGAGTAACGGATAATAAGTCCGCGGGTTGCAGCAGTTCTGAAGTAAGAATTCATACCAATGGTATCTTGCGGAACAAAGATATCCGGCATGATACCTCCTCCTCCGTATACAGGTCTTCCCAGACTGGTATGATAGATTTCCTTTTCATTCTGTTTGATGCTGTCGGCAGAGAAGAACTCACCGTGCTCGTATCGGGTAAGAATATCCAGTTCGTATTCTGCTTCTTTTCCTTTTTCATAAGGTTTCTGTATGCAGCGTCCCGAAGGAGTATAGTAGCGTGCAATAGTCAGGCGGATGGCCGATTTATCGCTGAACTCAATAGGCTGCTGTACCAGTCCCTTTCCAAACGAACGGCGGCCGATGATGGTTCCTCTGTCGTTGTCCTGAATGGCTCCGGCAAAGATTTCGCTTGCAGAAGCAGAACCTTCGTCCATCAGTACAATAAGCGGCATATCCTGACTGCTTCCGGTTCCGTTGGAACTGTAGTTTTCACGTGGCGATTTTCTTCCTTCTGTATACACTATCAGTCGGTTGTTTGGAAGGAATTCGTTGACCATCTGTATGGCTGCAGCCATATATCCTCCTGTATTTCCGCGTAAGTCGATAATTAATCCCTTGCAGTTTTCCTGATTCAGCTTGGCCAGTGCAATCAATAATTCCGGATAGGTTGTTTCTCCGAATTTATTTACTTTTACATAACCGAATTTATCGTTTACCATATAGGCTGCATCGATACTTTTTACAGGAATGTCTCCGCGTACTACAGTGAAATGTAACAGTTCTTTTTCTCCCGGACGGTATATTCCCAGTTTTACTTTACTGCCTTTTTCACCTTTCAAGCGTCTCATCGACTCACTGTTGGTTACAATTTTACCCACAAAAGCCGAGTCGTCTATCTCTACGATACGGTCGCCAGCCATCAGTCCTATTTTTTCAGATGGACCTCCTTTTATCACACTGTTGATGTGAATAGTATCGTCTTGAATGGTAAACTGCACTCCAATTCCACTGAAGTGGCCTTTCAAGTCGGCATTGACAGCCTCCAGATCTTTTGCCGGAATATAAGATGAGTGTGGGTCCAGTTCAGATAAAATCTGTGGCATGGCTTCTTCTACCAGATTGGCCATGTCTACAGTGTCTACATACTGGTCTTCGATGATACGCAATAATGCATTCAGTTTGTTAGACGAAGTGTTGATGATACCTAATTTATTACCGGAAAAATGGTCGGCATAAAAGGTACCGATACCTATACCGGCAATCAGACATACTGCCAATAGCAGGGGTACAAAACGGTTTTTACTATTGTTTGTCATAACTTCAATTTATTCATTTTCATTCAGATTGAGATAAACCAACTCTATGTTTGCGCGTCGGAGTAAATCCAAGCCTTCTTCCAAACGGTATTTTTCTGCATATACTACTCGTTTGATGCCTGCTTGTATAATCAGTTTGGCGCATTCTATGCAAGGCGAAGCCGTTACATAGAGTGTAGCTCCCTCACTGCTGTTTCCAGAACGTGCGATTTTGGTAATAGCATTGGCTTCTGCGTGAAGTACATAAGGCTTTGTCACTCCATTGTCGTCTTCGCATATGTTTTCGAATCCGGCTGGGGTACCGTTATACCCATCAGAGATAATCATCTTGTTTTTGACTATCAATGCTCCGACTTTCCGGCGGGCACAATACGAGTTCTCCGACCAGATGGTAGCCATACGCATGTAGCGTTTGTCAAGTATTTCCTGTTTGTTTTCAGTTGTTCCCATTTTGCTTAATGTGTGTAAATTGAATACAAGTAGTACGTTCTTGTGGAGCCAGTCTCAGCATTCCGCTGTCTCCCTGATAGAAACGGGCTCTTTCCAAAGTTTCTATAAATTCTTTATTTCGTCCTTCTACTTTGTTGGTAGAGGCTTTAAGACGTGTAATGGAAACAGAACGGTCTTCTCCGTTGGCCTGCCAGTATCCAGTGAAAGTTGCGTTCTGCATATTCCCTTCCAGTGTTCCGTCGTCCTTGAATGTGATATTGAACTGCTGAATAACTTGAAGTTCCTGCACGTTGGTTATAACCGGACGTGCATCTCTGTCGTTGTTAGAGTCCCAGTTTACACCGGTATAATAGTTTACTACATACCATGTTCCCCGGCTGACAAAAATCTCATTGACATCGTCTTCGTTGTTGCAACTGCTTAGCAAGATGGGCAATGTCAGCAAAAGATAAATACTATATTTTAGGAATGTCTTTCTCATATATTTATTGTATACCGTTTCGTTTTAATAAAGCCTGTATGGTAGGTTCTTGCCCCCGGAAACGTTTGTATAGTGTCATCGGATGTTCTGTTCCTCCTTTCGACAAAATATTGTCACGGAACGATTGTGCTACTTCTTTATTGAAGATTCCTTTTTCCTTGAATACCGAAAAAGCATCAGCATCCAATACTTCTGCCCATTTGTAGCTGTAATATCCGGCAGAATATCCGCCAGACATGATGTGTCCGAACTGTACACTCATACAAGTTTCTTCGCACTGAGGCAATACCTGAGCACGTTTCCATGCTTCTTTTTCATACTGCCTTACATCTCCGTCGAAGGCTGTGCGGCGTGTATACCAGGCCATATCCAGCAGACCGAAGCTGACTTGACGCAGGCAGGCATATGCCACATTGAAATTGGATGCATCAATGATACGCTGTAGCAGTGCTTCAGGCATAGGCTCCTGTGTCTGATAATGGCAGGCAAAGGTGTTCAGGAAGTCTTTCTCTATAGCAAAGTTCTCCATAATCTGCGAAGGCAACTCTACGAAATCCCAATACACATTGGTTCCACTCATACTCTGGAAACGGGTATTGGCAAACATACCGTGCAGGGCATGTCCGAATTCATGCAAGAAAGTATTCACTTCCGAGAATGTCAGCAGTGCCGGCTTGTCGGGTGTCGGTTTGGTAAAGTTCATGGTTACCGCTACATGAGGGCGACTGTTGGTTCCGTCTTCCTCTATCCACTGCTCTTTATAGTTGGTCATCCATGCTCCGGAGCGTTTGCCTGCACGCGGGTGGAAGTCGGTATAAAGAACTGCCAGAAAACTGCCGTCTTTATCGAATACCTCGTATGCCTGTACATCCGGATGATAGACCGGTATATCCTTGTTTTCTTTGAAAGAAATACCATATAGGCGGGTAGCCAGTCCGAATACCCCTGCTTTTACACGGCTCAGTTCGAAGTAAGGACGAAGCTCTTCTTCGTCTAAGTTGTATTTTTTATTTTTCAGCTTTTCGGCATAGAAAGAAAAATCCCATGGCATGAGAGTGAAATCGTTTCCTTCCATATCCCGGGCCAATTCTTCGATTTCTTTTACTTCTTTCTTCGCCTGTGGTGTATAGGCCTCAAGTAATTGGTCCAGCAGGCGATACACATGTTCACTGTCTTGTGCCATTCGTTTGCGCAATACATAGTCGGCATAATCTGTATATCCCAACAGCTGTGCCAGTTCCATGCGGAGGTTGACCAATTGTTTTACAATCTCCAGATTGTTCTGCTCGTTGTGATGAGTACACTGCGTATTGTATGCCATATACAGCTCTTTACGCAAATCTCTGCACTCGCTGTACTTCATAAACGGCACATAGCTGGGAGCCTGTAGCGTAATCACCCATCCTTCCTTACCCTTTTCCTGGGCGGTAAGTGCTGCCGATTCAATCAGACTCTCTGGCAGTCCTTTCAGCTGCTCTTGAGTCGTCAGATGAAGTTCGTAGTTGTTGGTCTCTTTTAAATGATTTTGCGAGAACCGTAGAGCCAGTGTACTGAGCTCTGTGCTGATTTTGCGGTATTTAATCTTTTCTTCATCATTCAGGTTAGCGCCGTTCCGGATGAAACCGTCGTATGTTTTCTCCAGCAGACGGGCTTCTTCTGCAGTCAGAGAAAGTGTATCTTTCTGTTCGTAGACCTGTTTGATACGTGAGAATAAATCTTCGTTCAGACTGATATTGTTGCTATGCTCCGACAGTTCCGGCATGATTCTTTCGCCGATGGCATCCAGTTCGTCGCATGTTTCCGCACTCATCAGATTAAACAATACGGTCGTTACACGGTCGAGCAGTTGTCCGCTGTCGGCCAATGCCAATATCGTGTTTTCGAATGTCGGTTTTTCCAGATTCTCAACAATCTCTTTAATCTGTCTGTCTTCCTCCTCAATTCCCTGTTTGATAGCAGGTTCATAGTCTTCCAGTCTGATTTCATTGAAAGGAATCGTTTGATGAGGAGTTGTATAATGATGTAGAAAAGGATTCTGCATATTGTATTAAGTATATTGTTCAATTAATTTTTCCAATGCCGGAATGTGTATTTCCTTACGTTTCAGCTGTATAAGTTCTTCTTCCTGAAATTTGTTCAGTACTTTTGATACGTTGATTCGTGTATCATCAATCAACGTAGCAAGGTCTTCCATTTTGATTTGCAATGTCTTTTCTCCTGCAGGCTTGGTACAGCGTAATTGCAGGAAGTTGGTTATTTTTTCAGCCGTATTTCCAATGTGAGTATCCCACAGTTTACGATATACGTTTTGAGCCCGGTTGCTTATTACATTGAGGTAGTTCAACTGGAAGATTTCATATTTGTTCAGTTCCGACAAAACATACGATTTGTTGAACGAAACGGTACTGATATCTGTCTGGGCATGATAAGAAGCTGTATATTGAGGAAACATACCGAACAGGGAATAAGGCTCTATAACCTGCGGACTGTCGAAGGTTTCATATAAAACATACCCGTGTTCGTTGTCTATGGACTTTGCATAAACGGTTCCCTGAAGTATAAAAATGAGCTGCTTGCAGGCTTTTCCCTGTTGAGCTATGCAACTTCCGGCCGGATATTTGTTAAACTCGAATCTGACTTTTTCCAATATAGAGGTAAAGTCTTCTTGACATAACCCTTGGAACAGAGGGAGCTGCAAGAGTTTGTCATACATGGTTATTTCCATAAAACGTTAACTTTATTAAGTTATCTTTTAACACACAAAATTAGACATTCTTTTTATTATAGGTGACGTTTTTTATTTTTTTATTGTTTCTTACCGTCTGATAATATTGTTTCTTTGTTTTGGAAGATTAAAATTTTGAATAACTTTGTGTGATTCATTTTTAAGGATAAAAAATTATGGCTGGATTTGATTTTCAGGAATTGATAAGTGCATTTATTGTGCTGTTTGCCGTACTGGATATTATAGGTGCAATTCCTATTATTTTGGACTTAAAGCAAAAGGGGCGTTCGGTCAATGCGTTGAAGGCTACATTAATTGCCTTGGCTTTATTGCTTGGATTCTTTTTTGCAGGTGATATGATGCTGAAACTGTTTCAGGTAGATATTGCTTCGTTTGCCATAGCCGGCTCTGTAGTGTTGTTTCTGATGGCACTTGAAATGATTCTGGATATTGAGATTTTCAAGAATACGGGACCTATCCAGGAAGCCACATTGGTGCCTCTGGTCTTCCCGTTGCTGGCGGGTGCCGGTTCGTTTACTACTTTGTTGTCGTTGCGTGCAGAGTATGCATCCATTAATATCATTTTAGCCTTGCTTCTGAATATGGGTTGGGTATATATAGTATTGAAAATGACAGACCGTATTGAGCGTATTCTGGGAAAAGGAGGAATTTATGTGGTACGTAAGTTTTTCGGTATCATTCTGTTGGCAATTGCAGCCCGCTTGTTTACGGCAAATGCCACTTCGCTGATAGAACAGTTTCAGATGATAAAATAAAGGATTGGTCTTTCGTCTGATCCGGAAAGAAAAAATACAGGCTATGGTTGTATATGATTCCGATACGGGAAATAGCCTTCATTCAACGCCGTCGGCTTTATAGCCGGCACCGTCGTCTTCACAATCAGCGGTGTCGGTTATAAAGCCGGCGGCGTTGATTGTCTGTGGATATTTATGACATAATCCATGCTTCTTGATGGATGAAGTTTGTCGGTCATGAATTATTTTATGTATACGGATGCGTAGTAGGGAAGTTATAGTTGTTAAATAGATAGTGCTGCCAATACAGGCGGTATATGTAAATGGAAATTTTTAATAGATATTATGAAAAAACGAGACATCTTTAGAGGGGTATTGTGTGCTGCGGGATGCCTGCTTACATTAAGTTGTGTTTCCGAAAAGGAAAAACCATCTTATATAGAAATTCCCAAGGCTTTGTCTATGAATGTAAAAGGGGGAAATCCGTTTGTGTTGACCGAAGAAACTGAAATTGTAATACCGTCTGAACTAAAAGACTGGCAGGCAGGAATTTCTGTATTCAACAGCAGTCTGAGGAAACTGACAGGAGATACTTTGGCTGTGGTCGGCAGTTCTTCATCGGCTTCTGCAGTTCTTTTAAAGCATAATCTTGAATTACCTTCCGAGGGATTCCGGTTGCATGTAAATGCCGATGAGGTGCGTATTGAAGCTGCCGATGCTGCAGGTGCTTTTTATGCGCTTCAAGTGTTAAATCAATCTTTGCTACTGCAAAAGCAAGCACCTTTTACATTGCCTGCGGTTGATATACAGGATGGTCCGGAAATGAAGTACAGAGGAGCAATGCTGGATGTAAGCCGTCATTTCTTTACCGTAGAGCAAGTGAAACGTTTCATTGATTTGCTGGCTGTTCATCGCTTGAATTATTTCCATTGGCATCTTACCGACGATCAGGGATGGCGTATGGAGGTAAAGAAGTATCCCAAGCTGACAGAAGTGGGTAAAGAATTCTATACACAGGAAGAGATAAAGGATGTGATTTCGTATGCCAAGCAGCGTTTTATTACAGTCGTTCCCGAGATCGATTTGCCGGGACATACTACAGCTGCACTGGTTGCATACCCTCAGTTAGGTTGTACTGGAGGTCCTTATACAATGACAACAGATAAAGGGGGAGTGCACAAGGATGTACTATGTATGGGAAAAGATTTTTCTTATCAGTTTGCCAAGGATGTACTGGCTGAGGTGGCAACGTTATTTCCTTCTCCCTATATACATATCGGAGGAGATGAAGTTCCTCGAGACCGCTGGAAACAATGCCCGGATTGCCAGGCTGCCATAAAAAAATATCATTTAAAAGCGACCCAAGAACAGTCGGCCGAAGATTTGCTGCAAGGGGAATTTAATGTGCAGATGGCTGCTTATCTTAAAACTTTAGGAAAACAGATGGTAGGTTGGGATGAAGTTCTGTCGGACAATATAGATCCTTCTACTATTATTATGTCGTGGAGAGGATTAAATCAGGGATTTAAAGCTTTGAAAAAAGGTCATCCGGTAATATTCTCGTCGACTGGTCATTTTTATTTCAACAATTGCCAGGCGGAAGATGCGGCTAACGAGCCTCTGTCTACCGGAGGATTATTGCCGATGCAGACCGTTTATGAAGCTCCACTTGTTTTGCCGGAAAGTGTTGCCGGTCGGGATACGCTGGTCTTGGGCGCCGAAGCTTGCCTATGGACTTCGCATGTGGACAATGATCAGCTGCTGGATTATATGATGTTGCCGCGTTTGGCAGCCTTTTCTGAGGTCACTTGGACCGGAAGTCGCAGGGGAGGATATGCAGACTTTTTGAATCGTCTTCCACATATGCTTGAGATTTATGAAAAGATGGGATTTGGATATGCTCCTCATTTCTTTGGAATAAAGGCCTCTTATGCTCCCGATGCAGAAAAAAATCAGCTTTTTGTTACGCTGAACAGTGTGGAAGGAAGTACTATTTATTATACGCTCGATGGTACTGTGCCCGATAAAAATTCACAAGTGTATCAGTCGCCTATTGGTATAGAAGAAAGTTGTACATTGAAGGCTGTAGCCTATACTCCTTCTGGATTGTGCAGTGATTTGCTTCAGAAAGAGGTGAAGGTAAACAAGGCTACTTTTAAGAAAATTTCTTTGCTGACAACTCCGGAAACACGCTATGCCGGAGAAAACGGAAAGGTATTGGTGGATGGAGTACGGAGTCAGCCGTTTCATACTACCGGAATGTGGGTAGGTTATCTGGGCAAACCGATGGAAGCGGTGATCGATATGGAAGAGAAACAAAATGTGACACAAGTCGTTTTATCTTCGCTCACAGATATGGGGTCGTATATCATGGGTATCAGCAAGGTCGAGATTTATGCATCGGATAATGGGGAAGACTTTACCTTGCTGACAGAAAATACTTATAAAGCTCCGGAGGCTAAGATGCAGGGAAAGAAAATAGAAAATCTGACTTTGAATTTCTCTGAAACGCAAGCACGTTTTATCAAAGTTGTTGCTCGTGGTTTTGAGGCTTTGCCCGAAGGACATTCGGGAGCCGGACAACCGCCTTTCCTTTTTGTAGACGAAATAGAAATCAATTAATATATATACTTATGAAAATGAAATCTTTGCTGTCTGTGTCTTTGGCATTGACAGCCTTAACTTCCTGCCAGGAACAGAAATCGGATAAACCTAATATTTTGTTTATTCTGGTAGATGATATGCAGAGCGATGCCATTGCTGCATTGGGAAATAAAGATGTGTATACTCCTAATATTGATAAGTTGGTTCATGAGGGGGTAAATTTTACGCGTACTTATACGAATGGAGCTTTATGTGGAGCATTGTCTATGCCTAGTCGGGCTATGCTGATGACGGGGCGTGGAGTATTCGAGGTACAAAGTGACGGTATGAAAATACCGGAAAATCAGATTACTTTGCCAGAACAGTTGCAAAAGAATGGATACCGTACATTTGCTACGGGAAAATGGCATGCGGACAAGGCTTCTTTCGGACGGTCGTTTTCCGAAGGTGAAAATATATTCTTTGGTGGAATGCATCCTTATGAGATGAATGGGCATTGTGAGCCTCGTTTGCACCATTATGATCCGGAAGGAAAATTTGATGAAGAACCGTTTGTGGGAAAGGAGTTTTCTTCCAAAATGTTTGCAGATGCTGCAGTAGACTTCCTGAACAGTACTTCTGATAACAAGCAGCCTTTTATGGCTTATGTGGCATTTACTTCTCCTCACGATCCTCGTATCTCTTTGCCTGATTATGGAAAGAAGTATTTGGATGGTGACGTCTCTGTTCCGGATAATTTCTTGCCTGAGCATCCGTTTGATAATGGGGAATTACAGATTCGTGATGAAATGGTGTTGCCTGCTCCTCGTACTCCCGAACAGTTGAAACACGAGTTGGCTTTGTATTACGGTATGGTGAGCGAAGTGGATGTACAGATTGGCAGGGTACTGGAGGCTTTGGATGAAAGTGGAAACCGTGAAAATACAATTATTGTATTTGCTTCGGACAATGGATTGGCTATGGGGCAGAACGGGTTGATAGGTAAACAGAGTCTGTACGATCATAGTGTAGGAGTACCCATGCTCATTATCGATCCGCGTAAGCCACAGCAAGGAAGAAAAACAGATGCTTTATGTTATTTGTACGATTTATATCCTACTTTATGCGAACTGGTAGGGGTAGAAATTCCTTCATCTGTGACAGGGCGTTCTTTGAAACCTGTTTTGGATGATAGTACTGCACAGCATAGAGAGGATCTGTTCTTTATTTATTCAAATCAGCAGCGTGCGCTTCTTAAGGAGAATTACAAATACATTATTTATAATGTAGAAGGTAAGATTACAGAGCAACTTTTTGATTTGAAGAATGATCCGGGAGAATTGGTCAATCTGGCAGAGACGGAAAAAGAAAAAGCTCAGGCTTATAAAGCATTGCTTAATCAGAGAATGCAGGAGAACCATGATTTCTGTAATCTGGATAATCCATTATGGTGGAAAGATGCTCATAAGCTGACATGGGAAGAATGTCAGACTCTTTATTTGTTTGATAAATAACAATAAGGAAGTACCGACAGACTGATATGGATATAAACTAAATAAGTTAGGGAAGCATTTTGCTCACCCTAACTTATTTAGTTTTTTATTATTTCTGTATTGCGGCTAATGCTGCATCGTAATTAGGCTCTTGTGTGATTTCTGGAACCAGTTCGGTGTAGATTACCTTACCTTCCGGATTGATGATGACTACTGCACGAGCCAATAATCCGCAAAGCGGACCATCTGTCATTAAAACACCATATTCTTTGCCAAAGTCTGATGTATAACGGAAGTCGGACAGTGAAATTACATTTTCTATGCCTTCAGCCGTGCAAAAACGACTTTGTGCAAAAGGCAGGTCTTTCGAAATAGCTAATACTACTGTATTGGGCATTTGCGTAGCCAGTTCATTGAACTTGCGTACAGATGCAGCACATACTCCGGTATCCATACTTGGGAATATGTTAAGTACTATGTTCTTGCCTTTAACGTCGTGTAATGATAAACTGCTTAAATCCCCTTTTACTAATGAGAAATCTGGAGCAGTGGCTCCTACTTCAATAAATTTTCCTGCTAAATTTACGTGAGTTCCTTTGAATGTTGTTTCCATATTGGTATTATTTTCTATTTGTGATATTGTTTCTTTATAGTTATTGGGTTGTGCTTTTAAATAAAATGTAGCGCATAAAATGGCAACTATGCCTGTAATAAATCTTCTTTTCATACTCGTTGCTATTTAGAATATGTATAGATAACAACGGCAAATTCGAAAATGTTCATTTAAAAAGGTCAGATAAAGTGCTTTTTTTTCATTTTATATTTATTGGCCGAATTTTTTTATTTTACTTTGTAGCCACAGATTATTAATAGGTTAAGAAAATAAAAATGGAACGAGGTTTAAAAGACTATGCATTTCTTGTTCTGAAAGGAATGGGGATGGGAGCTGCCGATGTAGTTCCCGGAGTTTCGGGAGGAACTATTGCCTTTATTGTAGGTATTTATGATGAATTGATCAATTCGATTAAAAGTATCAATGGAAAGAGTCTGAAATTGTTTTTTACAGGAAAGTTTGCTGCTTTCTGGAAGATGATAAACGGCAGTTTCCTTTTCTCTATACTGCTGGGTATCGGCATCAGCGTCTTTTCGTTGGCAAAAATTATAACCTGGCTGCTTGTTGAACATCCTATTTTGGTGTGGTCATTCTTCTTTGGCCTGGTGCTGGCTTCTACATGGTTTGTGGCAAAAGATATTAAAGGATGGAACTGGAAGACTATCTTAGGTTTTGTTGTGGGAGTAGTAGTAGCTTTCTATATTACAGTAGCAACTCCGGCAGAAACTCCGTCGTATTTATGGTTTATCTTTTTGTGTGGTGCTATTGCTATCTGTGCCATGATTTTACCAGGGATATCGGGAAGCTTTATCTTGGTGCTGTTAGGTAAATATTTCTTTATAATGGACGCCGTGAAGACATTGGATCTTGTGATTATTGCAGTATTTGGTGCTGGTGCTGTGGTAGGTATTACCTCTTTCTCACGTGTTTTGTCATATGCATTGAAACATGTCCGTAATATTACTTTGGCTGTATTATCCGGTTTTATGTTGGGTTCACTCAATAAAGTATGGCCTTGGAAAGAACAAATTACTACAGTAGTAGATGGTCATGATTTGATGATTGAAAATAATATACTTCCTAATCAGTATATTGTAGAAGCAGTTGTATTAATGTTGGTGGGTTTCTTTATGGTGTATTTCCTTGAGAAATTATCAATGAAAGTGTCTAAATAAGACGGATTTTAATATTCATAAAAAAAGAATCTGCTTTCGGCGTATACGAAAGCAGATTCTTTTTTATAGTGACTCTTAGCTCCGATTAACGGATAATTGTCATTTCATCAATCAGGTGTTTGGCTCCTGCAAATTTGTCGATGATAAACAATGTGTAGCGAATATCTACACATGCAGCACGCTGTAACTGCGGGTTGTAGGCGATATCTCCTGTCAAACCTTCGTAATTGCGGTCGAAACCTGTACCGATAAGTTCTCCTTTTGAGTTGAATACCGGTGAGCCGGAATTACCGCCAGTGTTGTCGGTACCGGTTGCAAAGCAGATAGGCATTCTTCCATCTGGCATGGCATATTCTCCAAAGTCTTTCTTTTCGTATAGTTCTTTCAGCTTGGCCGGTACTACGAATTCCGGATTGTTCGGATCTTCTTTTTCCATTACTCCTTTCAAGGTAGTATAGTAAAGGTATTCTTTACCATCAGCTGGTTCATAAGAACCAATTTTACCATAAGTCAGACGTAGCGTAGAGTTGGCATCAGGATATACCGGAGTTCCTTCGTGTTTTTTCAATTTCAACATACCGGCTACCCATGTTTTATGAGCCCGGTTGTAAGCGTTGGTTTCTGCCTTCATTTCTTCAGAAGTTGCTTTATAGCCTTCCGATACCGAACGGGCATATTGAATCATCAAATCGTTTTTCAGAGTTTCGATGTCTGGGTTTGCAAGATACTTTTCCCATGCTTCTGCACTTCTGAAAATAGACTGGTCGAAGCAGGCATCTACAAATGCATCTGTATTTCCTCCAAACTGTTTGTTGATTGTCTGGAAAATGCTGATATGCTGTTCTGCCGGAACCAGACGAGCGTAGAGAGCTATCAGTTGCTTGGATACTTTGCGGTCTACTGCAGCGCTATAGTCTTTATTGAAGAATTTCTTTCCAGCTTCCTGCAACCCTTCCACAGCTTTACGTATATCTTTCTTATTACCTTTTTCCAGGGCATCTTGCAATGCTTGCGTATCAGGAATCTTTGAGAATTCTGTACCTAGCATCAGAGCTTCATAGATAGCCTGTTGATGGTATACGGCGTTATGTCGTTTGGTAACAATGTCTTTGATGCTTTGATAAGCCTGTTCGTAGCTGTTATCTCCTGTTTCCCGTCCGAAAGCCAATAATTTTTCTTGCTGCTCCTTCTTTTTATCGAGCACTTTCAGCTTAATCAAGCCTTCGTTCATACCGATTGCATTCTTCCAGTAGTTTGCCGATGAAGCATATTTGGCTGCATACTGAATACGTGTTTTTGCATCTTTCTGCATTTCTTCACCCAAAGCACGCAGGCGTACACCACGTACGGTATCGCGCATAAAGTTGGTAGTCTGCATGCGCTCTTCCACTTCGTCGCTAATCATGTATCTCCAGTTGCGTCCGGGGAATCCCATTACAAAAGTAAAGTCACCTTCTTTCACCCCTTTCAGATTAATGGCAATGTGTTTCTTTACCTTTAAAGGTACGTTTTTCGCATTGTAAGTAGCCGGTTTACCGTCTTTTGATGCATAGATACGGAAGATAGAGAAGTCGCCGCAATGACGTGGCCACATCCAGTTGTCTGTATCAGCTCCAAACTTTCCGATAGAAGAAGGAGGTGCACCTACCATACGGATGTCTTTGTATACTGTTTTTACAAACAGATAATATTTGTTTGCTCCGTAGAAAGGTTTCAGCTCCAACACTGTAAAATCGTCTGTTTTGATTTTTTCCTTCTTCGCAAAACGCTTGGCTACGGTTTCCAGATAAGAGGGTGAAAGATAGTTCAATCCTTCAGGATCCTTGTCTTTCTTCAGGCAATCCTGTACGTATTCGGTTACATCCAAGATACGGTCGATGAAGGTAACGGTCAGCCCTTCGCAAGGAAGTTCCTGCTCGCGGGTCATTGCCCAAAAACCGTCAGTCAGATAATCGTGCTCTACCGAACTGTGCTGCTGGATGTATCCATATCCGCAATGATGATTGGTCAGTACCAGACCTTCGGCAGAAATGATTTCTCCGGTACATCCTCCTCCGAAGTGTACCACAGCATCTTTCAGGCTGATACCATCCGGACTGTACACTTGGTCAATGCTTAAATCCAACCCCAAATCCTGCATCACAGCCGCATTCTGCTGTTTCAGGTCCGTAAGCATCCACATACCTTCGTCTGCATGTGCATGAAATCCTGCGAATGCGCTGATTAAAGATAAAATAAGTGCCTTTCTCATATAATGTTGTTATTAAATAAAAAGCGCAAAGATGCGTACTTTAGAGTAGTGCAACCTTGCGCTTTTGAATATAATTGATATTATTCTACAATTGTCATTTCATCGATAAGGTTCTTGCAACCTCCCAGCTTTTCTACAATAAACAATACATAACGGATGTCTACTGCAATACAACGCTGCAAGTTATTATCGAAGTTGATGTCGCCACTCAATGATTCCCAGTTTCCGTCGAATGCGCATCCGATGAGTTCACCGTTACCATTCATTACCGGAGAACCTGAGTTACCGCCTGTGATATCGTTAGTAGTCAAGAAACAAGCAGGCATTTCTCCGTTAGGCAATGCATAACGTCCGAAGTTCTTGGTTGCATACAACTCTTTCAACTTGGCAGGAACAACGAATTCCGGATTGTTCGGATCTTCTTTTTCCATTACACCTTTCAATGTAGTGTAATATTTGTAGTGGATACCGTCTTTCGGATCGTATGATTTTACATTACCATAAGTCAGACGGATGGTGAAGTTTGCATCCGGAGCTTTTGGAGTAGGAGCATACATTTCGCACAAACCGCGTACATAAGTCTTATGCAACAGATTGATGTTTTCACTGGCAGCCGAAATCTTGTCCATCAGTGATTGATACATCTTGCTCTTACTTGTAGAATAAGCCACAGCAAGGTCTTTATCAATTGCTTCTACTGTAGGATTTTCAAGGAATGCATTCAAATTCTTTTCACTGGCAAAGATACTGTTGTTATACAATGCATCGATATAAGCATTATAGTCGCCATTGAACTGAGTCTTGATTGTTTCGTAGAATGCAGGCAAGGCTTCAGCTGACACTTTTTCTGCATACAGCGGAATCAGTACTTTTGCAACTTTACGGTCTACTTTATGATCGTAGTCTTTATTGTGTACTTCTGCGAATTCCTCTTTCAGAGCAGCAACCGCTTTCTCTATATCTTTTTTCTTGTTTTTCTCCAATGCAGTCTTCAGATTAGCGAAGGTACGGTAAGTAGCTCCAAATTCAATACCGCTCATGAATGTTTCAGAGAAGTAAGTAGCTTCTTTGCGCAAAGGAGCAATATTAGCTACATATTCGTCAATCTGTCCAACTACTTTTGCATATTCTTCGTTGTTTTGAGCCTTGGCAAATTCAGCAAACTTAGCTTCCTGTGCTGCTTTTGTTTCCAAAACTTTATTTTCAACGATAGCCTTGTTCATACCGATAGAGTTCTTCCAGTAGTTGCTTGAACCGGCAAACTTGCTGGCATACTGGATACGTACTTTATCGCTGGCAGCCATTTCTGCGCGTAATACATTCTGACGAGCTTCGCGTACAGTGATACGTGGTACGTTAGTACTTTCCATACGAAGTTTTACTTCACTTTCTGTCAGATAGCGGCTGGTGCTTCCTGGGAATCCCATAATCATGGCATAATCGCCTTCCTGTAGCCCTTTCAATGAAATAGTCAGGTGCTTTTTCACTTTCAAAGGAACGTTGTCTTTGCTATATTCAGCCGGGTTTCCGTTTTTGTCTGCATATACACGGAACATGGAGAAGTCGCAAGTATGGCGTGGCCACATCCAGTTGTCTGTTTCTCCACCAAACTTGCCGATAGATGAAGGAGGAGCAGCTACCATACGTATATCGCTGTAAGTTTTGATGTAGAACAGATAAAACTTATTTCCTTCGTAGAAAGGAAGTGCCAGGGTAGAGATACCCGGTGCTTTCTTCAAATCGCTTTTTTTCAGTTCGTCAGCGGCTAATTCGTTAAGGTATTTCTTTCCAAAAGATTCGGCTTCTGTAACTTTACCCTTTTTGATATCACTGTTTACTTTGTCAGTAATGTCAACAATACGTTCTACAAACTTGAAAGTCAATCCCGGAGTTGGAAGCTCTTCAGAACGGTTTTTAGCCCAAAAACCATCTGTCAGGTAATCATGTTCTACCGAACTATGTTGTTGAATGGCATCGTATCCACAATGATGATTGGTCAGAATCAATCCGTCGGGTGAAATGATTTCTCCGGTACATCCTCTGCCGAAAATACCAACAGCATCCTTCAGTGTAATCTGACTGGGATTGTAAATATTGGCCACATCCATCTTTAATCCTTGTGCCTTCATTCTGTCTGCCAGGTTTTGTTCCTGCATCAGCTGGAGAAGCCACATCCCCTCGTCTGCTTTAGCCGGTGAAAAGGCTGCGCAGATAAGTGCGAGTGCTAATACTTTAAGTTTTTTCATTTGTTATGTGTATAATTTTGGGTTGAAATTTTCTTTTCTTAATTCGCAAAGATAGTAAAAAAAAGTATTTATCTCGATGCAGGTATGCTAAAAGGGTAATATTCCTCTATTTATGTTTAATTTTTAATAATTTATTTTTTAGCCTAACTGAAAGATTTTACCTTTGTCGTACAAATTTAAATGGCATGATTTAATGGGTAAACTATATCTTTTTCTGTTTTGTGCTGTATTTTTTGCTTCTTGCAGTAAAAAATATAAAATCGAGGGGAATACTTCTCTTTCTCGGTTAGACGGGAAAATGCTTTATATTAAGGTGCCTTCCAATGGGGAATGGGTAAAAATTGATTCGGCAGAAGTCGTACACGGTCTGTTCGAAATGGAGGGGAATGTGGATTCGGTAGTTCTTGCTTCATTGTATATGGATGATGACTGTATTATGCCGTTGGTTATTGAAAAAGGAAATATTAATGTCAAGATAGATAATGCCGGAGTGACGGTGAAAGGTTCTCCCTTGAATAATCGTTTCAATGATTTTATTATCCAGAAGAATGCCTTGGACGATCGTGCTTATGAAGTAGAGCATATGGAAAGCCAGATGATTATGAATGGAGATGATCCGGCTTTGATTCATAGTGAAATAGAAAAACGCCGCGCCGAACTGTCGGAAGAAATGAATAAGTTGGCTAAAGAATTTATTCAGGAAAATTATGAAAATGTGTTGGGTGCCGGTGTGTTTGTAATGATTGGCAATGGATTGCCTTATCCTATTCTGACGCCTGTGATGGAGGAAATTGTAAACGAAGCTCCAGAGTCTTTTAAGAATAATGAACTGATTAAAGAATATCTGTCTGTAGCGCGCAGCAATATGGATAAAATGCGTTCTGCACGATATTAATAGCTTGTCTTTTTCTGATTGTAATATAATGGGGAATTTATGATTGGGGATGAGTGTGCCGGAAAATTTCAGATATCTGTTTAGGCTTTCTTTTATTTAGCATTGGAATTACGTTTTGATTTTGTCGAATGTGCATTGTTGTTTAATTAAAATAATATGCCGGGAAGTCAATTCTTTTAAATAGCTTTGCAGACTCTTTAAAATCCATAGTAATGAAAAAACAGATTAGTTAGTGAAAATGGATAAATGCTGACAAAAAGAATGTTTTTAGTGTTTTCTGCTAACTCGCATTTGCGATAAAAAGTCTGTTTATGATTGGGAAAGGAGTGGTATTTACTCTTTAAAATATGCTGTATAGCATTCTTTTAGAACTTTTAGAAACAAAAAATATGACTTGTAATGTTGGCTGATGATACTTGTATCATCGGCCAACGCTATTAATACCGTGCACTCACGCTACTTGTCACATAAGTGCATGGTATTAATTGTATGTATATACAGGTGCAGATGGCTTGTTTTATACGAATTTTATACACTTTTTCACATATTGGTTTGTAAACCCGACTCCTTTTTGTTTGATTTCTCTTCTGATAAAATGCCTTGTTGTAATATGGTATTGCTATCTGATGATAGGTTAATTGGATGAGAAATAAGAAAAATGCTTTGATTTTTTAATGAATTGATGTCTTATTGTATTTGGAAAATGGTCAAAAACGGGCAAATTTGTAATCTTCCTGATGTTTGGTCCGAAAAACACTCATTTTTTAAGCCCTGAATTGACATTTTGTAAGATGTCAGTTCAGGGCTTGAAGTGATGACCTTCTGCTTCTCTTGAAGAAGAAACAGTTTTAATAATTATCAAAAAGAAATCTTGGCATCCTCGATGACAGATACCAAAGGGAAAGCACCTATAGAATCTTTCATACCCAACTCTTCCTATTTGTTTAATAACTGGTTGATGGCATCGGAACTGTTGTCCTTTTTTTTCTTTTGTACATGAGTATCGAACAGAGCATCCAGCATATAAGTCGGAACTTCATTTTGAGGTTGGAATCTGTCTGAGCCCACATAGTTTTTGATAGAATACATCAGCTGTTTCATAGCCGGACGTTTGTCTATGTCCTTGTGGATGTCTGCACAGAGTACAAACAGTTTTCCCTTACCGCTTTTTACCTCGAACGCTATACCCAGTTTCCGGTTTTCTTCATAAGTGTCGATAGACTGAATGATAGGTGTAACCGACGACAAGGCTGTCAAGTCGATTGCTGTACCATAGTTCAGAATATCCCACCATTGCCAGTCTGCGTAATATGAAGTCGGGAAATCGGCCATAGAAGGGTGAGTGTGTTCAATCAGTGTTCCTACAATCATCGGATCCCAATTGAACATGATAGGATTCCAGAAGTGGCTGGCAAACTGTGTTTTACGTCCTTGTGCACTTTGTGGTACAAACAATACCTGCTTGCCCTCGGAAAGCATTTTTCTGGCAGTTTCCCACGATTCGGTGAAGGATAGATGCTCTTCGTTTGCCTCTGTTTTCGAAGGGTATACCCAGATATCCCACTCATTGTGACAAGCACCTAATGCAACATGGAGTGTGTATTTTCCGGCACTCTTAATATCCTCTAACGGAATATCTATCTTGGCCAGAGAGTCAGTAACGGTGTAACTCTGAATAGCCTGATGCGACAGATTTCCTTTTTTCAGTTCTCTTCCTGCTTCGTCGGTCAGTGCCCAATTCACCTTTCCTCGTTTTATATCTTTGTTGCCAAAGTGATAGATACCCAATTGGGCTGTAAAAGTTTCGTTCTCATTGTAAACTCGTTTGGGCATGCGTGCCAGCAATACAGTAGGAGCGCATGATTCGCGGAACTTTTCCGGTGATACAAGACCTTTGTCTTCCCAAAAAGCATCGAGAATGCCCACAAAGGCACTTCCCTGACCAGGGAAATCGCTTAAACCCAGTAATTGGAAACCTCCCGACTTGGATGTTCTCAATAATGATTCGTTGACTTCCTTGTATTGCAACACAGTGTGTGCACCGGTAGCACGGAAGAAATCATCGGCCTGATGAAGCATACCGTTACGTGCCAGCCGTTCGCGGTAAACATTAAAATTGCGTGCTTCCAACACTCCAGTATACTTACTTATTTCGGCAAAGTTGGGGTACATACAGCGCTGTCCGGTTTCGTGAGCAATAACCGGTACATCAATGTCCGATTCTGCATTGCGGTCCCAGTCTGTAGAAGGTTTTCCTTCGTATACAGTAATCCATCCTTTGTGGGTGAGGTGAGATACATAAAACTGGTCCGCTTTGACGTGTGTACGTGCAGTAGATGCAGAGTACAGATGGCGGTTGTCGTATTGCTGTCCTTTTATAATTAAATCTTCCAGTACATCGAAGTTCCCTTCGTTTTCATTACCGTTGCACTTGAGGATGAAAGAAGGGTGGTTGCCATATTCATTGAGAATTGCATACATTTCTTCTTCGAAAAACTGGCGTCGTGCAGGGTATTTTCCTACATCTTTGATCCACATCGGAAGTTCTACCTGAAGATAAAGGCCCAGACGGTCTGCTGCATGAAATGCGGCTTGGGGTGGACACCAGGAATGAAAACGTACGTGGTTCATTCCATATTCTTTTATTGTACGGAAGATTTTCTCCCAACTGTCTGTATCAGTAGCCGGATAGCCGGTCAGAGGAAAAACAGCACAATCCAGCACACCACGCAGATGAATGTCGTGATTATTCAGGCGGATATGATGTTTTCCTTGTTCTATTTTTCTGAAACCAAACTGTTCGCTTTTGTTTTCTTCTCCATATGGAGTGCTCCATTGAATATCCAATGTGTAAAGGCTGGGATTGAATTCATCCCATAACTTAATCGGGCGGTTAATATCCAATGTTTCTTCTATCTGGAAAACCGAATCGGATAACGCTATCTTGACAGGTTTACTTACGATGGTCTTGCCCTCTTTCTCTTTTATTTCAAGGAGAAGATCGCCTTTCACCGAAGATTTGGAAGGAGCGAAGTAGATTTTGGCAGTGACTTTTTTATTTTCGATGTCAGTGTAAATCTTTACATTAGATATATAGTTCGGATTCATGACCTGCAAAGACAAATCGCCTACTATACCGTTCCAGTTAGTTTGGGTGTATTCTGTAGTTCCATGATTCCATTGGTCCATCGGATATTTCAGACGGTTGTCTACGCATAAGGTCAATGTATGAATGCCTGGAGTAAGCTGCTCTGTAAGATTAAATCGGTTAGGAGTAGACAGTCTTTCCTTGGTTGCTATCGGTTTTCCATCTACATAAACCGCCGTTTCCCAATGACATCGTTCCAGATTGAGGATAATTTCTTTTCCTTTCCAGCTTTCGGGTATTACGACCTCTCTTTGATACCATGCTTGTCCACAATATTCAAATTTGCGCGACAGACGGTCAACATGTGACACGAAATTCTGGATACCTTTTCCGCCTTCATCTGTGCTTCCCGGAAGAACGATAGTTTCTGTCAGTTTGCTTAAATACAGTTCAGAGCCAGGAGTTTTTCCAAATCCCATAGGATCGAGCTGGAAACGCCAGATTCCGGATAATTGAATACGTTCTGTAGCTTGAATGAGACAAGTACAGTTAAGTAGAAAAAATGAAATAAATAGAAATAAGAATCTCATAGTAATTGGGGCTTGTATTAAATTAAATTGATTTAGGATTGTGTCAGATTGGTAATAGATATATAAATACAGTCGTGTTCATAGTTCGATTCCTTTAATACGGATACAAAAGTAGTTGATTTATTTATAGTGTACAATATTATAGTTGAGGAATGAATACAGATAGAGAAAAAGTTTTATATTTGTATAAATATGATATTTAATTAATATGGCATACCGCACAATGATGATTTTTTCCTATGGATAGCGGGACTTTTACTTATCTTAAGAGGTTTGTTGGGTTAGAAATAGGAAATTGTATGGTATCATCCGGAGTGGCCAAGAGAGATTTGTTTCCCGAGATCGGAAGGTTGCTTTTGGGGATTCTTTCTACTGGGCGGATTGCTGTTGGTTGGTGGTGGAATCTGGAGCTGGAAAAAGTTGGATGCGGAAAAGTTGCATAAATAACCCCTTAATAGATAGTTATGAAAGACAGAGTGTTTGTAAAAGTATTTGTTTTATTGATTTGTACAGTAATGTCTGTACCGGTAATGGCTCAATTCGATTTTAATCGGATGATGAGTGGAGCAGCCAAATTGGTAAAGGCTGTGACATTGACGGATGAGCAGATGGCTGAATATGTAAAAGAATATGTTGCTTCGATGGATGCGAAGAATCAGGTTTGTCCGGATAATAATGTATATACCATCCGATTAAAAAAACTGACTAGTGGATTAGGAGATGCGGATGGTATTCCTCTTAATTTTAAGGTGTATCATGTGACTGATGTAAATGCATTTGCTTGTGCTGATGGTAGCGTACGGGTCTTTTCTGCTTTGATGGACATAATGACTGATGAAGAATTACTTGGTGTAATCGGACATGAAATAGGTCATGTGGCACATCGTGATTCGAAGAGAGGGTTTCGTACAGCCTTGCTTACTTCTGCGCTGAAGGATGGTATTTCTTCTCAGGGAGGTAAAGTAGCAGAGCTGACAGATTCTCAGATTGGGGCTTTGACGGAAGCATTGGTGAATGCACGTTATTCGCAGAAGCAGGAATGTGATGCAGACGATTATGGATATGAGTTTTTAAAGAAAGCCGGGAAAAATCCATGGGCTATGGCTTTGTCTTTCCAAAAATTGAAGAAATTGCAGGAGGACAGTGGAGCCCAAAATATGAACTTTTTGAATCAGTTGTTTTCTACTCATCCGGATTTGGATAAAAGAATAGTCCGTATGGAGGAACGTGCTTTGAGTGATGGTATTAAAAAGCCTGTAGGAAGTAAATAGGTTGCATTAATTATAAGAAAATATATGGTTGCATTTCAGTGAATATGGCTGCTGGAATGTAACCTTTTTCGTATAAAAAGGAAAAGAGATTGACTACAATGTCTGACTGATAATGTTGTATCTTTTTTAAGTTAATCTGTATGGAAATCGGAAGATAAATATTTTTTCGTACCTTTGAGCGGTTAAAGTTTTTATCATAAAAGCAGAGAGAGATGTTTTCTGCTTGATGATAATAAGATTTTCATTATACCTTAATTGATAAAATATGAAGAAATTTTTATTTGTTACAGCTTTTACATTGGCTATGGGAGGCACTGGTATGGCTCAGAATGTGAATCCTTTCTTGCAGGAAAAGTATGGAACTCCTTATGAAATTGCTCCTTTCGAAAAAATATCTATTGATAATTATCGGGAAGCTTTCTTAAAAGGAATGGAAGAACAAAAACAGGAAATCAATGCTATTGTGCGAAACCGTGCAATGCCCGATTTTGAAAATACAATCGTAGCTCTCGACCGTAGTGGGGAACTTCTGACTAAGGTTGGAAATACATTTGGACCTATCTCAAACAGTAATTCTACTGAAGAAACCCGGGCTTTGGAAAAAGAATTGTCTCCGTTGTTCTCTGCACATTATGATGATATTTATCTGAATCCGCTTTTGTTTGCAAAAGTAAAAGAGGTATATGATAACCAGAAAAAATATGGATTGGACAAAGAGCAGACTAAATTGCTGGAAAATATATACAAGCGTTTTGTCCGTGGAGGTGCCGGACTGAATGATGAACAGAAAGCCGAACTTCGTAAGCTGAACGCTGAATTGTCTATGCTTGAACTTACTTTTGAGCAGAATCTGTTGCATGAAACAAACAATACATTTGTTGTGGTGGACAAACTGGAAGAGTTGAAGGGGCTTCCTGAAGCAAATATTGCTGCTGCTGCAAAGATGGCAGAAGATAATGGACAGAAAGGTAAATGGATGTTTAATATGCAACGTCCGAGCTGTAATCCGGTTCTTCAGTATGCGGAAAACAGAGACTTGCGCCGTCGTGTGTACGAGGCATATTACAATAGAGGTAATCAGAACAATGCTTACGATAATAAAGAAATTTCACGAAAACTGGTTACTTTGCGTTTGCAGAAAGCAAAACTGATGGGCTACGAGGATTATGCATCTTTGGCTCTTGATACCCGTATGGCAAAGACTCCTGAGAATGTATATAATTTATTAAATCAGGTGTGGACGCCTGCTGTAGAGAAAGCAAAGGAAGAACTGGAAGATATTCGTGCTGAAATAAAGAAGGATGGATATAGTTTTGAGCCAGAAGGATGGGACTATATGTATTATCTTGATAGAGCAAAACAGGCGAAGTATGCTATCGATGAAGATCAGGTATCGGAATATCTGGAAATAAATAATGTACTGAAAGGTATTTTCTATGTAGCCAATAAGCTGTATGGACTGACTTTCAAGGAATGTACCGACCAGTTCCCTGTGTATGAAAAATCTGCTCAGTCGTGGGAGGTAATTGATAAGGATGGTAAAGTACTTGCTCTTTTCTATAGCGATTATTATCCCCGTGCCGGAAAGAGAGCTGGGGCTTGGTGTACCGGTTTCAGAGAACAGACTTATAATGGAAATGAAAGAGTTGCTCCTGTAGTGGTTAACGTCTGCAATATGACTGTAGCCAGCAAGGATAAACCGGCTTTGCAGAATATTGATAATGTGACTACTATGTTCCACGAATTCGGACATGCGCTGCATAGTTTCATGTGCGATGTACATTATGAAGGAGTTGCTAATGTAGAACGTGATTTCGTGGAATTGCCTTCACAGATTAACGAGCACTGGGCTTTCGAACCGGAAGTATTGAAGGTGTATGCCAAACATTATAAGACCGGTGAAGTGATTCCGATGGAACTGGTGAAGAAAATTGAAGAAAGTGCCAAATACGGTCAGGGTTTTGCTACTGTAGAATATCTGGCTGCTTCGCTGACTGACATGGACTTGCATGTACTGAAAGAGATTCCAACCAATCTGAATGTGATGGAGTTTGAATCTGAAAAGTTGAAAGAACGTGGTATTCCGTCACAGATTTATCCGCGTTATCGTGTGACTAACTTCAGTCATACAATGGGTGGAGGATATACTGCCGGATATTATAGCTATATGTGGGCTGAAGTATTGGATGCCGATGCATTCCAGGCTTTCAAGGAAACAGGTGATATTTTCAATAAAGAGGTGGCAGATAAATTCCGTACATATATCCTGACTCCGGGTGGTATCGATGATGGAATGACCATGTATAAGAACTTCCGTGGTCGCGAACCGCAGATTAATGCATTGCTTAAGAACAGAGGTTTGCTGAAATAAACGGGTTTTATACTCTGTTTCTAATACCTTTATATATCTAAAAAGTACAGCTCAGCAAAAATTCTTGCTGAGCTGTACTTTTTAAATATATTACTTTCTTATGCTTAATCTGGGGTGTAGTAAATCATTTTTTTAGTCATTCCTCCGTCTATTACGATATTTGCCCCATTGATAAAGTCGTTTTCCGGTGCAGAAAGAAACAATACCATTCTTGCAATGTCTTCCGGTACACCTACTCTGCCAGAAGGATGTTGTTTGTGGTCTTCTTCGGAGAGCATTTCGTAGTCGGAGCATTGTATCCATCCCGGACTGATGGCATTTACAGTAATAGGAGTATCTGAAAGGGAAACACACAGAGTGTTTGTAAGTGAGACCAATCCACCTTTGGAGGCTCCATAAGCTTCCCAGTTGGCTTCATTCTGGTGCCATCGGGTAGAGGCTATGTTGATGATTCTACCGTATTCCATCCCTTTGTTGGCTTCTATAAATTGTTTGCAGCACATGAAACTTCCGTAAAGATTAGTTTCTATGACTTTACGGAATTCTTCCGGAGTGATATCGGATATGCTTTTGGAAAACTGACTGATGGCACCGTTGTTTACTAAAACGTGTACTCCTCCGAAATGCTGTACCGCGTATTCGAATACCTTGCAAATATCTTCATATGAACAGAGATCTGCTTTTTGGAAGTGTATGTCGCTGTTTTCGAACTCTGTTTCTGTTATGTCTACTGCAACGACTACGTATCCGTTGTCTGCAAACATTTTGGCAATTACTTTCCCAATTCCGCCAGCTGCGCCTGTGACGATTGCGATGTGTTTTTTATGATTCATGCTGTGCTTTTAAAATTATAGAGTAAATGTATGAAATATTTTATAGTATAAAAATACTGCCCAGAGATTTTTGTGAGTACTTTCTTTCTACAAACCCTGGGCAGTGTTATGTTTGATTATCTTCCTTGGCTGTTTTTCAGATAACCATGATTATTTATATTCAAATTCCACTACATTGCTGATGTCTGCGGATGAAGAGGATATATAAGCCTTAAACTTTCCTGGTTCGGCTATCCATTGATGTTTCTTGTCATCAAAGAACTGTAGATGTTGAGGCTGAATAGTAAAGACAATTTCTTTTTCTTCTCCCGGTTGTAGCTCTACTTTTTTAAAGCCTTTCAACTCTTTTTTGGGGCGGAGTAAATAGCATTTTTCGTCCTCGATATACAATTGAACTGTTTCTTTTCCTGCCAATGTTCCTGTATTTTTTACTTTAACTGATAAAGAAAGGGTTTCATTTGCATTCATTTTTTTTGCAGACAAAACTGGCTTGCTGTATTTGTATGTGGTATAGCTTAATCCGTATCCAAATGGGAAAAGTGGTTTTATTTTCTTGGTGTCGTACCATCTATATCCCACTAAAATGTCTTCTTTATACTCTTGCTTGATACTGTCGCCTGGGTAGCTCATCTCCCCATACAAATGTGCTGGACAATCTTCAAGTCTCACAGGGTAGGAGAAAGGTAATTTTCCGCTGGGATTTACGTTGCCGACCAGTACATCGGACAAAGCATCACCATTTATAGAACCTAAATACCAGGATTGTACAATAGAAGGTACTTTCTTAACCCACGGCATCTCAACGGCATTACCGCTGATGATAACTGCAACTACATTGGGATTGACCTTCACAAGTGCTTCAATCAATTCATTCTGACAGTAAGGAAGTTCGTAAGAAAGACGATCTGTTCCTTCGCAGTCTTGATAAAGATTTTTGTTCAGACCGCCAATAAAAATAACCAAGTCTGCTTGCATGGCTTTTTCTACTGCATCATTTCTTAAAGAATCAATCGTAGACTGAGGTATTTCATCTACATGTCCATACATCTGACGCCCTGCACTATATCCCTGAGCATACATTATCCGGTCGCCAAACTTCTTTTTCAGTCCGTCTAATGGTGTGATATTCTTTTTAGGTTTTAGTTCGGATGAACCTCCTCCCTGCATCAGGTTACGTGTTGCATTATCTCCTACCACTAATATTCGTTTGTATGAGTCCGATACAATAGGTAATAAAACCGTATTCTTTTTGGTTGCATCGTTTTTCAATAATACAATACCTTCTGTAGCTATCTGATAAGCAACTTTTTCATGAGCTTCATTCGCTAATGCCCCAAACGGTTTCTGACGGTTCATTGCAGTACGGAAAATCAGTCGCAAGACGCGGGCTGCCTTATCATTGACTACATCCATTGGAATTTTTCCTTCTTTTACCATTTTCAGGTAGTTTTTTCCTAAATAATAGTCGTCATAGCCGAATTCAGATTCAGAAGTCAGCCCATTTGTATAAGAACCCATTTCAATATCCAGACCATACATCGCAGATTCATAAGTGTCATGGGTCGCTCCCCAGTCGCTTATTACACATCCGTCAAATTTCCATTCTCCTTTCAGTATGTCGTTATTCAACAGTTTATTATGAGCAGCATGCATACCACGCACTTTGTTATAAGCTCCCATAATGCTCCATGCACCACCGCGTTCTACTGCAGCCTTAAATGCCGGTAAGTAAATTTCATACATTGCCCGGTCACTTACTTGTACATCAATATGATTACGCCAGACTTCCTGATTGTTAATAGCATAATGTTTTACGCAAGCTGCTACGCCAGTCTTTTGAAGTTCCTGGATATAAGGAACGCACATTTCGGAAGCTAAATACGGATCTTCTCCCAAATATTCGAAGTTACGGCCATTAAGTGGAGTACGGCAAATATTTACGCCTGGGCCTAATAATACATCTTTTTTACGGTACAGCGCTTCTTCTCCGATCGCTTTTCCATATAGGGCTGCCAATGAGGGGTTCCAGCTGGCGGCTAAACAGGTGAGAGCTGGAAATGCTGTACAACTGTCGTTGGTCCATCCTGCATAGTTCCAGTCGTTCCAATTGATCTCGGCACGAACTCCATGAGGACCGTCACTCATCCAGAGTTCTGGAATGCCTAAACGGGGACATCCTGGAAAGCTAAATTTACTTTGGGCATAACTGAGCCTTGTCTTTTCTTCCAGTGTCATTCGTTGTAATGCATCTTGTACTCTTAGTTCCAAAGGTTGTTTGTCATCCAAATAAACCGGGATATCCGTTTTATTTTGTGCTTTTAGCAAGAACAATGTGTTAAACACCCCGATGAGAATAAAAATCTTTTTCATAGAAATGATTTAATTTTTTATTGAGAACAGTATTTACAAATTGTTTAAGGTGTGATTGGTTGTTTGTGGATTGGGTTATTCTCGACTTTATAAATTTTAATCAAACAAGTCCCAAAAGGATATCCAATCGTCTTTGTTATAAACTGTGTGTAAGTTATAGAAAAAATTATAAAACCCAGTGGGGAAGAGAAGAAAAACATTTCTTTGAGTGATTTTACTTTATCAAAGTAAGCATTATGTAATAGTTCTGCTGTGATGATAAAACCTCTTACTCTTTTACCTGTAGAAAAAGCACATTTTTCTCCATTTACTGTGAGTACTACTTCTATTGAAGCTGTACCGTCTTTTCTAACTCTGCTATCTCTTATGAAAAAGAGAATAGAAAATGAACTTCTTACCATAGTTTAATTATTTAAAATTAGACATCTGGAAGTCCTTTTAAATATGATATATCTTTCTGTATATTAGATAGATGTATCTATTTTTGTGACCATTTTTGAAAATGGCAAATTGGGCTGCAAATTGGTCACAAAACATCCTCTTTTTAGCCCATTTTCAAGGATAATCAGCACTTCTTAACCTCAGAAAAACAAGTCTGCTACAAGTGATATTCTGTTTTAATTTCAGTATCTATTTACAACCATTTGCAAGAAGAAAAGCAGGCGAGAAGTGATAAATCATCTTCTTCCATTTATGCGGTGTATATAAAATAAAAATCCCCATAACTCATGGAGTTACAGGGATTTATTATCTTGATTAAGTATAGATTACTTATTCAAAGCAGTAGCAACGTCAACTGCGCAAGCTACTGTACAACCTACCATCGGGTTGTTACCGATACCCAGGAATCCCATCATTTCTACGTGAGCAGGAACTGATGAAGAACCAGCGAACTGAGCATCTGAGTGCATACGACCCATAGTATCTGTCATACCGTAAGAAGCAGGACCAGCAGCCATGTTATCCGGGTGAAGTGTACGACCTGTACCACCACCTGATGCTACTGAGAAGTAAGGTTTACCTGCAAGAACACGTTCTTTCTTGTAAGTACCTGCAACTGGGTGCTGGAAACGAGTCGGGTTAGTAGAGTTACCAGTGATTGATACATCTACGCCTTCTTTCCACATAATAGCTACACCTTCACGAACATCGTCAGCTCCGTAGCATTTTACTTTAGCACGAGGACCGTTTGAGTAAGCGATTTCACGAACAACTTTCAATTCGCCAGTATAGTAGTCGAACTGAGTCTGAACATAAGTAAATCCGTTGATACGAGAGATGATCTGAGCAGCGTCTTTACCCAAACCGTTCAAGATACAACGCAAAGGTTCTTTACGTACTTTGTCTGCTTTTGCAGCGATTTTGATAGCACCTTCAGCAGCAGCGAAAGATTCGTGACCTGCCAAGAATGCGAAACATTTAGTTTCTTCGCGGAGCAACATAGCAGCCAAGTTACCGTGGCCGATACCTACTTTACGGTCGTCAGCAACTGAACCCGGGATACAGAATGACTGCAAACCGATACCGATAGCTTCAGCAGCTTCAGCAGCATTTTTGCAACCTTTCTTAAGAGCGATAGCACAACCTACTACATATGCCCATTTTGCATTTTCGAAACAGATAGGCTGAGTTTCTTCACAAGTTTTATAAGGATCAAGACCATACTGTTCGCAGATAGCGTTAGCTTCTTCGATGTCTTTGATACCGTTAGCGTTCAAAGCAGCAAGAATCTGTTTGATACGACGGTCCTGGCTTTCAAATTTTACTTCTCTAATCATAATGTTCTTTCCTCCTTATATTATTCCTGACGTGGGTCAATGTGTTTAACTGCGCCTTGTTCTGCTGTGAAGCGTCCGTAAGTACCTGTTACTTTCTTCAGTGCTTCATTTGCATCAGTGCCTTTCTTGATCTCATCCATGAATTTGCCCAGGTGAACGAATTCGTATCCGCAGATTTCATCGTTCTTGTCAAGAGCGATAGTCTTGATGTAACCTTCTGCCATTTCCAAATAACGAGGACCTTTAGCCAAAGTACCATACAAAGTACCTACCTGGCTACGCAGACCTTTACCCAAGTCTTCCAGACCTGCACCGATCATCAGACCGCCTTCAGAGAAAGCTGACTGAGTACGTCCGTATACAATCTGCAAGAACAGTTCACGCATAGCTGTGTTGATAGCATCGCAAACCAAGTCAGTGTTCAAAGCTTCCAAAACTGTCTTACCCGGCAGGATTTCAGATGCCATAGCAGCTGAGTGAGTCATACCAGAGCAACCGATAGTTTCAACCAATGCTTCCTGGATAACACCTTCCTTAACGTTCAGAGTCAGTTTACAAGCACCCTGCTGAGGAGCACACCAACCAATACCGTGAGTCAAACCAGAGATATCTTTAATTTCTTTTGATTTAACCCATTTTCCTTCTTCAGGAATTGGAGCCGGACCATGATTAGGTCCTTTTTTTACAACACACATGTGTTCAACTTCGTGTGAATAAGTCATATTCTTTACGTTTTTATTAGTAATAAAAAATAAGTATTTCGTAAACCACGAGATTAAAGATTTTATTCCTTAATCTGCACGCAAAGTTAGTCGTTTTATTTAGTTCTGCAACGGTGTAAACCAAACTTTTTACTACAAATTAAGGATATTTTATCTGAGTGCCTGCTTTTGTAAGGTGTAAATGACAAAATGTTTTTTTCTCTTTCCGAAGAAACCCTTATCTTTGTGTGCATATAAAAAAGCATTGTAATATACCTATATACAGGTAATAATATTCAGGTAATTATGAATAATGATAAGATTAGAGTAAAAGACGAGGCTTTACAGCGTGGAGCGGAAGCTGGAATGGATGAATTTTTGAAAGTGTTTACCGATAAATATCTGGAAATTACAGGAGGAGTGATTAATGCCGAAACTATGCCCTTGCTCAACGGGTATCAACACTCTTTGTTAGGGTATCATTTCTTTCGTGAAGAAGTTCTGGAAGGAGGATTCATTCAATTAATACAAAACGGATATGGTCCTTATATTTTCGATAATCCTTTTGCCAAAGCAATGCGTCTGTTTGGAGCTAAAGACTTTTCTAAACTGATATATGATGCAAAGAAAATATATGATGCACATCGTGAAGATTTGGAGAAAGAACGTACAGACGAGGAATTTATGGCTATGTACGAGCAATATGAGGCTTTCGACGACATAGAAGAGGCTTACATGGAGATGGAAGAAATGGTTACTGCTACGATTGCTGAGTACGTAGACGAACATCTTGAACAATTTGCAGAAATAGAAAAATAATGTTAAAATAAGAATGGGGATGCAGTATTGTTTCTTTTCTTTTATTTCTCTTGTAAAATATAATTTAACAATATAAAGATAAAGTTTATGAAAAAAATGAAATTCGTGGTTGTTATGGCGGCTTTTGCGGCTTCTTTGGGGATTACTTCTTGTTTGGATACTTCAAGTTCAGGAGGTACGGGTACATTGACATGGCCTTTTAAAGTAGACTATGATATTATGACAGGTAAGACAATCTTTGTCGATGAAGCTGACAATGAGTACATACCTACTACCACTGTGACTGTTTCTGGAGAAAGATCGGATTTGGCGATGGTTTCTTTCTCTTATGATTATGAACAGTTTGCTGCTCAGGGAGATAGAAAAGATATTACAGTATTGGGAACTCCGGAATATCTTCCTAAAGGTGAAGTAAGTGATGAGGCAATACCGGAAGAAGGAACTGTTTCTCTTTCAGGATTCAATACTCAAAGCTTGTTGATTTGGGGATATAACGATTACTTAATCTTGAACCCATTGTTTTATGTACACGAGTCAACTGTAAGTGAAACATTGGATACAGAATTGAAGAATCATAAATTCACTCTTTATTATGATGCTGCAACAAAGGCTGAAAATGATGTGATGAAATTGAAACTTCGTTATCAGATTTTAAATGTAGGAACAGAAGATGCACTTGCCGATTATACAAAGTCTTATTCATATTGTTATGTGTATTTTGATTTGCGTTCTGCAATCAGAGCTTATGAAACTTTAAACGGTACTTATCCGAAAAAATTAGAAGTTGAATACGAAACTGCTTCTACTTATGTTCCAACAATGGATTCTAAAAAGAAAAATAAACAAACATATCCTTGCGAAATGCGAGCTCAGGAACAGGCTGAATAATATATCTGAAACTGTCATAGAATACATTTGAGCATGTTTTCTATATAATATATTAAAAGAACATTTAGTATGGAAAATCAGATAAAGAGAGGAGAAGTTCTTTCTTTATCTGATTTTTTATTGTTTAAGGATATGTGACCGGCTTGTCTTGTTGGGGGGGTGGAGGATGTAGTCGCAGGAGTGAAATAATCTTTAATCCTGTCTGTTTTTCAAAAGTTTCATTATAAAGCCTCTCGTATATTTTCTTCTTTTTTGTATTTTTGCATTTCATACATTTAACAGGAAAGGAGAATTACATTGAGTTATAAAGAAATATTTCAGCGTATAATATTGTTGTTGTCATCGCCTGCAAAGGCGTGGAACGAAATAGCCGAACGGAAAGAGGGGAGATTGGTAATGCCTAATTTCGTCTATCCGATGATTGGTTTGTGTGGCTTGTCGGAGTTCGGAGGTGCATTTATCGGGAGAGAGTTTAGTCCCGATGTGTTCCAGATTGCCTTGACACAGTGCTGTGCACTGGCTGTAGCTTTGTTTGGAGGCTTCTTTTTAGCTGCTTATCTGGTAGATAAGATAGGACGCCGTTGGTTTGACCGTGCAGATTCGTACGATAGAATACTGGAGTTTGTGGGATATTCTATGGTTGTGACTTTTGTATTGGATATTGTTAGTGGGCTTTTCTCTATCATGCTGCTGCATTGGATTTTGCAGATTTATACCATTGTTGTCGTGTTTGAGGGAGCGAGACAGATGCTGAAAGTGGCGGAAGACAAACTGACAGGTTATACGGTGGTAATGACCTTGATAGTATTGGTTTGTCCGGCAATTATTGAATTTGTATTTACTAAGTTATCTATAATATTGAACTGATGAAACCTACTGCAAGTAATATTAATATAAAAAATAAGCGTGCTTCGTTCGATTATGAATTTATCGATACCTATACGGCAGGTATTGTGCTGACAGGTACGGAAATAAAATCAATCCGTCAGGGAAAAGCCAGTCTGGTAGATACATTCTGTTTTTTTTCGAAGGGTGAATTGTGGGTGAAGAATATGCACGTGGCCGAGTACTTCTACGGTTCGTACAATAATCATGCAGCTCGTCGTGATCGTAAGTTGCTGCTTACCAAGAAAGAGTTGCGTAAGTTGGAGCGTGGTACACGGGAAACAGGTTTTACTATTGTCCCCACTCGTTTGTATATCAACGAAAAAGGACTTGCCAAACTGGTAATTGCTTTGGCAAAAGGTAAAAAACAGTACGATAAACGTGAGTCTTTGAAAGAAAAAGATGATAAGCGCATGATGGACAGAATGTTCAAACGATAGTTTATTGTGCCATATATATGATTTTTTGATTTTATAGTTTTGAGAGTTTTTGAATTTGTGAAATGCGACAACAGATAAAAGAGCGTATCCTGGTGCTCGACGGAGCAATGGGTACGATGATACAGCAATACAACTTGACAGAGAGTGATTTCAGAGGCGAGCGTTTCAGAGAAATACAAGGACAGTTGAAAGGAAACAATGACCTGCTGTGCCTGACTCGTCCGGATGTCATTGAGGAAATTCACCGGCGCTATCTCGAAGCGGGAGCCGATATTATAGAAACCAATACATTCAATGCAACCCGTGTGTCAATGGCCGATTATCATATGCAGGACTATTGCCGGGAAATCAATCTGGAGGCAGCTCGTCTGGCACGACGTCTTGCCGATGAATACACCCAAAAGAATCCGGAGAAGCCACGCTTTGTAGCAGGATCGGTAGGTCCTACCAATAAAACCTGTTCGATGAGTCCCGATGTCAACAATCCGGCTTTCCGTGCTCTGACTTACGATGAACTTCTGGAGGCGTATTGTGAACAGATGGAGGCTCTGATTGAAGGAGGAGTAGATGCTATTTTGATTGAAACGATATTCGATACGCTCAATGCCAAGGTGGCTATACAGGCAGCCGAATTGTCTATGCAGAAAATGGGGCGCAAGCTTCCTCTGATGCTGTCGGTTACGGTTTCGGATATTGCCGGACGTACTTTATCCGGACAGACGCTTGATGCCTTCCTCGCATCGGTACAGCATGCCGAATTATTTTCTGTAGGATTAAACTGCTCGTTCGGTGCCAGACAGCTGAAACCATTCTTAGAACAGCTGGCCAAGCGTGCTCCTTATTATATCAGTGCTTATCCTAACGCCGGATTGCCTAATAGTTTGGGACAATACGACCAGTCGCCCGAGGAGATGGCTGCCGAGGTGAAGGAATACATTGATGAGGGGCTGGTCAATATCATAGGTGGATGTTGTGGAACGACCGAAGAATATATCGCCCGTTATCAGGACTTGATAAAGGATGCCAAGCCTCATACACCAGCTCCTAAACCAGAATCTTTGTGGCTGTCGGGACTGGAACTTCTGGAGGTTACTCCCGAAATTAATTTTGTCAATGTGGGAGAGCGATGCAATGTTGCGGGTTCGCGTAAGTTCCTTCGTCTCATCAACGAGAAAAAATACGAGGAAGCACTTTCTATAGCCCGTCAGCAGGTAGAAGACGGTGCGCTGGTTCTTGATATCAACATGGACGACGGTCTGCTTGATGCTGCCGAAGAAATGACTACCTTCCTGAATCTCATTGCTTCGGAACCCGAAATAGCCCGTGTCCCTCTTATGATAGATTCTTCCAAGTGGGAAGTAGTACTGGCTGGTTTGAAATGCGTACAGGGAAAATGTATTGTCAACTCCATTTCGCTGAAAGAAGGAGAAGATATCTTTATAGAGCATGCCCGTACAATCCGTCGTTACGGAGCAGCAGTCATTGTAATGGCATTCGATGAAAAAGGACAGGCGGATACCTTTGCACGCAAGATAGAAGTATGCGAACGTGCTTATCGTATTCTGACCGAAAAAGTCGGTTTTGCTCCTCAAGATATTATTTTCGACCCCAATGTGCTGGCTGTAGCAACGGGGGTTGAAGAACATAATAATTATGCCGTCGATTTTATTCAGGCTACCGGATGGATTCGAAAACATTTACCCGGTGCACATATTAGCGGAGGTGTAAGTAACCTTTCGTTCTCGTTCCGTGGAAATAACTATATCCGTGAAGCAATGCATGCGGTATTTTTGTATCATGCTATCCGTGAGGGAATGGATATGGGTATTGTCAATCCGGCTACATCGGTATTGTATACTGATATTCCAGCCGATGTACTGGAGCGCATAGAAGATGTAGTGTTGAACCGTCGTCCCGATGCAGCCGAACGCTTGATAGAAACGGCTGAGCGTTTGAAGGCGGAAAAAGAAAATAAAGATACTTCTGCAGCTGCTGTCAATCATCTGAAATGGCGTGAGGGTACTACGGTAGAGGAGCGCTTGCAATATGCATTGGTAAAGGGGCTGGGCGATTTTCTGGAAGAAGACTTGCAGGAGGCTTTGAGCCGCTATCCTAATGCAGTGAGCATTATCGAAGGTCCGCTTATGGCGGGTATGAATCATGTGGGTGATTTGTTTGGCGCAGGAAAGATGTTTCTCCCACAGGTGGTGAAGACTGCCCGTACCATGAAGAAGGCAGTGGCTATTCTTCAACCGTATATTGAAGCCGGAAAGCAAGAGGGCGCACGTAGTGCAGGAAAAATTCTGGTTGCTACGGTAAAGGGTGACGTGCATGATATCGGAAAGAATATTGTTTCGGTGGTGATGGCATGCAATGGCTATGAAGTGATTGATCTTGGAGTAATGGTGCCGGCTGAGCAGATTGTAGAAACTGCTATTCGTGAGAAAGTGGACATTGTAGGTTTGAGCGGGCTGATTACGCCGTCGCTCGAAGAAATGGTGCATGTAGTGTCCGAGATGGAGCGTGCGGGGCTGGATATTCCGGTACTTATCGGAGGGGCTACTACATCCAAACTGCATACCGCACTGAAGATTGCTCCGGCTTATCATGCGCCGGTAGTATATATGCGTGATGCATCTCAGAATGCTTCTGTAATGGCTAAGTTGCTGAGTCCGGAACAATGTCCGGCTTTTGTGGAAGAACTGCAAAACGAGTATCGTGAACTTTGTGAGAAGAGTGGAAAGAAAGTCGTAAAGACCGTTTCACTGGAGGAAGCACAGAAAAATAAACTGAATCTTTGGGATTAAAGCAGGAGGAGGATAGGATATGACGATGCAGATACGTTTGGCTGTAGCACACGATTTGGACAGGCTGATGGAGATATTCGAGGCGGCCCGTACTTTTATGGTATCTGTCGGAAATGCTCATCAGTGGATAAACGGTTATCCGCAGCGGGAACTGATTGCCGGGGAAATAGCTGCTTCGCATTGCTATGTGTGTACGACAGAGTCGGGTGATATTGTGGGTACTTTCTGTTTTATACAGGGTCCCGATCCAACTTATGCGCGTATTGAAGATGGAAATTGGCTGGATGAAGAACCTTATTATGTCATTCATCGTCTGGCTTCCGATGGGTCGTATCGTGGAGTAGCAGCTCAATGCATAGACTGGTGTCGGAACCGTTCTGCCAATTTGCGTGTCGATACGCATGCAGACAATAAAGTGATGCAGCATATTCTTGAGAAGCAAGGATTTGTACGATGTGGCATTATTTATGTAGCCAATGGTACACCGCGTATTGCTTATCAGAGCCGGAAATATTCGGAGTAGATAAAGTATTAGTAATAAGAACTATATCTTTTTAATACCCGTTGAGTGTTATATTCGGCGACGTCGTATGTACAGCCGGCGTCGCTGGCTGTGCAGTTGTCGTGGTCGGCCGGATATCCGGCGTCGTCGATTGTACTGCTGTTCAGCAAGCAGATTATTTTGCTCAAATACATAGCAGGGAGTTTATAAGCTCCTTTTATATAAGCCCGATTTTTTCGGGCTTTTTTTATGCTCTTGGTTAATAATTATTAATATGGAAATATTTTCCTATGGAAATTTTTTCATCTCGCAATAATATTATTCCTTTGTGGAAAGTTTCCATTAGAAAATAATTACATTGTAAAGTTATGAAATATATTATCATTGGTGGAGTAGCAGGAGGAGCAACAGCTGCTGCCCGTATTCGCAGAAATACAGAGAATGCAGAAATTATTGTATTCGAAAAAGGTGCTTACATTTCGTATGCAAACTGTGGTTTGCCTTATTATATAGGAGGAGTGATTGAGGAGCGCGACCGTCTGTTTGTACAGACACCCGAAGCTTTTGGAAAGCGTTTTAATATCGATGTACGTACCCGTTCGGAAGTAATCGCTATCAACCGTGAACAGAAGTCGGTCACAGTACGTGCAGCAGATGGTTCTACTTATCAGGAAACCTATGATAAACTCTTGTTATCGCCGGGAGCTTCTCCGGTAGTACCCCCTCTTCCGGGAATAGACAGTGAGGGTATATTTACATTGCGAAATGTATACGATACAGACCGTATTAAAAACTATATGCAGGAAAGACCGGTAAAACGGGCTGTCATAGTAGGAGGTGGTTTTATCGGATTGGAGATGGCCGAAAACCTGCATCATGCCGGTGCTGAGGTAAGTGTGGTAGAGATGGCCAATCAGGTAATGGCGCCGATTGACTATTCGATGGCTTCTCTGGTGCACGAACATTTGCAGGAACAGGGAGTGCGTCTGTATTTGGAGCAGGCGGTTGAGGCTTTCGAAAAGACTGCTTCCGGAATATCTGTCAAGTTTAAGTCGGGAGTATCGGTGGAGGCCGATTTGGTGCTTCTTTCTATCGGAGTGCGTGCAGAAACTCGTCTGGCGGCAGAAGCTGGTTTGAAGTTGGGCGAGATGAAGGGTATTTATGTAGACGAGTACTTGCAGACGTCCGATGAGTCTATCTATGCAGTAGGCGATGCTATCGAATATCCTCATCCTATAACCGGAAAGCCTTGGCTGAACTTCCTTGCCGGACCGGCTAATCGTCAGGCTCGTATTGTGGCAGACAATATGGTGTTTGGAAACAAAGTGAAGTATGAAGGCTCCATCGGCACTTCTATAGCAAAAGTCTTTGAAATGACTGTGGCTTCTACAGGACTTCCTGCCAAGCGTCTGAAGCAGTTTGGTATACCTTATCTTTCGGCTACAATTCACTCTGGTTCACATGCAGGGTATTATCCGGGAGCTTTGCAGATGGATATTAAGATTACTTTCTCTCCGCAAGACGGCAGATTGTATGGTGCGCAGATTGTGGGATACGATGGGGTAGACAAACGTATAGACGAGTATGCACTGATTATCAAACATCAGGGAACCGTATACGATTTGATGTCTTTGGAGCATGCCTATGCACCTCCTTTCTCCTCGGCCAAAGATCCGGTTGCCGTATCGGGTTATGTGGCAGGAAATATTTTGTCGGGAAAGATGACACCGCTTTACTGGCGTGAACTGCAGCAGACTGATTTAAGCGCAGTGACACTGGTTGATGTGCGTACTGCAGATGAGTTTGCTTTGGGAACAATCAAGGGGGCTGTGAACGTACCGCTCGATGAGTTACGCTCTCGTATGGCAGATCTTCCAAAGGATAAGCCAGTATATCTTTTCTGTGGTGTAGGCTTGCGTGGTTACCTGGCATCGAATATATTGAAAGACAACGGATATAAGGATGTACGTAATCTGATAGGTGGTATCAAGACTTATAAAGCTGCTGTGACCCCGGTAAATCCTCCTTCGGCATGTAGCGGAACTCATACTCAGACAGTTTCTGCACAGGCTCAACCGGTTGGTGAGAAGGTGGTGAAAGTGATAAAGGTAGATGCTTGTGGTATACAGTGTCCCGGTCCTATCATGAAACTGAAAAAGAATATGGAAGATTTGAGCGAGGGAGAACGTCTGGAGGTGACATCTACAGACATGGCCTTCCCGCGCGATGCAGAAGCATGGTGCCGTACAACGGGACATCGATTTATTTCTAAAAGTTCGGAAAAGGGTACATATAAAGTTGTGGTAGAGAAACATACTGCTCTGCCTGCTTCGAAGGAAACCTTATTGCCGGCAGATATGGGAAAAACTTTTATTGTCTTTAGTGATGATTTGGATAAGGTTTTGGCTACTTTTGTACTCGCCAATGGAGCAGCTGCTACTGGCAAGAAGGTGACTCTTTTCTTTACGTTCTGGGGACTGAATGCGATAAAGAAAGTACATAAGCCTCGTGTGGAGAAAGATATCTTCGGACGTATGTTTGGTTGGATGCTTCCGTCTCATTCCCAAAAGCTGAAACTCTCTAAAATGAATATGGGAGGCATGGGTACCGGTATGATGCGCTATATCATGCGTAAAAAAGGTATCGACTCATTGGAACAGCTTCGTCAGCAGGCTATCGACAATGGAGTGGAGTTTATTGCTTGCCAGATGTCGATGGATGTAATGGGAGTGAAGAAAGAGGAGTTGCTCGACAATGTGACGTTGGGTGGAGTAGCTACCTATATGGAGCGTGCAGAGCAGGCCAATGTAAATTTGTTCATTTGAATTTTTATGGAAAAAATAAAATGCATTTGTATTATGAGAGAGCTGTTTACGGCTCTCTCTGATTTAGAGTCTCGTTTGATGGATACTTACGGTGTTTCATTGAATGAGGCTATGGTATTGTGTAGTATTGGAAATGAGAGGGTATCTGCCGGTGTAGTGATAGAGCGTACCGGACTTTCTGCTTCGCATGCTTCCAAGGTGCTGGGGGCTGCAGAAAAGAAAGGTTTTCTGACTCGTGTGTTGGGCGAACAGGATAAAAGACAGATGTATTTTACCTTGACAGAGGAGGCGAAAAATGTGTTAACTCGTATCAAGGACCATGGGGTGGAAGTTCCCGATGTATTACTTCCTTTATTTAAAGAAGCCTGAGGGGTAAAAAGATGAAGAAGAAGTTTAAACTGGAAGTGCCGGGAGGAGCAGACCGAGTGTTGCTGCATACGTGTTGTGCACCTTGCTCATCGGCTATTATTGAGTGTTTGTTGCAGCACGGTGTACGCCCTACCATTTATTATTGCAATCCTAATATTTATCCGTTTCAGGAGTATCTTATCCGTAAAGATGAATGTACGCGTTATGCACAGTCATTGGGATTGGATATTGTAGATGCTGATTACAATCATGAGGCATGGCGTTGTGCGATGGAAGGATTGGAGAATGAACCTGAGCGTGGGGGACGCTGCTTGAAATGTTTTAAACTACGTCTGAAAGAAACTGCACGTTATGCACACGAAAATGGATTTCCTGTAATTACTACCACCTTGGCCTCGTCGCGCTGGAAGAGTCTGGAACAGACTAATGAAGCTGGACAAGAGGCTGTTGCTGCGTATCCGGATGTTATCTGGTGGGATCAGAACTGGAGGAAAGGTGGATTGAGCGAGCGTAGGATAGCTATCATTAAGGAATATAACTTTTACAATCAGCAGTATTGTGGCTGTGAGTTTAGTATGAGAAAAACAGAGACGCCGGAATCAAATTCTTTGTAATTTGTAGAATGTGAATGAGAGGGGATATTGTCTTTTTGTAATTGAATAGTCAAATATTTGACTATTTAGGAAATTCGTACTACCTTTGCATCCGTTAAGAGAAAATTGAGTAATGAATAGAGAAGGAAGCGAATTTCGTGAACTTATGTTGCAGGTATTTCGTACCCGAATGGCTTTTCGTCGTTCTATGCAACGGACATTAAAGAAAAACAATGCCGGAATTACATTTGAGATGTTGCAGGTATTGAGTAGTTTATGGCGCGAGCAGGGGATAACTCAACAGGTATTGGCAGAACGTACTGCAAAAGACAAGGCTTGTCTGACCAATTTGATGAATAACCTGGAAAAGAAAGGGTACGTATATCGTCAGGAAGATCCGAATGACCGGCGGAATAAACTGGTCTTTCTTACTCCGGAGGGAGAAAATTTTCGTGAACAGATTCGTCCGATATTGGACCAGGTATATGTGTATGCCGAACGTGCGATAGGATTAGAAGGAATCAAGACCATGATGTCGGAATTGAAAGCTGTATATGATGTACTTGAAAATAGCTAAAAAGGTATTGTGTGCAGCGATATGTTGTACTCCTACTATCGTGGAGGCTTCTTCACCTTCGGATTCTTTATTTCTTACACTCGACCGTCTTTTTGAATGGGGAGTTGAACATAATCTTCAGTTGAAGGCCGACCGGATTCAGCTGGAGATGGCAGAAGAACGTATCAAAACAGCTTCTTCCATGAAATTGCCGGACATTCAGATCGGTCTGAAGGGAGGTGTATTGGGGCAGCCTGTCGTCTTTGAACATGGTTTGTCTGATGCAACTTATCCGGATACACCGGATTGGTCACAGAATTATGCAGTGGATTTCACTCAGCCCTTGTATGAAGGTGGAAAAATCCGTTATGCGGTGAAAAAAGCCCAACTGGAACATCAAGCTGTATCTTTACAGACTGATGCACATCGTGCTGCATTGAAACTGGATTTATTGGAGAAATACATGTCTCTTTTCAGCTTATATAAACAGCATGAAATTTTGTCGCGCCAGATTGAAGAGTCGGAACTGCGTTTGTTTGACATTCGTCGGATGAAACGTGAGGGGTTGATTACGAATAATGATGTGCTTCGTAGCGAAATGCAACTTACACGCGACCGTTTGTCTTTGACTGAAGTTGAGAATAATATCAGGTTGTTTTCACAACAGCTTACTATTTTGTTGGGTATTAAGGAAGATTATCTGTTAAAACCGGATACCACTTTGTTTTCGATGCCTGTTTTGTTGGAGGATTATGAAGCTTATTGGGAAGAAGCATATCGGGAAGAACCTTCTTTGAAATGGCTTCGGAAACAGACTGAGTTGGCTAAAAATGAGGTGAAAGGAGTGCGTTCTGCATCGCTTCCTCAAGTATCTCTTTATGCATCAAATACATTGGCACGACCTATATCGCGTACAATGGCCGATTTGTATAATAATAACTGGAACATTGGTCTTTCTTTGTCGTATTCGTTGTCTTCACTTTATAAGAACAATCATAAGAAGAAAGAGAGTCGGCTGGCTGTTTATGCTCGTCAGAATGAGGAGGAACTTCAATTGCAACATTTGCGTGTAGAGATTCGTACAGCTTATCTTCGGCATCAGGAAGCATTGAAGGAGGTGGAGGCTCTTCAGCTTTCTGTACGTCAGGCAGAAGAGAATTATCGTATTATGCAAAACCGTTATATGAATCAGTTGGCAATTCTGACCGATTTGTTGGATGCGAATACGGTACGTCTTAATGTGGAGTTGCAGCTGACCAATGCCCGTACACGGGTTATTTATACTTATTATCAGCTTCAGAAGGTTTGTGGAAGATTATAAAAAGAAGAATATGTCACAAGAGTTACAAGTTAAGCATAAGAAATTAAAGAAACTACGTTTACAAAATATATTGTTGAATATATTATGTATTGTTTTGGCTGTCTCTGGTTTATGGTGGACTGCAACTTATTTTTGGAAGTATATTAATTATGAAGTGACCAATGATGCTTTTGTAGATCAGTATGTGGTTCCTTTGAATATCCGTGCTACCGGTTATGTGAAAGAAGTGCGGTTTAAGGAGCATCAGTATGTGCATCGTGGAGATACTTTGTTGGTATTGGATAACAGGGAGTATCAGATTAAGGTAAAAGAAGCAGAAGCAGCTTTGTTGGATGCCCGGGGAGCACAGGAAGTTCTGCACTCAGGTATTCAGACCTCGCAGACAAATGTAGCTGTGCAAGAGGCAAATATAGCTGAGGCAAAAGCTAAACTCTGGCAGTATGAGCAAGACTATCATCGCTTTGAACGTCTGCTGAAAGAGGAGTCTGTGCCAGAGCAGCAATACGAACAAGCGAAGGCTGCATATGAAGCTGCTCAGGCGCGATACGATGCATTGATTGGGCAAAAAAAGGCCGCATTGTCTCAGTATTCGGAAACCAGCAAGCGAACAACCAGTGCCCAGGCAGCTATCTTGAGAAAAGAAGCTGATGTAGATTTGGCTAAATTGAATTTGTCGTATACCGTATTGGTTGCTCCATATGATGGCTATATGGGAAGACGTACATTGGATGTTGGACAGCTTGTACAGGCCGGACAGGTAATTTCTTATTTGGTTAGGAGTGAAGATAAATGGATTACGGCTAATTATAAGGAAACACAAATCTCCAATATTTACATAGGGCAGGAGGTTCGTATAAAAGTGGATGCATTGCCTGGACGTGTCTTTAAAGGGAGAGTCAGTGCTATTTCAGAAGCTACTGGTTCAAAGTATTCATTGGTTCCTACTGATAATTCTGCCGGTAATTTTGTGAAAGTGCAGCAGCGTATTCCGGTGCGTATTGATTTGGAAGATGTACAACTTGAAGATATGCAGAAATTACGGGCGGGTATGATGGTAGAAACAGAAGCTTTACGTCGATGATAAAGATGGCTCAATTGGGACTTCCGGTAAGAAAGTGGGTACCTGACTGGCTTGCATTGGCAAGTGTGTTTATTGTGATTCTGCCGGTGACAATGCTGAATGGTTCGTATACAGGAAGCATGCTGGAAGTTTCGAATACGTTAGGTACAAATACAGAAGATATAACAATGGGGTATTATGCTGCTTCTGCCGGTATGGCTGTAGCATATCCTATTGTCCCTAAAATATTGGATAGTTTTTCTGCAAAGTTTCATTTGCTGTGTAATCTTGTTCTCCAATTTTTTCTCAGTTGGATTTGTGCCCGTTCGCAGAATGTGGATGTATTGATTGTGTGCAGTTTTGTGATTGGTTTCATGAAAGGCTTTCTGATGCTGTGGTTTATCCGTTATGCACAGACGATTTTCAGTCCTAAGAAGATTCGAAGTGAATTTTATTCTTATTTTTATCCTTTGGTGTATGGAGGAGGACAACTTTCCATGGTACTGACTGCAGAACTGGCTTATCATTACAATTGGAAGTATATGTATTATTTTATGATGGCTTTATTGTTGCTGTCTATTCTGACTGTAATCGTTTGCTATCGTCATAATCGTCCTTTAAAATCCATCCCATTATCAGAGCTGCACATACGGGAAATGTTTCTTATTTCTGTGGCATTGCTGATGTTGATGTATGTGTTCAATTACGGAAAGGTATTGGACTGGATGGCTTCAGAAAAGATTCGTTGGTATATTGTAATAGCTCCTGTTTTGGTCGCTTTTTTCATTTGGATTCAGCGACATTCCCGAAAACCTTATGTAAGTTTGATGCCGCTTTATCATACTAAAACAATTATCGGATATTTCTATATGATGTTGGTCATGTTTTTCAGTACGTCTACTACTCTGCTTACCAACTATTTGTCCGTTATCTTGAAAGTAGATACGACACATACTTATTCTCTTTATATATTTTTGTTGCCGGGATATGTATTGGGGGCATTTATCTGTTTTTGGTGGTTTCGTTGGCAGCGTTGGCGCTTCCGTTTTCTGATAGCAGGAGGAATGGGATGTTTTGCTGTTTTTTTCGGAATTTTGTATTTTGGAATTTCGCCGGATAGCACGTATGAAATGCTTTACTTTCCTGTCTTCTTACGTGGAGTAGGGATGTTGACGCTGATTATAGCTTTTGCTTTGTTTGCAGTAGAAGACTTGAACCCAAAGTTCTTATTGTCGAATGCTTTTTTTCTGATAATATTCCGCTCTGTTTTGACTCCTATTGCAGCTACATCTTTTTATAGTAATATGCTTTATCATTTGGAGCAGAAATACATGTTTTCTTTGTCGGAAACTATGACGGAGGTGGATCCACTCTCTTCTATGAAATTTTCTCAGGCATTGACCAGTAATCTTTCTCAGGGGCATGGATATATGGAGGCTACTCAGCTGGCTACTTCAACACTTTATACTACTTTACAGCAGCAAAGCTTGTTGTTAGCTTTAAAAGAAATGCTGGGATGGCTTTTTGTCGTGACATTGGTGATTGCTGTGATATCACGCTTTATACCTTTCCATAAGACTATTCGTGTAACATTTGCTAAAACAGGAGATGATATGGTATAAGCTTTTGTGATAAAAAAAGTAAAGGTCGGTAAACTATATGTACCGACCTTTACTTTTATTTTCCAAATTCAATAATCATAGATTGGTGTGCTGCTAAAATCAAGTTTTGGGTAAAATCTACTTTTTTTCCACTTGAGATATCTTTCCCTTCCTTGTGATCTTTTGTCAAGATGTTGTAATGATTGTTGGGTAGTACTTGTTCTTTGTCGGTACTGTTTAAAACAATCATTTCGGTTTTGCTTTCATTAGTACGAACATACACGTATATTCCGTTCTGCGGAATATGGTACTTTACAGTTTTATTTTCTAACATCTTCTTGTTTAGTTTTGATTTGCGGGTGCAAAGATATACAGCAGTCTTATCAAGTAAGAATAAAAATTGGGAAAATATGAGATTTCTTTTGTTTTTAATGACATAAATCAATAGTTTAGATTTTGATTTTTGCTTAAAAATGATATAAAAAAGAAGAGACCCTTGATAAGAGCCTCTTCTTATAGTGTATAAATAAACATCTTTTAGATAAGGAATCCCAGTAAAATACCGGCAGCAACGGCAGAACCGATAACACCCGCTACGTTAGGACCCATGGCATGCATCAAGAGGTAGTTGCTTGGATCGTATTCCAAACCGACAACCTGCGAAATGCGGGCTGAGTCGGGAACTGCAGATACACCTGCGTTTCCGATAAGCGGATTGATTTTATTTTCTTTCTTCAGAACCAGATTGAATATCTTGACAAATAAAACTCCGGATGCAGTTGCGATTACAAATGATAATGCTCCCAATGCAAAGATTTTGATAGAGTCCATGGTAAGGAATTCGGAAGCTTGAGTAGAAGCACCTACTGTGAGTCCCAACAAAATGGTAATAGTGTCAATCAGCGGACCACGGGCAGTTTCTGCCAAACGGCGTGTAACTCCACTTTCTTTCAAAAGATTACCGAAGAAAAGCATACCCAGCAACGGCAGACCTGACGGTACAAGGAAGCAAGTCAGCAACAGACCTACGATAGGGAACATTACTTTCTCTGTATGTGATACAGCACGAGGAGCTTTCATTTTAATCAGACGTTCATGTTTGGTGGTCAGTAAACGCATGATAGGCGGTTGTATCACTGGAACTAATGCCATGTATGAGTAGGCTGATACAGCAATCGCTCCCATGAGGTTAGGTGCCAGTTTGGAGGAGAGGAAGATAGCCGTAGGACCGTCTGCTCCACCGATAATACCGATAGCGGCAGCTTGCATCGGATCGAATCCGATTGCCAGTGCAATCATATAAGCTCCAAATATACCGAATTGAGCGGCTGCACCGATTAGCATCAGTTTCGGATTTGATATCAAAGCCGAGAAGTCGGTCATGGCGCCAATTCCCAGGAAGATAAGTGGCGGATACCATCCGGATGTAACTCCCTGATAGAGAATGTTGAGCACGGAGCCTTCTTCGTAAATACCTACTTTCAATCCGGCTTCCATATTGAATGGAATATTGCCTATCAGAATACCAAATCCGATAGGGATGAGCAACATTGGCTCAAATTCTTTTGCTACGGCAAGATAAATGAAGAATATACCGATGAGCAGCATGATAATATGCTGGTATGTTGCATTGTAGAAGCCGGTATATGTCCAGAAATCTGCCAAGTTATTTTGTAAAAAACTAACAAATTCTCCCATAATTATTCAATGATTATAAGGTCCGTACCTTCCAGAATAGATTCTCCTTTGCTGACATTGATTGCTGTCACTTTACCGTCGCGGTCAGACTTGATATCGTTTTCCATTTTCATGGCTTCCAGTATCATCAGTGTTTGTCCGCGTTTTACAGTATCTCCTTCTTTTACTTTAATTTCCAGAATAACACCTGGTAACGGTGATTTAATACCCGATTTACCACCACTTACAGCAGGTCTGCTGATTGGAGTAGGAGGTGCTGCCGGTGTAGTAGATTCAGTACGTACTACTGGTTTGATTTTGGGTTTAGCCTGTTTTTCCAATTCTACAGTGTATGAAGTACCGTTTACTTCTACACGTACGTTGTTGTCTTCTATATCGCCTACAGTTACTTTATAGAGATTACCGTTAATTTTATATTTATATTCTTTCATTGTTTTATTCTTTAGAGATTATTTTTTATGAGGCGTTTCGCGCAAAGTATAGATTTTTGAACTCCAAGGAGAATAGCTTCGTTTCACACGGCTGATGGTAAGAATGGTTTCTTCCACATCATGGTCGGCTCCTTGAGCTTCGTGAAGTGCCATTGAAATAGCAGCGATGATTTCTCCCGGTGCTTCTCCCAGTCCTTTTTCTTTTGCTTCTTGTTTATCTGTAATATTATGTGCTTTCATTGCATTGCGCTTACGCAAAACGATGGCTGTCTTACCGATAAATTTAAAGCAGATATAAAGCAGAATCAATCCTAAGAATACGACACTCATGGCAGAAATAGCCATACCGATTCCGGCTGGGTCGTGTTGTTCGAATTTATCCATTTTAGGATTGCTTTCTATCGTCTTGTTGTTAGTACTTGGAGTTACATACTTTTCAGCACTGTCGTCTTTTACCTCCCACTGGTTGTCTGCATCACTGACGCGTGCATACGATTGGTTGGCTTTTAGAATGCCGGCAGGTACTACGACCTGGTCCAGAAGTTTACGTCCCGAGTCATAAAGACCAATCCAGTTGGCATTGTTTTTGTCTAATACAAAATTGGTATGGAATGTTCCTCTTCTTGGAGTCCCGTCTGCCCAGAATAAAGTATGCTGGCGTGGTTTGATGCTGGTCAACACATCACCTTTAGGAATAAAATAGGTAATGGTATCTCCTGGCTGACTGCTTACTTTCAGCAGACATCCTGCCAGATCGGCTGTGCTATATGCTTTATTGAATATTTCAATCCATCCGCTGTGAATACCATAGTCGTCTTGGAAGTTACTTTGGTTGTCTACTAAGACTTCATTAATCACCAGCTTGTTGTTCGGTTTCTGCTTGGTGCAGGAACTGAAAACAGCCAACAGCAGCAAGGATAGGAATATTCCGGCTTTATGTTTGTTCATAAATACTCTTTTTTTAAGGTTATTACAATGGAATATTGCCATGTTTCTTGGCTGGATTGCTCAATTTCTTGGTCTGTAACTGCTGCAATGCACGAATGATACGGAAACGTGTATTGCGTGGCTCTATTACATCATCGATATAGCCATACTTGGCAGCATTGTACGGATTGGCAAACAGTTTGGTGTATTCTGCTTCTTTTTCAGCCATGAATGCTTTAGGATCTACAGCTTCTTTGGCTTCTTTTGCATACAATACTTCTACGGCTCCGGCACCACCCATTACTGCGATTTCTGCAGTAGGCCATGCATAGTTCATGTCGCCTCTCAACTGCTTACAGCTCATTACGATATGTGAACCTCCGTACGATTTACGTAAAGTAACTGTAACTTTAGGAACAGTAGCTTCGCCGTATGCATACAACAGTTTGGCTCCATGCAGAATGACTGCGTTATATTCTTGTCCGGTACCCGGAAGGAATCCTGGAACATCGACTAAAGATACGATAGGAATGTTGAATGCGTCGCAGAAGCGTACGAAGCGTGCACCCTTACGAGATGCGTTGCAGTCTAATACTCCGGCAAGGAATTTAGGCTGGTTTGCCACGATACCTACAGACTGACCGTTGAAACGTGCGAAACCGATAATGATATTTTTGGCAAAGTCACGTTGTATTTCAAGGAATTCACCGTTGTCTACAATAGCTCCGATGACTTCGTACATATCGTATGGCTTGTTAGGACTATCGGGGATAATTTCGTTTAAGGAATCCTCCAGACGGTCGATAGGGTCTGTACAGTCTACATAAGGAGGTTCTTCCAGGTTGTTCTGAGGTATGTAGCTCAGCAACTTGCGGATTAATGCCAGACCTTCTTCTTCGGTTGCAGCAGTAAAGTGAGTTACTCCCGAACGGGTAGAATGTACACTGGCACCTCCCAGATTTTCCTGTGAAACGTCTTCGCCTGTTACGGTCTTCACTACTTTAGGGCCGGTAAGGAACATATACGATGTACCTTCCATCATTAAAGTAAAGTCTGTCAATGCCGGAGAATACACTGCACCACCGGCGCAAGGACCAAAGATACCCGAAATCTGAGGAATTACTCCCGAAGCAAGAATGTTACGCTGGAAAATTTCAGCATATCCTGCCAGTGCATTGATACCTTCCTGAATACGTGCACCACCCGAGTCGTTAATACCGATACAAGGAGCACCCATTTTCATGGCCATATCCATCACTTTGCAGATTTTCTGAGACATAGTTTCCGACAAAGAACCTGCCGATACGGTAAAGTCCTGTGCAAATACATATACCAGACGTCCTTCAATTGTACCATAACCAGTTACGACACCATCGCCCAGATAATGTTTCTTGTCCATACCGAAGTTTGTACAACGGTGTTTGACAAACATATCCATTTCTTCGAAACTGCCCTCATCCAATAGCATGGCGATACGTTCGCGGGCTGTATATTTTCCTTTTGCGTGCTGTTTTTCGATTGCTTTTTCACCACCACCCAAACGAGCCTGGGCACGTAGTTCAATCAGCTCTTTTACTTTTTCAAGTTGGTTACTCATGGTATTAGAATATTTATTGATTGATAAATAAAAGATGGAGATTTCAGGCTTGCAGCAGCAAAGAGAGGAAAGAGTTGAAAGCAAAAGGTTAACACAAGATTGCATTCTGAACATAGCGAAGGGATAATTTCGGCAAAGCCTGTCTCATGATTGCATTTGAGATTTTCGCTACGTTCAGAATGTCAAAAACGATATTATCATTTTGTTTTGATACACCTTTATTTCTTTTTGCAGTTGCTGAATCCTGAAAAATCAGTTCATCTTCTGAAATTATTTTTCACATAATTCGGTCAGGATTCCCATTGTAGATTTTGGATGTAAGAATGCAATATTTAATCCTTCTGCTCCTTTGCGTGGAGCTTTGTCGATGAGTCGGATACCCTGGGTTTCTGCTTCTGCCAGTGCATTGGCTACTCCGTCTTCTACTGCAAATGCTACATGATGTACTCCCATGCCTCTGTTTTCTATAAATTTGGCAATTGTACTTTCCGGACAAGTCGGTTCAAGTAACTCCAGTTTGGTATCGCCACATTTAAGAAAGGCTGTTCTGACTTTCTGATCTTCTACAGTCTCAATATTATAGCATTTTAAACCAAGTACGTTTTCGTAATAAGGAAGGGCTTCTTCGATGCTTTTTACAGCAATACCCAAATGTTCGATGTGAGAAATTTTCATAATCGTGTTGTTTTTTATTGGTATTAAGCTTAAAGTTTCATTTATCAGTTGCACAAAGAAAGTAATTTTGTGCTGAAAAACGAAACTTTTGCAAGATTTATTTTAATGGGTGATGTTTTTTATTTTGTAGTGATACGGCGAGGATTAAATGAGATGAACGGGATGTATAATTATTGTAGATAATGGAAAAATTTTGTTTTTCAGTGATTTATCTTCTATGGAGTAAGTCCTTCCTTTTAATCGGCGACGTCGGATGCAGATTCGGCGTCGTTGGATGTATAGCCGTTGACGTTGGTTATATATTCAACGACGTGGGCTATATGCTTTATCTCACCATGTAAAGATACTTTATTTGCAAGATGAAATAATGTACAGTGGAATAGGGGTTATGGTTATACGTAGATCTTGATAAGCAGTTTGTTCAGCCAGTTCCAGCGAATTTTAAACCAGCGTCGGCTACTGAGCTGCTTTCCCCCGAAGCGTAGGATAAAATCGCGGTAACTGTATTTGCGGAAAGGAAGGCCAGCATCAATAAATTCAAAATGTGTATATTGGTGTTTGGCTGCGTATGTCATGGCGTTCCATACGGATAAAACTCCCGGATACAATCGGGCGTATGTCTTTCTCATACCGCCGGAGAACAGCAGGTAAGCGGTATTGCCCGAAAACAGGCAGACTGCACCTCCTATAATTTTGTTTTTATATCTGACTAAAAAGATTTTTCCTAACTCTTTGTTGCCGGATTGGCGGATGAGTGATATAAAGAACGAGTAATCGGGGAGATAACGGTGTATCTTGGGAGAATAATATTTTTTCAGCATAGAGAAAAAGGCTTTTACATCTTGCTCGTTGTGGGCAATGTCTATAACGGCTCCGTTTCTTATGCCGTGGTTTATCTGGCGCTTGCGCGATGCGCTCATCCATTTGTCTATTGTTTCATGGTGGATGGAATTTCGTACGCGTAACCATCGTATCGGGAAGTATCCGTTCTGCCGGAAATATTTGTATCCGAAAAGAGGCTTCTCCAAATTGCGGAATTCGATAAGAAAGGACTGATCGGAAAATCGCCGGGTAAAATAGGAAAGAAACTCGCCGAAAATTGCTTCCTCTTTGCCGGATGTCGTAAAGTATTCTCCGGTGCCGTAAACATAAGTCTTATTCGTAAAGCCCAGCAGACGGAAGTTACGCCTTGTGATACATAATAATTTGCCGATGACTTTCTCTTTTTCCGTAGCTACCAGCATGATAGGCTGATATCCAGAGGTCTGTTCCAATACCTGAAACAACTCTGAAGAGTGGAAGACGTTCGAACCGGGCAGGGAGGGAAGATCTTTGGAATTATAATATGTAGTCAGTCGGATACTCATCGTTTTATGCAAATATATAATTTTTTGTTGAGCATTCCGAGTTTAACTCTTATATTTGTCTGGCTAAAACTTTTAATTTATGGAGAATTTCAGCGATTTACTCAAAAACAGACGCAGCATGCGTAAGTTTACGGAGGAGGAATTGACTCAGGAAGAAGTGGTGACTTTGTTGAAGGCCGCTCTGATGGCTCCTTCTTCCAAGCGCAGCAATTGTTGGCAGTTTATAGTTGTCGACGACAAGGAAACCCTCGACAAGTTGTCTCGTTGCAAGGAATCGGGCTCTGCTTTTCTGAAAGAGGCTGCACTTGCGATTGTAGTTGCAGCCGATCCTTTGGCCAGTGACGTATGGATTGAAGATGCTTCGGTAGCTTCTATTCTGATACAGTTGCAGGCAGAAGATTTGGGATTGGGCAGTTGTTGGATTCAGGTACGCGAACGTTATGTGGCTACCGGAATGCCGTCTGATGAGTATGTGCGTGCCATATTGGGGCTTCCTTTGCAGCTTCAGGTGTTGTCTATTATTGCCATCGGGCATAAGGGAATGGAACGGAAGCCTTTCAACGAGGAACATCTGCAATGGGAGAAAGTGCATATTAATAAGTATGGAGGACAGTAAGCATGGCTGTTAAGGTTTCTTCGCAAAAGGATACATATAAGGCTACGGCAGTTTTCCTGGTACTGATGGGAGTGTTGTATCTGTTGGACAAATGGATTGACTTCTCCGATTATAATCTGGATTGGGTAATGCAGAAGGATACTATGTTGCTGTATGCAGCTGTTACATTTTTGTGGTTTAAGTCGGACAAATCGGTAGGACTTATTTTAGCTGGTATCTGGCTCATTCAGAATATTGCATTGGTGACTGCTTTATTAGGACAGGTGTCAACCTATTTGCTTCCACTTACATTGTTGTTGATAGGGGTATTGCTCTATTGGCTGTCGTCCAAATGAAATAAAATGAAAGATGAATAAGGATAGACTGATGAAAATAGCACTGATTGGTGCAGGAAATGTAGCTACACATCTGGGAAAGGTCTTGAAGGAGAAAGGATATGAAGTCTGTCAGGTATACAGTCGTACCGAGCAGTCTGCCGCTGCATTGGGTACACTGTTGGACTGTGCTTATACTACTTCTCTGGAGGATGTAACGGCAGAAGCAGAACTGTATATCGTATCGGTAAAAGATGCAGTGTTGCAGGATTTGATTCCGGTACTGGTAAAAAGAAATCCGCAGGCCTTGTTTGTGCATACTGCCGGCAGCATGCCTCAAAGTGTATGGGAAGGTCATGCTGTACGCTACGGAGTGCTTTATCCGATGCAGACTTTCAGTAAGCAGCGACCGGTGGACTTTGCTGAAGTTCCTTTTTTTGTAGAAGCCTGTATGGCAGACGACTTGCATTTGCTGAAAGAGTTGGCAAGTACATTGTCTCCTAAAGTCTACGAAGCTACGTCCGAACAGCGTCGTTATCTGCACATAGCAGCAGTATTTGCCTGCAATTTTACAAATCATATGTATGCCGTGTGTGCACATTTGCTGTCTGCACAGCATTTGCCGTTTGAGGCTATGCTTCCGCTTATCGACGAAACGGCACGTAAGGTACATCACTTGTCGCCGGTAGAAGCACAGACAGGTCCGGCTTGCCGATATGATGTAAACGTCATCGAACGTCATCTGGAGATGTTGGCTTCCGAACCGGAACTGGCAGCTATGTACGAACAGATAAGTAAGAATATTCACAATTATACGATTTCTAAAAATCAGAAACCATGATAAATTACGATTTGACAAAAATAAAGGCATTGGTCTTTGATGTAGATGGTGTGCTGAGTGCGGAAACCATCGTACTTCATCCCAATGGAGAACCTATGCGTACCGTCAATATTAAAGATGGATATGCGCTTCAGCTTGCGGTGAAATGTGGGTTGCATGTAGCCATTATTACCGGAGGAAAAACCGAGGCTGTACGTTTGCGCTACGAAGGATTGGGTATCAAGGATATCTATATGGGGGCTGCTGTCAAGACCAGAGAATATGCCGATTTTCTTTCGAAATACAATCTGAAAGCAGAAGAGGTGCTCTATATGGGAGATGATATTCCCGATTATGAAGTCTTGCGTCTGGTAGGACTGCCTTGCTGTCCGGCTGATGCTGCTCCCGAAATAAAGGCGGTTTGTACATATATCTCTCATCGTAACGGGGGATATGGCTGTGGACGTGACGTGGTAGAACAGGTATTGCGTGCTCAAGGTAAATGGATGTCTCACGAAGCTGCTTTTGGCTGGTAAGAAAGGAGTTGGTTATGCTCGATAACTTGAAAAAATATAAGATAATATTGGCTTCCAATTCGCCACGCCGCCGCGAACTCTTGTCTGGCCTGGGAGTGGATTACGAAGTGAAGATTGTACCGGGTATAGACGAAACATATCCGGAGTCATTGAATGGAGAGGAAATACCGGTTTACATTGCCCAGGAAAAAGCGAATGCATATCGTGCTTCCCTGCAGCCGGATGAATTGGTGATTACAGCTGATACGATAGTGTATGTAGACGGCATGGTGCTGGGTAAGCCTGTAGATGAGGCTGATGCCTGCCGTATGTTGCGCATGCTTTCGGGGCGTACGCATCAGGTAATTACCGGAGTTTGTTTGACGACTGTAGACTTTCAGAAGTCTTTTGCTTCGGTAACGGAAGTGACATTCGATACGCTGTCGGACGAGGAAATCGGTTATTATGTAGAGAAATACCGTCCGATGGATAAAGCCGGTTCGTATGGAGTACAGGAGTGGATTGGCTTTGTAGGTGTGACCGGACTGAAAGGTTCGTACTATAACGTGATGGGACTTCCGGTGCAGCGCTTGTATAAGGAACTGAAAGAGTTATAGTCCGTTTTAATGAGATTATACATAAAAGGATTCTGTAATCTTCTTGTAAGGAAAATTGCAGAATCCTTTTTTATATGTCCTGATTGTTCTTTCAGTATCTTTTTAGTCTCCCCGATAATAATACAGGAGAGAATGACGGGCTATGAAATCGGCATTACGTTGTACCAATTCCTGTTCGCCATGTACCGGCAACTGAGCATCTGGAATGAGCTGATGCTCGATGCAATAAGACAGTAAGTCGGGCGGACAGACTGTTTCTTCGGTGAGCAGGCGGAAAGCGTGTTTTTGAGCCTCTTCTTTATTGTATAGCTTGTTGGCGCTGTCTGCAATGTATTCGCAAATGTCTTTGGCCAGCAGAATACCCTTTTCCGGATTACTCATCAAAATAAAGTTCCGGTGGTTTTTCATTTGTGGCAGTGTATGTTCATCATCGTCTGCCCATCCCAATATTTGGGTAAGGAAATGGCGTAACTCGCTGTATCCGTTGAGATAGGCAATATGCTTACCGTTGTTTCCACTGGTAAAACGCTGGTAGGTGCTGGCATTCTTCTCTTTTGTTTTCAGTGGAATAACCGGTTCGGGAGTGTACAGTCCTTTGATTTGTTTCCACGAAGCATTCTTGCTCAGTAAATCCATCCATTCGTGCAAGAACAGTGCCAATGGTCCGGTAGGTATAATGAATCGGTCCTTGGGAGTAACTCGTTCGATATAAGGCTGCATGGATGGTTCAGTCAGATAGGTATGTCCGAATAGCCAGGTCAGTTTCCGGTCGGCATCCTTCTCATCTTTGAAATCTTGGAAATAGTTTTCCAGTACATCGTTTTCGGGAGCTTCTTCGTATGCCTTACATAAAATTTGATAGAATGATTGGGACAGGCGATGAATCCGCTCGTCGTTAGGGTTGATATAACTGTGAGGGTAGAGTGCCTTCTGCCATGTATTCCATATAATAAAGCGAATATCTTCTTCGTTTACTTCTTCATCTATATAGTCGGTGGAAGCCGCATAAAAAGGTAATGTAGTATGATAAAGACGACGATGTTCTTGGCGGAAGCTGTTCCATAAACCAAGATTGGAAATAATGTCTTCCAGATAGGCAGCCGTATATGTACAGAGCTTTTTCCGGAAATGAACCGGGAGTTCTTCCGGGATAGAAACAGTATATAACTGATTGGACAAATCGATAAAGTATTTGTCTGAGGGCTGCTGACTTGTATAGGGGTGTATAGATAGCCAGTCTTTAGGATAAATAGCAGATTGATTCATAAAATGGAACTTAATGTTTGGTAAAAAGAGTGATGAGCATGGAGCAGGCGGCCATGCAGATACCTACTCCTGTTACACCGGCCCATTCAAAACTGTGCCAGAAAGTTCCGGCAAGGAATGTTCCCAACGATCCACCTAAAAAGTAAGTGGTCATGAAAATTGTATTCATTCGGTTGGATGCATGAGGAGCCAGAGAAAGTGCACAAGTCTGATTGCTTAATTGCACACACTGCATACCAATGTCAATCAAAATAATACCGGCGATGATTCCGATGTAACTGTTTTGAAATACATATAGTATAATCCATGATAGAATCATGATAGAGCATCCGATGTAGTTTAATTTTCTTACACCCAATATGCGGACATATTTACCTACCAATGAAGCGGTCATGGCTCCTGCTATACCACATAACCCTAACATACCGATGATGTTGTTTCCTGCGTAAAACGGTTCACCGCTCATCTTGAAGGCAAGACAGGCCCATAAAGACAGAAAGCATCCGAAACATAGTCCGGCGCGGGCAGAAACCATACGCAATGTAGCATTGTCTTTGATGAAAGAGAAAACAGATTTCATCAGTCCCCAATAAGTTCCTTTATAGTTGACGGGCATATTGGGAAGGGTACGTATAACGACAAGAATACTGAGCAGCATTAAAATGGCTGCAATATAATACATGGTTCTCCATCCCCAATATTCTCCTACTATACCGCTGACGACCCGTGAACCTAAAATTCCGGTCAGTAGTCCGCTTACCAATATACCGATATTCTGTGATTTCTTTTCTGGTTGGGAGAATTGTGCGGCAATGGGGATAAAGATTTGTGGCATTACCGAACAGATTCCGGTAATCAAAGATACTGCCAAGGTAAAGTATATGTGACTGGATATGGCAAATCCGAACATGGATAGAGCCAATAGCAGAAAGTTTGTTGCAATGATATGTTTCCGCTTGTACAAGTCACCTAAAGGAATAATGAACAGCAATCCCAGTGCATAACCTATTTGCGTAACCATAGGGATAAGATTGGCAGTAAACTCGGATACGTTTAAGTCTTCACTAATCCGATTTAGTAGTGGTTGGTTGTAATACAGATTAGCTACGGATATGCCGGAGATGATGGCTAAAGTCCATAATAAGGAGGACGGAATACCTTTGTTGTCTTCTAATGTTAGTTTCATGGTTGCAAAGGTATATTATTTTGTAGTTTCAGGCTCTATGGGGACTGTATTTTCTTTTTTATATGCAGCAAATCCTTTGATTTTTACACGCTCTTTTTGGGTCTCTTCATTTATTGCAGCTGAGCTTAATTGGTTCATATTGTCTTTTACGGCATTGTGTGTATCGAAAAACGAATCCAATAGCATTTTCATGTGTTCTTCCAATTCTCCTTCATTTGGAGAGAAGAAGGTATGACATCGAGAGTGCAGGCCTATAGTCTTTTCATCTTCATCGGCCATATAGACTGTAGTAATAAGAGAGTTTATATTGGTTAGATTAATGATTTCTTTTAGGAATGGCAGTGCCTCATTATCTGTACTGATGGATCCCCACCATGGGTTCCATATCATGATGAACCGGTTTTCCGGTTCGGTTGCAATGTAAAAGTCTTCACCTTGGTATTTGAAACAGATATGTCCTTCAGAATTGATTTCCGGTTGGCATCCTATTTTTTTCAATACACTGAGAACAAGGTCTTGAGTTGAGATATCGTCGAGTTCGTTTTTTGTCATTCGTTCGATATGTTCCAGTTTTCTTTTGCGTTCATTCAAAAAGTGGAGAATGAATAAAGCGATGGGCCACATAGCCAATGCAATGACGGCTATAAGCATGGTTATATCTGAAATGCTGTTCATATAGATAAAAGTTTAAGGTTTCTTACTATTGAATATCTAAATATAAAAAGAAAAGAGATAACATGTGTCTTTTATGATGCTTTTATACTTTTTTAAATGAGTTTCATGCAGCGAAATTCTCTTTTCGTTGTTTTATAGATGAACATTAAAAAATGGAGATTATGAAACGGATTTTATTTTTCATGGTAGTAGCCCTGATCTCAATGAGAGGGTATACTCAAATACAGACTCCGGAGCAAGAATTGACTCGGGAACAAAAGAAAGAGTTGCAGGCACGCTTAGACAGTCTTATGTTCTGTGAGGCAGAACAAGCTATTAATCAGAAGGCTTTTACATTGGAAGCAGACCGTGTAGTTTTTAAATATGGCCAGACTGCTTATGTGTCTTCGAATACTAATTTTGTTTCTGTAAACGGTGATGAAGCTGTGGTACAGGTTGCTTTCAATATTCCGGTAAGCGGCCCCAATGGTATTGGAGGAGTAACGGTAGAAGGTAAGCTTACCAACTATGAAGTGAAAAAAGACAAGAAGAATAATATTCGAGTGTCTATGAATGTGATGGGTACTGGAATTTCTGCTCGTATAGACATTTTCTTACCTAATGGAGGAAATAATGCTTCAGTAGACATTACACCGAATTTTAATTCAAATAGACTTTCTTTGTCAGGTGCATTATTGCCTATAGAAAAGAGTAATGTGTACAAAGGACGCTCGTTTTAGTATAAAACAAGAAAATTGTTGAGACTTATGAAAAAAATGTTATTATTGGCTTGTATGACATTGGGGATGATGTCATGCGAGAAAGATCCAGATTTTGGACAAATGGATGCCAACTTGGTTGTATATACAGATCACGACAACAATGTGGATTTTGGCAAATATCAGACTTATTTTCTGCCAGATAGTATATTGGAAATAGGTGGATATAAAGCAACTTATTGGAAAGACGAGAATGCAATGCAACTTATTTCCAAAGTAGAACAGTATATGAATGAGAGAGGGTATACACGTCTGACAGAACCAGAACAAAAAGAAGACGCAAATATTGGTTTACAGTTGTCGTATCTTGCCCAATCTACTCAGATTGTAACAGGTGGCTATTGGAATGGCTGGTGGAACTGGGGATTCTGGGGAGACTGGTGGGGAGGATGGTATTATCCGTATCCTGTATCTTATTCATATGATACCAATGCATTGATCATAGAGATGGTTGATTTGACATCAAAAGAGGAAGGGGGTGAAAATAAACAGCTTCCTGTTGTATGGTATGCCAGTGCATCGGGCTATAGTTATGGCAATGGAAAAACCAATCTGTTGTTTTTGTTGGATGGTGTAGATCAGGCTTTTGCTCAGTCGGATTATATTACACGTAACAATTAAGGGGAGGATATAATATGAAGACAAATAAATTGTTTCGAAAAGTAGCAATAGTAGCCTGTGCTTTATCGTTTTTTACCGTGCAGGCGCATGCACAATGGAATTCTGAGAAGTTGCATTTTACAGTAGACTGGCAGATGAATGCTCCGTTAGGTACTGATTTTGCAGAGAAAATAAGTGGTTGGGGAATGAACTTTGAGGCGGCTTATGAGGTACTTCCCAGATGGGAGGTTGGAGTATTTGCCAATTTTCATACTAATCATAAATATGTAGGTCGCCAAACATTAGCTTTGTCTCCTACAGAATCGCTTACTACAGATCAGCAGCGTTCTGCCTATCAGCTTCCTTTTGGTGTTACTACATCATATAATCTGTATGAGGGTTCACATGTAAAGCCTTATGTCGGGATGAAGCTTGGAACAATGTTCGCCCGCAACACCACATATTACGGTGACAGAGGGCTGTATGATGAGGCTTGGGGATTTTATGTATCTCCAGAGGTCGGTTTGAAAATCTATCCTCGGGCAGACAGACGTTTTGGCTTCCATGTAGCAGGTTTTTACAACTATGCCACCAATCATACTCAGACCCTATTGGGAGATATAGACGGACAGAGTGATGTAGGATTCCGTCTGGGTATTCTTTTCTGATGTGATTTTTTAGACATATAACACTTTATAGAAAGAGAGAAAGAAGAAAGGCCAATCAGGTAGTGATACCGGATTGGCCTTGTTTTATGGCATGATTAAATTTATTTGTTTTCTTTAGGCATCATGTCACCTTCGATATAAAGGCGAGTGATTTCTTTTTTTCCGTTTGTACGAATTGTAATTGTTTTGCGGAAATGTCCCGGGAATTTTCCTGTTCCATCGTAAGTTACAGTAATTTCACCACTTTCTCCTGGTTTAAGTGGCTCTTTGGGATATCGTGGTACTGTACATCCACATGAAGCTATGGCTTGATGAATGACTAAAGGACCGTCTCCTGTGTTCTTAAATTGGAATTTACATGTTACTTTCGGACTGTTTTCAGAAAAAGTTCCAAAGTTGTGTGTAGTCTTGTCGAATGTAATCTCCGCAGTACCTTGTGCCAGTACAATCAAGATACTTGATACTAAAAATAAGGTTGTAAGAAAAATCTTTTTCATTTTTATTCATTATTAAAAAACGTCTAAAAATACTGCTTTTGTTTGTATTATCAGGCGATTCGTTTGTTTTTTAACATTTTAATTATCCTCTACTTATCTGTTTTACACCTTTTACTGTTTTAATTTTCTTTATCAGTGCTTCCAGCTTAGAGGTATCATCTACCATGACAGTCAGCATTCCTGAAAACAATCCGTCGTGTGAATCAATACTGATGGAGCGCAACAGAATACTGTTTTCTTTGTTTATGATAGAAGTGATATTGGTCACGATTCCTATATCATCATGTCCTACAATTCTCAGCGTAATAGGATATTGCTTGCCGGTACTTTTGCCTGCCCAGCGTGCGCGTACGATGCGGTAAGGAAAGCGTGCTTTCATTTCCTTTGCATTGGGGCAGTCGCAGCGGTGTATTTTGATACCTCCGGAAATGGTTACAAATCCAAACACTTCATCTCCGTAAATAGGATTGCAGCATCGTGCCAGATTAAAGTCTATTCCCTTCAGATTCTGGTCGATTACCAGCACATCATCTTTATAATAGTCTTTTCCTTCTGTACTTTGCTGTATGTTGAAGTTCTCGGCACTTCTGTAGATAAATTCATCCCGCTGTTCATTTTCTTTACGCTGCAGTTCAAGATATTTGTCAATGACCTCGTTGATGTCCATCGTTTCGCTGGCAATACTTTGATAGAAGTCGGTGACCGTCTTGAAGCCCAATTTACGAATCAGTCTCATCAATACCGCTTCATCATATTCCAGTTTGCGGTTTTTGAATTTACGCTCCAATGTCTCTTTGGCAAATTGAGTTTGCTTTGCTGCTATTTCTTTCAGTGCCTGACGTATTTTTGTACGGGCTTTCGACGTAGTAACAAAATTCAGCCAGTCTTGTTTGGGAGTCTGGGTATTCGAAGTCATGATTTCCACCTGGTCGCCACTGTTCAGTGTCTGACGCAGTTGGGCATTCTTGCCGTTTACCCGTGCACCGATACACCGGCATCCCAAGTTGGAATGGATGGTAAATGCAAAATCCAGAATGGTAGCTCCTTGCGGTAACTTATACAAATCACCTTTAGGAGTAAATACAAAGACCTCGTCCTTGTACAAATCCAGCTTAAACTGGTCCATTGCTTCCATGTCACTGTTTGCATTCTCCAGTGTTTCGCGGATAGAATTCAGCCATTCATCCAGTCCGGTTTCTCCCTTTATTCCTTTATATCTCCAGTGAGCTGCCAGACCTTTCTCTGCTATTTCATCCATACGCTCGGTACGTATCTGTACTTCTACCCATTTTCCTTCCGGACCCATTACTGTGATATGAAGAGATTCGTATCCGTTGCTTTTGGGCACAGAAAGCCAGTCGCGCAAACGTTTGGGGTTAGGCAGATACATATCGGTTACAATGGAATAAGCCTGCCAGCATTCCTGTTTTTCTTTTTCAAGAGGAGAGTCAAGGATGATACGTATGGCGAAGAGGTCGTACACATTTTCGAAAGGACAGTTCTGTTTCTTCATCTTCTGATAGATGGAGTGAATAGATTTGGTACGTCCTTTCATATGAAACTTCAGTCCGGCTTCTTCCAGTTTCTTTTGTATAGGTTGGATAAAAGTTTCAATGTAGCGGTCTCGTGCAGCCTTGGTTGCATTTAATTTATCCTTGATATGGTAATAAATATCGTGCTGGGTATATTTCAGCGATAAATCTTCCAGCTCCGATTTCAGTTTATACAAGCCCAGTTTATGAGCCAATGGAGCGTAAAGATAAGCAGCTTCATTGGACACCTGCAGACGAGCTTCCTCGTTGTCACTGTCTTTAATCTGTCGCATTAAGTTGACACGGTCGGCTATCATAATCAGAATAACCCGCATATCTTCAGCAAAAGAAAGCAGCAGATTACGGAAATTTTCCGATTCTATGGTAGGGCTTTTGGCATAAAGTTCATTGATTTTTACCAGGCCATGTATGATACCGGCTACATCTTCTCCGTATTTCTGCCGTACAGATTCCAATGTGCATAGATTATACTTTACAGACTCGTGTAGCATGATGCCAATGATGGAAGCCCGGCGCATACCAATTTCTTCAGCTACAATTACGGCTGTCTGCATATCTTTGATAATCGGATTCATGCCGAATGCATTGCGTGGAATGTTTCCTTCCGACATGACTTTTATAAGATGTGTTTTTAGATGTTTACAGTCATCTTTTTGAAGAGTATCTCCCGATAGTTGCAGAAGTTTTTTGTATAGTGTAAATAGCTGTTTATACTCTTTAGGATTAAAAAAATCTTGCTTTTCCATGACATGCATTCATTTCGTTGTGGGTAAAGATAGTTTTTTTCTTTCTCTTTTTGATAATCTTGCAGGTTTTTTTATACATTTGGGCAAAGTTATTAGGATAGACCGTTTATATTAACTTATTAAATTTATCATATATGTTAACACACGAAGACAAGGAATTATTAGCAAAAAAGGGGATTTCAGAACAGCAGATTGCTGAACAGTTGGCTTGTTTTGAAAAAGGCTTTCCTTATTTAAAATTGGCTGGAGCAGCCTCGGTGGAAAACAGGGGAATTATGATTGCTGATGCAGACGAACAGAAAAAATATCTGGCTGCATGGGATGCGTATAAAGATACTGATAAAAAGGTCGTGAAGTTTGTTCCGGCTTCGGGAGCAGCCAGCCGTATGTTCAAAAACCTGTTTGAATTTTTAGGAGCAGACTATAGCGTACCTACTACTGATTTCGAGAAAAAATTCTTCGATCATATTCATAGCTTTGCTTTCTATAATGACTTGAATGCTGCTTGCTTGGACAATACCGGTAAAAATATCGATGCACTGGTTGCAGAACACAACTACAAGGCTGTTGTTTCTAATTTGCTCGAAGGTGCCGGCTTGAATTATGGAGCGTTACCTAAAGGACTTCTTAAATTCCATCGTTATGCGAATGGCGTTCGCACTCCGTTGGAAGAACATTTGGTTGAGGGAGCGTTGTATGCAGCTGGTAAAACCGGACAGGTAAATGTACATTTTACCGTTTCTACCGAACACAAGGCTTTGTTCAGCCAGCTGGTTGAAGAAAAAGTGGCAGAATATGCCAAGAAGTATGGAGTAAGCTTCAATGTAAGTTTCTCTGAACAGAAACCGAGCACAGATACATTGGCTGCCGATATGGAAAACAAACCTTTCCGCGATAATGGCAAACTGGTATTCCGTCCGGGTGGTCATGGTGCATTGATTGAAAACCTGAACGATCTGGATGCGGATATCGTATTCATTAAGAATATTGACAACGTAGTACCAGACAGACTTAAAGGGGATACAGTTACTTATAAGAAGTTGCTGGCCGGTGTATTGGTTACTTTGCAGCAGCAGGCTTTCCAGTATTTGAAGTTGCTGGATGGCGGACATTATAGCCACGATCAGTTGGAAACCATTATCCGTTTCGTACAGCAGCAGTTGCGTTGCCGAAAGGAAGACATCAAGGATTTGGAAGATGCCGACCTGGTAATCTATTTGCGTAAGAAACTGAATCGTCCGATGCGTGTATGTGGTATGGTGAAGAATGTAGGCGAACCGGGTGGTGGCCCGTTCTTGGCTTACAATCCTGATGGAACTGTTTCTTTGCAGATTTTGGAAAGCTCGCAGATTGACATGAAGGATCCGGAAAAGAAAGCTATGTTCGAACAGGGTACACACTTCAATCCGGTTGATTTGGTTTGTGCAATCCGCGACTACAAAGGTAACAAATTCAATTTGCTGGATTATGTAGACAAAGCTACAGGATTCATTTCTTACAAGTCGAAGAATGGTAAAGATCTGAAAGCACTTGAGTTGCCAGGTTTGTGGAACGGTTCGATGAGCGACTGGAGCACTGTGTTTGTAGAAGTGCCTTTGAGTACTTTCAATCCGGTAAAAACTGTCAACGATTTGTTGCGTGAACAACATCAGTAAGTTTGATGGAATAGAATAAAACTTATTCTTAGATAGTAAAGGGTGTACTTCTCAATGAAAGAGAGAAATACACCCTTTTTTATGCGGTATGTGTATCGGATAAGTCGTTTAGGATATGGAATAATCCTTACATGATACCGCTTGTGTTTTGTATCCGACGACGTCGGCTGCACGGTCGGCGACGTCGGTTATAAAGCCAACGTTGCCGATTTTACAGCCGACGTCGTCGATTGCAGTACGTGATAACTGCTGCAACCTGCCGATTCTTGGATTACAGACTGCCTTTGCTGGAAGGTATTTCGTAGTGGTAAATGTCGCGGCGTACGGCAGCCCGTATGCTTCGGGCAAAGGCTTTGAAAATACCTTCTATCTTGTGATGTTCATTTTCACCTTTGGCTTGAATATGAAGGTTCATGTGGGCGGCATCACTCAGCGACTTGAAGAAATGAAGAAACATTTCCGTAGGCATTTCTCCTATTTTCTCGCGTTTGAATGTGGCATCCCATACCAGCCACGCCCGTCCTCCGAAGTCGAGAGCCACTTGGCACAGGCAGTCGTCCATTGGAAGGCAATAACCGTAGCGCTCTATTCCACGCTTGCTTCCCAAGGCTTTATAAAGACATTCTCCCAATACAATGGCAGTATCTTCGATGGTATGATGCTCGTCTACTTCCAGATCTCCTTGTGCTTGTATAGTGAGGTCGATTTTTCCATGTTTGGCTATCTGCTCCAGCATGTGGTCGAAGAATTTCAGTCCCGTAGAAATGTTGCATTTTCCTTCACCGTCCAGATTCATCCGGATATAGATATCTGTTTCGTGTGTGGTACGCCGGACTTCTGCTGTACGTTCCTGTGCAAACAGATATTCGGCTATTTTATCCCAGTCGGTTGTGGCAAGTACGCAGACAGATTGCAGTTCGGGAGAAGTTAGCAGAGACTTGTCGTTTTGCAGCAAAATGGCTTTACATCCCAAGTTCAATGCCAGTTCTACGTCGGTCGCACGGTCTCCGATGACAAAACTGTGAGCCAAGTCGTAGTCAGGATTATCCAGATACTGAGTCAGCATACCGGTGCGAGGCTTTCGGGTAGGAGCATTGTCTTCGGGAAAACTGCGGTCGATAAAGATTTGGTCGAACGTAATGCCTTCTTGTTCGAAAGTCTTCAATATAAAGTTGTGCACCGGATAAAAGGTGTCTTCCGGAAAAGAAGCCGTACCCAAGCCGTCCTGATTGGTGACCATGGCAAACTCGAAATCCATCTTCTGACGGATGAAATATAAATTGCGGAACACTTTGGGGTAGAACTCCAACTTGTTGAAGGAGTCGAGCTGATAGTCGATAGGAGGTTCTATGACCAATGTTCCGTCTCGGTCGATGAATAATACTTGTTTTTTCATAATGCTTGAGAAGGGTGAAACTGTTTTAATGCTTCCAGCAGTGCGTCGTTTTCCGGGCGTGTACCAATGGTAATACGCAGGCAGTTGTGACACAGAGCGATGTGTGTACGGTTTCGGACGATGATGCCCTGTTGTACCAGATATTCGTATATCTGTTTGGCATCGGTTACCTTTGCAAGGAAGAAGTTAGCTTCCGTTGGATAGATATGCAGGCAACAGTCCAAAGCAGAGAACTCGTCGATAAGCCGTTTCCGTTCTTCTAATAAAGATTTCACCCAACGCTGTACTTCGTAATGCTTCTGGCTCATTAATATAGCCTCATGCTGCGTCAGGCGGTTTACATTGTACGGATATTTTATTTTATTCAGAATCTGTATAATCTGTGGCGATGCGAATGCCATGCCTAAGCGTATGGCTGCACATCCCCAGGCTTTGGAGAAAGTGTGTAGTACGATGAGGTTAGGGTGTTCGCCCAGTTCTTCAAGAAAAGAAGGCTGGTTGGCGAAATCGATATATGCTTCGTCGAGTACAACAATCCCTTGAAAGTCGGAGAGTAGAGAGTATATTTCTTTTCTGTTCAAGGTATTTCCGGTAGGATTGTTCGGCGAACAGAGAAAGATGAGTTTGGTATGTTCGTCGGATGCGGCAAGCAGGTCGGCTGCCTTGAACTGAAAATCTTTGTCGAGCAGTACCTTTCGATACTCCACATCGTTTACATCGGCACATACCTGATACATTCCGTATGTAGGGTCGATAGCTACTACATTGTCGACTCCCGGACGGCAGAAAGCACGGAAAACGAGGTCGATAGCCTCATCACTTCCGTTCCCGAGAAAGATTTCCTCTGTTCTTACCTTCTTTACTGAAGCAATGATGCTTTTCAGTTCATGTTGCAAAGGGTCCGGATATCTGTTGTTGGGATGATTGTATGGATTTTCGTTAGCATCCAGAAAGACCGATGCTTCCGCTCCACTGTATTCGTCGCGGGCCGATGAATAAGGCTTGAGGTTCCAAATATTGGGTCGTGTAAGTTCTTGTAAAGATTTCATAAGCTTGTGTTAAAGTAGTCTGACGGTAATTGCATTCTTATGTGCATCCAGGTGTTCGTTGGCGGCTAAAGTCTGGATGGCTGGTCCAATCTGTCTGATGCCTTCGCGTGTAATTTCCTGGAAAGTAATTTTGCGTATAAAGCTATCGAGACTGACGCCACTGTATGCTTTGGCATATCCGTTGGTAGGAAGAGTATGATTGGTTCCGGAGGCATAGTCGCCTGCACTTTCCGGTGAATAAGAACCCAAAAATACCGAACCGGCATTGATTATTTGTCCGGCTACTTCCATGTAGTTTTCAGTCTCGATAATGAGGTGTTCCGGAGCATATTCGTTGGTCATCCGTATTGCCTCCTGCATATCTTTTACCAGAATCAGCTTGCTGCTTTCCAAGGCCTTTTGAGCAATCTCTTTACGGGGAAGTTCTTCCAGCTGGCGCACGACTTCGGCTTCCACCTGCTTGAGAAGCTCTTCGGATGTGGTTATCAGAATAGCCTGACTGTCTGCTCCGTGTTCTGCCTGAGAGAGTAGGTCGGAAGCCACAAATACAGGATTGGCGGTTCCATCGGCTAAAACAGCGACCTCAGAAGGTCCTGCCGGCATGTCGATAGCTACATCGTGCAAGGATACCTGCTGTTTGGCTATAGTTACATATTGATTTCCCGGTCCGAAAATCTTGTATACTTTAGGTACACTCTCTGTTCCATAAGCCATGGCTCCGATAGCTTGTACGCCTCCTATCTTATAGATGCGGCTTACTCCGGATACTTGGGCTGCATATAGGATAGCCGGGTGTACTTTTCCTTCACGATTGGGTGGGGTGCATAGAATGATTTCCTTACATCCTGCAATCTGGGCCGGAGTGGCAAGCATCAGTACGGTAGAGAACAAAGGGGCAGTTCCTCCGGGAATATACAGACCTACTTTTTCAATGCCGACAGCCTTTTGCCAGCATGTTACTCCCGGTTGTGTGGTAATTTTCTTGGTTTCAAATTTTTGTGCAGCATGAAAGGTGGTAATGTTCCGGTGGGCCAGAAGAATAGCTGCTTTCAGCTCTTCGTCAACTTCTTTCTCAGCTTCTTCAAATTCGGACGAAGAAACTTGAAGTGTGCTCAGCTGTACCTTATCGAACAGTTCTTCGAATTTTATTACGGCTTTGTCTCCTTCGTCTTTGATTTGCTTTAAGATACTGGATACAGTTTCTTGTATGGCATCTGTTTTCAAGGCAGACCGTTTCAACAAACTGTTCCACTCGTTTTCTGCAGGATAGTATATCGTATTCATAGTAGTTTTCTTTTAATTTTTAAAGAACCATCTTTTCTATAGGCAATACCAGTATGCCTTGTGCGCCCAATGCTTTTAGTTTTCCGATGATTTCCCAGAAACATTTCTGGTCGAGTACGGTATGTATACTGCTCCATCCTTCGGTAGCCAGAGGCATAATGGTAGGACTTTTTATACCGGGCAATGCTTCTGTGATTTCTTTCAGACGGTCGTTGGGTACATTCATCAGAATGTATTTCTTGTCCTCAGCAGCTTTTACGGCACGGATTCTGAAGAGCAGTTCCTCGAGAATTTCTTTCTTTTCTTCGCTCAAGGCTTTATTCCCAATGAGCAAGGCTTCGCTCTTCATTACCGTTTCTACTTCTTTAAGATTATTGCTTATCAGAGTAGAACCGGAACTGACGATGTCGAAAATAGCATCGGCCAGATGAATGCCCGGTGCAATCTCTACAGAACCGGTGATGAGGTGGATATCGGCTTCGATTTGCTGTTTGTCGAGGTATTGCTGGAGGATATATGGGTAGGAAGTGGCAATTTTCTTTCCGTTGAACCATTGTACTCCGTTGTATTCTATTTCCTTAGGAATGGCTAAGGATAGTCTGCATTTGCTGAATCCTAACCGGTATATGATGTCAGCATCTTCGTTGCGTTCTATAAATTCGTTTTCTCCAACAATTCCCAGGTCGGCCACTCCACTGGCTACACATTGAGGAATGTCATCGTCTCTGAGGAACAATACTTCTATCGGGAAATTGGTAGACTGAGTCAGCAAGGTGCGTTTGGATGTCGATAATTTGATATCTGCTTCGGCGAGTAAGGACATTGTATCTTCGAATAAGCGTCCTTTCGATTGTACTGCAATTCTAAGCATATTGTTTCTTTTTTAGAGGTTTGACGTTTTGAATAATAATAAAAAAGGCTTACCGGAATAAACGGCAAGCCTTTATATTGGACTACATAACTACACGACACCTCAGCCTACCGTTTTTATTTCGTTAGGATGATGATGGTGCAAGTATGTAGATGTAAATTTATTCATTTTACTTTGTTATTTGTGGCAAATGTAAATTGTTTATTTGTAATCTCCAAAAGATTGATGTGAAAAAATATATTTTTCTTTCAATTTGTATGTTGCTCCTTTTTGAGGCTTGCTTTTTTACTCATGGGTATGACAATCTTCTGTCTCTTCTTCTGTTCTGCAGCCGTGGAAGTGCATTTCCTTGATGGCCTTTTCTGCCGGATAGGCAAAGTAAGTACATACGGCGCTGGTACAGATTTCTCCTTCAGGATTGCAGATACAAGCATCAATGATGACAATATTACGTTTTTGTTCCCGAATAGAAGCACGTAATGTAAGTTTACCTCCCGTTGTATAGATTGGTTTCATGTATCGGGTTTCCATTTTCGAAGTGACTCCGGCTGTCTGTAACTTACGGATAATAACCCATCCACATATCTCGTCGAGCAGTGTGGCTTGTATGCCTCCATGCAGCGTATTGAACCATCCTTGATATTTGGCTTCGGGTTGCCAGAAGCTGATGATTTCATCGCCTTCTTCATAGAACTCCATCTGAAGTCCGGATTCATTTTGAGGAGCACACCCAAAGCAATAATATCCTTCTGTATCTTTCCAAGGGTTGATAATCTTTTTCATTACAATGTCGTTTTAAAATTCATAATCGGTGCATGCTCTGTCTTGTTTGGCATCTTTAAGGATGGCTGCAGCTGCCTGGTGGGCGGGATGTATGGCGTAGTTTTTTACATCTTCTAATGAGTCGAACTCACTTTCAAGACAGATATCCCATTTTTCGTCTGCATTTATATTGATGCCTACATATATTTTCCGGATAAAGGTAATGGTAGATGGAAGGGCTTCAATAGCCTCTTTAAAGCTTTTCATTACGTTCTGCTTTTCGTCTTGAGATAAATTTTCTTTCAGTTTGAATAAAACAATATGCTTGACCATAGTTATTTATTTTATTAATTCTTGTATTTTTGTATTTAGACAAAGGTATAACTAATTATTGAATTTATAGATATGATTATTATCGGAATTGCAGGAGGAACAGGCTCCGGAAAAACAACAGTAGTGAAAAGCATTATCGAAAGCTTACCAAAGAATGAAGTGGTTATACTTCCTTTAGACTCTTATTATAAGGATAGTAGTCATGTGCCGGTAGAAGAAAGACAGAATATTAACTTTGACCATCCTAATGCTTTCGACTGGAAGTTGCTGTCCGAGCATGTAGCGGCTTTGCGCAAAGGAGAATCAATAGAACTGCCTGTGTATTCTTTCCTTACCTGTACCCGACAGCCGGAAACTATTCATCTGGAACCGCGGAAAGTTATTATTATTGAGGGGATTCTGGCTCTCAGTGATAAGAAACTTTGCGGACAAATGGATTTGAAGATATTTGTGGACGCAGATCCTGATGAACGTTTGATTCGTGTTATTCAGCGTGATGTGGTGGAACGGGGACGTACGGCTGAAGCGGTGATGGACCGTTATATGAAAGTGTTGAAACCCATGCATCAGGAGTTTATAGAACCGGCAAAAAGATATGCAGATTTGATCGTACCTCAAGGTGGACATAATAAGAAAGCTATAGAAATTCTGAAAATGTACATTGAAAGAATCGTTGAAAAATGAAATGGCTTTCGCTTGTTGCATTGATGACTTGCTTTGTGCTGTACGCTTGTCAGGGAGGGAAGCAGCAGGAAGAATGTAAGTTTGATTTGCCACAAATCAAGGAGAGGGGAGAGTTGGTTGTTCTTACAACCAACAGTTCTACTTCTTATTTTAACTATCGGGGAGAACCGATGGGGTTTCAGTATGAACTGGCACTGCAGTTTGCTCATTCATTAGGAGTTAAACTGAAACTGAAAGTAATGAATTCCTCTGCGGAGATGATCAATAGTTTGCTGAGGGGAGATGGAGACCTGATAGCTTACAATCTTGCTATGACCAATTCGGGTAAAGACAGTTTGTTGTATTGCGGTGAGGAACATATTACCCATCAGGTAGTAGTACAGAGAAGAGGGAAAGAAGCATTGAAGGATGTGACTCAATTGGTGGATAAGGATATTTACGTGTATCCGGGTAAGTTTTATACGCGAATTGTCAATCTGAATAATGAACTTGGAGGAGGTATCCGTATTCATAAAGTGGAACCGGATAGTCTTTCGGAGGAAGATCTTATCACGTGGGTAGCAGAAGGGAAAATAGATTATACCATTGCTACCAATGATGTGGCCAAGATAAACCGTACTTATTATCAGAATCTGGATATCGGATTGGTAATTAGTTTTGATCAACGCTCTTTCTGGGCGGTAAGGAAAACTTCTCCGTTGTTGGCTGAGGCTGCCAATAAATGGCATCGGGAGCATGTGAATTCTCCGGAGTTTAAAGCAAGTGCCCGGCGTTATTTCGAACTGAATAAGCGGGTCTCACATGGAGCGATTCTGTCTGTAAAGGAAGGTAAGATTTCGTATTATGACGATTTGTTCAAGAAATATGCGACAACCATAGGGTGGGACTGGCGCCTGCTTGCAGCTTTGGCATATACAGAATCGAATTTTAATCCCGCTACTGTTTCTTGGGCTGGTGCATGTGGCCTGATGCAACTAATGCCAAAAACAGCAAGAGCGATGGGAGTACCGGCCGGCAAAGAGAATGATCCGGAAGAAAGTATCAAAGCAGCAGTGAAGTATATAAAGATATTACAGAATATGTTTGCCGAGGTTCCGGATGCATCAGAAAGAACAAAGTTTGTATTGGCCGCTTATAATGCGGGTAGTGGACATGTAACGGATGCAATGGCGCTTTCGGAGAAATATGGAAGGAATCATTATATTTGGGAACATAATGTAGCTCATTATATTTTGCTGAAAAGTCATGAAGAATATTATCAGGATCCTGTCTGTAGAAATGGCTACTTCCGTGGAACAGAAACGTATAATTTTGTGCGTGAAGTGACGGAACGTGCTGAGATATATAAGCAGAAAATTAAATATTAATAGGATTCTGATAGAGGTCAAGATTGCTTTAACGGAGGAAATAGTGAGAACGGGAAGGAACAGATTCTGTTTTTCTCGTTCTTTTTTATTGTATGGTAAGGAGATAGTCCGGATTTCATCTGATAGTTGTGTGAAAAGGATGTAGAGATTGCTTATGCGTAGTTGCAGTGGAGTAAAAACAATATATAAATTCGTAGTATATGTATTGAAATTTGGTTATAATAAAAAACTACCGAAGATCACTCCCCGGTAGTCTCGTACATGAAAATGAATATGCTTATTATTTGAACAGTGCGATGATTTTATTCAGTTCCTCTGCATTGATAACTCCACTTTGTCGCCATAACTGCTTACCATTCTTGAAAATCATAAATGTAGGTACTGACTGAACTGAATAGTGAGCTGCTACCGAACGGTTCTTGTCAATGTCAACTTTTATGATGCGTATGCTGTCACCTTGAATCTCTTTCACTTTTTGGAGAATGGGAGTCATTATCTTGCAAGGCGTACACCATGTCGCAAAAAAATCGACTAAAACAGGCGTTGGGGACGAAATCAAATCACTGAAACTTTCCATATAATAAAAGTTATATATTCTAACTAAATATCATGCTTTTGTTTCTTATAACATTTATCTTGGTTTTTTTGTTCATGGATTCTTGTTTTTTTTCTTTTTTCTCCCTCCTTTTTTCTACTTTTGTGCGACAATTTTTAATGATAGAACCATGCATACCAAAGAGGAAAAAGTGGAAGCTTTTGGACGTTTGCTTGACATCTTGGATGAATTGCGTGAAAAATGTCCATGGGATAGAAAACAGACTAATGAGAGTTTGCGACCCAATACAATTGAAGAAGTGTATGAACTGTGTGATGCCTTGATGAAAAATGATGAGAAAAACATCTGCAAGGAGTTGGGAGATGTATTGCTTCATGTTGTATTTTATGCGAAAATAGGTAGTGAAACCGGTGCTTTTGATATAAAAGACGTATGTGATAAGCTTTGTGATAAGCTGATATTCCGTCATCCTCATGTTTTTGGAGAAGTAAAAGCTGATACTGCTGAAAAAGTATCGGAAAATTGGGAGCAGATAAAGTTGAAAGAAAAAGATGGTAATAAATCTGTATTGAGTGGTGTTCCTGAGGCTTTACCTTCACTTATCAAATCTTATCGTATTCAAGATAAGGCACGTAATGTTGGATTCGATTGGGAAGAGCGTGAGCAGGTTTGGGAAAAAGTGAAAGAAGAAATCAGTGAGTTTGAAGCAGAAGTTGCTACCATGGATAAGGACAAGGCTGAGGCTGAATTTGGTGATGTAATGTTTAGTCTGATTAATGCTGCCCGTTTGTATAAGATTAATCCGGACAATGCATTGGAACGTACAAATCAGAAGTTTATCCGTCGTTTCAACTACTTGGAAGAGCACACCATTAAGCAGGGAAAGAACCTGGCGGAAATGACATTGGAAGAGATGGATGCAATATGGAATGAAGCTAAGAAGAAAGGATTATAGAAGTTGATGAGATTTTGCAGATTAAGTTTACTACTATTCATGATGTGTTGGTGTGCTATTCAGACTATAGCAGCCGATACATTGAATGTAGAGTTATTGCAGAGATTGCGTAATTTGCCGGCGGTAATTTCTGCCGATACAATGGAAAGTAAATATTATCCTCATAAATTTGTGCTATACATGCAGCAGCCTTTAGACGCTGATAGTCCGCAAGCCGGCTGTTTTGCCCAGCGTATAATTGTGGCTCATGCAGGATTCGACCGTCCTACGGTTATGGTGACCGAAGGCTATGATGCGGCATACGCTACCAATCCTTATTATCAGGAAGAACTTTCCCATTTGTTGAATGCCAATCTGGTTTTTGTAGAGCACAGGTATTTTGGTGAGTCTGTTCCGGATTCATGTAATTGGGATTATCTGACGGTAGAAAATGCCTTGAATGATTTGCATCATGTGCGAAGCGTTTTCGGAGATGTGTATTCAGGTAAATGGTTGGCTACGGGGATTAGTAAAGGAGGACAGACTGCAATGTTTTATCGTGCTTTTTATCCGAACGATGTGGATGTAACTGTTCCTTATGTGGCTCCGTTGAATTATTCGGAAGAGGACGAACGCCATATGCATTTTCTCTCGGATGATATCTCTTCTTCTGCCAATCGTAAGAAAGTGGAAACAGCACAGTTGGAACTTCTGAAACGTAAGGCCTCTTTATTGCCTTTGTTTACCCGATATTGTGCAGAGAAGCAATACACCTTTCGCGTTTCTTTAGAAGAAATCTATGAGTTTTGTGTGCTGGAATATGCTTTTGCCTTATGGCAATGGGGAACACCTCTCACAGAAATTCCTTCTTTGAAGGCTTCGGATACTACTTGGTTCAATCATTTCATTGAAATTAGCGAGCCAGGCTATTTTTCAAAGGAAACTCCTTATATGCCTTTCAATGTACAGGCTGTGCGTGAATTAGGTTATTATGCTTATGATATCCGACCGTTTAAAAAGTATTTAAGTATGAAGACATCAAAGAACTACTTGCGAAAGGTAATGCTTCCGGAGGGGTTGTCTTACATTAAATTTGATGCTTCCTTGTATAAACGTACGGTACAATATCTGACTAAGCATGATCCGAAGATGATTTATATTTATGGAGGAGCTGATCCTTGGGTTGCTTCAGGAGTAACATGGTTGAAGGGAAAACAACAGATTCATGTCTACGTACTTCCTAATGGAAGTCATACTACCCGTATTGTGTCTTTTGATAATTCTACTCAAAAGGAAATAAAAGATCTGTTAATGCAGTGGTTGAATGAACCCTCCAACTGATGTGAAAGAAAATATATATCCTCATCTTTAGACAGATAAAAAGCGACATCCGGTAGCTTTCTTGTATACAAGAGTTACCGGATGTCGCTTTGTTTTATTCAGATAAAGTTTATCTCTTTTTATTGGGCTTCAGCAGTTCTCTATGAAAACGCATTTCTGCGCGTTGTAAGCGATATATTTTTTTAGCAGAAAGAAAAACTTTGTATTTATGGATATACTCTAAATCGAGTTCATTGATTTCGATTTTAGTTTTGATTACATCTTCAATCACTTTCATCTGCTCTTCTTCTGACAAGTTTTCGTTCTTACCCTGTCTCATCAGTTGCCAAGCCTTCTTATTATATGCGTGCTTCTTATCTTGGAGTTCAAAATAAAGTGGAAAGAACTGCTTGGCTTCTTCTTGAGTCAATATATTTTGTTCAACGAAAAATGCTTCTTGTTTGGCACGGAATTCTTCTTTAGATAAGCACTTTCCTTTTTGTGCCTGTATGTTATTTGTGCAAATAAATAACAAGAGTGCTATGATATACCATCCTTTTTTCATGTCTTTAATGTTTTTATGGGTAAATAGGAGTATCTGCATCAGTTAGATATTGATAAAGGGTATAATCGTCCATCATGGTTTGTTCCATGAGGGGTTCAATATATTCATCTGGAAGTTCGGATATACTTTCTATCGTATAATCAGTTTTATTTTCCGGTTTCTCTCCAACGATGACACGGATACTGAACATCAATCCACAAAACATGGCAACCATATATACCCATGGTTTTACTCGTTCCCACATGCTGATTTCCGACATTTCTACAGTCTCTTTTTCGGGAAGTTGCTTCATCAATTGCTCCGTAAAGTTGTCGAAATATCCTTCTGGAGTTTTGAAGGGTATTTTCTTACCGTATTTCTTAGCCAATTCGCTGTCTGTTTTCATTATGTTATCCTCCTTTTCTTATTAGATGGTTATTTGAAGGAAAAGTTTAATCATTTTGTTTGAAAAATTCTTCTATTTTCTTTACCGCATGATGATACGAAGCTTTTAAAGCTCCGATACTTGTTCCCATTATTTCGGAAATTTCATTGTATTTCATATCTTGAAAATACTTCAGGTGGAAAATAATACGCTGTTTTTCCGGTAAAGTCTGTATGGCTTTCTCGAACAAGAGCTGTGTTTGGTCTCCATCAAAGTAAGGGTCACTTTCCAGCTGGTTCAGCAAGTTTGCTTCCGATTCCTCAATGGATAAATGCTTCTGTGCCCGTTGTTTGTTCAGAAAATTAAGACATTCATTCAAGGCTATCCGATAAAGCCAGGTTGAGAGTTTGGCTTCTCCCCGGAAATATTCCAGATTATTCCATGCCTTGATAAATGTATTCTGTAATAAATCGTCTGCATCTTCGTGTGAAAGCACCATTCTCCTTATCTGATAATATAGCTGTTCCTTGTAGGTATTAACTATCCACTCAAAAGCCTCCCTTTGCTGGTCAGGCTCCTGAAGTTTCAGTATAATTTCCTTCTCGGTATATTTGTCGGTCATGATTCTTCTTTTGTTACGTTAGAACTCTTACGGTAAAGTTGGTTTAATCTGTTTCATCCTTTTTAACACGCTTTCCGCTACAGTGAAATTTTGAGATTCTCTTCGGCCAGCATTGTGTGAGGAAAAATTTCGGAAGCTTCTTTCAGCAGTATACTTTCATCTTCATATCTGGCAGAAAAATGTCCTATAAGCAATTTCTTGACTTGGGCTTCCCGCGCGATTAATGCAGCTTGCGCTGCCGTAGAGTGGAAGGTCTGCTTGGCCCGTACCGCCTCCGTATTGGCAAAAGTTGCTTCATGAAACAACAGATCTACGCCTTGTATTTGTGGAACTATATGTGGAAGATAACACGTATCCGAACAATAAGCATACATACGTGGAGGGTCGGAAGGAATGGTCAGTCTGGAGTTGGGAATAACTGTTCCGTCGTTGGTTACATAGTCTTCTCCATTCTTTATCCGGTTTATCATACAGATTGGTATCTGATAGAAGTCAATCATTTCACGTATAATATGGTTGGGAGTAGGCTTTTCCTTAAAAAGAAAACCACATGTTGGCATGCGATGGCGTAACGGAATTGTTTCGACTGATACCGAGCGGTCGTCGTAAATGACCGTTTGTTCTCCAGGATTGAAAGGATGGAAAAAAACTTGATAAGTCATACCTTTGCAGAAAAAATCCAACTGTGGTGCCATCAGTTTTTCCAAGTCTGGATGGCAATGAATGTGCAGGTCGGCTGTACGTTCCAGCATACCGAATGTAGAAATAAGTCCGATAAGCCCGAAACAGTGGTCGCCATGCAAGTGAGAAATAAAAATGTGATTCAGACGATTGAAACGTAAGCGCGACCGTCTGAGTTGGACTTGTGTTCCTTCTCCACAGTCTATCATGAATAGTTTTTCCCGGATATTAATGACCTGTGAAGTAGCCTGATGGCGGGTTGTGGGGAGTGCCGAACCGCATCCTAATATATGTATGTCGAATTTTTCCATGCGAGCAAAGATAAACTTTTCTCTTTTATTTCAGGACAAAAAGAAAACTAAAGATTGTCAGCAGATGGCACTTTTGACAATCTTTAGTTTCCGTATCATTGATTCCTTGTTGAATTATCGCATCAAGATGCGTGTAATTTCACCGATATACATTGTGTATTGTTTGGAAGTATCGATAGACTGGTTCAGTGATTTCAACTCTTCGGCCGACATATTCTGCTCCATCGATTTCTTGCACTCTATCACTACACTAGGTTGTGTATTTCCTGTACTGTAAAGAGATATTTTGTATGTATCACTTTGCTTCATCAGTGCACTGACTGCAATACGGCTTTGGTCTATCAATGTATAAGTGACGTTTTTGCTGAACAGTTTTCCAAATCCTCCCCAGTTTTCTGCCTTGATGTCAATTTCCTCTTCACCGGCTGTAATGGTCAGACGTCCGTTGGCAATCAAATCATTGAAATTGGCAGGTATCTGTTCGAATGTTACTTCTTTCAATTCTTCTGAAGTATTCAAGACCGGTTGTGCCGGAACCAATGGAATCATAGGAGTTGTAGTTGCCGTATTGTTGTTATTAAGCAACTGCTTACCTAATGCAGAAGCTACCGATTCGAACAAAGCATCTTTTAGATTGATGGTTTCTCTTCTGAATTTTCCACAGATAGGAGCAAGTTTAGTCTTTTTCTTGTTCAATGCCATATCGTCTGTAATCCATTCTTCTGCCGAATAACGTTCTCCACCGTCACGGTTTTCTTCGTACCAGTAGCGGATACGTGTCATGGTAAGATTGCATACTTCATTTTGAACATTGATAAGAAACTGGTAATAAATACGGGTGCGGTCTAACGATATGGCCGATGAAGAGAATACCATGTATTCTTCTGCTGTAGCTGCGATATCACCTTTTTCTTCGTTTGTATAAGCCACCTGACTATATAAATTGCCCTCTGGTTTGAATCGGTTTTTAGCCCATTCCAACATCAGGTCGTATAGCTTCTCTTTGGAAACTCCGGGTGTCTTGATTTCCTGAGTGAAAGTCACTTTTCCTTCTGACAGGGTAACTGCTCCGGATAGATATTTAGGATCGTTGTTGTCTTTCTTTTCTTTTGCTGTGCCCAACAGTGGCAGGCATAAAGCAATAATAAATAAGAGTTTTTTCATGGTAGTAGTTATATTCTGATTTTTCTGTCGCAAATATAACGATAAAAAAAGAGAAGCATAAGAATGCTTCTCTTTTTTATGTATTTTAAGATAGATTATTTTACAGGTATCTTGTCAATACGTGCCTGGTGGCGTCCGCCTTCGAATTCTGTATTGAAGAATTCAGTCATAATCTTGTCGGCTGTCTGGAAGTCGATGTAACGTCCTGGCATTACCAATACATTTGAATCGTTGTGCAGACGTGTCATATGCGCTATTTCAGGCATCCAGCAAAGTGCTGCACGTATACCCTGATGCTTGTTCAGAGTCATGCTGATTCCTTCTCCGCTGCCACAGATTGCAATTCCCGGGTAACATTCTCCAGCTTCTATAGCTTTAGCCAGTGGATGTGCAAAGTCGGGATAGTCGCAGCTGTCGGTGGTGTATGTACCAAAGTCTTTATATTCCCATCCTTTGGCTTCCAGCCATTGTTTTACATACTGTTTCAGTTCGAAACCTGCGTGATCTGATGCTAAACCTATCGTTTTCATTAGAGCATTGCTTTTACTTGTTTATATACATTTTCGGCTGTGAAGCCCAGTTTTTCATCCAATACTTTGTAAGGAGCAGAATAACCGAATGATTCCATACCCCAAACTTTACCGTTTGCACCTACCAGATTTTCCATACTGAATGGAAGACCGGCTGTCAAACCGAATACTTTAGCTCCGGCAGGGATGATGCTTTCCTGATATTCCTTGCTTTGGCTACGGAACAAACCTTCCGAGGGAACTGATACAATACGGAGTTTTACTCCATCCTTACGCAGCAGTTCGGCTCCGGCTATCAGTGTAGAAACTTCAGAACCAGAAGCAATCATGATTACATCCGGATTTTCATCGCTTTCTACGATATAAGCTCCTTTGGCTGCTTGCTTATAATCTGTTCCAGCTGGCAGGTTGTTTACATTCTGACGAGAGAAGATCAATCCGGTAGGAGTGGATGTATTCTCCATTGCCAACTTCCATGCCTGTGTTGCTTCTTCCACATCGGCCGGACGAAGAACCAGCATAGAGTTCTTTCCCTTGTGGTTTTTCAGTTTTTCGAGCAAACGTACCTGTGCTTCCTGTTCTACCGGTTCGTGTGTCGGTCCGTCTTCACCTACGCGGAATGCATCGTGTGTCCAGATAAACTTCACAGGAAGTTCCATCAAAGCTGCCATACGAAGTGCAGGCTTCATGTAATCTGAGAATACAAAGAATGTACCGCAGGCTGCAATTACACCTCCGTGCAGTGCGATACCGATACAGCAGCAAGCCATTGTCAGTTCGGATACACCTGCCTGAAGGAAAGCTCCGCTGAAGTCACCTTTTTTCAGAATATGAGTCTTGGCCAGGAATCCGTCTGTTCTGTCGGAGTTACACAAGTCGGCAGAAGAAACAATCATGTTTTCCACCTTTTCTCCCAATACTCCCAATACGGTAGCAGAACCTACACGGGTTGCTGCATTCGCTTTTTGCTGGATAGCATCCCAATTGATTTCCGGCAATTTACCGGCAAACCACATATCCATTTTGGCTGCAAGTTCCGGATTTGCTTTTGCCCATTCTGCTTTAGCAGCGTATCGTTCTGCAACGATTGCTTTCAACTCTTCACGACGTTTAGCATAGATTTCTGCTACTTCCGGGAAGATTTGGAATGGATTTTCCAAGTCACCATTCAGGTTTTTGATGGTGTTGATGTAAGCATCGCCACCGAGTGGAGCTCCGTGTGTACCGCAATCGTGTTCGTAGCTGCTACCGTCTGCACGCAGACAGCCTTTACCCATTACTGTCTTACCGATAATCAGAACCGGTTGTCCGCTTACAGCTTTGGCTGCAGTCAATGCTTCACGAATCTGGTCTACATCATTTCCGTCTATTGTGTAAACTTTCCATCCCCATGCTTCGTATTTCTGTGCTACGTTTTCAGTAGTGACATCTCCACATTCTGTAGAAAGCTGAATATCATTCGAGTCGTAGAACATAATCAGGTTGTCCAATCCCAGATGTCCGGCAATACGTCCGGCACCTTGTGAGATTTCTTCCTGAATACCTCCGTCGGAAATATACGCATAAATTGTTTGGTTCATTACGTCACCCAAACGAGCTTTTAGGAACTTGGCAGCGATAGCGGCACCTACAGCGTAAGTATGTCCTTGTCCAAGCGGGCCGGATGTGTTTTCAATGCCATGCATGAAGTCTACTTCCGGATGTCCTGGGGTAATGCTTCCCCACTGGCGGAATTGTTTCAAATCCTCCATTGTGTATTTTCCAGCCATAGACAAGACTGAATACAGCATCGGCGACATATGTCCCGGATCGAGGAAGAAACGATCGCGTCCTTCCCACAATGGATTTTCTGGATCGTATACCAAGAACTCTGAGTACAGTACGTTTATGAAGTCAGCTCCGCCCATAGCACCTCCGGGGTGACCAGACTTTGCTTTTTCTACCATTGCAGCAGTGAGAATACGAATATTATCCGCTGCACGATTCATTAATGCTTTATCGTTTTTCATTGTTCCTATGTTAATTTATTTGCAAAGATACGTAAATAAACTCAGATTGCCGTTAGTTCGATATAGATATTGTTGCTTTTTTTATTGTATATGGACGAATAAATATGTTTTAAGTTGCGTGATTTTCTTAAAAATGAGATAAAAGAGAGGAGAAGTTAATAATAGCTTAATGAGTATGCTCATGTTGCATATGGGAAGCTATATGATGTTATAATCAACGTCGTTGAATATGTAACCGGCGTCATCGGCTGTAAAAACGACGGCGGCGATTGTACAGCCGACGCCGTCGGCTATAGAATTTTTTTAGTATGATGTCTGTATGAATTTGCTGTCGGGAGAATCTTTTTATTATATGGCGTGGGGGAGGGGATTTAGGGTGAAGAATAAAAAAAAAGCAGCTGCCTCCATGAGGCAACTGCTTTTGTGTGATTGTATCCAAACGGTATTAGCAGAGTTTGCGTGAACCGTTGCTGATTGTTACATCATATACTTTCGGGCTGCGTCCGAATTTTTCTTTGAAGCGTTCTTTTGCAGTAGTAATGAATGTTTCATAAAGCTCGTTCTTTACGAGGTTGATAGTGCAGCCTCCAAATCCTCCACCCATTACGCGTGAACCTGTTACGCCGCAGTCGAAAGCGACATCGTTCAAGAAATCGAGTTCTTCGCAACTTACTTCGTACAGTTTGCTCATACCCTGATGGGTTTCATACATTTTCTGTCCTACGGTTTCGTAATCGCCTTTTTCAAGTGCATCACATACATCGAGTACACGTTGTATTTCTTCAATGACATATTCTGCACGCATGTAGTCTTCTTCGCTGACCTGAGCCTTTACTTCGTTTAGCATATCCATGCTGCAGTCACGCAGGAATTCTACGTTCGGGTGGTTTTTCTTGATTGCTTCTACCACAGTTTCGCAACTTTGGCGACGTTTGTTGTATGCAGAAGAAGCCAGTTCGTGTTTCACTACAGAGTCAACCAATACCAGGCGGTAGCCTTCCGGTTTGAACGGGAAGTACTGGTATTCCAAAGAGCGGCAGTCCAGACGAATCAGACTTCCTTCTTTTCCGAATACTGAAGCAAACTGGTCCATGATACCACATTTCACACCGCAATAGTTGTGTTCTGTTGCCTGACCTACTTTTGCCAATTCGAATTTGTCTATCTTATTGTCTCCGAACAAATCGTTCAGCGCATACGCATAAGTTGATTCGAGGGCTGCTGAAGAAGACATACCGGCACCCAGAGGAACATCGCCTGCAAATGCAGTATTGAAGCCTTTTACATCTACTCCTCTTTTAATCATTTCACGGCATACACCGAATATATAGCGTGCCCAACTTGCCTTTGGAGCGTCTTCTTCGTTTAATCCAAATTCTACGTAATCTTTCAGGTCGATAGAGTACGCGCGGACCTTATCAGTTCCGTTAGGCTTTATTTCAGCAATTATACCTTTGTCTACTGCTCCAGGGAAAACAAATCCTCCGTTATAGTCTGTGTGTTCACCGATGAGGTTGATACGTCCGGGAGATGCGTATACCGACCCTGTTGTTCCGTCAAAATGTTTGATGAAACGTTCTCTTACGAATTCTATGTCCATCGTGGTATATTTTAAGGATTAATAATAAAAGACCATACTTGCCAGCAGCAAGTATGGTCTTATGTGATTTATTGATTATTCAACTGGAATATCTTTGTTGACATTCTTGCTTCCGATAGCTGCATAATATAAGATGTAGCATACAGCAGCAACGATTACCCAGTAGCTCATCATATAGCTGCTGGTGATATCTGCCAAAGCTCCTTGGATCAAAGGAAGAATACCTCCACCGCATACCATAATCATGAAGATACCCGATCCCATTGAAGTATATTTACCTAAGCCTTCTACAGCCAGGTTGAAGATTCCACCCCACATTACAGAAGTACACAATCCGCAAAGTACGAAGCACATTACGCTGACAGGTACTGTAGTCATACCAAAGCTGATGTCTGATTTAAATACCGGCATTGAAACTTCAACGGTAGTAGGGCTGAACATACCGATAAACAACAGAACTAAAGCCAGAGTGCTGACGAAAATAATCTGTGATTTGCTGGAATATTTAGCTCCCAGGATACCTCCTACCAAACGGCCGCACATCATAAGGAACCAGTAAGTACCTACGATAGAACCTGCCATAGCTGCATCGATACCGATACCTGCAGCACCTTCGGTTACGTCGCTGGCTGTTGTAAGGAACAGGTTCATGAAGTTAGGAATACCTACTTCTACACCTACATAAAGGAAGATAGCTACGGTACCCAATACGAAGTGACGGAATGACATCGGGCTGTGTGCATCTTTTACTTTCTTTTCAGTCTTTTCTGCGTATGGTTCCGGCAAGTTCATTACTGCCAATACAATAAATACTACCGCAAAGATACCCATCGCAATAAACAAAGCCGGAGCTGCATCACTAATCTGTGCTTTGGCTACATCACCCATCAGATAACCTACCAGTACCGGAACGATAGTAGCTGAGATAGAGTTTACAGAACCACCAAACTGAATAAGCTGGTTACCTTTCTTTCCACCACCGGCCAATGTGTTCAACATAGGGTTTACTACGGTGTTCAGCATACACATAGAGAAACCTGAAACAAATGCACCAATCAGGTAGATGGTAAATCCGTTTGTGCTGGTTCCAGACAAATATTGGATACCTACACCAATAAATCCTACGGCAACGGCAGCCAAAGCTGTCTTTTTATAACCGATTTTCTTCAGCATCATACCTGCAGGCAAGCCCATGAATGCATAGGCAATAAAGTTGGCTGCATTACCCAGCTGAGTCATCCAGTTTGCTACAGAGAATTGGTGTTTTACAATTACTCCTAATGGATTGGTAAGCCCTGTCACGAAAGAAATCATCGCGAAAAGGGCAATCATCATTGCTATAGGCAATGCATAATTTTTCTTTTGTTCTGACATAATAATTTTAGGGTTATATTAATTGATAAAAAGGTTAATTTACTTTTTGATGCCGAATTTGTAGACTGTAGTCTGATGATAAGTGTTTTCAGGAGTCAGTACGGCAGAGGGAAAATGTCCTTTGTTTGGGGTATCCGGGAAGTGCTGTGCTTCGAAACATATAGCACTGCGGGCAGGAAACGTTGCTCCATGCCATCCGGTAAATCCATTGTGCCAGTTGGCTGTATAGAGTTGTACACCTGGTTCGGTAGTGTATACTTCCAAGGTACGACCGCTTTCCGGTTCAATACATTCTGCTGCAAATGTAAGGCTTCCGGCTTCTCTCTTGTTTAATACATAGCAATGATCGTATCCGGCACCAAATTTCAGTTGCTCAAATGCATCGTTGATACGGCTTCCTATTGTGTGAGGAGTACGGAAATCCATAGGAGTGTTTTCTACAGTTGCAATTTCACCTGTAGGGATAGATACTTCATCGACAGGAGTATAAAAATCCGCATTGATGGTAACAATGTTGTTTTCTACTGTAGGAGTAGGGTTGGCAATTCCTGCCAGATTGAAGAATGCATGATGAGTCAGATTGACAAGTGTAGTCTTGTCTGTATTTGCTGCATAAGTGATTACCAATTCGTTTTGGTTAGTCAGTGTATAGACTACGGTTACGTTCAGATTACCGGGGAATCCTTCTTCTCCGTCTTCCGAAAGATAACGTAATGTTATGCTTTGCTTGCTTGTTTGTTCTGCATCCCATACACGTGCATGGAAACCTGTTGGCCCTCCATGAAGAGAGTTGGGACCGTTGTTGATGGTGAGAGTATATTCTTTGCCAGCCAACTGGAATTTACCTTTGGCAATACGGTTGCCATAGCGTCCGATGAGGGTACTAAGGAAAGGTTCTGGACTATTGATCACATTTTCGATGGTATCATGTCCTTGTATTACATTGGCATAATTCCCGTTTTTGTCGGGCATCATAATGGCAAGAATAGCACCTCCATAATTGGTGACAGCTATTTCTGCTCCATTGTCGTTTGCAAGAATGAACAAGTCTGTGCTTTTTCCATTGATATTTTTTTGGAAATCAGATTTCTTTAATCCGCAAAGGTTGTTCTCATTGTAATATGTGTGATTCATGGTTTAAAATATCTTTCGTTTATACAACCTATAATTTGCCTGCAAATAAAAAAATTTTCTTTATAATCCCCAAACATTTCCGAGAAAACCTTAACGAGGATTTGTGAACTTTTGCAACTTGTACTTTACTGAACTGGGTAGTATATTTTGAGTAAATCGGCTACTATAAAGCTGCTTCCTCCTATGAAAATGAGGTCTTCTGGCGCTGCTTTTTCTTTCGCTGCGATTAATGCAGATTTTACATCCGGATAGGCTTCTCCATGGAGATTGAATGTTTGTGCCAGTTCCTTTACTTTCCCGGCTGGAAGAGCACGCTGTACAGATGCTTGGGTGAAATAGTAGGTGGCTTCGGAGGGGAGTAGTTTCAAAACGCCACTGATATCCTTATCATTTACCATTCCGATGACCAGATGGAGTTTGTCGTATTTTTGAATAGCCAGTTGTTTGGTGATGTAGCTGATTCCTCCTACGTTATGGCCGGTATCGCAGATTATAGTTGGATGTTCTTCCAGGCGTTGCCAGCGTCCCATTAACCCAGTCAGTTTGCATACATTGGCAAAGCCTTCTCGGATATGGCTTTCATTGATATGATATCCTGCTTGTTGCAGACATTGTAAAGCTGATAGTATAGTGTTAGTGTTTTTTTCTTGACAAAATCCTCCCAATTCTCCTGTTAAGTCGGGGTAATTGGTGGTTTGATAGAGGCAGTGTCCATCTTTTGTATATTCAACTTGCTGTACAAATTGTTCTTCTTCTGCAAAATGTATGGGAGCTTGCATTTCTGTAGCTTTTTGCAGGAATACAGGTTTGGTTTCTGGAGTTGTTTCGCCAATGACAACAGGTGTTTGAGGTTTTATGATACCTGCTTTTTCTGTTGCAATTTTAGCAAGTGTATTTCCTAAGAATTGAACATGGTCGAAACTGATATTGGTAATGACACAGAGGTCTGGACGAATGATGTTAGTGCAGTCGAGTCTGCCTCCTAATCCAACTTCAATAACAGCTACATCTACTTTTTCCTGAGCAAAATATAAGAAAGCCATGGCCGTGGTCAATTCGAAAAAAGAAGGGTGGAGTGGTTCGAAAAAAGCACGGTGCTGCTCTACAAAATCAATGACAAATTCTTGTGAAATAGGCTGTCCATTTACCCTGATACGCTCCCTGAAGTCGATTAGATGGGGAGACGTGTATAATCCGGTTTTGTATCCGGCTGCTTGTAGTACAGCAGCTATCGTGTGCGAACAGGAACCTTTTCCATTTGTTCCGGCTACATGGATGGTGCGGAAATTATGGTGGGGATGTCCAAAGTGTTCATCCAACAGATGGGTATTGGTTAAACCTTCTTTGTATGCATCTTTCCCGATATGTTGAAAGAGTGGTGCGCTATTGTATAAATAAGTAAGGGTTTCAGAGTAATTCATGATGTTGTTATTTCAATAAAAATAAAATGTTGGTGCAAATATCGGTATAATATTGTTATGTTATGTTTTTTGCAAAAAGGAATTTTATGATAAAGCTTATATCGTTTTATTACTTATTCAATAGTTCGTTAAAAATTCTCCACGCCTAAGCGGCTCTGGCAGTAAATAAAATGAGTTCTTTGAAAAGTTTGTCAATAACTTGCGGGTCTGGGCTAATCCCCAACACGCAAATAAATCGTTCAAGCATATAAGCATTGTGTATGAAAG